>Ga0209233_1000402_pt1 | contig 35366 bp, 37 predicted proteins | sample AraplaCL_Cvi_mCL_FD_184269 | JGI IMG/M metagenome (GOLD analysis project Ga0209233, IMG submission 184269) | Arabidopsis root microbial communities from the University of North Carolina, USA - plate scrape CL_Cvi_mCL (SPAdes) (version 2) | ecosystem: Host-associated > Plants > Roots > Endosphere...
CTTAACCTTGCGAGTGCAGCAACCGGCGGAGACGTCTTCAATCTGGCCTCGGATGAAATCGACAGCGCGACGGAGGGCGTGAAGGCGGCAGCACCTGCGGGCCACAAAAAAGTTTCGGCGCTGGTGCCTGCTGATTTTTCCCAATCCGACGCTACGAGATTGGGCAACGCCCTCTGGAACAGTGGCAACACCTTCATGGGCCTTGGCCGTTACGGCGCGAGTGATCAGTCCGCCGATATCTTCACCAAGAACCGACCGCTCATTCAGTCGGCCGAAATCGTGGTCATTCTCGGCAACACCCCGGAAATCGGCGTGGTGGCAAGCGCCGCGCGCAGCGCAGCCATTCCCGGCCAGGCGCTGGTCGGCACCAACAACTGGCCGCAATCGGTCTATGCGACGCCGGCTGCGACCGGCGCCTTTATCGCGACGGACGACACGCAAAGCAGCGGGCTCATCGCCGAGCGCTACCAGCGCCATTTCAATCGCCCGCTGACGACCTACGGCTCCTATGGTTACGACGCCATGGCGATCGCCTCGGGCCTCATCCGTTCCCAGGGGCCGCAAGCCATCACCGCAAGCAATTTGAGGAACAAGGTCGGCTTCCGTGGCACGACCGGGCTCTTCCGCTTCAATGCCACCGGTCAGGTGGAGCGCAGAATGGTGATCAATACGATCAACGATGGCAAGCTGAAGGTTTCCACACAACCCTCACAGTCGTTCTGAAGCAGACGGGCTTCATTGAGCATAATAGACACTGAGACCCGCTGCCACCATGACGGCAGAGCTGCGTTATCCGCTCCTACGTCAGGGTGGATCACTTCGTTACCCCTGTCGAGATCATGCTTAATGACTTTCCATTGCATTCCGTACAATTTTATACTTATTTGATCCCTTAATTTATACTTAATTTATCCATGTATTCGAACGTCGTATTCAGGAATATCGCGCAATATTCTCTCAATCAGGGAGAGTTGAGCGCTAATGGCACACAAGAACAGGAAAAATATACTTTCAGCACTTACCGCAGCTTCCTTTGCCTTCGGTCTTTCGTCACCGACCATTAGCATGGCAGCGACCGACGATACCGTCAGCCCCGTTGTCAAGCTTTTCCAGGACCCACTGGTCGATACTGCCATCGATCTCTTCGCGCCAACCTTCAGAAACGCGGCAAAGGCCATCAGCGGCATCGACGCCGCGGCATTGAACAAGAGCCTCGCGGTTGCGCCGGGCGGCCTTCCGCACAATGACCGGACTGCATCTGAGCCGGTACCTCCCACAAAGCCGAGCAACGCTCCTTTGGGCAACTCAGTGTTCGGCACCGTCGCCATTCCGTTCAAACATCTTGCCGCGCTTGACAATTTCGCCGGCCCGCTCGCCGAAATCCGGTCCGGCAAGTCGCTCGATTGCGCTGCGGGTGGATGCAATGCAGCCGAAAGCGCCATCGCCGAGGCTGAAACAAGGATTGCCGGCGCGTCGATCCGCGACAAGATTAATACCGTCAATTACACGGTTAACCATGCCATCCGCTACGCCAGCGACATGGACACCTATCATGTGGCAGATTACTGGGCGAAACCAAGTGAAGCACTGTCGCATCAGCAGGGCGACTGCGAGGACTACGCTATCTTGAAGATGGCCGCACTCTATGAGGCTGGCGTCGATCTCGACCAAATGACACTGGTCGTCCTATTCGACCAGCAGCGGCATTTCTACCACGCCGTCCTGTCGGTCTCCGTCAGCGGTAATAATCTTATCCTCGACAACATGCGCGACGAGGTCTTGTCCGACAAACGGATTGCAGGATATCTGCCTCTCTATTCGATCGTTACCGGTCGCGGCTATCTGCACGGCTCGCGCGATCCTCGTGCACAAGGGGTTGTCGCCGCAGTGCCGCTCACCAAGGTGGTCCCCGGCGAAGGCGAGGTTCACTAGCCGAACACGCTTCCAGGCCTTCCGAAGCAAGCTTCGCGCATAACAAAGCGATGGCATTCTCAGTAGACGGAAAGATAGCCGATCAGCATCAACGCCTCGTGCGTCGGCGCCAACGCCAGACTGATCTGGCCCTTCAGCGATTGCGAACCGAAGCCGATCTTGAAGCCGGTGTTCACCGTCTTGCCACGATTGACCGATAGGATGGAAAGGACCTCTTGGATCTGGGTGTCAATCGACAGGCGTAGCGTGCGCGCCGTCTGCTGAACATCATCGATCAGCGGCAGGCGATGACGCAGCATCTTCAAGAAGGCATCGTTGAAGAGCTTGATCCCTCGCTCTTGCGTCAGTACCACTGCGGGTGTCGGCGACGCCTGAAGGACGGCGTTGAGATTGGTTAGCGATGCGATATCTTCGACGGCATTGAGGCGACTTAACGCCCATTTAAAGCTCAGCACCCGCAATAAGGACGTGAGATTGCCAGTCTCTGGCATTTCTGCCGCCGTGTTGGAAACCAGGTCACCGATGCTGATGCCGCCGGCCTCCGACATTCGTCCGAGGCCATCCCAATAGATTCCCTCCAGTCGAATGCCACGACGCTCGCCGCCACCGGTTATGGCGCGGAAGCGTGGCTCCAGTTCATCACCGTCGACCGATGGAAGGGCTTCCTCCCGGACTATCATAGCAGCGTCTTCCTTCCCGCCTCCTTTGCGCATGACTGTCCTCACCGTTCCGTCAGCGCTTCGGAGCGCGCCTTGTTAATCGGCTTCATCAGATAGGCCAGGATCGTTTTGCGGCCGGTCATGATCTCGGCCGAAGCCACCATGCCTGGGATAATCGGATAGTGCTTGCCGTCGCGTTCCAGCGCCGATTTGTCGGTCTTGATGCGCACGAGGTAATAGGTTTCGTTCTTGTCCTTTTCGACAAGGCTATCGGCGGAGATGTTGACGACCTTACCGTCCAGAGCGCCGAAGATCGAGAAATCATAGGCCGAGATCTTGATGACCGCCGGCTGGCCGATGCGCACGAAAGCAACGTCGCGTGGCGAAATCTTCGCCTCGATCAACAGAATGTCCGCTGTCGGGACGACGCCGGCGATGACCTTGCCGGCGTCGACATATGCGCCGATCGTGTTGACCTCCAACGTATTGACGATGCCGTCGACCGGAGAACGAATATCCGTATGCTTGACCCGATCGGACGCCCCGCGGATTGTCTCGTCGACGACGGAAAGTTCCGACAGTGCTTGTCCCTTGTCGGTAAGGGCCTGCTGTCGTAGCTGCAACCCTAGATCGGCGACCTGTAATGTCGCCTCATTTATGGCCGCATGCAGACGATCGAGACTTTCGACATAGACTTTAAGCTGCCCTTGCAGGTCGACAAGGTCTCGCTGGACCTTGAGGACCTCCGTTTGAGCAACGAGCTTTTTCTCACCGAGCGGCCTCAGCAGATCATATTGCTTTTGGGCGCCGACAATATTCTGCGTCAAGCGGTCTATGTTGGCGCGGGCTTCGTCCAACTCGTTCTGATGTTGCTTCAGACGCTGATGGAGAACATCAAGTTTGTTCTTGTAGGAAGCGCGATCTGCCTCGAAGAGCTTTTCTTCGTTATCGCAGACAGTTTTTGCGGTAGCAAGAATATCGGCCGGGCAGACGAACTGTGCGTCGAAAGCACCCGCCTCCTCCAGGGCCAGGCGCTCTACTTTGGCACCAAGCGAGCGAGCCTTGGCAACCGATTCGCCGAGTGTCGATGCCGTCGTTGTATTGTCGAGCTGGACCAGCATATCGCCCTTGTGGACGACCTGTCCGAGATTGACATTGATCTGTTGGACGATACCGGGCTCAGAGGATTGTATAATCTGCGTCTTCGATACCGGTATCACCTTCCCCTCGCCGCGCGCGATCTCGTCGATGTCGGCAAAGGCCGCCCAGGCAACGAAAGCGACGATCATCAAGGCACAGAGGCCAAGGATCAGACGGGCAAAGAATGGGGGATTGTCATGGATATTGCGGTGAGAGGCACGCATCATTGCACTGCCTTGCGCTGCATCGCCTCGATGACTGCATTTTTGGGGCCATCTGCGATGATGCGGCCCTTGTCGATGACGATCAGCCTGTCGACCAGCTCCAACATGCTATGACGATGGGTCGCAACTAGCAGCGTCGTTTGCGGGCCGAACGCATTGCTCAGCTTGCTGATAAGGTGGCGTTCGCTCGCTAGGTCCATCGCGCCCGACGGCTCATCCAGGAAGACGATCCTCGGGCGGGTCAGGAGCAGGCGCGCGATAGTCAATGCCTGCTTCTGGCCGTTCGACAGGTTTGCACCGCGCTCGCCAACCGGCATATCGAAACCGCGAGGGTGTACGGAGACGAACTCCTCAACGCCGGTCATTCGTGATACCGCCAGAAGCTCGTCATCGGTGGCATCGGCCCGGCCGAGCAGCAGGTTCTCCTTTACGGTGCCGGAAAACAGGTCCGACGACTGGCCAGCGACAGCGACGGCGGCACGCACCTCCGCCACATGATACTGGCGTATATCGACCCCATCGATCAGCACGCGGCCGCTGACCGGTTGAAACAGACCGTCAAGGAGCCTGCCCAGGGTCGTCTTGCCCGAACCGATGCGGCCAATGATCCCGATCTTTTCGCCAGGTGCAACCGTGAAGGACAGCTGATTGAGGACCGCCTGGTCAGAGCCCGGATATTGGAAGGAAACATTCTGGAAGCTGAATCCGCCGCTACTGATCTGCCGGTTGACAAAGCCGGCGGTCGACGGGCGGTCATCAGGCTGCTCCATGATCTTGTCGAGAATGCGCAGCGACATGGTGGCCTGGCGGAAGCGCGCCAGCGTCATGGCGATCTGCCCGAAGGGCGCGCCGGCGCGACTCGCCAGCATGACGGTTGCAACGATCGCGCCCATGGCGATTTTTCCGTCGGCAAATTCATACGTACCCGCAATGACGATAAACACACTGACCATTTGTTGCAAAAACATCGTCATGTTCATGGCATTCGACGAGATGTGCTTAATATCCTCGCTGGTCCGGCTCGAATATTTCGTCAGCTCCTGCCAGCGGCGCAGCATCGTCGCCTCGGCGCGGAGGCTCTTCAATGTCTCGATCGTCGAAATCGTCTCCACAAGCAGCGACTGGCGGCGTGAGGCTTCGTTCGTTGCCGTTGCCATGCGCTTGCCAATTTGGGCCTGTGCCACGAGACCGATTGCCACCGAAAGGATGAAAGCAACGGCCGGAATGATCACGAGCCAGCCGGCAATCAAATAGATGACGACAAGGAAGATCACGACGAAGAGGCTATCGATCAACACCCCGATCGTGTTCGAGGTGAAGAACTCGCGCACGAATTCATATTGCGTTACGCGATTGGCATATTCTCCAGTCGACAGTGGGCGGGACGCCAGCGTCGAGTTGAGAATCTTGTCGAAGATCAACTGCGACAGCCGCAGATCCGCCTTGCGGCCTGCATAGTCGATCAGCGACGCTCGGGCTGTCTTCAGCAGAAAATCGAAAAGATAGGCCAATGAGATGCCGGCGGTCAGGACCCAGAGCGTTGGAAATGCCTTGTTCGGCAGGACCCGGTCATAGACATTCATGGTGAAAAGCGGCGATGCCAGTGCGATGACGTTGATGAACAGTGCCGCTAACATGACGCGGGCATAGGTGCGCCAATAAGGTACCAGCGCCGTTGCCAACCAGTGCCGTTTCTCGATCTCCATAGCGTGGCCGACGCGCGCATCGTCCGAAGAGTTTTGATAGTAGAGTGTGAAGGCGAATGCCGATCGCGGGTTGAGCGCCGTGAGTTCGTCCTGCGTCAGGCAGGTCACTGTCCCGACGAGGGGCGTGAGTTCAGTAATGTAAGAACCACTTTCGGTCGTTTCGAGCAACGGCAGAACACCGCCGTCAGCAAAGATGACGATGGCCGGACACTCGAAATTGCCCAGCCGACAATCTCGTTCCGTATGCTTCAGGACCTGCAGACCGACGCGCTCAGACAGCCGTTCGATATCGTCCAAATCCATGGCTTCCAGAATTTCATCCGGGACGCCCGAAAACAGCACAGTATCCGAGTTCGGACGACCGTAAAACGCAGCGACAGATTTAAATGCCGATTTGAATGTCAGCAGCGATACGCTCGCAGATACGCCAGGTGCTACGTTCAACATGACGTACTATCCAATGCGGATTGTAACAATTAACGAATCGGCTCGAGCAGATCCATCGGCAGGCCGGGCTTCTGGTGCGAGTCGTATTTGGGATATCCAGGATCGGCCGTATTCGACGAAACGGCGAACTGATCACGGGCATAAGGCGTCGCCTGATCGACCGGCTTCAGCTTCATCGTCGACAGCAGGCTGCCCGATGCGGCAAGGATCTTGTATTCTGCAAAGAGTGACGCCACTTCCGCCGTCTTGGCCAAAACCTCGGTGTTGAAGCGGGTGTTCTGGGCATCCAGTAGATCAAGCAGCGAGCGCTGACCGACCTTGAATTGCTCGCGATAGGACGTGACGAGCTGAGCGTTTGTCTTTTCCTGCCCATCCAAGATATGCGCCAGCTGACCTTGGTTGGTACGCTCGTTCCAAGCGGAGCGGACGGACTCGTCGACCTCGCGGTAGGTCTGGCTCAGCGCAAAACGCTGTTCGGAGGCACGACGAACCAGCTCCTGTTGATGGGCCGTATCTATGCCACCATGATACAGGTTCCATTTGGCCACGACCCCCACCTGGACGTCGCTTGTGTTACCCTTGTTGCCGTCGACATCGTCACCGATACGGGCGCTGCCGACAAGGTCCAGCCGCGGCAGGAATGCGGACTTGGAACCGCGCACGTCGGCGTCCGCAGCATTGACATCAGCTTTGGCCGATGAGATCTGCGGATTGTTCTTTTGAGCGATGAAGACCGCGTCATCCAGCGTCTTGGGCAGGTATCGCGCGACGGAAGCCGGGCGATCCGCATTGCTGATCGACTCGCCGACAACCTGAAGAAAACGGATCTTCGTCGCGTCGAGCTCCTTCTTTGCTTCCTGAAGGCGGGCATCAGCGGCCTGCAGGCGTTCACGTCCCTGAAGACGATCGGCGTCGGTGAGGGCCCCGCCCTTGATGCTATCCTCGATATTGCCAACCATCTGTTTGTGGAAGGCGACGTTCTTTGCAGCAGCCGCGACGATCTCCGTCTGCAGCAGATATTCAAGATAATCCTGAGTAACTTCCAGCGCCAAAGCTTCCGACCGCTGTTGGACGCGGAAGGATGCACCGTCGACACGGGCCGCCTGCTTGTCCTTCTGCGCCTTGCGGTCGCCGCCGTCAAATAAAGTCTGCGTAATAGTCAAGCTTACGTCAGCAGGATTCAGGTACTCATTGGTGCGCGACAAAGCTCCTGATGTGACATCCGACAGTCTCCTCCGACCATAACCGGACTCGAGATCGACAGACGGCAAGTAAAGCCCCCTCGCCTGACGTAATTGAAACTCGGTTGCTTCCCGATTCTGCGCCGCTTGCATGATTTGCGGATTGGTTTTCATTGTCTTTTCAATTGCCTGCTGCAATGTCATAGCGCCAGCAGAACCACTTGATAAAGAAGTCACGGCCATCGAAATCCCGATTGCCGCCTTCAATCGCATCTTATAAGCCAAAACCACGCCCTTCCCCAAATTATACTTCAAAGATACATTTTATAAATCTTATTCACCTACAAGCGTAGACGACATCACATCTACTTGTAAAATAGATTTCGATGCAATCTCCTGAAACAGTTAATGTCGGGGAGTGCAAGCCTTGATGGCATCAATCTATTGACTATTTTTGGTTATTAACACTGTTAACGCAATGTGTCGCATGATCGCAACAATACTAATATTCAGCCATACAGAGAATGTACATGGTTTCTAGCCAGTGATACGCGCGAAAAATCAATTTAAAACGATCTTAAGACTGGAAATATTAGAAACCGCTCATCGGCGCGCGAATGCTCCCAGGAGTTGGGATGTTCTGACGATTGTTACTTCGGGTCTCTCGCATGACTCGCTGCATCGCACGGTACTGCAACCAGAGCGCAGCCGCAGACCGTCTACAGAGGGCCGAGGCGGGTCGATAAAGGGTAAATGGCAGCGCCAATAGATTCTTCCTAGGCTAATTTAGGCTTGAGCGAAGAATCGCCATGGCTTTTTCAAAGCCGCAAATTCATCGCCTGCGTACCGGCTCTGAACAATGACCCCATCAAGGTCCCCCGCAACAATTTGAAATTATTAGGAAAATCGGAACATCCATGGCGCGATGGGCGACGCCGATATGACCGCTAGATTCCGAAAGAACAAAATATTTTTCAATGGCTTAAATCCGGTGTCCACGGGGTCACCCTTGGATGCTTTTTCACAGCCGTGGCCATCGTCGTTGAAGATGCGGTCGAACTCGCCTTCAATATGCTGGAAGATTTTTAGCTGTGGTCTGGTCCTTGCTGACATGCCACCCCAAATACGCGTCGTAAGTAGTCACGCAGCAGAGCAAACCGGCAAATAAATAGTTGCGCCGAGATGGTTGGGCATGCGCTTCGATAAACGAGCGACGTAATTTCCGACATGGGAGGAAATGATTTGAACGAAACACTACAACTGTGGGAGTGGCGCGAGAAGATCGCAAATCTCTATTACGAGGTCCGTTCCAACCCAGACGCGGCTGCTGCCTGGCGGCTTTGGTGTGACACCCGTTCGACCATGTTTCGCGACCATCCTCAGTCGCCAATTGAATCGGCGGACCGCAAGACATTCGAAGGACCCACTACATTTCCTTATGATCCCTCGTTGCGCCTGACGGTTCAGCTCGTTCCGGTAACGCGGGAACGGATAACCGTCGCAACAGGAGACGACGGTGACCTCTCGATGTATACGTTCGCCCGTACGAGCGGGCTGGGGGCCAGATTGGGCGGAGAATTGACGCTCTACTGGATTGAGGGGTACGGCGGTGGCGTATTCCTGCCGTTTGTCGACGCGACCTCCGGGACCGAGACCTATGGCGGTGGCCGATATCTCCTCGACACCATCAAGGGAGCGGATCTCGGAGTTGTCAGTCCAGGCGGCACACTAGTGCTCGATTTCAACTTTTGCTATTTTCCTTCGTGTGCCTATTCGTCCCGCTATGTCTGCCCATTGGCGCCATCGGGCAATCGACTGAAAGGCGCAGTCAGAGCCGGGGAACGGCTTCCTATCTCGACATGATAGGTGCCAGGGCCAGGAGTCTGAATGTTCGTATTCGGCCATTCCGAGGTCGCGAAGGAAGCCGGTGATTTTGGTAAGGGACGAAATCCCCCCCCGAACGGACACGATTGATTTTCCCCTCGTGATCGGCAAGCGCCAGGTCAACGTTCTTCCAACATGCATGGAGGAAACAATCCGCGCATGTCCAGTTGCCTTGTGGTATTTAATGCTACCACCGCCATCCCGAACGATCATGATAACCCGATACTCTTTGAGGTCCTCATCGATTTCCAGGTCAATATTCGGAAAGATGTCGGTCGGAAACAGTTTCTCGTCGAACCAAAGCCTGTTGGGTTCGATGCCAGCTTTGTACCGGTCAAAGTTACCTAAATATCTGGCTGGCGATGGTTTGATCGATGAGACAGAGGCTGCGGGTCTGATCATTCCATATCCGTAAACTTCCGAAGTCCGCATAATGGGCCACGACGGCATGATCCAGCAGCATTTCTCCTTCTCCGCCCAACGAAGGGAAATTTGAAGATTCGGACAGGAGATGCGCCAAAGATTCTCCAGGCGAGCAAGCTCGCGTCGCGCATCATCGATCAGGTTCCGAAGCAATAGCCGTTCTTGGTTGCCTGCGGCATTTGCGAGCAACCATTTTCGGCCCCACCCCTCTCACGCGGATAGCTGCCTAGCGTGACTTGAAACGGCTCACGTGGCGACTTATGTATAATCCAGGGCCGCGACGCCGCGCCACAGGCGGCGATATCATTGGCGAAAGCCGGCATCAGTCGCTGTCAATCATTCCCGATTTACGACCTTTGAGGAGCAAGCCTTATCGAGGCTTGAACTGTTACTTGAATTCACCACGCTATAATTCCCGCGGCCCAGGACATAAGCCGGCCCGCGCGCTTGCCGCTCCCGCAGCGCACACGATCTCCGGGGATCTCAAACGACGATATGAGCAATATATGCTCCTGGCGCGCGAAAGCGCCCAGGCCGGCGACCGGATCGAGGCCGAGAACCTCTACCAGCACGCCGAACATTACTACCGCATGGCTGCCGCGCAGAAGGCAGGTCGCGGATAATGAGCACACCGTTATTACCCCAGTCTGCCGACGGTTCGGACGAAAAAGCCTGGCTGAAAGTCCTCGCGAAATACCGCACGCCGCATACAGGCCGCAGCACCTTCGAACTGCTGATAACTGCCGTTCCCTTCGTCGTCTTCTGGATGCTGACCTGGTTGGCAGTGCATTATGACTTCTGGTGGGGCCTGATCCTGATTGTTCCTGCCGCAGCATTTTTGCTGCGCCTGTTCATGATCCAGCACGATTGTGGCCACGGCTCCTTCTTCGCGCGCCGTCGCTTCGACGATTGGACGGGGCGTGTTCTTGGCGTCCTCACTCTCACCCCTTACGATTACTGGCGCAAGGCACATGCGGCGCATCATGCCTCCGCCGGAAATCTCGACGAGCGCGGCGTCGGCGACATAACCACGCTCACCGTGGGCGAATACAACGCACGCTCCCGATGGGGGCGGATTCGATATCGTCTCTATCGACATCCCTTGGTGATGTTCGGCATTGGACCCGCCTGGCTCTTCCTGTTCCAACAACGCCTGCCAGTCGGTATGATGCGCGACGGTGTCCTCCCCTGGATGTCGACCATGGCCACCAACGTCGCGGTGGCGGCGATCGCAACCCTGATGATCTGGGCAATCGGCCTCGGGTCTTTTCTCCTCATCCACCTGCCGATCGTTCTGTTGGCTGCGGCTGTCGGGGTCTGGCTCTTCTACGTGCAACATCAGTTCGAGGAGACGCACTGGTCGAAAGAACCGGAATGGCAGTTTCCGAAAGCTGCCTTGCATGGCGCCTCCCACTATGATCTCCCGCTCATCCTGCGGTGGTTAACCGGCAATATCGGCATTCACCATGTGCACCATCTCTCCAGCCGGATCCCCTATTATCGGCTGCCGGAAGTCTTGCGAAACCATCCGGAACTCGGCGACATCGGCAGGATCACGCTGTGGCAAAGCCTGCGCTGCGTGAAGCTGGTTCTATGGGACGACCGCAGTCGAAGGCTGGTTTCATTTCGCGAGGCTGCCAGGATCACAGGCGCGGGTTAGCGACCTGCTTTCAAGATCAATGGACATTGGTGAACGACTTGGTTCGCTGAAAACGCGAAAAGGTTATGGAGATCAGCTTCACCAACGGATGGCGCACAGTGTTCCCTGATGGCGGTCGCAACCAGTCGTCGGGCCTCATGCGGTGGGTCGATGAACGGTTATGCAGGTCACAGGGCATCGATGGGCGATCTTTGTCGACACGCTGCCAAGGATGAGTTGCGAAAGGCTGGAGAGACCTCTTGCGCCGCAAACGACCACGTCAGGGGTCTCATCCTCAACTTCCTGTTGGTCGGGAGCCTAGCTACCTTACCCTCTGCTTGATTCAAAAAATCCGCCTTCGCGCCAGACAACTGCTCAACAACAAAGCGGAGGTACAGAAGGCAGCTCATTCCTGACTGCTACTCGTTTTCAAGCGGTCCTCGTCGTAGCGAAAAGGTGCCATCCCAGCCCGGCTAACGCCAAGCCGACCACTCCAGCCGGCACCCGTTAAATATAGTGCACTTGCACGCGGATTAGATTGATCTCCATCAATGCTGGTTTTCGGCAAATAAAAAATATCTCTTTCAGTTTGTGATTGTTTTGTGCGTAGCAAGACATCTTAACGCGGTCGCTGCGGGGATCGTCAAACGCCGGGATTAACGAGCTACGCTTCAGAGCAAAATATAGTCGAACACAGGCTCAACGCCCTATCCAATAGCCGGGGCCTCGAGAGGTGCTCAAGGCTTTCAGGCTGACTTCCAATCGATAGTCATGTTCTCGTGCCCGCTTGGGATTTCGGGGATCCAGAAAACGAGACGGAGAATCATGGGCGAAAAAGACACCCTTGGAGCTACGGAACCGCAAGTTGAACCAGATGTCACAGAGAGCAGCCTGGCGACTACCGGGTCCGGCAGGGAAGCCGCTCAGTATTCGGAGCCGACCACACTCGTGGCAAGAGCTATATTCGAGCACGCGCCGGCCGCGATGCTCATGGTCGATCAGGCCGGGAAGATACGCCACGTCAACAGCGCTGCTGAACAATTGTTCGGTTACACGAAAGAGACGTTGGTTGGCGAGCCGATCGAGATACTGGTGCCAAGGGATATCAGACAGCGCCACGAACGGCTCAGAATGGATTTCATGTCACATGCCAGGTCGCGCCCAATGGCAGAAGGGCGAAGGCTGACCGCGCGAAAGCGCGATGGCACCGACGTATTGGTCGACATTGCGCTAAGTCCGATTTCGCTGGAAATATCTGAAACTGCCGTCCTCGTTTCGATCTTAGAAAATCCCGCCCGTGAACGGGCGGAGGTTGCCGAGCTTTTCGTCAACGAACTGACGCATCGCGCCAGGAACATGTTCGCGATTATCGGGGCCATTTCTCGCCAGATTGCCAAAAACACTGTTTCTGTTGCCGATTTCCAGGCATCTTTGGAGCAACGTCTTCGTTGCCTGTCTATATCATATCAGGTTTTCGAGAAGGAGAAGTGGAAGGCGGCCCTGATAAACGACCTCGTTCGATCTCAAATTTCATTCGTGGTAAGACAGGATACGCCTCAAATAGAGATTGCCGGCCCGGATGTCCGGCTGCAACCGGCGCCGGCTGAATATCTCGCATTGGCAATCCATGAACTTGCGACAAATGCGGTCAAACATGGAGCGCTCACTGTGCCGACCGGGAAGGTCTATATCCATTGGTCAGTGGACGAAGCGGCAAAGCTTTTTCAGTTCCATTGGGCCGAGCGCAACGGGCCGCCGGTCGCTCCGTCGGAGCGGCAGGGCTTCGGCTCCGTCATTCTCAAATCGATCGTTCCCGCAGCTTGCGGTGGGACTGCGGATCTCGCCTTCACTCCGATCGGCATGTCCTGGAACCTGAATGCCCCATCTTCTATTCTCTCTCACCCCGAATGAAGCACTTAAGTTGAGCTGGCCTCCGCATTCGGTTATTTATGCGATCAGGCATGGCGCTATTTCTTTCGATCGCGCAGCTCGGGCTCCACTGGATAACATATGCAGCACCCGGAACGCCCACTCACTGAACGCGAAGTTGCGTTGCTGCACACCGCCGTCGAACGTCTTCGATGATAGACGCTTTTAATGATTTGTTCCTGGGCTTTAGCCAATAGTCTGGACATGCGGTTCAGACGCTAACTTTGCCTCGTGTCGCATGAACCACAAGCCCGGCAGCATCGGGAGCCAGAGCGTGAAGCCGCGCAGGACCAGCGTGGCGGCAAGGCTAGCTTCGACCGTGCCGCCGAGAAAATGCAGCATTGCCGTGCAAGTCGCCTCGAAGGTTCCAAGCCCCATCGGCACAGGCGAGAGCGTTGATACGACCGAGCCCATCATGAAACTGATAAAGACTTTTGGCGGCTCGATGGAAAGACTGACCGCTTTCGCCGCACACCAGAGGGTCGCCGCATCGAGCAGGAATATCGCGGTCTGCAATGCGATGGTTTCGAAAATCTGGCGACCGTCGTAGAAAATGTCGGTGCGTATATTGGCAAACATTGCCACCATCCGCGCCACCGGCTTCCATCCCAGCGCAGCATTAGGGATGAAGCGGCCGCGAGATCGCGTCAACGCGATCACCGCGCCGGCCAACAGGATGATGACGCCGAGGAATATGGCGGAGATCGACATCAAGGCACGGCTGAGGTCGGCCATGTTCCACAGCAGCACAAAGGCGAGCAAACCGACGAGCAGATAGGCCGCGTAGTAGGAAAGCGCCGCAACCAGCAGGGCAGTAACGGCGACGGAGGATGCCACGCCACGATGGACCAGGCCACGAACGACGATAATGCTGCCGCTGAGGCCGCCTGTGGGTATCGCCTGATTGGCGAAAAGTTCGAGCAGCGCTAGTCTCAAGAGGCTTGGCATCCCGATAACCGATCCGGCGCGTTTGAGAACCCGCGCCCAAACGGCCGCGGCAGAGATGTAGGTCAGGACCTGACACAGGGCGGCGGCAACAAGCCAGATCGGGTCGGCGGCCATCAGCGTGGTTGTGAACGCCCTGAAGTCGCTGAAATGAAGAACAAAGAGGATGAGCCCGCCCAGCGCCAGAAAACCGAGCGCCCAGCCGGTGAGGACGCCGAATTTCATACTTGCTCCGGGCGTCGCAGCCTTCAAAAGCTCGGCGGGTAATGAATCTTTCTTGATCGTCGATAATGGCGCTTCCGCGCCTTTCGTGTCATCCATCCGATAAACCACCAACAAAGACACAGGCTCCATCTCGTGGGAGGCTGCCGTCATCCTTAAATTCATGGACGTTTATAAGAGCCGTCCAAAGAACCCCGGATCGGATTTGCTCTGATAAACCGGCAAGCAGCGTCCGTAGGATCGAGAAACTCGCAGTCCGCTGCCACCTTCATCGGTTTCATCCTTTTGGGGTTGATGGTGCCCGGAATACGAATTTCCCGCGTAAACCGTCATGCGAATGAAGGAGATCCAACGTGCCGACAGGCGCCTCGCGGAGCGACGGCGGTACGTTCGTAAGGCCTTTGGCCGGCGTCACGCCGCCGTCGGCCAACCACAGTGCACCGGTGACGTAGCTTGCCTCTTCGGATACCAGAAAGGCGAAGATATTCGCCATTTCTTCCGGCGTACCGCGGCGGCCGAGCGGTATTCCCATGCCGATCCCCTCCTGCGCAGTAAGCGGGATCGGGCTATCGGCACCGCGCGTCCAGGCAGTATCGATCGCGCCCGGGCAGACGCAATTGGCACGCACGCCGTAAGCCGCCTGTTCGAGCGCCACCCCCTTCGCAAAGGCATGCAGAAACCCCTTGCTGCCGCCATAGGGCGTGAAGTTCGGCGAACCGTTGAACCCCGCCTCGGAGCCGGTGAAGACGATGTTGCCGCGCGTCTTCTGCAGATGCGGCAGCGCGAACTTGGTCATCAGGAAGGCGGTACGGATGTTGTTTTTGTAGGTTCGGTCGAAATCCTCGATCCGATAGGCGTCGGTCTCGGCATTGGCAATGAAGACCCCGGCATTGTTGATGAGGATATCGAGCCGGCCATAGGTCTCAACGGCGAGAGCGACGCACGCCGCCGCCTCGTCGGTTTCGGAAAGGTCGCCGACATAGCTGACGGCCGAGCCGCCGTGTCCGACGATCGCCGCGGCGACGTCTTCCACCGGATCGCCCGGCAGGCCGGCGATGAAGAGTTTTGCGCCCTCGTGCGCGAACTTATGGCAAATGGCTTCGCCGATGCCCGTTCCGCCGCCGGTGACGATGGCAATCTTGTCCTTCAAGCGCATGGGCATGTCCTTTCCTGCTATTGCGACGATCGAACGCCCATCGTACCGATGGAGCGCAGGTTTGGTATCAATCCAGCCAGCGCACGTGTGCGGGACTGCGTGGCACCGGAGGCACAGGCGCGGCCGGATGGCCGACGATGATCGGCGCAACCGGCACGAAACCCTCTGGTACCCCGATAGCCCTCTGGCCCTCCTCCGTCTCCAGCCAGCGCTGGGCAAAGCCGATCCAGCAGGAGCCGAGACCCTGGGCATAGGCCGCCAGCATCAGGTTTTCTGCCGCGAGTGCTGCATCTTCTGCAGCCCAGTCGCGACTTCCGGCGGAAATGACGATCAGCGCCGGGGCCTGATAGAAGATATGAAACCCAGGATCTTCGAGGTGCTGGCGCAGATGGGACGGAATGGCGTCCCTTTTCTTCAGCGCATGAGCCTTGGCCGCGACCGAAATCCGGTCGAGCAGCGGTTTGTTGCGGACGACTGTAAAATCCCACGGCTGCTCGTTGATGGCGCTTGGCGCCTGGATAGCAGCTTCAACTAGTCGTTCGAGCACCGGCCTGTCGACCGGTTCCGCCGTGAAGGCTCGTGTGGCGCGCCGGCCAAAGATCGCTTCCATCAGTTCCATCGGGATCGCTCCTACTATTTGCCCATGGATCGCAGAGCTTGATGACGACAGCATTGATTTGAGTCATCTTGGAACGAGCGCCCCAGACAACAGGCCGAGCCTTGTCGCGTGGATCCAGGCGGCCACCATGGGCGAACTTATCGCTCCTAGCTTTCCATAGATTTACCGCTGAGGTGAAGGGATCTTGTCGATCGTGGAGCGACAGTGTTGGGCACAAACGGGTCCGGAAACGCTTCAGAGCTTTGCTTGGGATCTGCCGCCGCCTGCGACATTTCGCGCGAGTTCCCGAATTAGGCTTCATTTTCGAATGTATGGATGGTATGCGAAATGTATGGATATACAGCCATACAATATCGGTTAGGTTTATGTGGAAAGCGCGAATTGTCGGCGGTGGCCGAATGAAATATATCGGCTTGGCGGATGCTCTGGAACAGGACATCCAGGCTGGTATCATTGCTGCGGGTGACCGGTTGCCACCGCAGCGATCCATTGCCGAAGCGCTTGGCGTCGACCTGACAACGGTGACCCGGGCCTTCAATGAAGCGCACCGCCGCAGGCTTATTGAAGCGCAAATCGGCAGGGGCACCTTCGTGAGGGACTATTCGAGCGAGCGTACCTCGAAGGCTCGCCCCGCGGCACTCGATCTCAGCATGAACATTCCATGCCAGCCGGAGGGCGTCGATTTTCGGCAGTTGATGCCCAAAGGGGTTGCTGCGGTGCTCGCGAACGGCAAGGGGCTGCTGAACTTGCACTATCAGGATAGTGCTGGTGCAGAGCCGGATAGGCAAGCGGCGACCCGATGGCTCAAGCAACGTATCGAGAACGCCGATTTCGATCGTATCGTTGTTGCGGCTGGCGCCCAGAGTGCACTTTTTTCCATTTGCGAGCTTTTGCTGTCTCGAGGTGACGTCATCGCCGCCGGCGAATTTACCTATCCCGGTTTGAAGGCTGTCGCAGCTCAAATGCGCTTGGTAATCGATCCGATCGCAATGGATGGCGAGGGACTGCTACCTGAGGATTTCGAGCGCAGTTGCCGGACCAGGCCGCCAAAGCTTCTGTATGTGATTCCCAATATCGACAACCCGACGGCCGCGACGATGCCCGGACCGCGACGTGCGGCTATTGTGGAAATTGCGCGCCGCTACGGCGTGATGATCGTGGAGGATGATCCTTACGGTCCGCTGCTTGAGGGGCCGAGCCGCACCTTTGCGGATCTCATGCCGGAGGCGACCTGGCATATTTCGACACTTTCCAAGTGTGCGACACCGGCGTTGCGGGTTGCCTACGTCCTCGTGCCCAAGGCAGCACACGCCCTGCAACTCGCATCTGTTACCAGAGCCATGATGTTGATGGCGCCTCCGCTCATGTCAGCACTCGCAAGCAGTTGGATAATGGATGGAACACTGGCGGACGTGACCGCGGCCATCAGACGCGAAACGCTGACAAGGCAGATACTCGCATCGTCGCTGCTCAGCGCCTTCGATCGCTCCGCTAACATGTTTGGCCACCACCTCTGGCTTCGGTTGCCCAGCGGCCAGCGCGCTGACGACCTGGTTGAGGCTGCGGTTCGCGCGGGCCTGCTCATCGTTCCAAGCTCTGCCTTTGCGGTCGGGAAGTGTACGACGGAAGCGGTGCGAATTTCCCTCGGCGTCGCGTCCGACCGCAGTGAGCTCGAGGACGGATTGAACCAACTTGCCGGTCTTGTCACCCAGCCGGCACTGCTTGCTCGGGTGATCGTCTAAACAACCTATCCGGAAACATGGGGCAAGCTCACTTATGCCGCGTGATGGGAAGGTTATGATCGACGTTAGATTCAACGATGGTTTGAACAAAAAAATGAAGCTGCTGAAGCAGCAGTTTTGCGGTCGTGCTCCTCACGATAGATAGTGTCAAATAATAGCCTGGAAATACTCAAAATGATGGATTGGTTCCCTATAGTCTTCATTGCGTTCAAGGTTCTCGTGTTAGGCACGGGCATGTTCTTCGCCATCAAGTGGCATCACGATCAAGGGACCTCGTCCAACCCGACTGACATTATCAAAGTCACGTTGGAGTGCGCTTGCTATATCCTGGTGGTGGTGATCGTGTTGGCGCTGATCTACGGCTTACTAGACTATCTCGATTTCCTTCCTGCCGGTTTAAACTTTAATTGAAACGGAAGCAGAAGCTCGGAACCAACGTCATCAATCTCGACCTTTGCCTCTTTCGCAGGGTGAGGTCGACGGCATCTATGACGCGGCAAACATGCCATTGACGATGTCGCCCGGCTCTGCGTAGTAGCGATCGGCCGCCAGGTTTTAACCTACTCAAGTTCGCACCAAGCGGCTTGCATGTATGCGACGCCTTGATGGGATGCGAACCAACGACCCGGTATTGGCTTATCCTAAGACAGTGAACTCGCTCGGACTTCATCGACACAAAGGTCTGGACAGCTGCGAGCCTCGGATTAAGAGCTGCCAATGCGATACGCCGGCCCTTCAACAACCTTTCAGGCGTACGTCGGCTCTTTCGTATTTAAATCACTGCAGTCGCTGACATACAGTCCGAAAGACAAGCTTTGAACGCCCGCGGCCCGAATTCGTTCTCCATTTCGCAGCGCTTCCTTCGCCGGCTAATTGCGCGCGTGTGCTGTTCAACCTGCTCCTTCCGCACGGAACGAACGCCACGCCGAACGATACCGCTTAGCTTCTGCTGAAAACGAACGCTCGATGACACCGTCTACGCGCTCAGCGCGTTGCTGAGATCTTTCAATCCAATCATCAGCATCATCGGGTCGGACAGAGATGGCAGAAATACAACAGCCTCATAGAAGGCACGCGCGTCATCGGAAATCGCATGCACCAGCACGCCACGGATACCGAGTATTTCGGCGGCATTGAGCAGGCGCAGACCGGCATCACGCACCAACGCCCACCGATACCGCGGCCCTGATAGGTCCGGTCGATAGCCAGTCGACCAAGTACAGCGACTGGGATCGGATCTGGCATGTTTCGCTTAAAGCGGCCTGGTGCTTCTAGTGTCCTCACCACGCCGAAGGCGAGAGCGTAATAGGCAACTACACGATTTCCCTCGCAGACCGCAAAAGTACGAGACGCACCGCCCGCCTGATTGGCTCGCGCTCGTCGACGCAGCCAATCATCCAGTTCTGGAACGCCGGAATCAAACTCGACAAGCTCATGATACTCGGCCAAAGGAGCAGGGGAAGTGAGGGTCACACCTCATCCCATGGAGCTTTGGTCGACATTGTGCGTTTTAGACGCTCATTCAACTGCGCGGGCGCATCGAGCCGGGCAAGGTATTCGGCATACACCTCGGGGCTTACCGTGAAGACGGTACGGTCAAGCAGCACTTCCTCGGCGCGGCGTTCCGAGGCCTCCAGCATGAAATCTGTGCGTGTCTTGCCAAGCAGTTCAGCTGCACGGTCGATAAGATTGCGCGTCGCGGGTTTGATATGGATATTCAGTGGAACGCTTGCGTCCACCTTTTTTGCTCGTATGTGACGTCGGCACGGGCAACTCCAATGCGATAATGCTATATAACGTAACGATGGTGTCGTTACGGAGCTATATGCTGACACGTTACACTGGTAGCTGCTCTCGAAAGGATGCGAACCGCTGGCCCCGTTATTACAAAAGCCATCTCTTTCAAATTCTCCAGAAGCGGATACCGGCTCGGCCTTGGCGAAATGACCGAATTGGGGCCGTTGGCCAACCGTCCAGTTTTGGGCGCCGAGGATGAAAAAAGGGGCCATAAAGCGTAGGGCAGCCTCAATGACTGCTTCCGACCCCATTGCAGGTGTTTAACGCAGACAGGCACGATCCTGAAAGCGGTCGTCACCTACTGCCCGGATCTAATCATCTCACGAATTTTAGTCGCCTTCTCGAAATGATCGAGAGCATGGGTTTTGATCCACCACTCGGCGGCTTCCATAAGGAGGTCGGGGTCGTCGTTCTTGTTTGCAAAGAATGCATAGAATGACAGGCCAACGCCTTCACCCTTTTTTGCGATTTTGTCGTCGCAGACTGAAATGGCTTTCGCCCTTAGGGTTAGTCTCATGGTGTACCTCATACTTCGCAACTCACCTTCGAGCTACCATGCCTTTCTCGCTACGGAAATACTGAGACCCGTGGACAGATCGAATTGCGAGAGCAATGCCTGCTCTCGACCCCATTGCGGTCGTTCGTGGCATTTGCGATACCCCTTAAAATCAGTCACCTCGATACAATGGAAAGGTCTGTGGTCTGCGCGCTTTTCGCTAGATAGATCGCCTTCTTTCTGTGCACGCAAAGGGACACCTTGAATGCTGAAAAACTTGATCTACATGCTCGGGTGATCTGAAGAACGCCTGAACGCCTCCAGTAGCTCGTCAAGTCCGCTTTCAAAATCATCCAGCATTGCTCCCCTTGGAGGCCGCCCTTTGCTTCCATCTTGGGTAGCCACAGCCAAGGCGGCACCATGAGTGTAGTCAACAAGGATATGCGTCCAGCGCAACGAGCGCTGTGAGGAGTGATTGCGTTCGCTCAAGAAGATCATCAACTCACGGGTTATCCTCATGGCGTGATCGGGGAAAACGGCTGGCCGGGCAAAGATCGCCAAGGTCAGAGCGGGATAGAGCACCACCTTGGCGTAGTAGGCTGTGAGGAGACTGCGGGCGCGTGCGTGTGCATCGCCCGTTTCAGGTGCCGCGACGTCCGCATATACCCACTCCGCTAGCGACTTGATCAGCCCATCCCGATCCTTGAAGTGGTGATAGATCGTCATGGGATTGATGCCCACACGTGTTGCCAAAGCGCGCATGCTCAAGCCGTCGAGGCCGTCGGCATTGAGGATACTCAATGCCTCGGAAAGAATGCTCTCCGGCAAAACGGTCTCTCCGCCGGCTGGTGGCCTTCCTCGCCCCCTTGCTGTCATATCATGACTTCATAATGAGATTGGACCAATCCAGAAGGGAAAGACCTTGTGCCCTTGTGCGCAAGCGCCACATCACGCTGACCGCCGCCAAAAAGAGGGCGGCCAGCGCCGAGCAAGATTGGCACCCTCGTGATCACCATGTCGCTGATCATGTCGAGCGCGAGGAAAGATTGAATGATGCGTCCCCCATCCACATAGGCATGTCGTGCTCCCTCGTATTGAAGCGTCGCCATCGCTTGTTCAGGTGACTCCGCCGAAAAGCGCACTTTTCCTTCGAGCTCGGAGGGCACTGCCTGTCGTGCAAGCTGCGCAGACAAAACCAGGACCGGACGGGTATAGAACCAGTCTCCCATGCCTCGGACCGCCTCATAAGTGCCTCGCCCCATTACGATAACGTCGATATCGCTTATGAAATCGTTATAGCCGTGATCCTCGCCAGTTTGGTCGTGCTTTAGCAACCAATCGATGTCGCCACTTTCGCGGGCGATAAATCCATCAAGGCTTGTTGCGATAAATACGTGTCCGGTGACCATCGTCGTTTCCATAATTATACAACGTATAAATAATGGACATCTGACCAATGTCAACGCGCTCGACGGTCCACTCTTGCCCGTACCGCCCGGAAAGCTGACCGACGGCTAACCACCCCCGACAACGACATCGCTATGACCTAAATAGAATGGCTCTCCTGGGATAACTCGAAACGCGGGCTGGTCCAGATGAGGCGCTGGACCGATTGCTGCTGCCCTACACTGAAGACCTACCGATCGACGCCCCGCCATCGACATGCAGCGTCTGCCCCGTGATGAACGCGGCGTCGTCCGATATCAGGAATTGAACGGCGGCTGCGAGCTCGTCAGGTCGGCCGAACCACCCCATGGGAACGCCAGAGAGATAGCGGTCTTCGCCTTCACTCCCGATGGGATTGTTCGCCCGGAACAATTGCGTTTCGGTCGGCCCGGGAGAAACGGCATTCACGGTGATCCCGGTCGGGGCGGCGTTGGTGGATCGGTCGATGAATGAACTGATTTCAGTCTTTGATGCTATGTCTATGCGGTAGCTGTCACGCACCGGACGGATTTCGGGCGTGCACATGCGAGAGCATGCGATTGAGGGCGGCGCAGCCGATGGCGACCTCCGTCTGTTGCGCGCCGAGTGAGCATACTCGCAGTCGAGGTCCGATGATCGATTTGTGTCGGCCGATGGCGGTCTCGACCAGCGAGCGCTTGCCATAGCCGGTCGTTACTTGCCATTTCATCCGACCGTCCGCCCTGATCGCTTCGATGTGTCGGTCTCGTTGACAGCAGAGATCAGTGTCTGGCCGTCCCACCGCATTGGCGCGTGGCGGAATGACCACCCTAACGCTGGCGCTATGCTTGGTCACGCCGTCATAAGCCCCATCGGCCGTAAACTGGCCGATGGGGCCGTCGATCTGGTCGAGCAGCGCCTCCACCTGCGAGGCGTCGCCGGCATCCTGGTCAGTCATGACGTGTGCGATGATCTCGCCGCTGTCTGCATCCAACGTCAGGTGCAGTTTCCGCCATCGCCGACGGGACTTGGCACCATGCTTCTCTTCCAGCCATTGGCCGGCGCCGTAGACCTCCAGCCCGGTGCTGTCTACGAGGACATGGACGGGCCCTTTTCCTGGGAGTCGATGACCTTGCCGTTTGTTCGGCGGCCGCCACTTGTTTGCCCGACGGCTCAGCGTCGCATGGTCGGGAACGGCGAGATCCAGTCCCATCGACCGCAGCACCGATGTCAGAAAGCCCTCCGCCTGGCGCAGGCGCAAGCCGAATACCAACCCCAGGGTCAAGGTGGTCTCAATCGCCAGATCGGAATAACGCGGCCGGCCTCCTCTTGTCTTGCGTCGTCGCGCCGCCCAACCTTCAACGGCCTCCGACGTTATCCTAAGGGTCAGACTGCCACGTTGGCGCAGACCCGCACCATACTCGGCCCAGTTCGTCACCTTGAACTTCATCTTGCCGATGTGATGACGGCGAGCGGCGTTATGTTTGTGCGGCATGCATGATCAATCAAGCTGTTTTCAATCGCAGCTACATAGACGGAAACTATTGAAATTTGATCCGTGCACCAGCGCCCATGATTGTCAGTTCTGGCGGGCTGCAAGTTGCCGCTGGACAAGTTCCTGATCGAGGATGCGATCAGGTGAAAGCTTGACAAGCTCGGAGCGGTCGACCGGAGCGAACCCTTGAACGAATTCTGCGATCGGTGTTGAGGGAATTGCGTAATCGAGGTTAAATCCGTCAGGCCCGTTTTGATAACCGCTCGCGGTCAGCAGCTTTGCGACCTCCTCCCAGGAGGCAAAACCAAAGGTGCTGTTAGCGCCCTCTTGCCGCGCCAATAGGACGAAATCGACTTCTGGCAAGACTGCCGGCAGTGCGTCACCCCAAACCGCGATCGTACGAACATGACCGACAATCAGCATGTATAGGATCTGTGGGACAAACTGTTTGTCCCCACACTTGGCTTGCCGGAGCGGCTGGCCGTAGTTCCAGCGCCATGCGCTGTGAAGCTGCGACGAGGGGAGATACAGGATCGGATCACCGGACTGAGAGAGAATCGCATCCACACCGAATTCATTGCCGGCGTTCCAACCGCGCAGAAATCCCTCCTTGGAATAAGGACCATCCCCCATCCCATTCATTTGGGGATCATGAATCTGGCAAGGGAAACGCTGAAGAAGAGAGGTAATTTCTATCTCAGCTTCCAATCCAAAAAAGCTTGGTCGGCAGTAATTGATATTTATATCGGCTTTTGCCGTATTCTTGCGAAATAATCCCCGCTTTTCCTCACTGAAGGCGAGCGTGAAAGAAACACCGGTAATCGCGTTGTGATAAACTGCCTGCTTGCCGCTTAGCTGATAATTTCCACGCGCTGAAAGAAATTTGGTGATCTTTTCAATTCTGGCCGACGTATGAAAATCAGTATCCATCCGAGGTGGGCCGCAGGACTTAATGGGGCTCGCGTGGTAACGTCGGGTTCATGGAGATCGATGAGGACAAGATCGACGATGCCGTCTTGGCGCTGCTGTGGCTGACGCTGCATAACGAGCGTTGTGCCTGGAAGGGCTTCGACTGGGAAACGACGGATCGCTTGCATCAGAAGGGCATGATCGGCGATCCGGTGAACAAGTCGAAGTCACTGGTGCTGACGGACGAGGGTCTGCGTCGGTCGGAAGAGCTCTTTCGGAAACTGTTTACGCGGCAGCCGGGATTTCCATCGCCTTGATCGTCTTCCACTCCCAAGGCAAGAGCTCATGCAGGCGGGAGACGGGAAGCTCGGCGATGCGGGCCAGCACGTCGGCAAGCCAGGCCTTCGGGTCGATGTCGTTGAGGCGAGCCGTCGTAATAAGGGTCAGCATGATGGCGGCCCGGTCGGCGCCCCGCTCGGATCCGGCGAAGCTCCAGTTCTTTCTTCCACATGCCACCCCGCGCAGGGCTCTTTCCGCCGCGTTATTCGTCATGCAGATCCTGCCGTCGTCGGCGTATCTGGCAAAGTCGGCCCAGCGCGACAGCATATAGTTGATGGGTTCAATCACCGGTGAGGATCGCGATAGGCCTTCGAGTTCCAGCCTGAACCAAGCCTCTAGTTCGTCGAGCAGCGGCTTGCTCTTTTCCTGGCGCACGGCAAGGCGCTCTTCGGCGCTTTTGCCGTTGATGTCACGCTCGATGTCAAACAGCGCATCGATGCGTTTGACCGCCTCCAACGCCGTCGCAGAGACAGGCCGCATGCCCTTGCCCCGCCGGGCACTGCGAGAGACATCGGCCAGCTCGAAGAACTTCCGGCGCGCATGGGCAAAACAGAAGGCTGGCGTCACCGGTATTTGCTTCTTTGTCCGATCGAACAGCGGATTGAAGCCATTGTAGCAGTCGGCCTGCAGGATACCGGTGAACTCGGCCAGATGTCGTTGCGGATGTTCGCCACGCCGGTCGCTGGAGGCGTAGAAGACAGCAGCCGGCGGCGCGTGCCCTCCAAAGGGCCGGTCGTCGCAAACGTAAGTCCATATGCGGCCGGTAATGCACTGCCCCTTGGCCAGGATCGGGATGGTCGTGTCGTCGCCGTGGAGGCGCTCCGCCGCAAACACGTGGGTTTCGATCATATCGAAGAGTGGCTTGACGGCGGCGCTGACGTAGCCAACCTGGTCGGCGAGCGTCTGGGTAGACAGATCAATCCCCTCGCTGCGGAACCGGCGACTTTGGCGGTTCAGGGGCTGATGCTCGGAGAATTTGTCGAAGACGATGGTGGAAAGAAGGTTGGGGCCAAGGAAGCCGCGCGACGTGGCATGGAACGGCGCCGGCGCCTGGCTGATGCAGCCGCACTCCCGGCAGGTAAATTTCTCCCGGACGGTTTCGAAGATCTTGAAGCGGCGTGGGATCTCCTCCAGCGTCTCGGTAGTATCCTCACCAAGCTTCGACAGACGCTCGCTGCCACAATGGGTGCAGGCGGTCGGCGCGTCGACGACAATGCGCTCGCGCTCGATATTCTCTGGTCAAGGCTTGCGCACTGGTCGCTTGCGGGTGAAGGCACGAACGGTCTGTGTTTTCGCTGAGGCCGCCTCTGACGCAAGCTCATCCGCGGTCGCATCAGCGACCAGTTCCTCAAGCTGCAATTCCAACTTGGCGATCAGCAATTGCAGATGGGCGTTGAGCGCCTCAATGCCGGAAAGTTTTGCTTTTGCACTACTCGCTTCAGCCTCAGCGCGTATCCGCGCCTCGCGTTCCGCCAGCAACGCGGCGTGGGCGCGGGCAAGATCGTCCGGCAGTGAGAGAGGCGGTAACGACATGCTGTCATAGCAGCATATTTATCCAATAAATTCAATGCAAAAGACATTCAAACTCGCGTCGGGCGCCAGGTTTCCTGAGGAGCTCTCCAGTCAATTCCGGACAGCAAATAAGAAAGCTGCGCCGGCGTGATTGCCACCGCGCCGCCCTCTACATTCGGCCAGATAAACCGGCCGCGTTCCAATTTTTTCGTGAACAGGCAGGCGCCTTGGCCATCATGCCAGATCAATTTTATTAGGTCGCCACGGCGACCCCTAAAGCAGAACAGATGACCGCCCAGCGGGTCATGCTTCAACACTTCCTGCACCCGAAGGGCCAGCGAAGGAAAGCCGCACCGCATGTCTGTATGTCCGGTCGACAACCAAACCTTGACACCCGTTCCCATCGGAAACGGGTTCATCGCAACGTCTCCAGACCCCGCATAATCCGCAGCAGGACGTCCACGTCGACATCCCGACCGACGATCACACGCCGGTCGTTGGCGCTCACCACCTCCATGCGGCCGGACGCTGTGACAGAAGACGGCACAGCGTCAGTTGCCACAGGCGGGCTGCTCGCAACATCAGGCTCGGCAACAGCCAGTGCCGGAACAAATCCGTTCGTCGAGCGGTGGACAAGCCGTCCTTCCCGGGCGGCCCTGCGCCAGGCATTCAACTGCCAGCGCGTGATCCCATGACGCTGCGCCGTGGCCGTCACCTGCCGCGGGCCGTTATAACTCTCAGCCACAATCGCCAGCTTCGCTTCATCCGTGAAACGCCGGCGACGCCCGCTATCGACAATCTCCATCCGGCTGAAATGCCCGGGGAGATTATTCATCACGTCCATATGTGAAACACCGTCTATATTGCCGTCTATATAGACAGAGCATCCACACTCTCACTCACTGCACAATGCGGCCCAACTCGGATGCGTACGAAAATCAAGGTGTAGATCATAGCTCATCGTATCTCTGGTCTCACTTGGCTATGCCATATTGGTCACCCATGAGGTTGCCATCCACGATCCGGATGAGCAACAAAGAGCCTTTCTGACTTTTCTTCGAAGCGATCTGCGCAACGGCGGCACTGTGGTCGGCAGCCGCCTTACCGGGGTCACGACCTCCTGCGCATCCCGACAACGAGCTGGCTATCAAGCCAAGTCCGACGGCGGCAGAGAGTTTTGCGTGCATTCTGAAATCCTAAAAGTATCGGATAGCTAGGAAGACAATCCGAAATTATTTGCGAAGTGTTTCAAAAATTGCTGCCGCGCCAAATCTGCTTCGTCAAGTTCTTGCAATTCAGCGTCTATGCCTTTCATAAGCGCCACCACGAAATCGCGGTTAACATTTCCATCGTCGGCTCGCTCCAACTGAAAAAGCCGGCCAGACACACATGCGGATAATATACTTGTAAGGTTCATTGTTAGTCTTGGGCGTGGTTCAACAGTAATATTCCAATATATTCGCCTTCACACGTCGATGAAAATTCAAGCGCCTAACATCACAAATACGTTTTCGAATAAATATTATAAATCTTTTCTCTCAAAATAATCCGACATGGTCTTGAGGTATTTCATACAAGCATTGTAATCAGGATAGTAGCTGACAGTGTGACGTACTTCGCCGAAGCTACTTATAACAACCGCTCCATCCATTAGTGGTCGATTTTCGGGAATTTTCACATCTGGATGGCGAAAAAACATCCAGGCTCGCTCATACCTCATGCACTCGTCCAAAAAGACATTGTCCTGGTGCTCGTTAGTAAGGAACTCGGACCACATCTCTCTTGCGGCTTGCTCAGCCAAGAATAATAACTTCTCAAAACTAGGTAGCTCGCGTTGGGTCATGAATCCTCACTCAGCAACAGCGAAGCTAGCCGCGTCGGGAAAGACGCTCAACTTCACTTCATTCTGAGCTAAGTTTTGAGTATATATCGCATCCGATATAGTCGAACGGAAAGGAGTCCGTCTCTCTAAAAACTAGCGGTGCAATGCTTCGATCTACTCCTGAGTATGTTGACGGGATGTGTTTGAACTCATACTCACGACCATCTTTTGAAATGTATAATGCTCCGCCATACACATTGTAGTCAGCGTGCACTAACTTCACCACTGTGCGAATTAGGCGCGCACCATCTTTTTCCTCGACTGTGGCAAAAGTAATCTTTCCGATATTTACTGGATTGGACTTCAATGAGTTTTGTACCCCACTTTGACAGCCTCTTCAGCGAATTGGGCTAATCGCTTTATATTTTCTGCATTCTCGGCAGTACTAATACCATATGCGGAAGCATTTTTCACCAGCTTGTAAGCGGCCTCATATTCGGAGATAGACACCGCGCCGCTTAACCCATACTGAGCCGTCCAGAGATCTACTTGTCCGCTTCTATATTGCCCGTAGTGAACCAACTCTTCGAAGAGTGCGCTTGGACCAGCATCTGCGCTAATTCCAATTGAAATCTTTCCGTCCTCCAGCATCATAGTACTGCCTTGAGCGCCCAAGGCTTTGTAATAATTATAAAGGTCGCTGCCGGTTTCACCTATTTCCAGTGTGTTTCCTTGTCTTGATACGGCATCTGCAATTCTTTTTAGAAGAGCCGGATCGTTAAGCGCATCGCCAGCGGTACTTTTATTGAAGAGGACAAGGCCCGTATTGGTGACGGTGCCGTTGGTCACCGCAACCCTAGCCTCCGCAAGCGCCGCCCCTAACAGGGTGGCTGCGGTAGGCGATCCGCCAAATTCGGCTGTTGTTGCGACAACATCATGAAGCGCCATGTTAAGATACGTCGCGTAGCAAGCGGAGCTTCGTCCGCAGGCTGCAACAACGGTGGACACCGCCTCCTGCCCCGCAATGAGGGAAATTGTTCCAAGTGCAGCAGCGGCGCCGGAAACAGCTCCCAACTCAAAGGCTTTCGTCATTTGATAGACTTCGCCATATTCCTGAGTCTTGCCCAACTCCTTGGCGACATAGCCCGCCGCAGCGAGATTTCTATAATTCTCGAGCATTTGCTCGTAATTGGGATCATTCCTTTCGGCTGCGCTATCTGCGTCACGCCAAGTCTTATAGGCCTCAAGCCATTTGCCCTGCTCCTTGGTGCATGACAAAGCACCTTGATCCAGACATGCTTGCAGCAGAGACATCGTGGTTTGGTAGTCGAGGCTCTTAAGGCTATCTACCTTCGACTGAAGCTGCGCTTCGTACGTATCGGAGCAGGTAGTGGAGGATACCTTGCAAGCTTCCAAAGCTTTTTCAGCGTCCGTAAGCTCCTTGGCCTGCTCGTGCGTGAGATAGTTATACTGATAATTCGCAGCCCCGTAGGACCCTCCTTCTCCCCCGCCAACTGCGGCTCCGACCGCCGAGCTAAGACTCGTCCCGATTAACGTGGCGAGAGTCTGCTTGTCCTGATCGGACAAGGTGCTGTCCTTCAACATACCCTTGACGAGAGCAGCGATGGCCGGTGCCATCAAGGCTGTTGCTCCGCCGCCCAGAGCACCCTTAATCGCACCCTCCCAGCCATTCACACCGCCGAGAATACCGCCGCCGATCGCGTGCAACAACGCCCGGCCCTGGCCACCTTCGGCCCAAAGATCGCGTTCGGCCTGTGTTTTTGCGTTGTTATAGAGGTTGGTAGCAATATCCCCGACCAGTCCAGCCATAGTGGCTTGAGCTGCTTGAAGATCCGCCTGGGTCTTGTATTGGTCGCGCAGGACATGTTCGAGATCTGGCAGGCCGGGCAGCGAGGTGTTGGTGTTGTCGGTATCACGGCGGATAGTGCCGATATCCTGCCCTTGGTGCGCCGGATCGGTGATGCTGATCGGGATATTGCCGCCAATGGCCGAGAGTGCCTGACCGGTCTTATTCTCGCTGGCCTTGACCGGCGGCGTCGGCATGATGCCGCTTGTGCCGATCGAAACGCCGTAGGTATCTGCCTTCCAGGTCGAGTGAGTATCGATATCGGCAACCGTCAGCGTGCCAGTCGAGAAGTTGTTACAATCAGCGCTGGCTTCGCTGGTAATCAGTCCGCCAACCAGAGAAGTCTGGCCGCTAACACGGATATCGATGCCCCCCGCCCCAGCATGAATACCTGATTGCTCGGTGACAAGCGCAGCATCGCCTTGAGCCTTCTGAGTAACCCCGGACGCGCTGGTCGAGCCAAAGCCCGTCTGGGCTGAAAGATTGAGCTGGTCAGCCTTAGCCTTGGCGGTGTCCACCTGACTTTCGATCGTCAAATTTTTGACGGCCGCGGTGACCGAATTACCGGCGATCGTTGCGCCACGCAGCGTCAGGTCGTTGGTGACGATAGTGATGTCACCAGTACCGTTTACATGGGTGTTGGTGTGACTAACGCCGCTGGTGTCAGCACTGCCCTTGCCGTAGCCGGCATTGGCAACCAAGCCCAGATCTCCGGTGCCCTTGCCTCCGCCGCCGAAGGTCGCGCCGACCCCGATGCCAGCACTCCAGGAGGAATTGTTGCTTGATGTGTCCGTCGTGCCCGCGGCCGCGTTGAGATTGATGTCACCGTTCTTGGCCGACAGGAAGATATCGCCGGTCAGTGGATCGCCCGAGACTGTCGGGACACCGTTCTTGTCATAGCCGGCGAGGATCTGCGCGCCATCGCTGGTGATGGAGCCATTTTCGGCCTCCATTGAAATCGAGCGGCCCGCGCGTATATCAGTGACAACCGGGGTCGAGGATGAACTCTGCCGGCTCGTGATGACCGGCCAGTGGGATGGGTGCGCTAAGAGTCACGACTCATCCCACGGCGCTTTGGTCGACATGGTGCGTTTCAAGCGCTCATTGGGCTGCGTGGGCGCATCCAGTCGGGCAAGGTATTCGGCATAGATTTCGGCGCAGACCCTGAATATGGTAGGATTAAGTAGCACCTCCTCGGCGCGGCGCCCTGAAGCCTCTAGCATGAAGTCCGTTTATCGCATCGACATGCAGACTGGCGTCTGGTTTCTCCGCCGGAAGCTAAGCTCAACTGCGGGGTTGTAGCAGCGCCAGCGCCAGGGTCGATGCGCCAAGCGCAGCAGTTAGAGCCAAGGGTCCAGTGGCGCCATAAGTGTCTACGACATAACCGCCGACAACGGCGCCGATGGTGATAGCGACTTGGAAGGAAACGACCATCAGACTGCCCGCTGCTTCCAGCGCATCAGTCGCTGCGCGGGATAAGTTGGTTGGCAGCACGACAGGAGCCATGCCAAAGGCAAAACCCCAAAGCGTAGCGAAGCCGAACGCAACGCCGATGTGGGAACCCCAAAGTACCAATGCGAGCGCCGCAAATGCCATCAATGCGGACGTGACTGCGAGAGCCATGTGGATATTGGCGTCGGCCATGCGACCGCCTGCGATGTTACCGATGACCGCAGCGATGCCAAATCCGAGCAACGCCAGAGCAATTGGGCCAGTTGTGAGGAGGGTCACATGTTCGAGGAAGGGGCGGACATAAACCGAGCCGGCAAAATGCCCTGTCATCAGCACAAGAATAGCAAGCATACCGAGCTGAACCCCACGACGCCGAGTTAGCCTGAAGACATCGGCAAGACTGTTGCTTGTCGTTGCAGGCAAAGTCGGCAGGCTGAGTAGCTGCAGCAGCATGGCAATCGCGGCCAGTCCTGCAGTAATCGCCATGGCACTGCGCCAGCCCAACCAGTCACTGATCAACGCCCCCATCGACGGTGCAGCGATGGTAGCGAGTGAGACGCCGAGGGTGACGATAGCCATGCCCCGACCTGTTGCATTGGCGCCCACCAGTCTCGCCACGACTGCAACTGAAAGTGCCCAGAAAGAGCTGATAGCGATACCCAGCCCCGCTCTGGCCAACAATAGTATCCAGAAATCGGTCGCCACCGTCGCCAGGATATTGGAGCCGATTGCCAGGGCGCTGAGACCAACCAGCACTGTCTTGCGATTCAATCTTCCGATAAGAACATTGCTCAACAAGGCCGTCACGGCGCCGACAGAGGCCGTCGCGGTGACGACCTGCCCGGCGGTTCCCTCGCTGATGCCGAGATCGCGCGCCATCGGTGTCAACAGGCCTGCCGGCAAAAATTCTGCTGACACCAGCGCAAAGCTGGTTACTGCCAGCGAAAGAACCGCGAACCAGGTATTCGCGCTCCATGCGACCGGCGCGATAGCATCAACGTCTTCCGCTGCGCCATCAAGCTGTATTGTTGTATCCGTCATTGAAGATCTCCAAGGTTTGGATACCTTCATAGACCAATCCGTTCGGATGAAATGTATCTTAGAATCCGAAATTAATGTCTATTCGTCCGGAATTTGTGCGACGCACAACACCCGGCGAGACGTTCGTGATGCGCTTGAACGCGCGAGCGAAGGATGCTTCGGATTCATAACCCAAACGGGCTGCGACCTCGGCAACCGACATACCATTTTGGCCCAACAACTCACCGGCAAGCTGCATGCGAAGACGCGCGAGATAACGTGCCGGTCCTTCCCCCAATATAGCGCTGAAGCGCTCGGCGAAAATCGAGCGTGATTGACCTGCCAAGCCGGCGAGGCTTTCGAGGGTCCAGTTATGGCCAGGGTCTCGGTGCATGGCCGCGAGGACGCGGCCGATATGAGGGTCGCGGATGGCGGCAAGCCAGCCCGTGGTCGAGGCACCAGTGCAATGGACCCAACAGCGGATGAGCCGGGCGGTCAGCAGGTCGGCCATTCGTGACAAGATGGTGGCACTGCCCATTTGTGGCTGCGCCGCCTCCGTCGTCATAGCCGCTAGCAAGGGTCCCACAATTGGGTCATTGCCGGCCACGTCGCAGCCCTTGATGATCGGTGGCATCAGCGTGATCAGAGGGTTTAGCGCACAGGCTCCCAGGGCCATGGAGCCGCAGAAAAGAGTGCTTGCCGCGCCAGTTCCTTCTCTCACCACTTCGCACACGTTGCTCCCCAGATTGGTCACCTGGCAACCATCGAGCGAGTCCCCGACAACATCCGGCGCACTAGCAAGCCGATGAGCGGTGCCTTGCGGAAGCAGCACCAGATCGCCCTCGCGCAACTCTTGCCAACCCTCTGCTTCGGTATGGATCCAACATGGACCTTGGCTGACAAAGTGAAAGCGAAGAAACGCTTGTTGCGGAAAAGCGATGCTCCACGGATGTCGCAGCTCGCAGCGACCATAGCTGACTCCGCTTAGGCGAAAGTCTTGTAAAACTTCGCTCAGCGCATCCATCGGAATGTGTGAATGTGAAGATGCTTCGGATGAATTGATAGGCATTTTACCAATATATATGCCGAACGTCCGGCAGGCAAGGGAAACAATCACTTGGCACCACCGCCTTGCTGTTGAACTCCATATGAAACTCGTCCGATTTCTGTTTCACGGCAGCCCGTAATTGATTCGAAATAGCGAAACACTTCAGGCGCATTTCTGCCTGCGACCGTCCGCACCAAATGGAAACCCAGCTCCTGACTTCGCAACGTTAAGTTACGATGCCGAATTCGCTCTTATTCGTCGTTTATCTGGCGCCGGGATGAGAACCGCACCGCTCGATTGTTCTCAGGCGAGCGTACCGTTGCAGGCGCACGCGCCGGTAGAGCCGGAAGCAATCCAAGCGGGAGAGAGACGCCTTCGGCAACGACAATTGGGATCCGGCCGAAGAAGACGGCCGGGTGCGTCCCGTACGCATGTGCACTGCAACAACGATTGTCACTTGCAATGTTTATAAAAATGTCTATCACTAAACATATTGCTAAACATGAAGATTGGGGAGCTCATGTAGGCATTCTCTGAAAGTGGTGAGCTTGCACGTCGGCAGGGAACTGGCCGGCCTTTAGTTCTGGGAGGAACTTATGCAAACGAAATCGAAAGCTCTTATCGGGTTGGCCTCGGCATTCATCATGTCGTCAGCGCTGCCCAATCTCGCAAAAGCCGACCAACTGACACTCTGCTGGGCTGCTTGGGACCCGGCGAACGCGCTTGTCGAACTCTCAAAAGATTTCACTGCCAAGACCGGCACCGAAATGAAATTCGAGTTCGTGCCCTGGACGAGTTACGCGGACCGCTTCCTCAACGAATTGAACTCCCACGGAAAACTCTGCGACCTGATCATCGGTGACAGCCAGTGGATCGGCGGATCGGCGGAAAACGGTCACTACGTCAAGCTCAACGACTTCTTCGACAAGGAAGGCATCAAGATGGATGACTTCGTGCCGGCGACGGTGGTGGGCTACTCAGAATGGCCGAAGAATACGCCGAACTACTGGGCGCTGCCTGCCATGGGCGACGTGGTCGGCTGGACCTACCGCAAGGACTGGTTCGAGCGGCCGGAACTGAAGAAGGAATTCAAGGAAAAGTATGGCTGGGATCTCTCGGCGCCGAAGACCTACGACGAGTTGAAGCAGATTGCCGAATTTTTCCAGAAGCGTCAAATCGACGGCAAAACCGTCTATGGGGCGTCGATCTACACCGAACGCGGCTCTGAGGGCATCACCATGGGCGTGACGAACGTGCTGTACGACTGGGGTTTCCAGTACGACAACCCGGACAAGCCCTATCAAATGCAAGGCTTCGTCAATTCGCCCGATGCGGTGAAAGGTCTGGAATTCTACAAGGCACTCTATGATTGCTGCACCCCGCCCGGTAGCTCCAACGTCTACATGGTCGAGTCCGCCGATGCCTTCAAATCAGGCCAAGTCGCAATGCAGATGAACTTCGCCTTTACCTGGCCAGGCCTCTACAAGGACGAGAAGGTCGGCGGCGACAAGATCGGCTTCTTCCCCAATCCTGCCGAAAAGAAGCATTTCGCTCAGCTTGGCGGACAGGGCATCTCCGTCGTCTCCTATTCCGACAAGAGGGACGCCGCGCTGCAGTACATCAAGTGGTTCGCCCAGCCTGAAGTCCAGGCTAAATGGTGGAAACTTGGCGGCTACTCCTGCCTGAAATCGGTCGTGAACGCGCCGGACTTTGCCTCCAGCCAGCCCTATGCCCAGGCGTTCCTGGACTCGATGGCGATCGTCAAGGATTTCTGGGCCGAGCCGAGCTATGCAACCCTCCTCCAGGATATGCAGAAGCGCGTGCATAACTATGTCGTGGCCGGCAACGGCACCGCTCAGGAAGCGCTTGATGGGCTGGTGAAGGACTGGTCGGAAGTCTTCAAGGACGACGGCAAGATCTAGTGTTCAAGTTGACGCGGAACATCCTTGCCAGAACGGCGGCCCGGCTCGCCAAGACTGCCGGGCCACCTGATGTCTCACATACGCAAACACCAGGTGACATCTTGAACATTTCCTCTTCATCCGTGGTCGAGAATGCAGCTGACGCGACCGCAAGGGCGACGCCGACTTCGGTCGCTCACCGCGTCCGCGGCCTGTCCGATCGAGCGATCGCCTGGGTGTTCATCGCCCCCACCATTATCCTTCTTCTCGCCATCAACATCTTCCCGCTCATATGGGCTATCTATCTCTCGTTTACGAACTATCGCGCCAATCGTCCAAATGCGCCGGTCCAGAACGTCGGATTGAACAATTACGAGCGTGTCCTGACCGACCCCGACATCTGGCAGGCGATGCAGACGACGGCGCACTTCGTCTTCTGGACGATCCTGCTGCAGA
>Ga0209233_1000404_pt1 | contig 34832 bp, 35 predicted proteins | sample AraplaCL_Cvi_mCL_FD_184269 | JGI IMG/M metagenome (GOLD analysis project Ga0209233, IMG submission 184269) | Arabidopsis root microbial communities from the University of North Carolina, USA - plate scrape CL_Cvi_mCL (SPAdes) (version 2) | ecosystem: Host-associated > Plants > Roots > Endosphere...
GTTGACGCGGGGTGGAGCAGCCCGGTAGCTCGTCAGGCTCATAACCTGAAGGTCACAGGTTCAAATCCTGTCCCCGCAACCAACAAAAAAACGCCCGCCTCGTGCGGGCGTTTTTGTATCCAACGTCGCCAATGGTCATTGCGGGCGCTCGGCCTTGGGCAGCATGATCGAGATTCCGCCGAGGCGTCGCAGGGCGTCGACGTCCGCGGCATGCCAGGGCGTGCCCGCTGCGTTGACGCGGACCGTGACAGGCGATTTGAGGCGGGCAACGGCATCCTCGAGATCGAGAATGGCCGTATCGGCGCCGCTGCGGTCCGCCTTGGCAAACCTTTCTGGCCGCGAGCCCGGTGCGAAAAGCAGAGCGACCGGGATGAGGGAACTCACCATTGCGCCGTGGCCTTGACCGTCACATGTCCGCCCGACGCTCGGACTTCCATTTCCATTTCGTCCCGACCGCGAGCCGCTCCACACAGGAGCAATGTCTGCGGGCCGATCGCCGGATGCACTCCGCGAAAGGAGAAACGGCGCGGCGCCTGCCCGACAATGACGGCGGCGAAGTTCATCAGGAGCGTTGCTTGAAGCGGGCCGTGGATAACGAGGCCCGGATAGCGCTCGACCTCCGTGGCATAGGGCTTGTCGTAGTGGATTCGATGCCCGTTGAATGTCAGCGCGGAGTAACGAAAAAGCATGACCGTATCGATGTCGACGATCCGCTCATGCGCTGCGGTCAAGCGGGGCGCGATGGGCACCGCCGGGGACGCGATGCCCGCTTCCGCGGCGCGATAGACGATGATCTGGTCCTCCTCGATCACGGGGCCGGCGGCGTTGGCGAATTCGTGGCGGACGGTGACGAAGGTGAGCCTCCCGGTACGCCCCTTTTTTTCTTCGACGGCGCTTAGGGTCGAGCGGCGGCGAATATCGTCGCCGCTGCGGATCGGCGCCAGGAAGCGGATGTCGCTGCCCGCCCACATGCGGCGCGGAAGCGGCACCGGCGGCAGGAAACCGCCCTTCGCGGCATGCCCATCCGGGCCAAGCTCGCGTGCGTCAGCGATATCAGGCGTCAGGCACCAATGAAGGCCGGGCGGAGCCTCGTCGAGACGCACTGCATGCGGGCCGAGCGTTGCCTCGAAACTGGCGAGCACGCGAGGAGTGGCGATGTCCTCTACCTCGCGGGTGCGACCAACCCATTTCTGCAGCGTCGCGCTCGAATCCAGGCCCATCCGGTTTCTCCTCAGGCCGCGAATTCGGACCGGATACGGTCCGTGTCGGCGCCAAGGGCAGGAACCTTGGGGACTGTTTCGAAGCCTTCCGGCCGCCCCGCCGGCATCGGCACGGTGATACGCTTGCCGTCGGGCAGCTCGACTTCGGTCCGGCGCAATGCTCTGTGGTGCGGAAGGTCAGGCATTTCGCTGACACGCCCCCAGGCGATCTGCGCCTCGTCGAGGCGTCGAATGGCTTCCCCACAGTCAATTGCCGCGAAAATCGGCTCGATCTCGGTGTCGAGCGCTGTGCGATTGGCTACCCTCCAGGCATTGGTGGCAAATCGTTCGTCGGCAAATAGATCATTCCTTTGCAGCACGAGGGTGCAGAAGCGCTTCCACTCACTGTTCTGCTGGATAGAGACCACTACGGCCCCGTCGCGGCAGGCATAAGGGCGGTAAGGGTAGATAGAGGCGTGGGCCAGCCCGTAGCGGGCGGTCTCGCGTCCCGCATGTTCGTAGTGAAGCAGCGGCACGGCCATCCAGTCGGCCATGCCGTCGAACATGGCGATCTCGACAATGCGGCCCCGGCCCGTCTTTCCGCGGGCCAGAAGCGCCTCCAGGATCGCGGCATGAGCGTTCATTCCGGTCGCGATGTCGGCGGCGGAGACGCCGATCTTGCACGCCGTCTCTGGAGTGCCGGTCACCGCGCAGATGCCGCTTTCCGCCTGCACCAGCATGTCGTAGGCGCGCATCTGCGCGTAGGGCGTATCCTGTCCATAGCCAACGATGTTGACGGCGATCAGCCGAGGGAATTTCCGCGCAATCATGGCGGCCGACAGACCAAGCCTGTCTATTGCGCCTGGCGCCAGGTTCTGCACCAGAACATCTGCCTTCGCGACCAAGCGGTGCAGCAAGGCGAGGTCTTCCCCGGCCTTGAGGTCGAGCGCCACGCTCTCCTTGCCGCGGTTCAGCCAGACGAAATAGGCCGACATGCCTTCGACAGCGGAATCGTAGTGACGTGCGGTTTCGCCTTCGGGACGCTCGATCTTCACCACCCGCGCGCCGGCATCGGCGAGGCGGACCGTGCACAAGGGCGCTGCGACCGCCTGCTCGATCGAGATGACCAGCAGGCCCTCCAGCGGGCGGGCGGCGTCAGACATTGCGTTGCACCCCGGAACGGGCGAGCACGCCGGGCTTCAGCCGTTCGTTCTTGCCGTAGTCTTCGGCCGGGTGGAAGAACAGGCGCGGCGTGTCGTCGATGTCCTCCAGCCTCTTGCGATAGGCCTCCAGATAGGCCTTGCAGCCGTCGTCGCCGACACGGCCGGGCATATAGGCGACGAAGGGCGGCAGCACGTCGAAGCCGGCATAGCGCAGCAGGCCGTTATGGATCGGCCACAGCACCGTGAGGATGTCGCCGTCGATGCCATCGGGCGCATAGGTGTCGGCGGACGTGCCGGTGGTCGCCGCGACCATCGCAAGCTTCCCCTTGAACATGCCGGTATCGTATTTGCGGCCCGGCAGATAGGCAAAGCCGCGCGCGAAGACACGATCGGCCCAGCCCTTGATCATCGCCGGCATGCCGAACCACCAGACCGGAAACTGGAAGAGCACGAAGTCCGCCTGTTTCAGCTTTTCGATCTCTGCATTGATGTCGGCGGAGAGCCGGCCTGCCTCATAGGCGGCGGTCTGCTCGCGCTGCAGGCTGAAGAAATCTTGGTCCTTGCGCTCGCCGGTCATGTCGCGCGGCCCGGCGACCGGGTTGAAGCCCATCGCATAAAGGTCGCTGACCACCACGCTGTGACCAGCCTGCGTCAAAGTCTCGACGGCGAGGTCCTTCATGGCGCCGTTGAAGGACTTCGGTTCCGGATGCGCATAGACGATGAGGACGTTCACGGCGAGGACTCCTAGTAAGAACGCGGCAGTCCAAGGACGTGCTCGGACAGGAACGACAGGATGAGGTTGGTCGAGATCGGAGCGACCTGGTAGAGGCGTGTTTCGCGGAACTTGCGCTCGACGTCATATTCCTCGGCGAAGCCGAACCCGCCATGCGTCTGGATGCAAGCATTGGCCGCTTCGTTCGAGGCATCGGCGGCGAGCATCTTGGCCATGTTCGCCTCGGCGCCGGGATTCTTGCCGGCTTCGTAAAGGGCGAGCGCCTCACGCACCATCAGTTCGGCCGCGCGCATGTTGGCGTAAGCCCTGGCGATCGGGAACTGGATGCCCTGGTTCTTGCCGATCGCCCGGCCGAACACGTGGCGTTCCCTGGCGTACGCGGTTGCCTTCTCGATGAACCACTTGGCATCGCCGACGCATTCGGATGCGATCAGGATACGCTCGGCATTCATGCCGGAGAGGATGTAGCGGAAGCCTTTTCCTTCCTCGCCGATCAGGTTTTCGGCGGGCACGCGCAAGTCGTCGAAGAACACCTCGGTGGTGGCGTGGTTCATCATGGTGCGGATCGGGCGGATGGTGAGGCCCTTGCCCAGAGCTTCGCGCATGTCGACGATGATCACCGAAAGACCGTCAGTCTTCTTCATGCCTTCCGCCAGCGGTGTGGTGCGGGCGAGCAGCAGCATCAGGTCGGAATGCTCGGCGCGGCTGGTCCAGATCTTCTGGCCCTTGACCACGAAATGGTCGCCATCGAGCCGGGCGGTGGTCTTGAGCGCACCGGTGTCGGTGCCGCTGGTCGGCTCGGTGACGCCGAAGGCCTGAAGACGCAATTGCCCGGAGGCGATCTTCGGCAGGTAACGCTGTTTCTGCGCCTCGGAGCCGTGACGAAGCAGCGTGCCCATGGTGTACATCTGCGCATGGCAGGCGCCGCCGTTGCAGCCGGCGCGCTGGATCTCCTCCAGCACGGCAGCCGCGGCCGAAAGCGGCAGGCCGGAACCGCCATACTCCTCGGGGATCAGGATCGACAGCCAGCCGGCTTGCGTCAGCGCTTCGACGAATTCGCGGGGGTATGCCATGTCCCTGTCGAGCGCGCGCCAGTATTCGCCGGGAAAGCGTGCGCAGAGCTTCGCGACGGCGTCCCGAATGTCCTGATAATATTCCATGAGGTTGCCTGGCCTTTCGTCTCGCTCCGGCGTCCATTATCCCGCAGGCCCACCTCGACAGCAATGAAAGGCTGGCGTGAGCAGCTATGCCGGAATTGAAACCCTTACGGCGCAGGACCGAGAAGTTGGCCGACCCACACGGCCCGCTCGACGAGGTCCTTGGCGATGTCGTCTATCGCCTGGCTGGCAAAGCGCGCCAGACGCGAGGCCGGCCGGTCGGCGGGGTAGGCAAGGATGAGGCGTCGCACGGGTACGGGATCGATCAGCGGCGCCGCCGTGAGCACGCCGGCGGCAACGTCGGCATGGATGGGAGCGAGCGGCAGGATCGTCCAGCCATGGCCATTGCGAACCAGGTCCTTCAGCACCGAGTAGGTGTCCGCCTCGATGCCGACATCAAGCGAGATGCCGGTCTCGGCGGCGCAGCGTTCAACGATGATGCGCAGCCCGTGCTTTATGCTGGGCAGCAGCAGCCGCTTGCCGGCGAGCGAGGCGAAGGGCACCGCGCGCACGGTCGAGAAGCCGGCGTCGGGCGGGCCGATGAGGAAGAGATTCTCCAGGAGCAGCGGCCGGGAGCGCAACGATCGGGCCATGCGGGGATCGTAAAGCACGGCGACGTCTATTTCGCCTCGATGCAGCCAGTCCAGCAAATAGCCGGTATAGGCGCTGACGAGCCTGAGTTTCGCCTTGGGATGGGCCGCGCCGAAGGCCGCCGCCAGTGGCAGCGAAATGATATCGGCGACCGTGGGCGGCAGGCCGATGGCCACTTCGCCGGTCAACGGCGCATCCGCCGGCGTGGCGGTTGCCCGGATCTCGTCGATCTCGGCCAGCACGCGAACGGCGTGGGCAAGCACCTCCTTGCCCTGCTCGGACAGCACCATGCCACGCCCGTGGCGCAGGAACAGGGCAAAGCCCAATTCTTCTTCCAGCATGCGCACCTGACGGCTCAGCGCCGGCTGCGCTATGTGCAGCCTGTCGGCGGCCTTGCTGAGGCTTCCCAGTTCGGCGACGTGGATCAAGGTGCGTAGCTGCGATAGCTCCATAAGCTATCGAGTATCATTATATCTGATCACAAGAAAGAGACGAAGATTGCATCGGTCAACCACGGTAATCTAACCGGCAAATCCAATCCTCGGGGGTCCAAGGTGACAGCGAGCCTGCAAGCGAAACACCCGGAAGCGGCTGCCTCCGCAGCTCTTCCGGCGGCATCCGGAACGCAGTGGCCGGATCAGGTCTATGAGGTGCTCAAGGCTGCCGGCATCAACCAGATGTCCTATGTACCGGATGCCGGCCATACCACGCTGATCCACCGCTTCAGCGCCGATCCCGAGGTCGTCACCAACGTGCTGACGACCGAGGAGGAAGGCATTGCCATTGCCGCCGGCTCCTGGCTGGGCGGCAAGCGCAGCGTCGTGCTGATGCAATCCTCGGGGGTCGGCAATTGCATAAACATGCTGTCGCTTCCGGTGCAGGCGCGCTTTCCCTTGCTCATCCTGGTCACGATGCGGGGCGAGTGGGCCGAGTTCAATCCATGGCAGGTGCCGATGGGCCAGGCGACCGGGGCTTCGCTGAGGGCGATCGGCCTTAGGGTGCTGCGAGCCGAGACCGGCGCGGACCTCGTGGACACCGTGGCGCAAGCAGCATCGATGGCTTTCGATGCCGACCAGCAGATCGCCGTGCTGATCGGACAGCGCCTGCTCGGCAAGAAGAAGTGGTGAACGACATGACATTGCCGACGATGGATCGCCGCATGGCGGTGAAGAAGCTGCTCGACGCGCGTGACGGCGCCTTGGTGGTGACCGGGCTCGGTTCGCCGAGCTACGACGTGCATGCCGCCGGCGACCGCGACGACAACTACTATCTCTGGGGCGCGATGGGCGGCGCGGCGTTGGTCGGGCTTGGGCTTGCCCAGGCCCAGCCGCAGAGGCGGGTGATGGTCATCACCGGCGATGGCGAGCAGCTGATGGCGTTCGGATCGCTGGCGACGATCTCGGTGGCGCGACCGACAAATCTCGACCTGATCGTGCTCGACAACCAGCATTTCGGCGAGACCGGCATGCAGTCCAGCCATACCGGCCGGGGCATCAGCTTCGACAAGGTCGCCTCCGCTTGCGGTTTCGCGGAGGTCGCCGAACTGCGATCGTTGGAGGAGGTCGACGCGCTGTGCGAAAGGCTGCGCCGCCCGGCCGAGGGGCCACGCCTGTTCGTGCTGAAGATCACCGCCGAGAACCTGCCGCGCTCGCTGCCGCCGCGCGATGCCGTCGCGGTCAAGAACCGTTTTCGCGCCCATTTGGGCTTTGCCACCTGTTGAGGACCACCATGCCGCTGGTCAGCTTCCAGAACACGGTCGGCGGTCGGCTGCTAGCGAGCGCCGACACGTTCGAGAGTCATGATCCCTTCACCGGCAGGCCCTGGGCGCTGATCCCGCGCTGCGGCAAGGTCGAAGTGGACGCGGCCGTCGCATCCGCCAGGGCGGCTTTCCGGTCGAAAGACTGGGCCGGCATCACGCCGACCGGGCGCGGCAAGCTGTTGGTGCGGCTGGCGGAACTGATCGCCGAGAACGCCGAGCGCATCGCCGCGGTCGAGACCCGCGACAACGGCAAGCTGATCACCGAGATGACGGCGCAGTTGCGCTACATTCCCGAGTGGTTCCGCTATTTCGGCGGTCTCGCCGACAAGATCGAGGGGGCGGTGCTGCCGATCGACAAGGCCGGCATGTTCGCCTTCACCCGTCATGAGCCACTCGGCGTGATCGCCGCGATCGTTCCCTGGAACTCGCCGCTGCTGCTACTGACGTGGAAGCTCGCGCCGTTGCTGGCCGCCGGCAACACCGTCGTCATCAAGCCGTCGGAGCACGCCTCGGCCTCGACGCTGGAATTTGTGAAGCTATTCGCGCAGGCTGGCTTTCCGCCGGGCGTCGTCAACACCGTCACCGGCATGCCGCAGGATGTCGGCGTGCCCTTGGTCTCCCATCCCGAGGTGGCCAAGATCGCCTTCACCGGCGGCGAGCCGGGCGGGCTTGCCGTCTATCGCGCGGCCGCCGAGGGGTTGAAGACAGTCACGCTGGAGCTCGGCGGCAAGTCGGCCAACATCGTCTTCGACGACGCCAACCTGGAAAGCGCCGTCAACGGTGCGATCTCCGGCATTTTCGCGGCCAGTGGCCAGACCTGCATCGCGGGTTCGCGGCTGCTCGTCCAGCGCAAGATCCACGATCGCTTGGTGGAGGACGTGATCACGCTTGCCGCCAGCGCTCGAATGGGCGACCCGGCGCTGCCGGAAACGCAGGTCGGGCCCATCACCACGCAGTCCCAGCGCGAGAAGGTGCTCTCCTATCTGGGGATCGCGCGGCGCGAAGGCGCGTTGTGCGTGCTGGGCGGCGGAAAGCCCGCGTCGGACAAACTGGCGGAGGGCTGGTTCGTCGAACCCACCATCTTCACCGGCGTGAACAATTCGATGCGCATCGCGCGCGAAGAGGTGTTCGGGCCGATCCTTTCGGTCATTCCTTTCGATGACGAGGAAGAGGCCTTCGCCATTGCCAATGACAGTCCCTACGGGCTGGCGGCGGGACTGTGGACGAGCGACATGGGCAGGGCGCTGCGAGGCGCGGCGGCGATGGAAGCCGGCATGGTCTGGATCAATTCGTATCGCGCGGTTTCCTATATGGCGCCCTTCGGCGGCTACAAGAGGAGCGGCATCGGCCGCGAGAGCGGACAAGAGGCGATCAACGCCTATCTGCAGACCAAGACGGTCTGGATAGACACCGCCGGCAAGACCGCCAATCCCTTCGTGATCCGCTAGGATAGGCAGAAGGGGCGTGTTGTCCGCAATCGAAGCAAGGCTCGGCGCAAGACGAGGCCTGCTCACAATGACGAAGGGACTGACCATGAGACAAGCTGGCAAGGTGGCGGTCGTCACCGGAGCGGCGCGCGGCATCGGGCGCGCTTGCGCCGAACGCTTCCTGGCCGAAGGCGCGAAGGTCGTGATCGGCGACATCGATGCCGGCGAGCTGACGAAATGCGCGGCCGAGATCGGCAACCCCGAGAGCGTCCTGGCCGTCGTCACGGATGTCAGCAGGAAGGAACAGGTCGACGCCCTCGTCGCGGCGGCGGTTGCGGGGTTCGGTCGTGTGGACATCATGGTCAACAATGCCGGCATCGCTCCGGTTCAGGACTTTCTCGACATCAGCGAGGCCGATTACGACAGGGTCCTTGCCGTCAATTTGAAGGGCGCATTCATGGGCACGCAGGCAGCGGCCCGCCAGATGATCGCGCAGGGGCAGGGCGGCGTCATCATAAACATGTCGTCGATCAATTCGGGGCTCGCCAACCCGCGCGTCGCCACCTACGCGATTTCCAAGGGTGGCATGAACCAGGTCACCGGCACCGCCGCGGTTGCCTTCGCGCCCTACGGCATCCGCGTGGTCGGCGTCGGCCCGGGCACTATCGCAACGGAAATGGTGATGGACGGCACCTTTATCGATTCCGAGGAAATGCGCCGCGCGATCCTGTCGCGCACGCCGCTCGGTCGCCTCGGCACGGCAGCGGAGATCGCCTCGGTCGTGGCGTTCCTGGCCAGCGACGACGCCTCCTACATCACCGGCGAGACCATCTACCCCGATGGGGGTCGCCGCGTGCTCAACTATACCGTCCCAGTCAAGGAGTGAGCCAATGGGGATCTTCGACAAGCTGCATCATGTCTGCATCGTCGTGCATGACATAGACAAGGCACAAGCCTACTACGAATCCATCGGCATGGGCCCCTGGGAGGCATACCCGCCGCTGGCCGAGTACGAAGAGCTCGAAGTCCCAAACCGCGAAGGCTTCATGGCGATGCAATACCGCATCTGCAATCTGCCCAACATTCAGCTGCAGCTCTGCCAGCCGAGCGAACATCGTTCGCCGCAACGGATTCACCTGGAGACCAAGGGCGAAGGCGTATTCCACCTTGGCTTTGAAGTGCCGGACGCCGACGCGGCGGAGAGCAAGGCGCGACACGACGGCCTGCCGGTGAAGATGCGCGGGCGGCGGCAGAACCGCACCGGATTCACCTACTACGACACCGCTGACCGGGCTGGGGTCATCCTGCTGACGCGGGCTACCGGCCAGCCCGGGAAATGACCCGGCTGGCGACGGATCGGCGATAGATGGCGATGCCGCGTCCCGCTGTTCTGTTCCTGCCCGGGCTGCTGTGCGACGCGGCAGTCTGGGCGAAACAGGTCGAAGGACTGCGTGGTCTTGCCGAGACGTCGGTCGCCGATCTGACACAAGACGACAGCATCGTCGCAATGGCACGACGCGCTTCCGAAATGGCCGGCGATCGCCGTTTGGTGGTCGTGGCGCTGTCGATGGGTGGCTATGTCGCCTTCGAGCTGCTGCGGACGATACCGGAACGCATTGCCGGCGTGGCGCTGTTCGACACCGCGGCAAGTCCGGACGCGCCCGAGCGGGTGGCGGAGCGGAAGGCTGGCATTGCCAGCCTCGCGACGGGCCGCTTCGTTGGCGTGACGTCGCGCATGGCGTCCAGGCTCATCCATCCGGACAGGATTGGCGGACCATTAGGCGACGAGGTGCGGGCAATGGCGCAAAGGGTGGGCAGCCAGGCTTACCTGCGTCAGCAACAAGCTATCCTGGGCCGGCAAGACTACCGTCCGGTTCTGGCGGGCATCAGGGCATCCACGCTCGTGGCAGTCGGCGCGCAGGACATGCTCACGCCGCTCGACGAGGCGCGCCTTATCCACGAGAGCGTCCCAGGGTCCCGGTTTCACGTCTTCGATCATTGCGGCCATCTGCCGCCGCTCGAGGTGCCCGAGGAAGCCAACGCGCTGCTGCGCGAATGGCTGCAAAACGAGGTCTTCTAGGAAGCCACCGTTCGACGCCGAACTGCTTCCAGTCATCTGCCTTCAATCCCCGCGCAATTCCTGGAGCCTGTCGACCAGGAACTTGCCGCTGGTGATGATGTGCATTTCCAACAGGCTGACGGCGCGCAGTGTATCCTTGGCCTCGCATAGCTCGATGAGCTGCCAGTGGTCGCGATCCGACTTCACCTGGATTTCGGTCAGCGACACCATCATGCGGGTATATCGCTCCAGCTGCTGGTAGATGCGTCCCACCAATTCGATCGTCGCCTTGCGGCCGGATGGCGCGTAGAGGGCGGCGTGGAAGTTCCAGTTCAACTGGTTGGAGTATTCGCCGGTCGCGCCCTGCTCCTGATGCTGCTTTGCCCGTTCCCGGGCAAGCGCGAGGTCGTCGTCGGTCATCCTTGGAATGGCAAGGGCCAGCAGCCAGGTCTCGATCCGGGCTCGCAATTCATACAGCTCGAGGATCTCGTCGAGCGAGATCGAGGAGACGACGGCGCCCTTGTGCGAGACGAGCGTGACGAAGCCTTCCGAATGAAGTTGATGCAGCGCCTCGCGCACCGGTATACGGCTGACGCCGAACTCGGTGGCCAAATGCTCCTGCCTAAGCTGAGCGTTGGCCTCGTATTCGCCGACCAGGATCTTCTGCCTGATGGCGTCGGCGACCTGGGCCGAGATGGTTTTCTTCTGTACGAGCATGGATCAGCCTGGGGACGACGCCTGTGTTTTTACTGGCGGCGCCATTTTGATTGAAGAAACGGACGCATAGCACCGCTCGCCGGTTGTTGTCACTCCGATGCCTTTGCCCATGGATTCTACCTCAGTAGACATGTTCCTCAATGGGCTGGTTGCCGGCAATGCGCTCGTAGCGGAAGGCCGAGAGATCGATGGAGCGATATTCGCCATAGGCGATGAGGTCGCTCACGCCCGAACCGGTGGCGGCGGCGTGCATCATGCCGTGACCGCTGAAACCGGTGGCCAGAACGAAATTAGAGACTTCAGGGTGCCGCCCTATGATGCCGCTATGGTCGAAGGTGTTGTATTCATAGAGGCCTGCCCAGGCGCGCAGCATGCGCAACTGTTCGAAACCCGGCACACGATGCGCCAGCGCCGGCCAGATCAGCTCGTCGAACAGGTCATAGTCGACATCGAGGCCAAAATCGTCCGGATCGTTCTCACGCACGGGTGGAATGCCGCACAGGAAGAGCTGCCCCTCCGGCCGCAGCCAGAAGCCGCTGGTGTCGAAGACGAAGGGACAATTGTCGATCCGCGCCGGGCTTTCGAAGACAAAGACGCACCGCTTGCTGGGCACGACCGGCAACTCGGTGCCGGCCATCCGCGCGATGCCCGCGCTCCACGGTCCGGCCGCATTGATCACCGTGCCGGCGGAAAGCCGCTCGCCATTGTCCAGCACCACGTCGCCGACCTTGTTGCGGGAAGCCATGTCCAGTCCGGTCACGGTCGCGGCAAGGTAGTTGACCTTCTGGGTGCGCGCCTTGCGGCGGAATGCCTGCATAAGGCCCGGTCCGTCGAACCAGCCTTCGCAGCCGCGGCCGAATGAACCAAGCGCCAGGTCGTCCGTGTTCAGCCAGGGAAAGCGACGCGCCAGATCGGCCTGTTCGATGAGTTCTATGTCGACGCCCATGTCGCGCTGAACGCGGTTCTTGGCTCGTTGCGTTTCGGCCCGCTCGGCCGTCGCCAGAACGAGGTAACCGGGCTCGTGGAGCCCGATGTCCGCCGGCTCATCGCCGACCGCAAGGCGGGTGCCCACGTCGCGCAGGAAGCCGAGGCTGAACTTCGACATGGCGATGTTCGGCTGGGTGCCGAACTGCTGGCGTATGGCGCTGGTCGACAAGGAAGAGGAAGAGGCGGTGTAGTAGGGGTCCCGCTCGATCACGGCGATGCTGCCATCGAAATCCGGATTGGCGGAGAGAAAATAAGCGATCGAGCTGCCGACAACGCCTCCGCCGACGATCACCACATCATAATTTGCACTCATTCCGATCGCGGTCCCTGTCTCAAATTTTTGGCATCGCGGCAGAGATTGGATACTTTTCTTCGCCAGATGACCTCCAAGGACAGACATATCCCAGGCTTCTTGCGAGAAAAAGGGGTTTGACGCGAAAATCAGAATACATTATCCAATTTTTATGCATTCGCTGCCGGCTGAGCCGCGCAAGCATCCCGAGGAGTGTTCCGTGGGCCTCATCGCTCCCCGACTCGACGTCATCAAGCCAAGCCCGAGCATGGCGGTCACTGCTCGCGCGATTGAAATGCGCGCGGCCGGCATCGACGTCATCAGCCTGAGCGCCGGCGAGCCTGATTTTCCGACGCCCCCGCATGTCGTCGAGGCGGCCTATGAGGCGATGCGCAGGGGGGAGACACGCTATACGGCCGTGGACGGAACGGCGGCGCTGAAGAAAGCCGTGGCCGGCAAGTTCAGGCGCGAGAATGGCCTCGACTACAGGCCGTCGGAGATTACCGTCGCGGGCGGTGCAAAGCAGATCATCTACAACGCCCTGCTGGCGACGCTGGCGCCAGGCGACGAAGTGATCGTTCCGGCGCCTTATTGGGTTTCCTACACCGACATCGTGCTTCTGGGCGAAGGCAGGCCCGTGGTCGTTCCCTGCGGCGAGGAGCTTGGCTTCAAGCTCACGCCGCAAGCTCTGCGGACAGCCATCACGGAGCGCACGAAATGGCTGCTCATGAACACTCCGTCCAACCCGACGGGCGCCGTCTACAGCCATGACGAGCTTGCCGCGCTCGCCGCCGTGCTGCTCGACCATCCGCATGTTCACGTGCTGACCGACGACATCTACGAGCATATCCTGTTCGACGGCCGTGCTTTCCATACGATCGCCGGTGTAGAGCCGCGATTGAAGGATCGCACGCTGACGGTCAACGGCGTATCAAAGGCCTACGCCATGACAGGCTGGCGGATCGGCTATGCCGGCGGGCCGGAACCGCTGATCCGCGCCATGGCGACGGTGCAGAGCCAGAGCACGTCAAACCCGTCATCGATCTCGCAGGCCGCGACCATAGCCGCGCTGGACGGCCCGCAGGATTTCTTGGCGCCGCGAGCGCTGGAGTTCCAGGCTAGGCGCGATCGCGCACTGGAGATGCTGCGGGCAATCCCCGGCCTCACCTGCCGAACGCCGGAGGGGGCGTTCTATCTCTATCCGAACTGCTCGGCCCTGCTCGGCCGCCGGCGTCCGGGCGGCTTAATCGTCGGCAGTGACGACGAGTTCTCGCTCTACCTGCTCGATCATGCGCGGGTCGCGGTGGTGCAAGGCTCGGCCTACGGCCTGTCGCCGCATTTCCGCATTTCCATAGCCACGTCGATGGACCTGATCGAGAAGGCGGTCGGGCGCATCGCCGAGGCTGTCGAGGCGCTGCGGTAGCGCGGCGATGGATCTGGATTTCGTCCGCGAGCTTATCGAAATCGTCGCGCGCTCGCCTATCGGTGAGCTGCAGATCGAGCGCGATGGACTTCGCGTCCGCATCGCCAGGCAAGCGTCGCCAAACCCCTCTACAGCGCAACCGGGATCACCGTCGCAACCGGCGCCGGCTGCCGGCGCGGCCGTTCGCCCGGATGCGAGCCCGGCCGTCTCGACCGTTGCGCGGCATCCGATCCGCGCATCGCTTACGGGCGTGTTCTATCGTTCCGCCGGCGAAGGCGAGCCTCCGCTCGTATCGGTGGGCGATATCGTCGAGGAAGGGCAGAAGATCGGAGTCCTCGAAGCCATGAAGACCTTCAACGTCGTGGAGTCCGATCGCGCCGGCAAGATTGTCGAGATCGCGTTCGAGGACCACGCCGCCGTGCAGGCCGGCGACGTGCTGTTCGTTCTGGAAGAGGCGGGCTGAGCGCGATGTTCGACACCGTCCTTATCGCCAACCGGGGTGAAATCGCGCTTCGCGTCCTGCGCGCCTGCCGCGATCTCGGGCTGAAGACGGTGGCGGCCCATTCGGAAGCCGATGCGAGCCTGCGCCACGTGGCGCTGGCGGACAAGGCGCTCTGCATCGGACCGGCGACCTCCGCCGACAGCTACCTCAACATCCCGGAAATCATCGCCGCCGCGCAGCTCACCGGCGCAGGCGCGGTTCATCCCGGCTATGGCTTTCTCTCGGAGAACGCCGTCTTCGCCGAAACCGTGGAAAATGCCGGCCTTGCCTTCATCGGGCCGTCCGCGGCGGCGATCCGCACCATGGGCGACAAGGTTGCGGCCAAACAGGCGATGATCGCTGCCGGGGTTCCATGTGTCCCGGGCTCGGAAGGCACCCTGCCGCAGGACGAGCCGGCGGTGCGGGCCATCGCCGCGGCCATCGGTTATCCGGTCATCGTCAAGGCTGCCGGTGGTGGCGGCGGACGCGGCATGCGTATCGTGCGCGAGGAAGGCGCGCTGATGGAGGCCGCGGCGCTGGCCCGGGAGGAGGCGGGAAGGGCCTTTGGCAACCCGCGGGTCTATCTGGAGAAATTCCTCGAGCATCCGCGCCATGTCGAGATCCAGATCCTGGCCGACCGGCACGGCACGGCCGTCTGGCTGGGCGAGCGGGACTGCTCCATGCAGCGCCGTCACCAGAAGATCATCGAGGAAGCGCCGGCGCCGGGCATTTCCCGCGAGGCGATCGCCGCGATCGGCGATCTTTGCGCCCGGGCATGCCTGGCGATCGGCTATACGGGCGCCGGCACGTTCGAGTTCCTCTATGAGGACGGGCGCTTCTATTTCATCGAGATGAATACCCGTGTGCAGGTGGAGCATCCCGTTACCGAACTTGTCACCGGCATCGACATCGTGCGCGAACAGATCAGGATCGCCCAGGGTGAGCCTCTGTCCTTCAAGCAACAGGATGTACGCATCCAAGGCCACGCCGTCGAATGCCGCATCAACGCCGAGGACCCTTACAGCTTTCGGCCGCATCCGGGGCGTGTCGAGCGCTGGACTCCGCCGGGTGGGCCGGGGATCCGCGTCGAGTCGCATCTCTACTCGGGCTACACCGTGCCGCCGCATTACGATTCCCTGGTGGCCAAGCTGCTCGCACACGGCGCAACGCGGGCCGATGCGATCCGACGGATGAAGGGAGCGCTGGCCGAGATGGAAGCGGCCGGCATCACCACCAACGCGCCGCTGCACGCCATCCTGATGGAGGAGCCGGGCTTCGCGGCTGGAGGTTTCGATATCCACCATCTGGAACGCCTGATCGAAGGCGGCCTGCTCGACGGACGAGGGCAGCGATGACGGCGCAGGAGATCGAGAGGCTCGCAGCATGGTGCGCGGCCGCCGGCGTCAGCGAGATCGAGCTGGCGCAGGCCGGCTTTTCGCTTTGCCTTCGTATCCAACCAGCCAATGTCGAGCCGCGCGCGACGGTGGGTGAACCGCCCAAGGCCGAGATGATCTTCACGGGCGTGCGCGCGCCGGGCGTGGGGGTATTCCGTCTCGCTCATCCGACGACCGGCCATCCGGTCGTCGAACGCGGCCAGCCGGTCCGAAAGGGCGGGACGGTCGGCATTCTGCAGATCGGCCCTTGCCTTAGGGCCGTCATCGCGCCGGCGGACGGCGTGCTGGGGGCTGCCCTCGTCGAGGATGGCGCGGTCGTCGGCTACGGCACACCGCTCTACGAGTTGCTGTGAATATGGATTTCTGAGGAAAGTCGCGATGACGGACAGCAGGCTGCAAGTCGATATCAATTCTGACATGGGCGAGGGTTTTGGCGCCTACAAGCTCGGCGACGACGCGGCGATCCTCGATATCGTCAGCTCCGCCAATGTCGCCTGCGGCTTCCATGCCGGCGATCCGGAGATCATGGCGGCGACCTTTTCGATGGCGCGCGAGAAGGGCGTCGCCGTCGGCGCCCACCCGAGCTTCGCCGATCTGTGGGGATTCGGGCGCCGCACCATTCCGCATTCGGCGGGTGAGATCGAAAGGCTGGTCGCATACCAGATCGGCGCGGCGCAGGCACTCTCGGCCTATGCCGGGCACCCGATCCGCTATGTGAAGGCGCATGGCGCGCTGGGCAACCTGACCCAGACCGATCGCGGTGTCGCCGAAGCCGTGACGCGCGCGATCAAGGCGGTCGATCCCCGGCTGACCTGCCTGGCAATTGCACTGGGCTTCCAGGACAGGATCGCACGCGAGGCGGGGCTGACGGTGAAGTCCGAGATCTTCGCCGATCGTGCCTATACGGAAGAGGGTTTCCTTGTTTCGCGCAAGCTGGAGGGGGCAGGCATCCACGATGCCGAGCAGGCAGCGGAACGGGTCGTGCGGATGGTCAGGCAAGGCGCCATCGAGACGATATCGGGGCAATTGCTGAAGACGCCGATCGACTCGATCTGCGTCCATAGCGATACGCCAGCGGCGGTTGCGATCGCCGCCCGTGTGCGGGCTGCGCTTGAAGCGAGCGGGGTCAAGGTGAAGGCGTTCGCCACAACGGCCTGAACGTCTCCGAGGATTGGCCGGCCGAGCCCGAAGACACGGCCGGCAGCGTTTTTAGAACCAGACGTCGCTGAGGCGATGTCCACGCGGGTAGGGGTCTGTCGGGTCAAGCCCGTACTGGCCGATGCTTGTGATCCAGGCCTGCCCGGCGATCGTCACGACGACGGCATCGAGGTCCCTGACGCGCGTGTTGCCGATCACGCGGGAATCGAAATGCGTCCCGATGATCGACTTGTTGCGGAACAACTCGCCCTTGGCGATCTGCCGCTTTGCCGACATCACGGCCAGGCGCCCGGTGGTGCCGGTTCCCGTCGGCGAGCGGTCGAGCCTGCCATGCAGGCAGACCGTGCCGTTGATGCTTTCGACGCGGCCGTCGACGCGCTCGACCGGACCTTCGAAGATCACGTTGGAGACGTCGCGGATCTTCGGATTATCCGGGTGCACGACCGTGAGCTGCTCGTTGACCGCCTTCTTGATCTTCTGGCCGAGCAGCGACATCTGGTGCGCCTCGTCCGGCTTGACCGCGAAGCCCAGCGCACGGGCATTCACATGGGCGAACGTCATGCCGCCATAGGATGTATCGACGGTGATCGTGCCCAAGCCCTCGACCTCGACCGGCGTGTCGAGGTGTAGCGCGAAGGCCGGCACATTGGTGAATTCCACCTGTTTCACCTTGCCGTTCTCGCAGGTGCAGCGCACCTCGATGATGCCCGCCGGCGCCTCCATGCGCAGCCGCGTCTCTGGCTCCTGCATCGGAACGATGCCGGTTTCCAGCGCGACGGTGGCAACGCAAATGGTGTTGGAACCCGACATGGGCGGGTACTCGGTGCTTTCGAGGATTACGTAGCCAAGATCGGCCGACCGATCGCAGGGCGGAAGGATCATGTTGGCGTTGACGTAGGGCGCGCCGCGAGGCTCGAACAAGACAAGGCCGCGTATGTCGTCCATATGCGCTTCGAGGTATTCCTTCTTCTCGAACATGGTCTTGCCCGGCACGTCCATCACGCCGCCGGTGATGACGTTGCCGACTTCGCCTTCGGCGTGGCAGCCGACGACCGTGAATGTTTTCGACCAGCGCATTTTCTTCTCCTGACGATTGGTCTCAAGCGATGCCGGGAAGGGGCTCGGACCGGCGGCAATCCGTTCAGACGGCGTCGAGCCCCCGTTCGAGGAAACGATCGAGCTGCTCCATCTCCTGGGCCGTGAGGCTGATGCCGTCCCGCTCCGATTTCGCGCGGGCGAGGAAACGCCTTTGCGAGGGCAGCCGAGCACCCTGGTCGACGATCGCTTCGAACAGCGCTTCGGCTCGAGCGAAGGGACTTCCGGGACGGCCGGCAGCGAAGGCTTCCGGCGACAGGGCAATGATCAGCTCTCCGTGCCTCGGATAAAGCGTGGTGGTGCCGAGCGCATCGAGGGCCTCGCGGCTCGTCAGGTCGCCGAGCATGGCCCCGGCGATGAGCTCGATCATGGTGCCGATGGCGGAACCCTTGTGGCCACCGAAGGAAAGCATGGCGCCGGCGAGCGCCGCCTCCGGATCTGTCGTCGGCTTGCCGTTCGCGTCGATGGCCCAGCCTTCCGGCAGTTGTTTGCCCGCCCGACGATGGAGCTCGATTTCGCCGCGCGCCGCGACCGAGGTCGCGAAGTCGAAGACGTAAGGCGGCTGTTCCTGGCGTGGCCAGCCGAATGCGAAGGGATTGGTGCCGAGCAGGGGGCTGCTGCCTCCGGTCGGCGCAACGGTTGCGTAGCTTGGACACATGGCGAGGCCGGCAAGTCCCGCGCGGGCCAGCGCTTCGACCTCGACCCAAAGAGCCGAAAAATGAACCGCATTGTTGATCGCAAGCGCGGCTATGCCGGTCGTGCGTGTCCGCTCGACCAGCGCCGGCAGGCCCAGTTCGAAGGCCGGATTGGCGAAACCGCCCTTCGCATCCACCTTGACGATTGACGAAGCATCCTTCGGCAGCAGTTCGGGCACCGCCTTCGGGTCGGCCTTTCCGGCCTTGATGGTCCGCAGGGCGCCTTCGATGCGATAGATACCATGCGACTTGCAGGCGTCGCGTTCGCCCGCGACGATGGCGCGCGTGATGGCGCCCGCCTGGGCGGGGTTCAGCCCGGCCTTGCTGAAGATCGCCTCGACGCGCTCATGCAGGGCTTCGATGGTCAGGACGGTGGTGTTGCTCATTTGGGCCTTCGCGATTTGGTTGCAGGGTCAGGAGAACTCCAGCTCGCTGGCAAAGGCCCTCAGATCCTTTGCCAGCATGCCGGGTTGCTCCAAGGCTGCAAAATGCCCGCCGGATGGCATCGTTGTCCACCGGCGAACATCATGGAAGACCCGCTCGACCCAGCTCCTGGGAGGCATGGGCAACTCCTTTGGGAACAGCGCCACCGCCAGCGGAGCATTGATCCGCGCACCGGAAGGGAATGCCAACGGCCGGGCGCGGGTTTCCCAATAGAGACGCATTGACGAGGCGATGGTTCGAGTGAGCCAGTAGAGCGAGATGTTTGCGAGGATGTCGTCGAGGGAGAACGGAGCATTGTCCAGATTGCCGTCGCAGTCGCTCCAGTCGCGGAATTTCTCGATCATCCATGCCGCCAGCCCGACTGGCGAATCGGTCAGCCCGTAGGCGAGCGTCTGCGGGCGTGTTCCCTGGGTATGACCATACGCGCCATGCAGGTCCGCCCACGCGGCTTTCTTCGCCAGGAAGGCGCGTTCTTCAGCGGTGAGGTCGCCGTTGGCCCCAGCATCATGCGCGGGTGAATATGAGCCGGGGATGAAATTCAGATGCACCCCGGCAATATTGTTCGGATGGGCGTATGCCAGGATTGTCGACACGCTGGCGCCGAGGTCTCCGCCTTGCGCCAGATATCGCTCATAGCCAAGGCGGGTCATCAACTCCGCCCAGAGGTCGGCGACCGCAAACAGGTTCATACCCGGCCTGCCGGGCCGACCCGAGAAACCGTATCCCGGGATCGACGGGATCACGACGTTGAAGGCATCCTCGTGGTTGCCGCCATGGGGAGCCGGATCGGCCAGAAGCGGAAGAAGCCTGGTGAATTCGCAGAAGCTGCCGGGCCAGCCATGCGTGAGGATGACGGTTCTGGCGGTTGGAACCGCGGCGCGGACGTGGAAGAAATGAATGGTCTGACCGCCAATATCCGTCTGGTATTGCGGAAGCGCATTCCAGGCGGCTTCGTGCTTGCGCCAGTCGAATGCCATGCGCCAGTGCTCGACAAGCCGCCGCAGCTCCTCGCGCTCAGTTCCCTGAGCCCAGCCGATGTCCTGCAATTGGTCCGGTTCGCGCCAGCTCAAGAGGCGCTGTTTCAGGTCGTCGATCTCGGCCTGGGCAATCTGGATCGTGAAGGGGCGGATATCCGTGGACATGTTCGCTCACCGATATGAGTTGGACCAGGCGACGTAGATATCGTTACGGCACTTCGTGGCCATCTTGCGCGCCGATATCATCGCCGCCGGCCGACGATTATCATTCGCGAGGCGGCAAGCGCCTCGAGCTGCTGCCTCGCCGTGCGCAGCGATACGGTCGCCGCTTCAGCCGACACCGGGACGAAACGCAGGCGCGCGCCGACCGGCGCCTGCGCCAGCCGCCAGAGATCGGTTTCGATCACAGTCGCGATCTTCGGATAGCCGCCGCAGGTATTGGCATCGGCGAGCTGTATGATCGGCTGGCCGGACGGCGGCACCTGAACGGTGCCCGGCACGATGCCATGCGAGAGCAACTCCAACGGCGAGACGAGCGAGAGCGCCTCGCCGGACAGGCGATAGCCCATGCGGTTGGCGTCGTTGGTGATGCTCCATTCACCGCCGGTGAAGGCTGCATGCGACTGTGGCGTGAAGGCATCGAACTCGGCGGCGGGAAGCACCCTGAGTTCGATCGGGTAGGCGTTGCCGTTGCGCGTTGCTTGCCGCTCTTCCACGGCCACGCCAAAACCGCCTGCGGGCAACAGGCACTCCGCGGTGTTCAACCGCAGCCGGTCGCCGCGCGAAAGGCCACGTCCGCCGAGCCCGCCGAAACCGCCCTTCACATCCGTCGCGCGTGAGCCCATGACAGGCGGCACGTCGAGCCCGCCGGCGAAGGCGATGTAGGACCGAGCGCCCGATCGCGGCGCTTCAAGCACGACCACCTCACCGGCGCGAATGGCGGTCGCCCACCAGGACGGATACCCTCGGTCGCCGATGCTGATCGGGCAGTCGGCCCCCGTGATCGCGAGCGAAATGTCGACATGCGCCCTCAGCCGGAAGGGATAAAGCGCAACCTCCAGCCCCGCCGCCGAGGGATCATTGCCCAGCATGAGATTGGCGATCGCCAGCGCCTGGCTGTCCATCGCGCCGCCATGGCTGATACCCAGCGCCAGGTAGCCGGGACGGCCGAGGTCCTGGACGGTGTTCGGCAGGCCGGTCGTGAGGATTTCGATCATCTCTCTATCCCGGCGATCTCGAATTGGACCTTGTCGCCAGGCCTGAGCAGCACCGGCGATGGCGCCTGAACGTCAAAGAGCCTCATATCCGTATGGCCGATGATGTGCCATCCCGACGGCGCGGTCATCGGCATGATGCCAGCCTGCGCGCCGCCGATGATGACGGCGCCCTCGGCCACTTTCAGGCGCGGGCTGCCGCGTCGCGGCCAGGCAAGCCGCGGATCGAGCCCGGACAGGTAGGGAAAGCCCGGCATGGCGCCTATGGCGGCGACGGTATAGGTGGCGGCCGCATGGCGCCTGACGGCCTCCTCCACCGACAGCCTGCAATGCGCGGCCCAGCCGGCGAGATCCTCGCCGCGAGCGCCGCCATAACTGACGGGAACCGTGTGGAGCGAGCCGGCAACCGCGTGGGCATCGGTGCTGGCCCAGAGCGATCGCAGCCGCTCGCCGATGCTCGGCGCATCCGTGGCGAGAGGGTCGAACAGCACGAGCAGATTGTTCATGCCCGGAACCGTCTCGCGCACGCCCTCGAGGGTCCGCGCCGCATTCGCAACGGACCAGACCAGTTCCTGCGTAGCGTCGTCGAAGCTTCCCCGCGCCCCATCCAGAAGCAGCGCGCCCGATCCCGCCAGGCTGATGCGTGGCGCCGGTGTGACAGCCATCTGCGGTCAGTCCTTCACCGGCACCGTATAGTTCAAGATCAGGCGTCCGCCATCGGGATAGATGGTCTGGCCGACGATATAGGAAGCATCATCGCTGGCGAGGAAGGAAGCGACGCTGGCGATCTCGGACGGGTCGCCGCAGCGTCCGCTCGGCGTGCGCGACAGGATGGTCTGGCGCTGCGCCTCGCTGGCCATGACCGAACTCTTGACCATGTCGGTCAGGATGGTTCCCGGTCCGATGGCATTGACGCGGATATTGTGCGGGATGAGTCCGACCGCCATCACCGCCGTCAGCTGCTTGATGCCGCCCTTGGACACCGCGTAGGCAACCGAATTGGGAATGGCCAGAATGGCGTTGATCGACGACATGTTGATGATGGAGCCGCCTCGCCCCTGGGCGATCATGGCCCGTGCCGCCGCCTGACCGAGAAGGAAGGGCGCCTTGAGGTTGACGCGCTGGACCCAGTCGAAGGCCTCTTCGGGGAAGTCGATGAAGTCGTCCAGGTGGATCACGCCGGCATTGTTGATCAGGACGTCGACGCCGCCGAAGGCCTCGGTGGCCCTTGTGACGATCCCCGCAGCCATGTCCTTGGTGCATTCGGACAGATCGGCGGTGAGCCAGATGGCGCGCTCGCCCAGACGCTCCGCCTGTTCGCGGCCGCGATCGGCCTTCACGTCCACGAGCACGACATAGGCTCCGTCGGCATGAAAGCGTTCGGCGCAGGCAAGGCCCAGGCCCTGCGCCGCCCCGGTTATGACCACGACTTTCCCTGCATGCTTCACGATGAAATCCTTTTCCTGACCCTGCTATTTGTGGATATGTTATCCAGTTTATCTTGAATTTGCAGACCGTTGCAAGACCGGGCAAGGGATGTGAGGCGGCAACATCCCCCCGTTTCTCTGGGCTTTTTGAGCTTTTCCGGCTTTTTCCCATGAGGCCGCGCAAGCCGGTTGACTTTCCCAAACAAATGATGATTGGATAATATATTCATAAATGCCGCAGGAGGACGCAAGATGGCAGGTGGATCTCGGGAAGGCGAACTGATCGATGCGTTCCGCGCCTTCGCCACGCCGTTGATCAGCGACAACCTTGCCCGCGTGCCCGGCGCCGTCGGGTTGCGGCCGTTCCACAAGCTGAGTGGCGTCATGGCCGGCAGGGCGCTGACGGTCAGGACGCGGCCGGGCGACAACCAGTTCATCCACCGGGCGCTCGAACTGGTGCGGCCGGGCGACGTCATCGTCGTCGATGGCGGTGGCTACGAGGGCCGTGCGCTGGTTGGCGAGATCATGACAAGCGTCGCGGCCTCGCGGGGCGCTGCCGGCATTGTCATCGATGGCGCCATCCGCGATGCCGGCGCCATCGGCCGCAACTCTTTTCCCTGCTTCGCACGCTCGGCCATCCACCTCGGCCCCTACAAGGACGGGCCTGGGGCCATCAACGTCCCGGTCTCGGTCGGTGGCATGGTCGTGGGCCCGGGCGACATCGTCGTGGGCGACGAGGACGGCGTGGTGGCGTTTGCGCTCGACGCCGCGCCGGCCCTGCTCGCCGCTGTGCGGGCGCAGGAAGCCCGCGAAGCCGAGATCATGCAGAGCATCAGGGAGGATCGTTACCAGGGGGCCTATGCCCAGGCCTCGGCCGGAGGCCATTGATCAGCCCGGTCCCGCGGCGCGACCGCGTCCAAAGCATTGCCGCTCCGCGAAGGAGCGCAACCCGGCCGAACCTCTTCCGGGACGTTCGGCTGCAATCAACCAGAATGCATTCCGCGCCGTGTCGCGGATGCGCCAACAGGGGAAAATGGAGAGAATGATGGTTGTTTCCTTCAAGAGGCTTGCCTGCGCCACTGCTCTTGCCGGACTGGCAATGACTGCCGCGGCAGCCGCTGCCGACATCAAGATCGGTATCGTCGCGCCGATGACTGGCCAGTTGGCCAGCGAAGGACAGGACATGGAGAACGCGGTCAAAATGGCGATCGACACGGTCAACGCCAAAGGCGGCGTCAATGGCGACAAGATCGACACGATCACGGCCGACGACGCCTGCGATCCGCAGCAGGCGGTGACTGCCGGCAGCAAGCTCGTCTCGGAAGGGGTGACCGCCATCGTTGGCGGCTACTGCTCGGGCGCGGTGCTGCCGACGTTGAAGATCTATGGCGATGCCGGCGTTCCCTTCGTCATCATCGGCGCGAATTCGACCAAGCTGGTCGCCGCCAACGAGGGCAACGCCTTCCTCGCCAATTCGACCGGCGACATGCAGGCGACGACGGCCGTCGAGCTTTTCAAGAAGAACGGCTACAAGAAGATCGCCGTCATCGACGAAGGCGATGCCTATTCGTCCGACCTGGCCAGGCTGACGGCCGAAGCCTTCAAGAATGCGGGCGGCGAGGTCGTCGCCAAGGAGACCACCACCGCCGGCGAACAGGACTATTCGGCGGTCGTCACCAAGGTGAAATCGAGCGGCGCGGACGCAGTATTCTGGACGGCTTACCATGCCGGCGGCGCACTGCTCACCAAGCAGCTTCGGCAGGCCGGATTCCAGGGCGGTATCGTGCTTGGCGACGGCAACAATTCGCCTGAGTATCTGCAAATCGCCGGGTCGGCAGGGGAGGGCGTGTATCTCCTGTCTCCCCCGACCGTCGACCTCCTGTCGGGCGCGGCCGACTTCAAGGCCAAGTACAAGGAAACCTACGGCCGCGACGCTGGCGCCTATGCCGCTCTCTCCCACGATGTCGGCAACCTGATCGTCGACGCCATCGCACGGGCCAAGTCGGCGGACCAGAAGGCCATCATCGCGGCGCTCAAGGCCAGCGACTTCAAGGGCCTGGCCGGCGAGATCAAGTTCACCGACAAGAACACGCTGCAGACGTCGAACTTCCGCCCGGTGATTGCCAAGGGCGGCAAATGGGTCGCCGTCGAGTAACGGCGAAACCAGGTTGACGCCGAGGCGGCCCGGAGCCCGCCCCGGCGTCTTCGCTCATTGTCCGGCACGTGCCGATGACGCGCCCGGACAGGACTTTTTCAGCACTCGGACCCGGAGCATCAATGACGCTCGACCTGGTTATCCAGCAACTGGTGAACGGCCTCATCGTCGGCTCGTTCTATGCCCTGATCGCGCTCGGCTACAGCATGGTCTTCGGCGTCATCAAGCTCCTGAACTTCGCCCATGGCGACATCTACATGAGCGGCGCCTTCGTCGGCCTCGTCGTGTTTTCCTTCGTCGGCATATGGGTCGGCAATGGCTGGCTGGGCGTCGTCTGCGCCTTGCTTGCGTCGATGCTGGTCGTCGGCCTGCTCGGCGTCGTCATCGAGCGCTTCGCCTATCGACCGATGCGCAACGCGCCGCGCCTTTCAATCCTCATCACCGCGCTCGGCGCCTCGATGGTGCTCAACGGCGGCGCACTGGCGCTGACGGGCGGGCGGCATTTCGCGTTCAACACCGACCTCGGCTTTGCCGGCGTTGATATCTCCACGGTCCACATCACCTATACGCAGATGATACTCGTCGCCGCGTCCGTCCTGTTGATGGCCGGCATGCAGGCCTTCGTTTCCCGCACCATGTACGGGAAAGCCATGCGCGCCGTCTCGATCGACATGGGAGCAAGCCGCCTCATGGGCATCGACGTCGACCGGGTCATCGCGCTCACCTTTTTCATGGGCTCCGCGCTCGCCGCCGGCGGCGGCGTGATGGCGGGAGCCTATTACGGCAGCGTCCATTTCTTCATGGGCTTTATCATGGGGCTCAAGGCCTTTACCGCCGCTGTCATCGGCGGCATCGGAAGCGTGCCCGGCGCCATGCTCGGGGGCCTGCTGCTCGGCCTGCTCGAGGCCTATGGCTCGTCCTTGCCTTTCGTCGGATCGGAATGGCGCGACGTGTTCGTCTTCGGCGCACTGATCCTGTTCCTGGTCTTCAAGCCGACCGGCATCCTCGGACGCTCGATCGTGGAGCGGGTGTGATGAGCGAGGGAGTGAGGATCCTGCCCGCCGCCGCGCAACCGCCATTGCTGCGTCGATCGCTTCTGCTGCCTGGCCTCGCCGTGCTCGCCTGCGCGCTGGTGCTGCCGCAATTCGCCAACGCCTATGTCATAGAAGTGGCAACGACGGCGCTGCTTTATGTCGTGCTTTGCCTCGGCCTCAATATTGTCGTCGGCTATGCCGGCCTGCTTGACCTCGGCTACGCTGCCTTCTTTGCTGTCGGCGCCTACACGACGGGCATCCTCACCGCGGAGTTCGGCTTCAACTTCTGGCTGTCCATTCCGGTGTCCATGGCCGCGGCCTGCGCGGCCGGCATCATCATAGGGGCGCCGACCCTGAGGCTGCGAAGCGATTATCTGGCGATCGTCACGCTGGGCTTCGGCGAGATTGTGCGCATCATTGCCCGTAACCTGGATATCACCGGCGGCGCCAGCGGCCTCGTCGGCATCGAGCGGCCGGAGATTTTCGGCTTCAAGCTGATGCAGGTACAGCACTTCTACTATGCGTTCCTGGTGCTTGCGCTGCTGACGATCTTCGTCTGTCTGAGCGTCGAGCGGTCACGGATGGGGCGAGCCTGGTTCTACGTCCGTTACGACGAGGACGCCGCCGCCGGAATCGGCATCAACCGGGTCTCGGCAAAACTGCAGGCCTACATGATGGGGGCGGTGATCGCCTCGGTGGCGGGATGCCTCTACGCTGCCAAGATGACGGCCATCTCCCCGGAGAGCTTCACCTTCAACCAGTCGCTGCTCATCCTGCTCGGTGTCGTCCTTGGTGGCATGGGGCGCATTCCCGGTGTCATCCTGGGCGCCATCCTGGTGGCGCTGCTGCCGGAGGTGTTGCGCGGCGTCGGTACCTATCGCCCGCTGGTCACCGCCGTCGCGCTGCTGGCCATCATGCTCTTCAGGCCGAACGGTCTGTGGCCGGACAGGCGGGCGTGACCATGGCCCTGCTCGAAGTCAGCAATCTGCGTCTCGGTTTCGGGGGGCTGAAAGTCCTTCAGGACGTTTCGTTCTCGGTGGAGAAGGGGGCCATCAACAGTCTTATCGGGCCCAACGGCGCCGGCAAGACATCGCTCTTCAACTGCTTGACGGGCTTCTACAAGCCGAAAGGCGGCTCGATCCGGCTGGCCGGCCGGCCGATAACCGGATTGCCGCCCCATCGCATCACCGCGCTCGGGCTCGCCCGCACCTTCCAGAACATCCGCCTGTTCAAGGAGATGTCGGTGCTGGAAAACGCCATGTCCGGCCAGCATTGCCGAAGCCGCCACGGCATAGTGTCCGCGCTGCTGCACCTGCCTTCGCAACGACGCGAGGAGGAGACGATCCGCGCGGTCGGCATGCGATGGCTGGAGTTCGTGGGGCTGCACGAGCAGGCGCATCGCCTCGCGGGCGGCCTCTCCTACGGCGACCAGCGGCGCCTCGAACTCGCCAGGGCCCTGGCTTCGACGCCTGAGCTCATCCTGCTCGACGAGCCCGCCGCCGGCCTGAACGAACGTGAGAAGCTCGATCTGGTGTATCTGATCCGCCGCATCCGCGACGAGACGGGCGTCACCGTTCTGCTGATCGAGCACGATATGGGCCTCGTCATGCAGGTATCGGAGAAGATCGTCGTGTTCGACTATGGTCAGAAGATCGCCGACGGGCCGCCGGAGGCCGTGCGCGCGGACCCGAGGGTGATCGAAGCCTATCTCGGCACGGAGGAATGATGGACCCCGAGATCGTTCTGTCCGCGGATCGCATCGTCACGCGCTATGGCGGCATCGAGGCGCTTCACGGCGTCAGCCTCTCGGTAAGACGAGGTCAAGTCGTTGCCCTGCTCGGCGCGAACGGCGCGGGCAAGAGCACGATCTTGCGCACGCTGTCAGGTCTTGTCACGGCGTCCTCCGGCAGCGTGCATTTCCTTGGCGAGGACATAACCAGGGTTCCGGCCCACCGCCTGCCGCATCGCGGGCTGGTCCACGTGCCCGAAGGCAGGCGGATCTTTGGCGACATGACGATCAGGGAGAACCTCGACCTCGGCTCTTTCACCCTTGCCGATGATGTGGAGCGCCAGCGTCGGCTGGACCATGTATTCGAACTGTTTCCAATCCTGGCGCGCAGGCGCAATGGAGATGCGAGGAACCTGTCTGGCGGCGAGCAGCAGATGCTTGCGATAGGAAGGGCCCTGATGGCCAATCCGAAGGTGCTGCTGCTCGATGAGCCGTCGATGGGCTTGGCACCGCAATTGATCAAGGAGGTCATGCGGATCGTCCAGCGCCTCAACCAGGAGGGCGTGACGATCCTGCTGGTCGAACAGAACTCGAAGGTCGCCCTGAAATTCGCTGATTACGGCTACGTTCTCAACGCCGGGCGCATCGTGCTTGAGGGCAACGGGGGCGACCTTGCCACCAACGATGCAGTCACGGCCGCGTATTTGGGTGGCGTGGCGGCCTGATATTCCCGGCGTCACCTGCCGCAATGCAGATGGCGCCGCACAGGTTGCAAAAGGTCGGCTTCCGGAGCTTCCGATCAATCGGTTCGCGCCAACTTCAACCGGAGTACTGAGCCTTCCGATGATCGGCGCCAGGCCGCTCGCGAAGCATCCTTGAAAGCCTGCCGAGGTCATAAAGACCGGCGGCCGAAGACCACATAATTGTCTAGCATCTGCCAGGCAGTGCCTGCTTCCGCGAAGCCCGCATGGCGCAGAGCGGAGACGTGGAAATCGACGGAGCAATCCTCGCCGCTCGTGGCACGTCGCGGCGGACGCGCGGCAAAGAAGGCATCACGCCGGTCCTTCAGGGGCGCCAGCCTGGATATCGCGCCGGCGCGCTCCCACCAGGCGGCCCAGTCGTCCTCGCCATTCGCGACGGCTCCCCGTTCGATCCGCTGGCGGGTCGATTTCAAGACTTTCGCCAGCGTGGCCAGCGGCCGTCGAAGCGCATGTGGTCGCCGTTCATGACGATGCCGCCAGGGATGAGGAGTTCGCCCGCGGCGCCGTAGAACTCGGCCAGGCCGCCTGGCGACAGCCAGTGCAGGGCGGTCGTGGATACGAGTGCCGAGGGAGCCCCAGCACCGAGCGACCTGCCCGCAATGCCTATTCTAAATAGATGACATTTTCAATCATATTTTTGAGCGATGCCGTGCGGATGCGATCACTTTCAAGCGTCGGAAAGGTCAGACGTCCTCGCATTTTTCGAGTGGCGCGGCACCTTGAGCGATTGGCCCGGCAAACGGGGGAGGAGATCAGCCAGGCCTCAAAAGCAGGGCCGCCGGTGTTTGCCGGCGGCCCTCATATGTCATGCCGCTTCCGCCACCGCGCGCAACCTTTGCGCCGCCGTCACCATATTGACGAGCGCTGGCCGCACTTCTTCCCATCTTCGCGTCTTCAGGCCGCAGTCCGGATTGACCCAGATCTGGCTGTCGCCGATGCGCCGGCGCGCCAGGTTGAGGAGTTCTTCCATCTCCTCTACTCCCGGCACGCGCGGCGAGTGGATGTCGTAGACGCCGGGACCGATCTCGTTCGGATATTTGAAGCCGCGGAAGGCATCCAGCAGCTCCATGCGCGAGCGCGAGGTTTCGATCGAGATCACGTCCGCGTCCATCGCCGCAATCGCGTCGAGGATGGCGTTGAACTCCGAATAGCACATGTGGGTGTGGATCTGCGTGGCGTCGGAAACGCCGCTCGAGGCCAGCCGGAAGCACTCGACCGCCCAATCGAGATAATGTGCCCAGCCCGACTGGCGCAGCGGCAGGCCTTCCCGAAGAGCGGCCTCGTCGATCTGGATCATCGCCGCGCCCGCTCTTTCGAGATCGACGACCTCGTCGCGAATGGCCAGCGCGATCTGCCGGCAGACGGCGCTGCGTGGCAGATCATCGCGCACGAACGACCAGTTCAGGATCGTCACCGGCCCGGTCAGCATGCCCTTCACCGGCTTTGCCGTCAGTGATTGCGCATATTGCCACCAGCGCACCGTGATCGGGTTCGGTCGCGAGACATCGCCATAGATGATCGGCGGACGCACATAGCGCGAGCCGTAGCTTTGCACCCAGGCGTGCTCGGTGAAGGCGAAGCCGGAGAGCTGCTCGCCGAAATACTGGACCATGTCGTTGCGTTCGAACTCGCCATGGACGAGGACGTCGAGGCCGATCTCGATCTGCCAGTCGATGGCGGCCGCGGTTTCCTTCCGCAGGAAGGCCTCGTAATCCAGGTAGCTCATCTCGCCCTTGGCATGCGCCGCGCGCGCCTTGCGCACGTCCGCCGTCTGCGGGAAGGAGCCGATGGTGGTGGTGGGAAAGCGCGGCAGGGCAAGCTTGCGCGCCTGCAGCCGGCTGCGCTCGGCAAAGCCGCTCTTGCGCTGCTTCATCTTGTCGTCGATTTCGGCGATGCGGCCCTCGACGAGCGGGTCATGCACCTTGAGCGAATTGCGGCGGGAAGCGACGGCTTGCGACGATACCCTCAGCGCATCGGCGGTCGCTTCGCCAGGATCGGACAACGCCCGTGCGAGCAGGACCAGCTCGTCGATCTTCTGCGTCGCGAAGGCGAGCCACGAACGCAGGTCCGCATCGAGCCGCGTTTCGAGATCGAGGTCGATCGGCACGTGCAGCAGCGAGCAGGACGGTGCGATCTCGATGCGGTCCGCCGGCCACTCCGCGATCACCGGCTTGATCCGCGAATGGATGGCCTCGAGATCGGCGCGCCAGATGTTGCGGCCGTCGATCACGCCGAGGGACAGCACCAGGTCCCTGCGCGAAAATCGCCCGATCGGCAGCAATTGTTCGGGTTTCCTCACGAGGTCGAGATGCAGGCCGGCGACCGGCAGCGCGACCGCCAGGCCGAGATTGTCGCCGAGCGCGCCGAAATAGCTGGCGAGCATGATCTTGAGGCCCGGCACATCCGTGGCCAGCCGCCCGTAGGCGAGTTCGGCGGCGGCGCGCTCGGCGTGGTCGAGGTCGAGCGCCAGGCAGGGCTCGTCGATCTGAACCCAGTCGGCGCCCGCATCGCGCAGCCGCGTCAGCAGCTCGGCGTAGACCGGCAGCAGTCTCGGCAGCAGCGCCATGCGGTTGAACGCCTCGCCGGCGGCCTTGGCGATCCTGAGGAAGGTGACCGGCCCAAGGATCACCGGGCGCGTGTGGATGCCGAGCGTCGTTGCTTCCTGGAAGTGCTCGACCGGCTTGGCCGAGGCCAGTGAAAAGGCCTGATCCTCGGTGAGCTCGGGCACCATGTAGTGGTAGTTGGTATCGAACCATTTGGTCATTTCGAGCGCCACCACGCCCTGCGCGGCATGATCGGCATGGCCGCAGTTCGGGCCGCAGCCGGATGGCGCGTCGCCTTGGCTGCCCCGGGCCATGGCGAAATAGGTGTCGAGCGAAACCTCACCGCCCTGCCAACCGTAGCGCTGTGGTATGGCGCCGACCATGACGGCGGTGTCGAGCACGTGGTCGTAGAGCGAAAAATCGTTGGAAGGGATCCTGGTGACGCCGCGATGGCGCTGCTCGATCCAGTTGGCGCGGCGAAGCTCCTTGGACGTGGCGAGCAGGTCCGCCGCGGAGGTCTTTCCGGACCAGAAAGCTTCGAGCGCGAATTTCAGTTCTCGGCGGCGGCCGATCCTCGGCACGCCCAGCGTGGCGACAGGAATGGTGGAAGACGACATTTTCATACCCCGATGAAAGGGGCAGAGCGCACGCGGCCGCTTGCAATCGCACGAGGGTTCCCGGCTATTGCCGCGCCCCACCGAGACACCCCGCCCGTGGACGACATTTTGCCGGGGCAGGTCTCCTGGCTCGCGGGTCTGGGCCTTCGCTCGTCTTCCCGAAGCTTGCGCCTCAGTGACATCAGTGAGCTTGGCTCGTCGCTTACAGTTGCGGGGGCAGCGCCGGCATTCCACCGGCTTCCCTCTTAGCTTCGCACGGCATTTGCCGGACGAAGAACCTCGACCGGCAGATATTCGGGCAATGCGGAACCTCTGTCAAGAAGATATAAAGAGATGTTTATGTCTTTACGTATTGTGGCGCCTGCCGTTTGATTTGCGCGTGGCTTTTCGCCGGAAAACGGGAGCTTCCAAGCGTTCCGGGGCGGCGGCGCTCAATGGGTTTGATGAGGCGACGCATTGGGGAGGAAACCAGGGCTCTGGTCCCCGTGGGTGAGCTCCGAAATCGTGGTGAGGCCTTGGTCGAACTGGCCGAACCCCGACTTCACGAAATGGAAAAGAAGGACGGCCTGCTCTGTCGGCATCAGGGTATTTTGCGTTCGATCAAAAAGAGTGACCTGAAGCGTCCTCTCGAGGATTTTCATCTGATGGCCGACCGCTTGCGGCGTCACGAGCAATTCACCGGCTGCATCGCGCAGGTTGCCGCATCGCATTACGGCCCAGAACGCCCTTAGTGTATTCAACGGAGGAAGTCGCGGATGGGTCGGCATGCCGTTCCCTGCGGTGTCCATCTAGACGGCGATCCGTTGCGACGGGCCGTTACCGGGATAGCTTCGGTCCAACCATTTGTTGCGAGCCACAATGCGAATGGAATTCGGGGCTTCTCCAAAGTGTTCGCGAAAGGTCTTCGAAAAGTGCGAGGAAGACTCGAAGCCGCAGGCGATGGCGATCTCCAGGATTCGAAGCTCGGTGCAATCCAGCAGCTGCCGCGCGCGAGAGAGCCGAAGGTTCAAGTAGTGGCGGCATGGCGTTGTCGACAGGTAGTCGTGGAACAGGCGCTCGAGTTGCCGGCGCGATGTGCCCACCATGTCCGCTATCCTGTTGAGCGGGAGCGGCTGCTCCAGGTTGCCCTCCATCAGACGGATTGCACCGATCAGCTTGGCGCTGGTTCCAGCAAGGCGAAGACTGGCCGGCGTGGCGAGAGAGGCTGTTCCGTCGCGAGCATTGTCCGTGGCCACGTAGCGGCAGACAGTTCGCGCCAGGTCATGACCGAACTCCCTCTCGATCGTATCGATCATCATGTCGAAAGCTGCGAAGCCTCCCGAACAAGTGACAAAGGGATCATGCCGCACGAAGAGCGCGGTCTCGGTCAGCAGCCCTTCGAACTTCTCCGACAGCGCAGCCGCCTTGCGCCAGTGAATGGTGCATCTGATGCCGTCAAGCAGCCCCGATCTGGCCAGAAGCCAAGTTCCCGTGTTCACCCCGAAAAGTGTGGCCCCACGTCGCGCATAGAGCCTGAAAAGGGACATCACCGAGGATGTGCAAAACCGCTCCACCCCTTCGCCGGCGCAGACGATTGCGGCATCAGGCACCGCGCCGCCACTGAGCGCGATGCGTTCGGATTCAACGTCGGTCGTTACGCCGACCGGTAGGCCGCTCGCGCACTTGACGGGTTCGCCGGAAGGACCGATCAGCCGCCATCTGAAGAGCTCGCGCCGCGACAGCATGTTCGCCAATCTCAAGGGCTCTATGATCGACGAAAGGCAGAGCTGCGAGAACTCTGGAATCAGCAGGATCGCGACGTCGTAGCAACGTTTGTGGGCCGGGGGAGGATAGGTCCGAGCCACTGGCGAACCGATTGCCTGAGCCCCGAAGCAAGGGGCGCTTCTACCGAAAGTGTCCATTGAGCGCTTCCGAATAATGGGTGGAGGCCGGTACCCGGGAGCCGCCGGCTATGTCGCGAGCAACCGCATATGAGCGTCGGCTGCCAGGGAGAGGGGCGGATCGGTTGACACTGTGAATTCTCTCTGGTCGGATCGTTAAGCAGGCCGTTGAGGGGTGATCCACCGGGAGCACCAACATTTCGCCACGACCCGTTGGGGTAAAGAGCAATTAGATTCATGGACATATGAGTCACGACCGAAGAACGTTCCGGCAATCGGTACCCTCGCTGCACGGCCTGATCCTGTTCGAAGCCGCCGCGCGACACCTGAACTTTTCGACTGCCGCCAGCGAGCTCTCGATAACTCAGCCGGCCGTGAGCCATGGCATCAAGCAGTTGGAGGCCTCCCTGGGCCATCCCCTGTTCGTGCGTGCGCACCGCACACTGAGCCTGACCACCCAGGGGGTCCGGCTCTATTCGGCGGTTGCAAGCGGCTTCGGAACCATCTCTGAGACCTTGGCCGAGATTTCCGGTTCAGTGCATCGGGACAAGATCGTGGCCAGCGCGTCCGCGGTGCTTGCCACGGAGTGGCTGTTGCCGAGGCTTGCAACGCTGCGGCAAGACCATCCCAATTTGCAGATCGAAATTCGCTGTCTTGACCGTGATCCCGATCTGCCGTCGTCAAGCATCGACGTTCATATCCGTCTGGGCAACGGGAACTGGCCCGGCTGCAGCAGCGTGCGGCTCTGGTCGGAGTACATCGTTCCGGTCTGCAGCCCTGAATTCCTCGATCGCCATGGCCCGTTCGGCTCGATCCTGGATTTGGTGGCGCATCCGCTCATCCATTACGTCGATCCGTATCGGTTCAGACTTGGCTGGGGCGATTGGTTGCGCGCGCTTGGCGTAGCCGTGCCGCCAAATCTGCCCGTCGTGCTGGAGGTCAACGATATGCTCCTCGCCCAAAAGGCGGCCGAAAGGGGCGAAGGGCTCATACTGGGGCAACGGCCGATCATAGACCAGGCGCTTGAGGCCGGACGTTTGAAGGTCGCCTTTGATCAGCCTCTGGAAACGGGCCGCCACCATTATGCGGTAACCGCTTCAGGACCAGGAACCCGCCGGGCGGTCGTTCAATTCCGCGACTGGCTCCGCGCGAACGCTTCCGGCTAAGCCACTCCATCGAGCACGGATGGCTGCTTTCCGCGCCCACCGGCGAGCAGCCGGTTCGTCGCGTCCTGAACCGTAGCCGGGAAGGCTGAGGAAGCACGTTTTCTTGCCTTTCCTGGCCGGCCCGTTGGTGCGTTCTGCTCATACATCCATGAATCGAATTGCCCTTTACCGTCCGGGCCCCTGACGAAATGCTGACTGGAACCAAATGGCCTTGCGTTCCGGCTGGAACTTTCTTGCCGACGATCCGGAGGTCGACAACGCGGCGATCGGTCGCCAGGTCGAAGAGGGAGAGCAGTGGACGTTTCGAGAGCAACAGCTGCCTGGACGACCAGACCGACTCGATGGGCCGACCTTGGCTGGCACATGTCTCATCCACGCAGGCGACAGCCGGCCCGGAATATTGAAACGCGGCAGCCCGGGTCCGAGTGATGGCCGACGACGAGATCATCCTCTCCGAGCTTTCCGACGACGAACTCGTGCAGCAGATGCATGACGACCTCTATGACGGGCTGAAGGAAGAGATCGAGGAAGGCACCCACATCCTTCTCGAGCGCG
>Ga0209233_1000405_pt1 | contig 34803 bp, 39 predicted proteins | sample AraplaCL_Cvi_mCL_FD_184269 | JGI IMG/M metagenome (GOLD analysis project Ga0209233, IMG submission 184269) | Arabidopsis root microbial communities from the University of North Carolina, USA - plate scrape CL_Cvi_mCL (SPAdes) (version 2) | ecosystem: Host-associated > Plants > Roots > Endosphere...
GAGAGAAAAAGCTCGCGGAAGTGCGGCTCTATCGATAGATAGAGGATTGACACGCCTCCGTCCGCCCCTCTAATTGTCCAGCAATCTATCGATAGATAGTTACGGTTTGAACTTCACACGGTGTCGACCGTGGTTGAACTCGCTCAAGCCGCGTCTATTCAAAACCTAGGCTGAGTAGAACCATGAAGCTCGCACATTTTTTCATCGATCATCCCCGCTTCGCAACGGTGATCAACATTTTCTTCGTGCTGATCGGTCTGGCGATGCTGACGTCGCTGCCGGTTGCGCAATATCCCAACATCGTTCCGCCGACTGTTCAGATCACAACCGCCTACCCCGGCGCGTCAGGTGAGACCGTGGCCCGCACGGTCGCCACGCCGCTTGAGCAGGCTGTGAATGGCGTCGAGAGCATGGACTACATCACCAGCCAATCGACGGGGAATGGTCTCTTGACCATTACCGTGATTTTCAAGGTCGGCACCGATCCCAACACGGCGCTGATGTTGACCCGAAACAGGGTCCAGGACACGCTGTCGCGCCTTCCCCAGGAAGTGCAATTGCAGGGCGTTCAGGTCAAGAAGACCATCCCGGCACTCTTGCTCGGCGTACATCCCTACTCGCCAGACGGATCCCGCAGCGCCGAATACATCTCGAACTACTTCATCCTCCACGTCAAAGACGAAATTTCGCGCCTGCCGGGCGTCGCCGACCTCTGGAATCTCGGCGAGCGACAGTACGCCATGCGGATCTGGGTCGATCCCGACAAGGCCGGCGCGTCGAACATCAGCGCCAACGAGATCTTGAGCGCGCTTCGCGCTCAGAACGCCCAGGTCTCGGCCGGAACCCTGAACGCACCGCCTGTGCCAAGCCCGGGAGCCTATCAGATCAGCGTCGAGGCGCTCGGCCGTCTGACGACTCCAGAACAGTTCGGCGACGTCATCGTGAAGTCCGACGCACAAGGCCGCGTGACACGGATCCGTGACATCGCACGCGTCGAGCTCGGCGCTGCAGATTACGGCTCGAAAGCCTATGCTGACCGCTACGACTCGTCGCCGTTCTGGGTAATCGCCCAGCCTGGCGCCAACGTCGTTCAGGTCGAGAAGGCCGTTTGGGACAAGATGGAGGAGCTGAAGAAAAGCTTCCCGCCGGGCCTAGACTACATCAACATTTATGACCCGACGACGTTCGTCAGCCAGTCGATCGATGAAGTCGTGCATACGATCTTCGAGGCAATCATCCTCGTCGTAGTCGTGGTGTTCGTCTTCCTGCAAAACTGGCGGGCTACCATTATTCCCGTTCTGGCTATTCCGATCTCGCTCGTCGGCACGTTCACAATCCTCGCCATCTTCGGGGTTTCGATCAACAATCTGTCGCTGTTCGGCCTCGTCCTTGCGGTCGGCATCGTCGTCGACGACGCAATCGTCGTGGTCGAGAATGTCGAGCGCAACATGCAAGCAGGCATGTCGCCGCGACAAGCCGCGCACCAGACAATGACTGACGTCTCGACAGCGCTGATCGCTATCGCCTTGACGCTGTGCGCGGTCTTCGTTCCGGCAGCCTTCATTTCCGGGATCGGCGGTCTCTTCTTCAAGCAGTTCGCAATCACGATCTCGGCCTCGACCGTGATCTCGTGCTTTGTCTCGCTGACCCTGAGCCCCGCTTTGTGCGCCGTCCTGCTCAAGCCGCATCCGATCGGCGAGCACGCCAAGCCACGCGGTCTCGGACGAATCCTGCATGCCGTTTTCGGCCGCTTCAACCAAGGTTTTGAGTGGCTGTCGTCTTCCTACGGCAAGATGACGGCACGGTTTGTCCGCGTCACTGCGATCATCGGCCTCGTTTATGTCGCGTTGATTGGTTTCACCGGTTTTCAGATGTCGCGGATGCCAACGGGCTTCATCCCTGAGCAGGATATTGGATACCTGGTAACTGTTATTCAGCTTCCACCAGGGTCGAGCCTTGCCAGGACGGACGAAGTTGTTCGGCAAGTGAACGATATCGCTCTGAACATCGAGGGCATAGAGCATACGTCGCCGGTGACCGGTTTCGACGTCACCACCAACACGGTCGCGCCCAATGCGGGCACCATCTTCGTCGCGCTGCCTTCGCTCTATGGAAAGAACATCCCAGGCGTGAATGCTGCGGCCATGCTCAAGATTCTGCGCGAGAAGCTCGCCGTTGTGAAGGATGCCTATGTCATCGCGGTCATGCCGCCGCCCGTTCAGGGCCTCGGCTCGGCTGGCGGCTTCAAGTTGATGCTCGAAGATCGTGCTGGACTTGGAGCCCAAGCGCTTGCCAAAGCTGCTAACGATCTCGTTGCAGCGGCTAACAAGGACCCGGCCTTCGGTGGCGTCTTTACCCTCTACAATGCAGGCTCGCCGTCCTTGTTTGCTGACATCGACCGGTTGAAGGCCGAGAAAGTTGGACTGACGCCGACTGACGTGTTCTCGACACTGCAGCTCTATATCGGTTCGCAGTATGTCAACGACTTCAACTACCTCGGCCGCACCTTCCAGGTGATCGCGCAAGCCGATGGACAATTCCGCGGGACGCCGGACGACGTCGCACGTCTCAAGGCCCGGAATGCCGCCGGTGAAATGGTGCCGATCGGTTCGGTCGCGACCTTCCGAAACGAGACCACGCCGTACCGCGTCCCACGCCACAACCTCTACCCTGCCGCTGAGATTATGGGCGCCGCTGGAGCGGGCATTTCCTCCGGCACGGCAATGACGCGAATGGAAGAGCTGGCAAAGCAGGTGCTTCCGGAAGGTGTCGGCTTCGAATGGACCGAGCTCTCGCATCAGGAGAAGCAGCAGGGCACACCGACGATCCTCGTCTTTGCAGCCGCCGCCTTGTTCGTCTTCCTCGTGCTTGCCGCACAGTATGAAAGCTGGAAAACGCCGCTGTCGATCGTGCTCATCCTGCCGATGTGCCTTCTCACGGCAGCCGCCGGCCTGCAACTGCGTGGCATGCCAATCGACATCCTTGCGCAGATCGGGTTTGTCGTGCTGGTCGGTCTCGCAGCTAAGAACGCGATCCTGATCGTCGAGTTTGCTCGGCAGGAAGAGCACCGGGGCGAGACGCCCGAACAGGCAGCGGTCGGCGCGGCAAAGACACGCCTTCGGCCGATCCTGATGACGTCCTTCGCCTTCATCCTGGGTGTCCTGCCGCTCGCGACTGCGACTGGCGCTGGTGCTGAGATGCGCCAATCGCTCGGAACCGCGGTCTTCTTCGGAATGCTCGGGGTGACGATCTTCGGCCTTCTCTTCACACCGGCCTTCTACGTCATGATCCAGCGCTTCGGGTCAAAGAAGGCGGCTAAGGCGGAAGAAGCCTCGATCTTTCCGACTGCTTGAACTTCTGGGACGGGGATTGGCGCGTTGCTGCTCCCCGTCCTCACCGTTTCATTGTTTCGCTGAACCCGAAAGAAGAACCAAGGCATGGGCGTCGACCTGGAAATCCCACACTCCGTACTGATCGAGGGGCAGCGGATCGCCTTCTCGCAGGCGGGCAAGGGTTATCCTGTCGCGCTTCTCCACGGGATCCCGACCTCGCGGCTTCTGTGGCGCCACGTCGCGCCCCTCCTTGCAGCGCGTGGATGTGAGGTCACCGCAATCGACCTCCTCGGTTATGGACAATCGGATCAGCCTGACGACACCGATCTCGGCATCGCTGCGCAAGCAAGGCTGATTGGAGCGCTGCTCGAGACGATCGGCTGGCGCGGTGGCACACTTGTCGGCCACGATATCGGAGGCGGGATCGCGCAGCTCATTGCCGTTGACCGCGCGGCGCTGTTGGATCGCCTGGTACTCGTCGACACGATCGCCTACGATTCTTTTCCCGTCAGACCACTCGTGCGGCTCAAAGACCCCGTCTGGGATACCATCCTCGGAGCGCCGGATTTCGATCTGAAAAAGGGCCTGCGGAAAAGCTTCGAAGCCGGAATGGCTCATCCCGATCGCGTCACGGCGGAATTGATAGCGATGTACGAGACGCCGTTCGCCGGCATCGAGGGGCGGCGGGCCTATCTGAAGGCGGCGCGCGCCTTGCGCACCGATGAGCTCGCCTCCCGAATGGCGGAGGTCGAAACACTGAAGCTCCGAACGCTTGTCCTCTGGGGCGATCAGGACGTCTTTCAGCCGATCGCGTACGGGGAAAGGCTGGCTGCCGCGCTCGAAGACGGGCGGCTCATGCGGATCGCGAACGCGGGACACTTCTCGCCGGAAGACGAGCCGGAAAGGCTTGCGGAGCTCATCCTGGAATTCTCCGCGCAGACGCAGGATCGGGACCGTCGGTGATGTCTAGCATGAGATGCCGGCGGCTGCTGCGCCGATTGAGGAGGGATGATGCAGAACCCTTCGACTGAAGCACAAGCGACCAGACCCCAGAACGAGGTTGTGCAGCGACCGAATTACGACACGTTGTGCGCAGACGTCGAGGCCTGGAAGGCCGATTGGATAGGATACGTCCGAGGCGAATATGGCGATGAGGCCGCGAAGGAGGCGGAGCAATACCTCGATGTAAGGCCGTGGCTCTGCCTGAAATGGTTTGTCGACGATCACACGCCGCAGGAACAGCGCGAATCGCCCATCCCGTTTCTCTGATCAGACGTCGTCTCCCTTCCTTCGCCGAGACGAGCCGGAGCAGCCCGTAGAGCTCATTGGAGTTCTCGGCAGCATAGCCCAGGCGCCGCGAGCACCGACGACAGCTCGGCCCGCCAAATTCAATCGTCCCGCGAAGCAGCGGCTCGCGGAGGACACAGCGAAACATTGCAAATGGAGACCCCACATGAATCCCCCCCAATCCCCTATTGAGTCCGGCTTCAACGCATCGACGACAGCCGACGAGGTCATCCAAGACATCGACCTGACCGGAAAGGTCGCGATCGTGACCGGTGGCTACGCCGGCATCGGGCTCGTAACGGCACGCGCGCTCGCGCTCGCCGGGGCACGGGTCATCGTGCCTGCGCGTGATCAGGCAAAGGCCCGCGAGGCGTTACGACCATTCCCCAACCTGATACAAGATGCGCTCGACTTAGCAGATCCCGCGTCGGTGGACGCCTTTGCCGATCGTTTTCTGCAAACCGGCCAGCCCGTCCACATCCTCATCAACAACGCGGGCGTCATGGCGCCGCCGCTCGTTCGGAACGCGCACGGCGAAGAGTCCCAGTTCGCCATTAATCATCTCGGTCACTTCCAACTGACAGCACGGTTGTGGCCGGCCTTACGCGATGCGGACGGTGCGCGCGTCGTGGCGCTTTCTTCGCGGGGGCATATGCGCGGCGGCGTCGATTTCGATGACTGGAACTTCGAGCGTCGCGAGTATGACCGCTGGCTCGCCTATGGCCAATCGAAGACCGCCAATGCGCTCTTTGCCCTCAAGCTGGATGAAGTCGGCAAGCCGCACGGTGTCCGCGCGTTTTCGGTTCATCCGGGCGCAGTTCTGACCGACCTTCTGCGACATATGTCTGTCGCGGAGCTTCGCGCCGCCGGCGCCATCGACGACGATGGTGAGCCGATCCTCCCTCCGGCAAACAATCTGAAAACGCCAGAACAGGGTGCAGCAACGAGCCTCTGGTGCGCCACAAGCCACCAGCTCGACGGCTTGGGCGGGGTCTACTGCGAGGATTGCAATATCGCCGAACCGCTGCCAGCAGATTCCAAGGAGCCACGCGGGGTCAGACCTTGGGCGATGGATCCCGCCCTTGCAACACGCCTTTGGAAGCTCAGCGAAGACCTGACCGGACACACGTTCTGATAGCTCCCTGCCAAAGGCCCTGCGTGGACGATCGTTGCCGTCGGGGCTGGCCCGGACTTCGTCAACCAGAAGGAAGATCGATGGGCATTGCTGGCCGCCCCAGGGAATTCGCCAAGGATATAGCTTTGGAACAGGCGCTCGTCTTGTTCTGGGCAAAAGGCTATCGGTCCACGTCTATTCAGGCCTTATCAAGCGCCATGGATATCGATCCGAAGAGCCTCTACGCCGCGTTCGGCAGTAAGGAGGAGCTCTATCTGTCGGCTTTGGATCGTTATGCGGCAACCTACGACGCCCGGATCTGGGGCTACATGCCCCCGGCCAAACGCATCGGGAGCGTGTTTGCGCAGTTCTGGAAAGAGCGGCCAGATATTTAATCAGAACAGATGTCACACCCGGTGGGTGTCTGATTACTCTCGCTGCCTTGGCGGAGGAGACGACAGATCGTATATCGCAAATCGCACCTGGTCATCGTGCGTATCGCTTGGGTCTGCTTCGAACATGGCTGCGAGCGGCGAAGGAACAAGGAGAACTACGACCCTCAGCCGATATCGTCGACCTGAGCCTGTTATTCTTCGCCGGATTTGACGGCATCGCGGTGCAGGCGAGAGACGGTGCCAACGCCGATGAGCTGACCGCGATCGCGAACCTATTGGTAGCCGCGTGGCCTGGCCGCTGACGGCATGGGGCTCAAGCCGGCTGGCGATGAAGGACGTTCGCAACGACGATGTGTCCGACCGCGGCGATTGAGCGGTCCACGACGATGGCGAGAAGGCCGACAAGGATCGCGCCCTGCAGGACATAGGCGGTATTGTAGGCGCTCAGCCCTTCGATGATCGGGTTGCCGAGCGTCGCGGCGCCGACGGTTGAGCCGACCGTGGCGGTACCGACATTGATGATCGCCGCCGTGCGGATCCCGGCGATGATGATCGGCCCCGCCAGCGGAATCTCAACCTTGAACAAACGCTGCCGCGGTGACAGGCCCATCCCGTCAGCGGCCTCGATGATGCCCGCATCAACTCCTTCCAGCCCCGCGACCGTGTTGACGATAATCGGCAGCAATGCATAGGCAAAAAGGGCAACGACCGTCGGCGCGCTGCCATATCCGAGCAGCGGCACGGTGACGGCAAGCACTGCCACCGGGGGGAACGATTGGCCGATGGCGGCCACCGCCATGACCAGCGGCTTCACCCTTCGGCTCGCCGGTCGGCTCACGGCGATAGCAAGTCCGATTCCGATGAGCGCGGCGAGTGCGGTCGCGACGAGGACCACGACGATATGAGAGACGGTGAGCTCAAGAAAGGCGACTCGGCGGTAGACTGGCCGCTCCAGCTCCGGAAACAGCGCGTGGAACAGCCATTGGCTGTTCGGTAGGAATGCGAGCGCGCCGGCGAGCACGCCCGCCGGAAGCAGCAGACGGCGGAGCGTGAGATCCATCATCGCGCAAGCACCGCAGACAGATCCTCGAACGTCAGCCTCCCGACCGGCTGACCGTCGGAGGCCAGCACCGAAAGCGGCAGGCGGCCATGGACGAGCATACGCGAGAGCGCGACCGACAGGCTTTCATCTTTTCCGATTGTCACGGCGTCGGTGGCTGTCTCCACGGCGCGCATGGCGTCGGCGACCGTCAGCCGCGCCAGCAGGCGCAACAATGCCTCCTCGCCGCCGACAAATCCGCGGATCAGATCGGATGCGGGATCGGTGACGATGGCATGCGGCGGTCCATCCTGCACGATCCGTCCGCCGTCCATGACGACCACGCGATCTGCCAGCTTGAGGGCCTCGTCCATGTCATGCGTGACGAAGACGATGGTCTTGCCGGTGCTTGCGTGGATCGCGCGCAATTCATCTTGCAGCGATCGTCGCGTCACCGGATCCAGAGCGCCGAAAGGCTCATCCATCAAGAGCACCGGCGGGTCGGCAGCAAGCGCGCGGGCGACGCCCACCCGCTGCTGCTGTCCACCCGACAGCTGGTGTGGAAACCGCCGGTCGGTGTCGATGCCATCGAGGCCGACGAGACGGACGAGCTCGGCGACGCGGGCGCTGACCTTCGCTTCAGGCCAGCGCAGCAGCCTTGGAACGGTCGCGATGTTGTCTGCGACGCTCCAATGGGGGAAGAGCCCGCCCGATTGGATGACGTAACCGATCCTGCGGCGCAGCTCGGCCGGATCAACGGCGCGGACGTCCTGGCCATCGACGAGGATTCGACCCTCGTCGGCGGTCACGAGCGCGTTGATCATGCGCAGCGTCGTCGACTTGCCGCATCCCGAGGGGCCGATCAGCACGCAGACCGACCCTTGCACCACCTGAAGGCTCAGGTCGTCGACCACGCGCCGGCCGTCATAGAGTTTACTGATATGGTCGAGCTCGATCACGAAAGCGCCCCCTTGGACGTAAACAGGGCGAAGACGGCGTCGACGGCGAGCGCGAAGGTGACGGTGGGCAGGACGCCGAGCATCACCAGGTCGATCGCGTTCTGACCGAGCCCCTGAAAGACGAAGGTGCCGAGACCGCCGGCGCCAATCAGAGCCGCGACGACGGCAAGGCCAACGGTCTGAACGGATACGATCCGCAAACCGGAGAGGATGACCGGCAGCGCCAGCGGAAGTGTCACCATGACCAGGATTTGCCGATCGCGCATGCCGTTCCCGCGCGCCGCGTCGATGACCGCCGGTGAGACCGCCTCGAGTCCCGCAATGGTGTTTCGCACGAGCGGCAGCAGCCCGTAGAGCACGAGCGCGATGACCGCGGGGGTGGCGCCAATCCCTGCAATTCCGATTGCGCCTGCCCAGGGGAGTGCCTGGCCCAGCGATGTCAGCGGGCCAATCAGCAATCCGAACAGCGCGATCGACGGCACGGTTTGAACAATGCCGAGGGCTGAGAGAAGCCGTTCACCAAATCGGCGTCGACGAAAGCCCAAGATTCCAAGCGGCAGGCCGAGAAGCAGGACGATCGCGACTGCAGTCACGACCAGGACAGCATGCCGTGTTAGCTCGGCGCGGAACGTGTCGGCATGCGCCCGATATTCGCGCATTACCGAGACATTATCGAAGGCTCCTCCAGCGATGAGGCCGACGACGATCGCGACGCCGGCAAGGACCACCACGGTGCGGGCGGCTGGGCGGAATGCGGCTTGCTGCGCGAGATCGACCAGGCAGAGCACCGGCGCGCTCGCAAGCAGCCAGAAGCCCAGGCTGAGTGACGTGCGGGCGCCCGGCGATTTGCCCGCTGCCAGGCTCGCCGCTCCGCTCCCAGCAGCCCACAGGATTTCGGCGAAGGCGATGAGGAGCAGGATCGCGGTCACCGTGGCCACAGGCCGGGATTGCACGAGCAGGCTGCAGGAGAGCAACGCCACGCCCGTTGCAATAAGCAGCGTCAAGGCGCCGGGGCTCGCGACATCCGCGAGCCGCATCGCGCTGCCGGGTAAGATCCGGTTCGGTGCGTGAACGAGAAAGCCGACGGTGCTCGCGCACGCGACTGCTGCGGCGACGATTGTGAACAGAACGCCGTTTCGGATGCTGACGTGGAGGTCCTTTGATGCTTTTACGAGGCTGGCTATTGGAGGAAGCCCTTTTCGGTCAGGTAGCTCTTTGCGACCGATCGCGCATCCTCGCCGTCAACCGCGATCCGCGCGTTGAGCTGCTGTAGCGTTTCGAGCGTGAGCGACTTGAAAACAGGGGCGAGCAGGCCGGCGATCTCGGGGTGGGCGTCGAGCACCTCCTTACGGATCAGCGGCGCGGGCTCGAAGACAAGCTGCACGTTCTTGGTGTCACGCATGACGACGAGCCCGAGCGCGGCAAGCTGCCCATCGGTGCCATACGCCATGGCGGCATTGACGCCGGAGGTGCCCGAGGCGGCCGCCTGTTCGGTCGCGGCGGTATCGCCGCCCGACAGAACCAGCACCTGATCGCTGCTTATCTTGAAACCGTATGCCTTCTCGAACGCCGGCAGCGCCCCCGCGCTTTCGATGAATTCCGACGAAGCGGCAATCTTCATTTTTCCGCCGCCGGCGATCCACCGACCGAAATCGTCGAGCGTAGACAGGTTCTGTTCCTTGGCGACATCGGCCCGCACCGCGATCGCCCAAGTGTTGTTGGCGGGCGCCGGCTGAAGCCAGACGAGCTTGTTCGTCGCATCGAGATCCTTTGCCCGCGTGTAGGCCGCGTCGGCCGACTTCCAGATCGGATCGCTGTCCTGGTTGAAGAAGAACGCCGCGTTGCCGGTATACTCCGGGTAGATGTCGATCGCGCCGGTCAGCAGCGCCGAACGCACCAGCTTGCTCGATCCGAGCGGGATGCGGCTTTCGGTGGGCAAGCCGACCTTCTCCAACATCAACAGAATGACGTAGCCGAGCAACAATCCCTCGGTGTCGGTCTTCGATCCGATCCGGATCGGATCGGCCGCCATCGATGGCGCTGCCATCGCGAGCGTAAGCGCAAAGATCATCAGTCGCGCGATTGCCTTCATTGCCTCTACCTTCCCCTTTTTGCCGGTTGGACGACCGCGCGCGATCGCCCGAACCGTTTCGGGCGTAACACGTTAGCTTATCTATCGATAGATATAGGACTAAGGTATGAAATCCGTTTCGTCAAACGGTCGCGACGCCGATTCGCGGTTCGCGACCGACTTTCCGGGAAACCGGAGAAACGCCCATTCCGTTACGGGCGCTCCCCTCGGTCATCACGCCGAGGAGAACGTCGTCGCGGATCGCAGCAACGATGTCAGGCCGCCGCGCAGCCCGCGGGTTTGAACGTTCGCTCCGTGGCCGCCGGATATTTTTCCAACATCTTCGCCGGGCGCACCGGCCGTTCAACGAGATTTCCACCGCAATTCGGGCAGATGCCGTTGAGCTTGTTGTCCGCGCAATCGCGGCAGAACGTGCACTCGAACGTGCAAATCAATGCCTCGCCGTTTTCCAGCGAGAGGTCACGATCGCAACATTCGCATCCAGGTTTCATCGCAAGCATCGTCTAACTCCCTCTCGTTCGAGCAGTGTCATTCACGAACGCCTATCTTCCGATAGATATTGACAGACGATACCGCCGAGCTTTAACAAAATGCAAGGGCTATCTATCGAGAGGTAGACAAAGAGTTCGAAGAAGGCGGCCGGCCGGCCGCTTGGAAAGGATCGGCGGCCGCATGAAACGCATGATTTTGAGTGCCTTCTTTTTCAATCCTCAGGGCGATCACCGAATTTCCTGGCGGCATCCCCGCGCCCCTTCGCGTGAGGTCTACGATCTTCCCTATTTTCAATCCCTTGCGGCGGCCAGCGAGGCAGCCAAGCTCGACGCGATTTTCGTCGCCGATCACGTCGGCATGTGGGACACCTTCGAAAGCAACATCGCGCACTACGCCAATCCGCGCCTCGAACCGATCACGCTGCTCTCGGCGCTTGCGGCGGTGACGTCGCAGATCGGGCTTCTCGCCACGGCATCGGCTTCCTATACCGAGCCGTACAATGTTGCCCGTATGTTCGCATCGCTCGACCACCTCAGTCACGGGCGCGCCGGCTGGAACGTCGTTACGTCGTCGATGCCCGAAGAGGCGATGAATTTCGGTCATGACGGCAACATCGACCATGCCAACCGCTACGAGCGCGCCGGCGAATATCTCGATGTCGTCAAGGCCCTGTGGGACAGTATCGACGATGACGCGATCCTCCTCGATCGCGACTCGGGCCTGTTCGCAGACGTGACGCGAATTCGCCGCATCAATCACGCGGGTAAATATCTGAGGGTTCGCGGTCCGCTGAACGTTCCGCGCCCGCCCCAGGGCCACCCCGTGATCGTCCAGGCCGGATCGTCGGACGACGGCAAGACCTTGGCCGCACGCCACGCCGATATACATTTCGCGGTCATACGGTCGATCGAGGAGGGCCTGAAATACCGCGCCGACTTCGACGTCCGGCTGGCGGCAGCAGGCCGCGCGCCCGCAGATCTCAAGATCCTGCCGGGGATCCATCCGGTCGTCGCGGCATCGCGCGACGAAGCCCGCGAAAAAGAAGAATTCCTTCAGACGCTCGTTCCCGAGCGAATCGGAGTCGATCTCGTCTCGAGCTGGTGCGGGGTCGACGTGTCGGCGTTTCCGATCGACGGCCCCCTGCCCCCACTGCCCGATCTTGAGAGCTATGACGGTCAACGCTCCAATCTCGAACGGATGAAGGCCTTCGCGGAGCAAGGCTTAAGCATCCGCGACGTTGCCCATCGCCTCATCAATGCTGGAGCGGTTCCATCGGTGATCGGCACCCCGGCCGATGTCGCAGACCAGCTCGAGGAATGGTTCATCGCGGGCGCGGCCGACGGTTTCAACCTGATGTTCCCGCTGCTTCCGGAAGATCTCACGCAATTCTGTACGGAAGTGGTTCCTGAGCTGCAGCGGCGCGGTCTTGCGCAGACCGATTACAACGGAGCGACGTTGCGGGACCGCCTTGAGCTGAAAAGGCCGGCAAATCGTTTCGGCCGCACGTGACCGGCGGGCGCGCCGTGGTCGGCCCCGCCGTCGCCATTCCCGAGCAGAACCAGTTCTGCGCGCCCGAGAGCCGGTGGCTCGTTCTCGTCGCCGCGATCCTGGCATCGACGATGGGCTTCATCGATATGACCGTCGTGTCGCTCGCGACGCCGGCGATCCGTATCGACCTTGGCGCATCGCTCGTCGATGCGCAGTGGATCTCGAACAGCTATATGCTCCTCCTCTCCTCGCTGGTGCTGCTTGGCGGTGCGGCCGGCGACATCTTCGGCACACGCAACGCATTCGCCTTCGGCATCGCGGTTTTCGTGGTCGCCTCGATCGCCTGCGCGCTGTCTCCCGATGCACCCTGGCTCATCCTGACGCGCGGCGCGCAGGGCTTCGGCGCTGCCTTCATGGTCCCTGGCAGCCTGGCTGTTATCGCCAAGGCTTACCCGGCGGAGGAACGCGGCGCCGCGATCGGCCTTTGGGCCTCGGTCTCGTCGCTGACCACGGCTGCCGGACCTCTTCTCGGTGGCCTTGTTCTGTCGCTCGATACGAGCTGGGCGTGGCGATCGATCTTCGCGTTGAATCTCCCGATCGGCGCGCTGGCACTGATCATCTTGCTCAAGCGCGTGCCTGACGATGCGCGGCGCGATCGAGGGCGGCTCGACCTGGTCGGCGCGGTTCTGGCGACGGCTTCACTCGGTTTGCTCGCCTGGGGACTGACCGCGATCGGGTCTTCGGGTGGCCCGGAGCGCCTCGCGTCGATCGCGCTTGTCGGCGCGGCGGTGGTATTTGGCCTCTTCCTTCTGCGGGAACGGCAGGCAAAATCGCCCCTGGTAAAGCTCCGGCTGTTCGCCTCGCGTGCGTTCGCCGGGGCGAACCTCTACACGTTGCTCGTCTTCGTCGCTCTCAACGCGCTGCTCTTCTTCCTGCCGATGACCGTCATCTCCGCGTGGGGCATACCGGAATGGCAGGCGAGCCTCTTGTTTCTCCCATTGGCGCTCGCGATTGGTGCCCTATCCAGCGTGGCGGGGCGCCTCGCGGACCGGATCGGTGCGCGTTGGCCGATGACAGCCGGCGCCGCCATCGTCGGTATCGCCTTCGTCGGCATAGCCGCCACGCTACCCTTCGGCCAATTCTGGGCTCTTACCCTCCCCCTCCTGACGGTGATGGGGCTTGGGATGGCGGCGCTCGTCTCGCCGCTTTCCACGGCGGTGATGGCGGCCGCGCCGGACGAAGATTCCGGACAGGCCTCCGGCATCAACAACGCAGTTGCACGCGCCGGCGGCCTCATTGCAATCGCCGCGTTCGGCGCTGTCGTATCCGCCGTCTACGTCCATTCGTTTGCTGACGCCGGCTCGAACGGCGAGTTTGGCGTACGTCCGGCCCCGCCGCTCGACGCGATCGCCGAAACCGCTCGTGTCGCTGCCACGACGAGTGCCTTCCAATGGGTCGCCTGCATCTGCGCGGCGCTTTGCTTCTTAGCCGCGGTGGTCGCATGGTTCACCCAACCGAGACGATGAGGTCGGTTTGCCCAATCGCGTTCTGTATCAGCGCAAGTGTTTCTCAAGTGCAGTTCAGCTTGAGTGGTCAGGTCGTGTCTATCGGGAAAGGTTGGGTGCTGTCCGATATACGTTGACATACCGTGACGCCAAGCCTTAACGCCTGCTTTAACTATCTATCGAAAGATAGAGAATTGATTCGTCGAGTGTGCCTGCCCGCGTCGCGGATACGGCGGCGCGGCACTGGAAATCGGTCACCCAGTTATCGGCCGACCGGCAAGAGGGAAGCGACATGTCAGAACTGGAATTGATGGCGGAGGCGGATCGCCGCGCAAGAAGTTACCTGGAAGGGATCGAGCAGCGCTTACCTTTTCCTGACCAGGCGGCGCGCGCCGGCCTTAGCGTCTTTTCGGAACTACTTCCCGATGAAGGGCGTGACGCGGTCGAAACGCTTCAAATGCTCGACATCCATGGCTCGCCGGCGACGACGGCCTCTAACGGGCCGCGCTATTTTGGCTTCGTGATCGGCGCGTCCTTGCCCGCAGCGGCCGCCGCCGAGCGCTTGATGCTCGCTTGGGACCAGTGCGCCGCCACGTACGACACGTCCCCGATCGCAGCGACGATCGAGAAAATCGCCGGTCGGTGGCTTCTCGACGCACTCGACCTGCCGCGAGAATCTGCTGTCGGATTTGGCACGAGCGCGACCGCCTGTGCGCTCAGTTGCCTTTCAGCAGCTCGGCGATCGCTGCTGTTGCGTCAAGGGTGGGATATCGAAAGGGATGGGCTGTTCGGCGCCCCTGAGATCAGGGTTGTCGTGTCCGAGACCGTCCATATCACCGTGCGGAAAGCTCTGCGGTTACTCGGCTTCGGATCCGTACACCTGGTCACGGCGCCCGTGGACGCATATGGGCGGATCGATCCAGATCGCCTACCCCCGCTCGATGAGAAGACGATCCTTTGCCTACAAGCCGGAGAGGTGAACACGGGTGAGTTCGATCCTTTGGCTGTCCTGATCGACGCGGCGACAAAGGCGAAGGCCTGGGTCCATGTCGACGGTGCATTCGGTTTGTGGGCGCGTACCTCGTCGAGGCGAGCACTTACCGAGGGGATCGAGGGTGCCGATAGCTGGACCACAGACGGACACAAATGGCTGAACACGCCCTACGACGGAGCGGTCGCCATCTGCCGCGACGCGGAGGCGCTGGCCCAGGCCATGAATTCCGACGCCGTTTACGCAACAGCGTCCGCCGACGCGCAAAAGAACCTGACGCTCGAGTTCTCGCGGCGCGCTCGCGGCATTCCTATTTGGGCTGCGCTCCGGACGCTCGGCCGCGCGGGTGTCGCGCAGCTCGTAGACCGTCATTGCAACGAAGCCGCGTGGCTCGCGGATCGGCTCCGTGAAAGCGGGTTCGACGTTCTCAACCGCGTCGTTCTCAATCAGCTGGTGGTGCGATATGGCACTGATGAGCAGACCGCGCAAATCCGCCAAACTGTCATCGACACCGGCGCCGGCTGGTTTGGAATGACCGTCTGGCAGGGCCGGCCTGCGCTTCGGATCAGTCTGTCATCGTGGCGCACCGAGCATCAAGACGTCGCCGGTTTGGCGGAGGCCCTCTCGACCGCGGCGCGAAACTAGACTGACCACCTCGCCTTCGCTTACAGCGATGGGCGAGACGCCTTCAATGTTTCGCCTCGGCGCCGAATGCAATTTTGTCATTCGACGCCGAGAACGCACGGGATCATACACATGCTGTTGGCGTCGGTTATTGAAGATCGTACTCGATGAAACCCGTGCGCCGAGCGACACGATCATAGAGGCGGCGAGCCGTTGCGTTGGTCTCGCGCGTCATCCAATAAACGTTGGTGACGCCGATCTTGAGCGCTTCCGTCTGGACGGCCTTGATCAGGGCCGCGCCCACGCCTTTGCCGCGGACATCGGGATCGGCGAAGAGATCTTGAAGGTAGCAGTTGTTCTTCAGCGACCAGCAGCTGCGGTGATAGAGGTAGTGGACAAGGCCGACGGGCTTGTTCTCGATCGTGGCGAGGAAGCCCTTGGGCTCAAACTCGCCTTCGCTGAAAAGACGACGCCACGTCGTCTCGAACACTTCGTTGGGCAGGCTGGCCTCATAGAACGTCAGATAAGCAGTCCACAGCCTTTGCCATTCGGCATGGTCAGTTGGTGCGAGCGGGCGGACGATGATTTCCGGCATTCATATTCTCCTGTGGCGATAGTGGACATTCGGTTCGAGAATTTCGGCCTGTGACGATTTTGCGTCGCTCATAGCAGCGTCAGCTGGTCGCCAGGCTTCGGCGGGGTTCGGAAGAGATCGGTGCGAAGCGGCGCGATTTTCCGATCGAGCGCGAAGCGCCGGCGCGCCAGCCGAAAACGGTCAACAAGGATCTGCGCGACGGGGCCCTCGCCCGCAATGCGGTGGCCGAAGCGTGCGTCGTTTTCCTTGCCACCGCGCATCTGGCGAACCAGCGACATGACGCGCTCAGCGCGCTCGGGACGTTCCGCCGCGAGCCACTCCTTGAAGAGATCCTTCAATTCATGTGGCAGTCGCAGCATCGAATAGTGTGCGTACCGCGCACCGGCGTTGGCCGAAGCCTCCAAGATCGCCTCGATCTCATGGTCTGTAAGGCCGGGAATGATTGGCGCCACGCTGACGATGACCGGTATGCCGGCGTCGCTGAGCGCGCGAATGGCATCGAGCCGCCGCGATGGCGTCGATGCCCTGGGCTCCATCGCCCGGGCGAGCTGACGGTCGAGCGTCGTGATCGAAATCACGACGACGCTCAAATTCCGCTCGGCCATCGGAGCAAGCAAGTCGATGTCGCGCGTGACGAGATGATTTTTTGTGGTGATGCCGAGGGGATGCTGGAACTCGGCGAGCACTTCGATGACACTGCGGGTGATGCGTAATCGCTTTTCGACAGGCTGGTAGCAGTCCGTGTTCGCTCCGAGCTGCACGCGATCTGGGGCGTAACCCGCCTTGGAGAGCTCGCTCCTCAGCAATGTCGCCGCCTGAGGCTTGAAAAATAGCTTCGTCTCGAAATCGAGCCCCGGCGACAATCCGAGATAGGCGTGTGATGGCCGGGCGAAGCAGTAGATGCATCCATGCTCGCAGCCTCGATACGGGTTTACCGAGCGATCGAAGCCGATGTCAGGGCTGGCGTTCCGGGAGATGATCGACTTCGCTTTTTCGGCGGTCAGGGTGGTGTCGACACGCTCCGTCTCGTCGACATCCGCGATCGACCACCCGTCATCGACACTCTCACGATGATAAGGTTCGAACCTGCCCGTCTCATTCGACCGCGATGACCGTCCTCGCACCGACCGGCGCCCATTGTTGCCCTCATCCGGCTCTGTTGGCATGCTCTTAGGGGCCATTGCAAGCTCCCGGCAGGGCCATCGCGCAACGAACTCGACGCCTCCCTCCCGAACAGTGGCCTGGTCGGAGGATCTCAAAACTGGACCGGGCGAGGCGCAGAGACGGGACGGTCAACTGCTCCCCTCCGCCCGCACGTCCTTGAGCCGTACGTTGGCGAGGCGTGCCTTCGCCGCCGTGAAAACAAGGTCTATCACCTTGCTGTCATGGCCGAGCCTGAAACATTCCACGACAAGACCGACGAGCACGCTCTCGCTGATGACGAGCAAGTCCGAATAGGAACCGCCCGCCGCGCGGGTCTCCTCGATGATTTCCGCAACGACGCGCTTTGCAAGTCGGTTGTGCAGCTCAGTCGCGGCCTCGGCGGTCAGACGGGGTTTCTCGGACATTTGCATCCTCGGTCGCCTTCTAGCGGCTATGTGATCGGCACTCGATTATCGTTGGGCGCGTTCGCCTCGACTCGAATTATCGAGTTTTCGTCTCTCTATCGATAGATAGACCTTGACGAGAGAGATTGCCAGTGAATATTGTGGTTCGCCTAACGACCTATCGATAGATAGAGCAAGGAGACAAGATGAGCCTGCAACATTCCGCCGATTCCACCGCCAACGCGCTCTTCACGCCCGTTCGCATCGGGCCGTTCACATTGAAGCACCGCATTGTCCTGCCGCCGCTGAGCCGGCTGCGCGCGCAGCCGGGGACCGCTATTCCCAGCGACCTGCAGCTCGAATACTACAGGCAGCGCGCTTCGGACGGCGGTCTTGTCATCACCGAGGCGACGGCGATCGCACCGACCGCGCGCGGCTATTACCACGCGCCCGGCCTATATAGCGATGAGCACGTCGCCGCATGGAAGCGCATCACCGATGCTGTCCACGCCAAGGGTGCCACTTTCTTCACGCAGCTTTGGCACGCCGGCCGTACGAGCCACATCGAGATTACCGGATCGCAACCGGTGACGGCATCGGTCGATCCGGCCTACTGGGCCGATACGAGCAACATGATCGATGCCCCCGACGGCTTCAAGCTTGTATCTCCGCATCGTGCGCTCGAAACCGACGAGGTCGCCAACATCGTGGATCAGTACCGCGATGCCGCGCAGAACGCCAAGCGCGCAGGGTTCGACGGCGTCGAACTCATGGCGGCCAACGGCCACCTGATCGACCAGTTCCTCCAGGACAACGCGAACAAGCGCACCGACCGCTATGGCGGATCGATCGAGAATCGAGCGCGCCTTCTCCTCGAGGTCGTCCAAACGCTTGCCGAGGTCTGGGGAGCCGATCGCGTCGGCGTGCGGCTTGCGCCGAGCAACAGCTTCAACGGCATGGGCGACAGCGATCCGCATGCGTTGTTCGGTTACGTCGTGCGGCAGCTCGACGCTCTGAGCATCGCTTACCTCCACATCATCGAGCCGCGCGTGAAGGGCGCCGACACGATCGCTGAGAGCCAGCCGCCAGTCGCCTCGCAACAGCTCGGCAAGCTCTTCCGCGGTCCTGTCATTGCCGCAGGCGGCTTCAATCCTGCGACGGCCGAGGCCACCGTGGCCAGCGGCGACGCCGGCCTGATCGCGTTCGGTCGCCACTTCGTCGCCAACCCCGATCTCCCGAAACGGATCGAGCTTGGCCTGCCGCTCAACCCGTACGATCGCAGCACATTCTACGCCTTCGACGCACGTGGTTACACCGACTATCCGTTCTACGACGCGCCGGTGAATCCGCTCCCAGCGGCCTGAAGACACGTGCCCTGCCGGTAGCAGTCCGGCCGGGCACGGCTGCCCTTCTACCACATGGCGGGGCACTTTTCGTTGCAGCGTTCATCGCAGCCCTTTCGATCGTGGCGATCTGGCGCCTGATCGGGACCATGAGAAACAGCAGGTCCTAAACATATGTAGGAGCCGAAGCACGATGACCAAAACAATCCTGCAGTCCCTCGAAACCGAAACCCTACGGTACGTGCCCGACCTTGATCCGCGTATCGCTGCGGTCAATTCTTTCTGGCGTCGCACTGGCATCGACAGATGGTTGGTAAAAGAGCCGCTCTTTGACGCCGATTTTCATGTTCGCTTCGAAGCCTTGCATTTCACGGCCGCTGCTCGCCAACTTGACCATTGGGCCGACACCACCGAGGGTGCGCTGGCGCTCATGGTGTTGCTCGACCAGTTCCCGCGCAACAGCCATCGCACCGCGCACATGTTCGCCACCGATCCGCTTGCGCGGCACTTTGCTCGAATGGCGATCGACCGCGGCCACGATGCGCGAGTCGGACAAGACCTGCGCGTGTTCTTCTATCTTCCGCTCGTACATTCCGAGGACCTACGAGATCAGGTCCGCGCGCTTCGGTATTGCGAGGCCTCACTGGGTGCGGGAGCCATACTATACGCGCGCATTCACCACGATATCATCGCGCGCTTCGGGCGGTTCCCTAACCGAAATCCCATGTTGGGCCGCGACACGACGCCGGAGGAGCGAGCCTTCCTCGACAGAGGCGGTTTCGCGGGCTGACGCGCGCCCAGAGTATCGAGATCCCAGCACATGCCTCATCGACGAGGATGGAATTAAATGAAACCAACACCTGAAGGTCCGCACCACCGTGATCCCAACCGACGCTGAACTTGAAGCGGGCCGCCTCGCCCTTGCTCGCCTCGATCCGCTAATGGCGAAAGCTCATGCCGAGGTTCGGCCCAGCACCTGGGTCGTTCGCGAGCGCGGATTCAAGGGCCTCGTGCGCCAGATCATCGGCCAGCAAGTTTCGGTCGCCGCTGCCGATTCTATCCGGCGGAAGATGATCGACGGCCTCGGTACACTTACCCCGGAAACGATACTTGCCGCAGACGACGTTCAACTACGAAGCTACGGGCTGTCGGGTCAGAAAATCCGTTACGTGCGCGCCATTGCAGATGCCGCAGAACTCTTCGAACGACTCGACGAAATGTCAGACGAGGAGGCGATCACGGCCCTCGTCGCAATCAAGGGCGTCGGCCGATGGACGGCCGAAACCTACCTCATGTTCTCCGAGGGGCGGCTCGACTTCTTCCCGGCAGGCGACATCGCGTTGCAGGAGGGCTACCGGCTGCTCGTTGGTTGGGAAGTGCGACCGAGCGAAAAGGTGCTTTATGCTCACGCCGAAACCTGGAAGCCTTATCGTGGCATCGCCGCCCTGTTGCTTTGGGGTTATTATATGCAGGCGCGTGGCAGGGCCACCGAAAACGGTGCCGTTCTGAGCCCATAGGAACCTGCCCTACACGCCTTTCATCCGAGGCATCGTTTGTTAGATCATACGCGGTTCCTCGGCAAGGTCGGCGCTGATCCGCAGTGATCCCGTATCGTGCCCGAGCCTGGTCTGCGCCCTTGCCAGGCGAGCCGCGTCGAATCATATTTGCTTGTCGCGCAAGGCGATAGCTCGCCGTTTTGGCGCCACAGCGAATGCACAACGTACGGTCGCCTCCTCGTACGGGCTCAGGTCCCAACGACCGAATAACAAACTCGATTTCACGAAAGCTACATTTATGCCAGCCATCTCTCCGGATAATCTGCTCCTGCAAGACAACGATGCATGGCCCCACATCAGGCACCCCATCCTTGATTGGTTGATCAATGAAACTTACACAGAGCGCTACATCGACAATATCTTCGTTGAGTTGTGCGAACGGCTCAACGATGCTGGCATATCGATCGATCGTGCCACGCTGCATCTGAGGACCTATCATCCTCAATGGCTCGGTGCTCGCATTTACTGGTATCCGGGCATGACCGAAGCAAAAATCAACACCTTCGACTACGGCATCGACAAGACACCCGAGTTTCTTCTCAGTCCCGCTTTCGAAATATACGAGGGAGCACTCGAGGTTCGCCAGCGATTGGATGCGCGCCCGTTCGAGAGACCTTGGCCGCTCCTTTCCGAGCTCGCAGCCGACGGCTTTATCGACTACGTCGCGTGGCCCATTGAACATACGCTCGCGGAGAAGCACTTCGTGACTTTTGCCAGCAAGGCACCGGCAGGGTTCACTGACGAGGAGCTGTCGTTTCTGCACGATCTCGTACCCGTCGTTTCGTTGATTTCGGAGGTACGCCTTAAAAACGTCCTTGCTCGGACGCTGCTCGAAACGTACGTCGGAGCTCGCGCAGGAGGTCAGATACTCGCCGGTGCGACGACCCGCGGCAGTGGCAGCACGCTGAGCGCGGCGGTACTCATTTGCGATCTCAGAGATTTCACCCGGATTTCCGACCTTTGGCCGAGGGACGACGTTATCGAGATGCTGAATACTTATTTCGACGCAATCTCTGAACCGATCGAAAGCAACGGGGGCGAGATCCTCAAATTTCTGGGGGATGGGCTCCTTGCGGTGTTTCCGCTGAGTCACGAAAAGGCTTGTTCGAATTTGCTGAACTCCATTCGGGCTGCGCAAAACAACATGATTGCGGTGAATAAGCAGAATTCGGAACTGGGCAGACCCGAGCTAAATTACGGGATCGGTGTGCATGTCGGCGATGTGATGTATGGAAATATAGGGTCAAAGAAGCGGCTCGATTTCACAGTCATCGGACCTGCGGTGAACGTTGCGTCCAGGCTGGAGGCTCTTACAAAAGAGGTTGGTCGCAATGTGCTTGTCTCGGGAGCCTTCGCTGAAGAGGCAAAATGCCGTGCCTGGCTTGAGCACGTCGGAGCACACCCTCTGAAGGGGTTGGGAGAACCGATCGAGGTCTTCGCCCTGAAAAGTACACATCGCTCACCACTCTCATAGTAAGCAGCGATTATATGAGACGGCCAATGCGCTACTAACACGCATTCCGCAATTCTCAGCCTTGGAGAGTTGGGCCTGCATGTTGTGCGACGGAGCGGCTACCGCAGAGCCAAAGTTGCCGTAGCGCGAAAGTTCACGGTGCCTTCACGCGCATGGGGATTTCTGGCGAACCCTTCCGCTGGTCCCCGCAAGATCCAAACGAACCTGCATGACGGACACCCACTTATGACTCGCTGAGTTTTGCCAGATTGTCCCGTCAGAACGGTGGCGCAGTCATGACCGATCCCACGAGTGCGAGCGCCGGCTAGCCGGACCAGCGATATAAGCAGAGCCAACTTGACAACCCCGATTAGAGAACGCGATGGCACACGATTCGCCTTCACATAGGGACCCCTAGTAATTTTCCTCGTTACCGTCTATCTATCGATAGACAGGAGACTTTTGACATGACCGAAACTGCTGACCGTTTATTGGACCTAGCCGAGGCTCGCATGCGCGATGCCGGTTACAAGGGATTCAGTTTTCGCGAGCTTGCCGCGGAAATCGGAATTAAGAGCGCAAGCGTACACCATCACTTTCCGACCAAAGCGGGAATGGCCGCAGCCGTGGCCCGACGCTACGGCGAACGCTTCTTCGACCTCGTCGGCCGACGTCCTGGAGAGACCGCCGACGACGTGATCGCGATTTATCGATCGATCTTCCGTGGTGAAATCGAACGCGACGGACGCATGTGCCTGAACGGCATGCTCGGCGCCGAAGCGGGCGCCTTGCCCGCCGAGGTCCTCGAAGAGATCGAAATTTATTTCCGCCGATGCATCGACGATCTTTCGAGCCGGATCGGAGGGCCGAACGCCGCCGAACGAGCTTTCCATGTCATGGCAGCGCTCGAAGGTGGGCTGATCCTCGCCCGTGCATATGGCGACATCAGCGCCTTCGATAATGCCACCGCGAGCCTGACAACGTCCACACTCGCAGCGTAGACCGTCCCGAACGCACGCGGTCGCTGCCTTTCTTGCAATCGATGGCGACGACTCCAAGAACGGATCGACATGGCCGATTATGAGCCAAACATACTCGAGAACGGGCTGAAGGTTGTCTTTTGCGGCCTGAACCCGGGCATCAGCACGCAATCATCGGGCCACAGCTTTTCGACACCGAGCAATCGATTCTGGAACGTGCTCTACCTCGCCGGTTTCACCGACGTGCGCCTGGAGCCGAAAGACGAACGTCATCTCCTCGCCTATGGGTGCGGCCTCACGACCGCCATCCGCCGCGCGACGCGGCGAGCGAGCGAGATTTCGGCGGCTGAGTTTCGAGACGCTCGGCCAGATCTGGAAGAGCGGATCCGCGACGTCGCGCCATGCTCGATCGCATTCCTTAGCAAACGTGCGCTCGCGGAAATGCTTCAGGCGCGCGACGTGACCTGGGGCCGTCAGCGCTTAGACTTTGGAGGCGTCCCCACGTGGGTATTGCCAAATCCAAGCGGGCTTAATCGAGGCTTCAGCCTCGACGCGCTCGTCCGCGCATATTCCACATTTCGCCATGAAATCGAGCACGGACCCGCTTCCAGCCATTCCAGCTTGGCGTCAATCGCGATCGCCCGGGGTTAAAGCGTATTTGGAAATGCTGGGCGACTCGTGTCGTTTGCGACCAAGCGGTCCGCAAGCTCAGGCATCGACAAAATTGACCGTTCCGAGAAAGTCCATTTTGCCGACGTCGACGCCGTGGTTGCGAAGGATCGCGTAGACCATCGCAATGTGAAAATAGATATTCGGGATTGTCATCTGCAGAAGGTAATCCTTGCCGCCTAGGACCTTTCCCGGCGTCCAAGACAGACTGACCCGTCGGCTTTCGGCGCCTTGGTATTGATCTTGAGCGACGCTATGCACAAAGTCGACCGTCTTGCGAATGCGAGCGTGCAACTCCTCGATCGTCTTCTCACTATCCACGTGTCTAGGCGGCCTTTGTCCCGACAGCCAAGCGGCTCCGGCCTTGACATAATCGCAGGCGCTCTGGACCTGATAGACCAATGGTTTCATGTCCGGCGCGAGAGTGCCATTCAACAACAAATCGATATCGATGTTCTTTGCTTTTGCGAACGCTTCAGCTTTGTCGAGCCATCCTTCGACAAGCTTCAGCGACTGCGTGCATTGCGAGACAACTTCATAATACATCGTCGGACCCTCTGCTCGACCGTTGCCTTCGTGGGCACTACGGAGACTTCGCCGATAACACACCATACAACCCAGCCTGATGGCTGTCTATCGATAGATAGGGATTGACCGACCGCTCGTCGCCGGATATCCAATGGGTGTCTATCTATCGATAGGTATCAACTAAAGGAAAAGGGCCATGCGATTTCAGGATAAGGTAGCGATCGTCACCGGTGGTAATTCCGGAATGGGGAAGGAAGTGGCGCGGCGCTTCGTGGCAGAGGGCGGTCGCGTCGTGGTAAATGGTCGAAATCCGGCGAAGACCGAGGCCGCGGCCAAGGACATCGATCCGACAGGAAAGCTTGCGATCCCGCAGATCGGGGATGTTGCATCGCCTGCGACCGGTGAGGCTGCGGTGAAGGCTGCCCTTGATCACTTCGGACGACTGGATGTCCTTTTCAACAATGCGGGAATTTTCATCCCGAAGCCGTTCCTCGAAGTCGATGAGGCCGAGTATGACCGTTTCGCCAACGCCATCCTCAAGGGGAGCTTCTTTGCTGCGCAAGCCGCAGCGAAAGCGATGAAGGCTGCCGGCCGCGGCGGGGCGATCGTCCAAACTGGCTCAATGTGGGCCCTGCAGGCAATTGGCGCGACACCGTCGGCTGCGTATTCAGCGGCAAAGGCGGGCGTGCATGCGTTAACGAAGAACCTTGCCATCGAGCTCGCGGTGGACAAGATCCGGGTAAATGCTATCGCTCCGGGCATTATCGAGACGCCGGTTTTCAACACCTTCCTCAGCGACGAGCAAGTCGCGCAGGTGCTCCCAACCTTTAACGCAATGCACCCTCTCGGTCGCAACGGTCAGCCCGAGGACGCGGCGGAAGCCCTGCTGTTTCTCGCATCGGACCAAGCGAAATGGATCACCGGCGTCGTTCTGTCCGTCGACGGCGGCATTATGGCCGGACGCCCGTAGACCAAGCGCTGAGACTTTGCACCTCGAGACGCGAAAAGGTTTCGCGTCTCGGCATCACGTAATCATCGTTTTGGAGGACGCGCATGGCTTTCGCGTTTAAGACGGTCGCAACTCCGGTCGGATTGCTCAAGATCGTGGCGACCGATGTCGCGCTCGCCGCGATACTCTGGGAGAACGACGATCCGAAGCGCGTGCGCCTTGCGCCGCTCGTCGAAGATATCGACCATCCCGTTTTGCTGCTGGTCGAACGCCAGCTGGGGGAATATTTCGCCGGCACCCGCAAGGCGTTCGATCTGCCTCTCGACTTCTTCGGGACCGCGTTCCAAAAGCGGGTCTGGTCCGAGCTTCTGAACATCCCCTTTGGACAGACCCGAAGCTATAGTGAGATCGCGCACGCGATCGGCAAGCCTCGTGCTTTCCGCGCGGTCGGAGCGGCAAACGGGAAAAACCCGATCTCGGTCGTGGCGCCATGTCACCGTGTGATCGGGAAGGACGGCTCGCTCACCGGATTTGCCGGTGGTCTTGCTGCCAAGGAGTGCCTCCTCGGAATCGAAGCCGGGTAGTTCGCCCGCCTCGAGGCGAAGCGGGATCATCGCCTCGGCGCACTCCATCGCGTCAGGCTGCCTTCTCACTCACAGTCGAAGAAGCAGCCCAGAGATGTTGGGCCGCGTAGGCCCGCCAAGGACGCCACGCCTCGGCGCGCTCAAGCAACTGGGCCGCGGTTGGCCGCAACCTGTCTCATCGGCCAATGCGCGCATAAGTCCGACGTCGGCGGCAGGGAAGGCATCGGGTTCACACATCCCGCGCAGCGCGATGTACTGCGCAGTCCACTCGCCGACGCCAGGCAGGGCCTTCAATCGTTCAACCGCCTCTTCCAGGCTTCGGCCCATCCCCAGCAGATTCGGATCGTCCGTTACCGCGGATGCGAGGCCGCGTAACGCGCGCACGCGTGAGGGCGGCATCCCAAGCGTGAAGTCGTCACTCGCCATCCGGTCGGCTCGCGGAAATGCGTGTGTCAGACGCACCTGGCTGTGCCAAAACGCCAGCCAAGTGCGGCCGAAGCGAAGCGTAGTCTCACCTCAGTTCGGGGTAATGGCACTCGTTCCGAATGTGTCCGCAGCGTGGAGCATGTTGAAGGCTAGGATCAAGAGTGCCGCTTCCGCCTTTACCGCCCTCAGCCCTCTGGTGAGGAACCTTCCGCCGCCCGACATCCGCTCTATGGTGCCGAACGGATGCTCGACCGTGCATCGCCTGACCGTCATCAGGCTCGGATTGGCATGGCTTCGAGCCTCCATACGATCGAGCGCGCTTTGATCGATCAGTCGGTGAATCGCGCGCTGCGCTCCGGGGGTGCATTGCGGTTTGAGAGCACAGGTTGTGCAGGCGGAGTTGCGAGACAGCAGCGGCTGCCAGCAAGACGTTGCTTCGGCCAACCAACTGATCTATGCTGGTTGCGTCGCGAAAAACGACCGCTGTGAGATACGTCTCCGGTAGGTCGCGTACACGTCAACCCTGCTCTTGGCATGGTTCGGCCAGCGTCTCCCAAACATTCGCCGATAGCCTTCGGGCAAGTGGTGTTTTGTCGGTGTCGATCGACGCCAAGAGATGGTTGGAGCGCGATGATGAAAGCAGTTGAATTCAATGAGTATGGCGGCCCTGACGTGCTTCATATCGTCGAGGTCGAGGCGCCACACGCTGGTCCTGGCGAAGTAAGGATCAGGGTTCGTGCGGCCGGCGTAAACCCATCAGACTGGAAGCGCCGCGAAGGCCAGTATCGCGCGTTCGAAGACGTGCAATTTCCGGCCGGGCTCGGGGTGGAGGGCGCTGGTATTGTCGATGAGGTGGGAGCGGGTGTAGCGAACGTCACCGTCGGCGACATGGTGTTCGGGTTCGGCGAGAATACGATGGCCGAACAAGCAATCCTCACGCACTGGGCCAAGAAGCCCGATAATCTTTCGTTTGAGGTGGCAGCTGGCCTTCCTGTCGTGTCGGACACAGCCACGCGCGCGCTGGATCAGGTCGACGTGGCAGAGGGCCAGACGCTGCTGATCAGTGGCGCCGCCGGCGGCGTGGGATCGGCGATCGTCCAGCTCGCCCGTCTGCGCGGCATTATTGTGATCGGTACCGCGAGCGCAACGAAGCATGATTATCTGCGCGAGTTAGGGGCAATTCCGACGACCTACGGGGACGGGCTGGAGGAGCGCGTGCGCGCATTGATGCCGGACGGCGTCAATGCGGCAATCGACGTTGCCGGCTCCGGGATCATCCCCGAACTGATCCGGATCGTTGGTGATCCCGCGCACGTCCTGTCCGTTGCCGATTTTTCGGCCGAGGAATACGGCGCAAAATTCTCACATGGGCCACCGGTCGATCCGGCCGGCCTGTTTGTTGCAATGGCCGGACTGTGCTCGTCAGGGTCGTTCACGCTGCGCATTGACCAGACCTTCCCGCTGGATCGAGCGAAGGTGGCGCAGGAGGTAAGCCAATCAGGCCGGGTCACCGGCAAGCTGGTCGTTTGTGTTGACTAAGCCCCCAGTTGGCAGCGCGCTCGCCGTTATCTACTCAACCGTTGTGCTCGATGCAGCTGGGATCGGACTCGTGTTTCCGATCCTGCCGCGTCTGATCCAGGATGTTATGCACACGGCCGATGTTGCTCCCTGTATCGGGTGGATGGCTGCGCTCTACGCAGCAATGCAGTTCGTATTCTCGCCCGTGCTCGGGGCGTTGAGCGACCGGCTCGGGCGGCGGCCAGTCCTGCTGGTCTCCCTGGCAGGCGCGGCTATCAACTACGTCGTGATGGGGCTGGCGCCGCAGCTCTGGATGTTGATGCTCGGCCGGGCCGTGGCCGGATTGACCAGCGCCAACGTGTCGGTCGCCACGGCCTACATAACCGACATCACGCCGGGCGAGCAGCGCGCACGCCGGTTCGGTCTGATGGGCGCCATGTTCGGCGCGGGCTTCATCATCGGTCCGATGCTTGGCGGGTTGCTCGGCGAACATTGGGTGCGGCTACCCTTCATCGCGGCCGCCGTGCTCAATGCGGGAAACCTGCTGCTGGCGCTGCTCGCACTACCCGAGTCTCACGCGCCATCGTCATCCACCCACATTGACCTCGCCGCGCTCAATCCGCTCCGCCCCCTGCGCTGGCTGGTCTCTATGCCGTGCCTGCTGCCGCTGGTCATCGTTTATTTTGCGCTGAGCGGCGCCGGCGAAGCCTATGGCATATGTTGGGCATTGTGGGGCTATGACGCGTTTGGCTGGAACGGCTTCTGGGTCGGCTTGTCGCTTGGGGTGTTCGGCATCTGCCAGACGCTTGTGCAGGCCGTGCTGCCCGGGCCTGCATCCAAGTTTCTCGGCCAGCGGGGCGCCGTCTTGACCGGGATCGGTTGCTCCTGCGTCGCGCTCCTCGCGATGGCATTCGCGTCGTACGGCTGGGTCGTGTTTGCGATAATGCCGGTATTCGAGCTGGGCAGCATCGGAACGCCGGCGTTGCAGGCGCTCGCGACCGAACGGATCAGCGCCGCTCAGCAGGGGCAATTGCAGGGGCTGCTGGCCTCATCGGTCAGTTTAGCATCGATTATCGCACCGCTCGGCTTTTCCGCCTTCTACTTCCTGATGCAGCGACAATGGCCTGGTGCGGTTTGGTTGGCCGTCGCGGCCGTCAATCTACTGGCAGTGCCATTCGTACTGATCGGCACCGACCGCGGCCAATCATCGGTGTGAGGAGTAGTGCGCGCAAAGGCGCGAGGGCACGGGCTCGAGGCCGAGCCGCCTTCATTCCGGGGATGGCGCGTGCCGCGAGGAAGCTCAGCATCGCTGGCCAGTCATACGGCGCACGGTAGCGAAGCCGCACCGTCACGCCGCCCGCCGACGCCCGCCGGGATTTCGGATCCTGCCATTCGGCGCAGCGAGCTTGAGCCGCGGCCGAACAACGTCTGGAATGTCTCATTGAATCTGCGGATGCTGCCGAAGCCTGAAGCAAGCGCGATTTCGCTCATTGGTAGGCGAGTTTCGTGCAGCAACTGCTTCGCAAGATGAACGCGCCTGGTTTGCGCGACGGTAACTGGCGACGCGCCAAGATGTTCGCGAAAGAGGTGGCGCAAGTGCCGCTCGCCGACCCCGACGCGCTCGGCAAGCGCAGCGACGTCTCCCTTGTCATCCAGGGCACCATCCTCGATGAGGGCGAGCGCCCGATTTACCGTATTTGATGATCCCCGCCAGGCGCCAACGTCGGGCGTCGCTTCATCGTCTCCGCACCACCAACCAGCACAACGTCAATGCCTGGGCCGATCATGCCGGCGGCCGCGAATGCGGCTGCCATGCTCGTCGAACAGGCGAGCACGGCAGAGAAGGATGGCACCGTCGCATCGAGCTTGGCGTCGAGCAAAAGTTCACTCGCAATGTTGCTCCATCCAAGGCTCGGGATGACAGTGCCCCACACGACGAGGTCAGGTTTTTGATCTGCGAGCTGCTTCGCCATTGCCTGGAGGACAGGGACTGAGAGGCTGATCGCATCGTGGCTTGCAAGCGCCCCCGCCACGTCCGAACGGTGTCCGCAATCCCGAGGCGAGGTAAACGTCTTGATCAAAACGTGACATGAATCGTCCTCAAATTGGCTTTGATACCGACGGCGGCGCGAAGGCCGCAGTTTAGCGCCTGCGGGAGTTCACCAGCTCAGCGACGAGCCAAACGTCGTCGTCGAGGTCAATCGATCCACAGGGGATTACTTATCGGCTCGCTTAGGATCAAAAGGCAGCGCCCAGACTTTCTTTTGCAGCTCGTCCATTGCCTCGATGTAAGGGATTGGCCCGTAGCTCACACGAGCGACGCCCAGCGTCGCGAGTTTTTCGTTGGAGGGCAAGCCTTCCATCACCATGACGTTCACCGGCAGTGTTGCTTTGCTTGCGATCCGTTTGATCTGATCGGCGTCCGTCACGCCCGGAATGAAGAAGCCGGACGCGCCGGCAGCCGCATAGGCCTTTTCCCTCTGCAAGGCTTCCTCGACATCGCCGCTGTTTCCGAAAAATACGTCGGTTCGAGCGTTGATGAAAAGCGGGATGCCTTTATGCTCGGCCGCGCGACGAATTTCGGCGATGCGATTGGCCTGCCGGTCGATGTCGTAGAGGCCTTTACCTTTGACAATGCGATCTTCGAAGTTGATGCCGATCACGCCGAGGTCGAGAAGCTTCGAGATATTGGCCGCGAGCTGGTGATCGTCGTCGCTATAGCCGCCTTCAAAGTCCACGGACACGGGCAGCTCGACGCTCGACGCGATCCTGGCGACGATCTGTTCAGCGATCGCGATCGGAAGATCCTCGCCATCACTGTACCCTTGCGCGGCCGCGACGGACCAGCTGCTCGTCGCGATCGCCTTTGCTCCAGCCTCAGCGATAGCTTTGGCGCTGCCCGCGTCCCAGGCATTGTACAGAATCACCGGATTCCCTTTGACGTGAAGGGCGGCAAACTCTTTGGCTTTCTCGGCTTGGCTCATTGGTCTTCTCCTATCTCAACCTGTGCGATCCAGTGACCAAGCCCACGCTGCGGGCCTTTCCGGTCCAGACTGTTTCAATATTGCCATATCTATCTATCGATAGATCAATACAAGGAGAGTTATGACCGCTGACTGTTAATGTCAACATCTACCTATCGATAGAGCACGAGAGTCGGCAAACGTAGTATTATCGCCAGCTCCGCAGTATACCGGTCAACAGCTATCCGTGGGACGTCCCGCGCAGACTGAATGTAGCGATCGGCCGGAGAGCGTTGAGATTTCAGTGCTAGCCTGCAAGAGGATTATCGCTCGCGTAAGAAACCAGCGGCTGGCTCTTGAGCAACAGGCGCCTACCATCGCAGAAATCGCTTGCCTGCAAAATAACCGATAGTGACTACAATGAGCGTTGCGAGAGGATACCAGGTCGCGACGAACAGTGGACTGTCGTCGAAGCAGTTCGTCGCATAAAGTGTGGCAGCGATCCCGACGGAGACAAGACCCGCTAGCGCGCCGGCGAGCCCCGGATTTTCTGGCGCGCCCTGACCCATGGCGAGAAAGAGAAATATGCCGGGGAAAGCCGACAGCGCCGGTATGATCGTGAGGCAATGCAACGCATTATGTCCTACCAGCTCATCGAGCCATACATCGGACGGCGTGACCGATAACTCCACGGCGGTTGCTGCGAGCAAGAGAACTGGCGCGATCAAAAGCAGCCACCGTCTCCCGCCGATATCCCTGCCCGGACGAATGGCCGGCCCCGTCAAGGATAACGCAGCCGCAAAAAGGGAGAGAGTGACAACAAACTTGAAGCCGAACCGCACAGTCTCGACTGCCTGGCCAATGTCATGTCGAAATCCCAGCGTTAAGAAGAAGGCAAGGCCGGAAACCAAAGCGCCAGCCGCAACGGCGCCCGATAAGACGACGGTTAGATTGACGGGTCGCCGCGCATCTTGGGCTATCAGAGTTATCAGGTCTTCTGTTTTCACGCTGCCAATCCTGCTCGATGATCCGGTAGCCCCGGATCGCAATCATCAAAGCCTGCAATCGCTCATATGATGTCCTCCGTCAAAAGCATCAAGCGTTGCGCCTTCGGCCGGGGGCTCGCCACAATCTTCCTCGGGCCGGTTCAAAATTGTCACCATCTCACGGACATGACGATCTCTCCCTATTGAAGACGGCGAGAGGACCATCACAAGTCTGGTCGGCGCCGCGTCAGTTGGGTGTTCTGAGTGATTTAGAAATCGATTTGTGGAGCATAATGCTTATTCTTCGCTGTTATCGAAGTTACTCTCGAGCCTCAATCCACCTTGAGAGAAGGTGATCGATCGACAATTTTCCGGGGCCCCAGGCCATTAGCGACAATGCCATCGCAGCCCAAGTAATGTGGATTGGCCACCCGTCCGGCACGGTCAGCTCGACGATCAACGTCATGAGCAGCAGGCCGGTCGCTGCAAAACGTGTGGCGAAGCCAAGGACCAACAAAATCGGAAGCGTGATCTCCGCCGAACCGGAGAGGAAGGCCATGGTCACCGGCGCCGGATATGGATAAGGGCCGCCCGGCAGATGCAACATGAACTCGTCGGTAAAGAGGGTGACGGCTGTGTCGCTCAGTTGCAGGAAGCCATCCCATTTCAGAATGCCGGATTTCCAGAAGGGCACGGCGAGAGCGATGCGCGCGACCGCTTGGACGAGTGTCGGCTGTGCGACTGTGCGGACAGCGGCCTGCGCCATTTCTACGAGCGTCACGACCGGCCGTAGGGCTTTTATCGAAGATTGCGGAGTAGTGCTTGATGTCATTATAGGTCTCCAAGAGTGATGGAAGAAAACACGCCCGCTTCGGTCATGCCCGCGACGCTGGCCGCGATATCAAAGGATGGGCAGGCCTCGATGGCCTTGGCCGCGGCCACACCCAACGGCTCGCCAGAAATGAGGTAGCCAATGAAGTCAGCGCCACCCGGAGGAAGGTGCCGCACGATCACCTCCATATCGGGCCGCGCGATCAGTGCGTCTTCTGGTTCGCTTGCTTCGATCAGCCCGACGTGCTCCTCGCTCCGGTTTGCGGCAAAGATTGTCAGTGCTGGATAGTGGGATCGAACGATTCTGGTGGCCGGATGCGGTAGGAAAATCAGATCCGCGAGACGCTCCGGCGACACAGACGCCAGAACATCGGCATCAAGCGGCGGGACATCCGCTGCATGATAGGCATCCAGCCAGGCTCGCTCGATCCTCGCGACATCAGCGAGCCATGGCAACGACTGGGCGTATTCATATCGTTCGATGAACGCCGGAAATTCCCGGCCATATTCGAAGAGCAAGGGCGAGCTTGGCGGTGTCTCTCTGAGATGAAAACGCGCCATGGCCCGAAAGAAGTCCGGGCCTGTGAGGCGTTGGACAGCGGGGAAAATGCCTGCAAGCGCGTCGATCAGGCTGACGGTGACATTGTTGCGGTAGACATTGTAGCGTTTGACCGCCCCTTTCCCTTTCGGGCCTATAACGTCGGCGGGCGTATCGATGTCCGGGTTGGTCAGAGCTGGTGCAAAATCCGCGGCATAGCCGAGAGATTTCGTCCGCTTGGACGGGATATCAAGCTGTTGCATGGCTTCGATCCGGTAACGCGATGGAAAAATGCCGGTCGAGGATTGCCTGGGCGGCGAGCGCTTCGCTGCGCAATACCGGCCAATCGGGAATATTGCTGTCCCATTCGATAAGGGTCGGGATCGGACCGCAGCGGGCGATCACGATCTCATAGAGCTTCCAGACGGGATCGGCGACAGGGCCATCATGGCTGTCGATCAGGAGCAGATCGCCCTCGTCATCGGCCTGTTCGGCATGGCCCGCGAGGTGGATCTCTCCGACTGCGGCAAGCGGAAAATCGGACAGATAATCCAGTGCCGAAAAGCCATGGTTGGTCGCGGAGACAAACACGTTGTTGACGTCGAGCAACAGCCCGCAACCGGTGCGCCGGGCGATCGAGCCGATGAAGTCGGTCTCGCTCATCGTGGATTGGCGGAAAGTCACATAAGTGGAAGGATTCTCAAGCAGGATCGGACGGCCGATGGTCTCCTGCACCTCTTCGATGTGCTCGCAAACCCGCGCAAGGCTTTCCGATGTGTATGGCAGGGGAAGCAGGTCGTTGAGAAAGGTCGTCTGATGCGTCGACCAGGCCAGGTGTTCCGACACCAGAGCCGGCTCGTAGCGATCGACCAGGGATCGGAAGCGCTCCAGATGGGCCTTGTCGAGGGGCTGAGGGCCGCCGATCGACATGCAGACGCCATGAAGTGACACGGGATTATCGGACCGGATCTGTTCGAGTGCTCGATGTGGCGGCCCGCCCGCACCCATATAGTTTTCCGCGTGGACTTCGAAGAAGCCCCTCTGAGGGCCATCTGCGACGATCGCCGACAAATGTTCGTGCTTGAAGCTTGTCCCCGCGAGACCCGCAATCGGGAGGGTCGGAAAGCGGAGAGGAAGCGCCGCTGATTGTGATGCGGCCATGGCAGTGTGGATCTGTTTCATCGTTCTTCTCCGCTTTCCAGCTCAGTTGGCTCGCGCCGTGACTTAGATCGCCTTCAGAGAGCCGTGCTTGCCATTTGGCAGAACAATCGACGTGCAGGTGCCGCCCTGAACGAACTTCCAGGAGTTACCCTGGAAATCGACCGTCGATGTGCCCTGGCAGGTGGTGCCGGGGCCTGCAGCGCAATCGTTCTGGCCCTTCAGGGCGACACCGAAGCACTTTTCTTTGTGAGCAGCGACAGCGGCACTTGCTTCTGCCTTTGTAAGCGGGGCAGCGCTGACCATCGACGCAAGCGCGGTTGTGACCGCACCGGCGAGCACGGCACTATTGATGGCGGTTTTGATGGACATTTGATTCTCCTTGTCGAAACGGCGCTCTGGTTGAGCGCATAAGGAGTTCGCAAAGCGTGAGACGGATGTTACCGAAGATTTGATCACATGATCGTGATCGGCTCGTCGAACAGAAAGACCGAGCGTTCCATGAGCGCAATCGCGACGCGCTGCTGCTGTCCGCCAGAGAGAGCTCCGAGATATGTCGGCCTTTTCGGAAAGTCTGGCCTGAGCAAGAAGGCGCTTAGCATCCTGTCTCAACTCTGGCGCCGTCCGCAAGGCTATCAGCGTCATGACTCTCGACAGGATAATGCGCTTGGTTTGGAGAGCAATAAACCCGAGTATCGTCGTGGGCGAAATTGGTCTGGCGCAGGGTAAGTCTTGCAAACGAAGGGAAAGAGCATGCCACATCGCCATTGTCGCGCCCATGTCGCGATCTGGAGCGGACTTGCAGTCGCTTGGCCGCCACCGTCTTTACAAGGTCCTGAACTGCCGGCGGAAGCGTGTCTT
>Ga0209233_1000406_pt1 | contig 34375 bp, 32 predicted proteins | sample AraplaCL_Cvi_mCL_FD_184269 | JGI IMG/M metagenome (GOLD analysis project Ga0209233, IMG submission 184269) | Arabidopsis root microbial communities from the University of North Carolina, USA - plate scrape CL_Cvi_mCL (SPAdes) (version 2) | ecosystem: Host-associated > Plants > Roots > Endosphere...
GCTCGCCGGTCGCGTTCCACCAGGAATGCGGGCGGTTGCCGCGGAAGTGAAAGCTGTCGCCGGTGGTGAGGACCATTTCATCGGGCTCGACGCGGACGGTGAGGTCGCCGGCCAGCATGAAGATGATTTCCTCCCCCTCGTGGCTTACCGTTTCCGATCGGTAGCCGGCGGGAATGGTGAGGACGAAGGAAGAAAGCACGTTGCCGGCGAAGTCGGTGCCGATCCGCTCGTAGATGATGGAGGAACCCGAGACCGAGAACGATTGCCGCTCCGCCGCCCGAGACAGCGCATTGCCGGCGTCGGGAGTAGCAATGAAGTAGTCGACGCCGACATCGAGGCTGCGCGCGATCTGCGCCAGGGTGCCCAGTGAGGGCGTGGCAAGATTGCGCTCGACCTGGCTCACATAGCCCACGGAAATCCCGGCGGCGTCGGCGAGCGCTTGCAGCGTCAGGTGCATCTGCCGCCGGCGGGCGCGGATCAGCGGCCCCACCGTCGGCTCGACTGCCTGCGACTCCTTGCTCGCACCCGCGGCCACGGCGTTTCACCTCCACTAAAATTTTTTTGATAGAAGCAAAAGAATTTGTATTGTGGAAGCGAAATCTTGTGCGGGGTTCGCGCCTGGCCAAGAGTGCCCGAAGTGGGGCGCGAGCACAGGGAAGAAAAAGACGCTTGGCCTTCGAACCGGAAACCGCCATCGCCGCATCGGTGGATGAGGTCACCTCCCAGCCGCACGTCCGCATCCGTTGGCGGCGGGTTCTGCTCGGCATCGCGGCAACGCTGGCGACGCTCGTACTGACCTTCGTGGGGCTGCTCGCCATCACCTTCTTCATCGGCCGCGTGGTGCCGATCGATCCGGTGCTGGCGGCCGTCGGGGATCGCGCCACCAAAGCCGTCTACGATGCGGCTAAGACTGCCATGGGACTCGACCGGCCGCTGCCGCTGCAGTTCCTGAGCTATGTCACGGCCGTGCTGCACGGCGATTTCGGCACCTCGGTCTCGACGGGGCGGCCGGTGGCCGAGGATCTGCTGCGAGTGTTTCCGGCGACGCTCGAGATGGCGACGCTCGGCATCGTCATCGGCATCGTCTTGGGCGTGCCGATGGGGGTCACCGCCGCGACCCGCCAGGGTGGATGGGTCGACCAAGTGATCCGCGTCGTCGGGCTGCTCGGCTATTCGGTCCCCGCCTTCTGGCTCGGTCTCGTCGGCCTGGCGGTATTTTACGCGCGGCTGAAACTCGTCGCCGGACCGGGCCGGGTCGACATCGCCTATGACGGGCTGGTGGACCAGCACACCGGCCTGATGCTGGTCGACGCCCTGATCGAGGGCAATCTCGACGTGTTCTGGAACGCCGTGCGTCACCTGTTCCTGCCTGCGGCGATCCTCGGTTTCTATTCGCTGGCCTATATCGCCCGGATGACGCGCTCGTTCATGCTCGACCAGCTCGGCCAGGAGTACATCACCACCGCCCGCGTGAAGGGGCTGCCGGAGCGCATCGTCGTCTGGCGCCATGCGTTCCGGCCGATCCGGGTGCCGCTTATCACCGTCATCGGGCTGTCCTACGCCGCCCTGCTAGAGGGTTCGGTGATGATCGAGACGATCTTTTCCTGGCCCGGCATCGGCAACTACCTGACGGTCGCGCTGCTGAACGCCGACATGAACGCTGTCCTGGGGGCAACGCTGGTCATCGGCGCCTTCTACGTGCTCATCAACAAGGGCTCCGACATGCTCTACCGGCTCGTCGATCCGAGGGCGCGATGATGGGCGCATCTCTCCGCCTGCCGCAAAACCCCTCCCCCGCCTTCCCAATTCGGGGAAGGATGCGAGAGGCCGTGCCAGTCCGTCGGTTCGCCGCCCTCGCGGGGGAGGAGGGGTGGGGAGCCTTTGCCGCCGCCGGAGCTCGCCCATGACGACAGCGACCCTCCGCGACTGGCTGCTCGACGACAGCCCCGCTTCCCGGGCGCAGGCCCGGCTCGGCAGCGCCTATCGGGCGACCCTCGGCCTGCTGCGCAATCCGCTCGCCGTCGTCGGCGCGCTGATCATCATCGCACTCGTGCTGATTGCCCTTTTCGCGCCCGTGATTGCCGGCGATCCGCTGGCGCAGGACCTGCCGAACCGGCTGAAGCCGCCGTCCGCGGCGCATTGGATGGGCACCGACGAACTCGGCCGCGATATCTATGCCCGCATCGTCTACGGCACCCGCATCACGCTCGAAATCGTGCTGCTGGTGGCGATCCTCGCCGCGCCGCTCGGCCTCGTGCTCGGGGCCGTGGCGGGCTATTTCGGCGGCTGGGTCGACCGGCTGCTGATGGGCCTGACCGACATCTTCCTGTCGATGCCGAAACTGATCCTGGCGCTGGCCCTCACCGCCGCGCTCGGACCCGGCATCGAGCACGCCATCATCGCCATCGCCATCGCCTCGTGGCCGGGCTATGCCCGCATCGCCCGGGCCGAAACGCTCACGATCCGGCGCACCGAATACATCGCGGCAGTGCAACTGCAGGGTGCTTCGTCGGTGAGGGTCATCTGGTCGCACGTCCTGCCGCTGCTGACCTCGTCGTTGATCATCCGCGTCACGCTCGATATGGCAGGGATCATCCTCACCGCGGCGGGCCTTGGGTTCATCGGCCTCGGGGCGCAGCCGCCGGCCCCCGAATGGGGCGCCATGATTTCCCGCGGCCGCAGCTTCATCCTCGACCAGTGGTGGGTCGCTACGATGCCCGGCTTCGCCATCGTCATCGTCAGCCTCGGCTTTTGCTTCCTCGGTGACGGCCTCAGGGATGTGCTCGACCCAAAGGCGGGAGGCCGGCGATGAGCGAGTTGCTGCTCGAGGTCGAAAACCTGCGCGTCAGCTTTCCGACGCCGCGTGGTCCGGTCGAAGTCGTCAAGGGCATCGGCTTCAGCCTCGGGCGCGAGCGGCTCGGCATTGTCGGGGAATCAGGTTCGGGCAAGTCGATGACCGGCCGAGCCATTTTGCGGCTGATCCGCAGCCCCGGCCGCCAGACGGCCGACCGGCTGAACTTCGACGGCATCGACCTCGAGCGCCAATCCGAGACAGGGATGCGAGCCATCCGCGGCGCCCGCATCTCGATGATCATGCAGGATCCCAAGTTCTCGCTTAACCCGGTCATGACGATCGGCGAGCAGATCGCCGAAGCTGTGCAGGCGCACGGGCGCATGTCCCGCCGTGCCCTGCGGCAGCGGGTGAAGGAGATGCTGGAAGCCGTCCGCATCGACGACGCCGAGCGCGTCGCCCGGCTGTTTCCGCACGAAGTTTCGGGCGGCATGGGGCAGCGCATCATGATCGCGATGATGCTGATCCCCGAGCCCGACCTGCTGATCGCCGACGAGCCGACCTCGGCGCTCGACGTTTCGGTCCAGGCGCAGGTGCTCGATCTCATCGATGACCTGATCAGGCACCGGGGTATGGGGCTGCTGCTGATCAGCCACGACCTCGATCTCGTGGCGCGCTATTGCGATCGCATCCTGGTGATGAAGGACGGCAGGGTGGTCGAAAGCTGCGTCGCCGGCGAACTGCGCAACGCCTCTCACCCCTACACGCGGGGCCTCCTCGCCGCCGTGCCGCGGCTCGACGAGGACCGGGACGAGTTGCCGGTGCTCGACCGGAGCATCGCATGAGTGCGCTGAAGCTCGACAATCTCGACGTCTCCTATGGCGAGACCCGGGTAACGCACGGGGTGACGCTCGACATCGCCGAGGGCGAGAGCTTTGCCTTGGTCGGGGAGAGTGGATCGGGCAAGTCGACGGTACTCAAGGCCATCGCCGGGCTCGCCCCTGAGTGGACTGGCAGCATCGCGGCTTTCGGGCGGCCCCGCGGCCACGGCATCGACCCGGCGTTCGCGCGGCAGTGCCAGATGGTGTTCCAGGATCCCTACGGCTCGCTCCATCCGCGCAAAACGGTCGATGCGACGCTCTCCGAACCGCTGCGCATCCACGGCATCGGCGGCGAGACCGAGCGGGTCGAACGCGTCATGGCTGCCGTCGGGCTCGACCGGCGCTTCCGCTTCCGCTTCCCGCACCAATTGTCCGGCGGCCAGCGGCAGCGCGTCGCCATCGCCCGGGCGCTGATGCTCGAGCCCAAAATCCTGCTGCTCGACGAGCCAACGTCTGCACTCGACGTCTCGGTGCAGGCCGAAATCCTCAACCTGCTGAAGCGCCTGCGCCGCGAGCAGAACCTCACCTTCCTGCTGGTGACGCACAACCTGCCGGTGGTGTCGTTCCTCTGCGACCGCCTCGCGGTCATGCGCCGCGGCCGCATCGTCGAGGTTGCGACTACCTCGCAACTGAAGCATGACGGCCTCGCCGATCCCTATTCGCGGGAGCTGGCGACGCTCTCCCGCCCCGCCGCCCCCACTGTTACGGAACCATCCTCATGACCGAAGCCGAAATCAGCGCCGCGCTCGTCGCCTTCGATCGCGCCATTGCCACCATGCACTCGGGCGACGATGCCTGGCAGGCGCTGCGCGTGCTATCGGAAACCGTGATCGGCGCCAAGCTGTTCACCGTGCTGACGGTCGACTGGGCCAACGAGCGCACCGGCCGCGTCTTCACCAGCCACCCCGAGGACTATCCCGTCTCCGGCACCAAGCCGATCCGCTACGACGCCTGGTTCGACGTGGTGCACAAGCAGCGGCAGGCCTATGTGGCCAACACGATCGAGGCGATGAAGGCGCATTTCCCCGACCACGAGACTATCGCGGCGCTCGGCTGTGGCTCGGTCGTCAACCTTCCGGTCGAGATCGCCGGCGAAATGGTGGGCACCATCAACCTGCTGCACGAGGAAAAGTTCTACACCACCGAGCGGCTGCTGCGGTTGCCACTCCTGCTGCTGCCCTCCAAGGCCGCGTACCTCGCCACCTGGTATTTCGACCGGATGGAGTGAGGCGATCGGGAGGCCTCAGCCCTTGCTGCCGCCCGGTTTCGGCGTCGTCGACTTCACCACGGTTCTCGCGGCGGTCTTGGCGGCGGTCTTTACGGTCGCGCGGGCAGTGCGCTTGCTCTGCTGCGCCTGCGTTTCGTGCATCATTTCCATCTGGATCTGCTGGATTTCGGCCAGTCGCTGCCATTGCCGCGAGATCAGATAATCGAGTTTCTCGTGCAGGTGCCGGATTTCGAGTTCGGCCTTGAGGTTGACGCGATAGTCGTTGTCGGCGCGCAGCCGGTCTTTCACTTCCTGCCGGCGCTGGCTCATCATGATGATCGGCGCCTGCACGGCGGCGATGCACGACAGCATCAGGTTGAGCAGGATGAACGGATAGGGGTCGAACGCCCGGGTGAGGCCGAGCACCACATTGATCGCCATCCAGACGAACAGGAAGCAGCCGAAGCTGATTAGGAACGCCCAGCTGCCGCCAAAGGTGGCGATCTGGTCGGCGAGCTTGTCGCCGAACGTCCGGTGCTCCTCGAACTCCTCTTCGGTGTTCTCTGCGATGGTGTCCTGCTTGGCGATCGACTCGGCCACCTGCCGGTCGAGCTCGCTGAACTCGCCGTGTTCCTCCTGCAGCAGCTGTTCGGTGTAGCGCATGCGGTAGCGCGCCAGCTCGCGCACCGAGATCATGGCGTTGGGCGGCAGGTCGGGAAAATCGCGCCGGATGAACTCGGCCAGCGTCGGTCGCAGCGTGGTGAGCTTGACGAGGTCACGCTTGCGATAGCGCTTGCCGGAAATGGCCGAGGCGATGCGTTTCGAAGGCGGCTTGTTGATGGCCTCCAGCGTGCCCGCGGCGCTTGGCGCCACCTCGCCGCTGTCGATCACCGGTACGCCCGGGCCGATCATCGCCTCGTCGGAGGCGTGGTCGGCGCCGGAGAACTCGCCATCGGGGTCGGCCATCATGCTGCTTCCCTCCGCAACGAAACGATAACTCGCCTAGGTGTGGCACAGGAGCGTGAAGCACCCGTCAACGTCAAGGCGGCGGTGTGGAGGCCACGCCGCCGCCCTCGCCCTACCAGTTGGTCACCGACCCGTCGGCGCGCTTCCAGTGCGGCGCTTCCCAGAACTTGAAGCTCTGCTGCTTGACCAGTTCTTCGTTGACTTCGATGCCGAGGCCCGGGGCATCGTTGACGTTGTAGACCGTACCATCCAGCACCGGCTGCACGGGGAACAGGTCGGAGTTGTCGCCTTTCATATAAAGCTCGGCCGGCGAGGCACGCGTTTCGAGCCAGGCGAAATTGGCGACCGCTGCCGAGAAATGGATCGTCGCGGCGGTGCAGATCGGACCGAGCGGGTTGTGCGGCATCATGTCCACGTAGTGCGCTTCGCTCCAGCCGGCGACCTTCATCGATTCGGTCAGCCCGCCGACATTGCAGATGTCGATGCGGTTGAACTGATGGATGTCGCGCTCGATGTAAGGCAGGAACTGCCACTTCGACGCAAACTCCTCGCCGATGGCGAAGGGCACGTCGACCATCTTGCGCAGAGCCTCGTAGGCCTCGGGCGTCTCGTCCCGGATCGGCTCCTCGAGGAAGTCGAGCGTGCCGGAGGGCATCTTGTTGCAGAAGCTTGCCGTCTCGGCGACGCTCAGGCGGTGGTGATAGTCGATGCCGAGCACCGCCTCGTCGCCGAGTTCTTCACGCGCCTTGATCAGCCACGGCACCGTCGATGCGATCGAGGCACGCGGTTCGAAGATGCCGTCCTTGTCCGGGGTCGGGAAGAAGCGAATGGCCGTCCAGCCGCGCGCCTTGAGGCTCTTGGCCTGCTCCAGCATTTCGGGGCCCGGCGCCGCGGAGGTCGAGGCGAAGGTCGGAATCCGGTCGCGCTGTTTGCCACCGAGCAACTGGTAGACCGGCACGCCGAGCGCCTTGCCCTTGATGTCGTACAGCGCGATGTCGATGGCAGAGATTGCCGCCTGCAGCACCCGGCCGCCCTCGAAGTACTGGCTGCGGTACATTTCCTGCCAGATCGCGCCGATCTGGAACGGATCCTTGCCGATCAGCCATTCACGATAGTGCTCGATGGCGCCGACCACCGCTTTTTCGCGGCCCGACAAGCCGCTTTCGCCCCAGCCGAAGACCCCTTCATCGGTTTCGACTTTGACGATCAGCTGGTTACGGTGGCCGACCCAGGTCGGATAAGGACGAATGGCGGTGATCTTCATGATGGCTCCCAATAACGCGGTCCGAACCATCCCGTCGTGCAATCACCTCCCCCGGCGCCGGAATGCGCCTGGGCCCATGTCGGCCGCGGTCGATAGTCCTCCCTCGTGCAATGATGCCGAGTTGTCGCTGCGGCGTCGAGTGGAGGATGCGCGTTTTCGGCATCATCTGGTACTGTGCAGGACGGCGGCGCCCGACGAAATGGTCGCTGTCGGCGCGGTCAAGGCGCGCTAACATCGCGCCGCGAATCCGGTCGCCCGGCGCCGGAACTCCGCCACCAAGAAAAGGGAACACAGCCATGCTCAAGGGAATCGATCCATACCTCAACGCCGAGGTGCTGGGCGCGCTGATGGCCATGGGCCACGGCGACGACCTCATCATCTGCGACACCAATTTCCCGGCCGACGCGATTGCCAGGCAGACCATTTCGGGCAAGCTGCTGCGCATCGACAACGTGACTTCGGCGCGCGCCGCCAAGGCCATCCTTTCGGTCTTCCCGCTCGACAGCTTCGTCGAGACGCCGGCGCTCCGCATGCAGGTGGGCAACGATCCGACTGACATCTCCCCCGTGCAGGCCGAGGTGCAGCGCGAGATCGATGCGGCGGAAGGGAAATCATGGCCCATGGGCCATGTCGAGCGCTTCGCCTTCTACGAACTCGCCAAGCGCGCCTATTGCATTATCCAGACCGGCGAGCGGCGCTTTTATGGCTGTTTCGCCTTCAAGAAGGGCGTCATCCCGCCCGACGCCTGAGCCTCGCCGCGGCCGGCGCATCATTTCAGGTGGCTGTCAGCTTGCTGGGCGACAGCGGCGCATTGGGAGGGGCTCATGCGCGTATTGCTGGTCGAGGACGACACGACGCTTGGCGAGGCGGTGCGCGACCACGTCGCCGCCGATGGGCATGCCGTCGACTGGATGACGAGCCTCGAGGAGGCTGAAGACGCGCAGGCCGGGGTGACGTTTGACCTGATCCTGCTCGACCTCAACCTGCCGGACGGCAGCGGTCTCGATTTCCTGCGGCGACTGCGAAAACGCGGTGACGCGACGCCCCTCATCATCCTGACCGCAATGGACCAGATTTCCTGGCGTATCGAGGGGCTCAATGCGGGGGCGGACGACTATCTGGTCAAGCCGTTCGACCTGAGCGAACTTTCCGCCCGCGTCTCGGCGGTGGGCCGCCGCTATACCGGCAACCCCAATCCGCTGATCAAGCTCGGAACGGTCGAGATCGACCTCGCGCACCGGGCGGTGACCCGCGCCGGGGCTGCGGCCGACATCACCAGCCGCGAATGGGCAGTGCTCGACCGGCTGCTGCGCCATCCGGGGGCGGTTGTCTCCAAGGCGCAGCTCGAAGATACGCTCTACGAATTCGGCGCCGAGGTCGAAAGCAATGCCGTCGAGGTTTATGTCTCCAGGCTGCGGCGCAAGCTCGGCCAGGAGCTGATCGTCACCGTGCGCGGACTTGGCTACCGGATCGACGGCAAGTGACCCGCAAGTCCGCCGGCAGCATCACCGGCCGGCTGATCCTGATGCTGACGCTCGGCACCACGGTGCTCTGGCTGGTCGCCGCGGCATTTTCGAGCGGCATTCTGCAGCACGAGCTCAACGAGAGCTTCGATCGTGCGGAGGCGGAAACGGCGCACCGCCTCTTGCCGCTCGCGACCGATTCCGCCCTCGACCGTGAGGAGCACAGCGGTGAGGGCGTGCACGAAATCCACCACTTCGAACTGAACCGCGACCAGGGCCTTGTCTACCAGCTCCGCCTGCCGGGCGGCCGGCTGGCGCTCAAATCGGACGATGCCCCGGCGACGCCCTTGAGCGAGCCGGCCACCCCCGGCTTCCGCAACGAGGGCCAGTACCGCGTCTATACCCTCGTCGATCCTGACACGCAGCTCACCATCCAGATGGGCGAGTCGATCGCCCATCGGGGGCAGGCAATCCTGAGCAGCACGCTGACGCTGTTCCTGCCGCTGCTGATGCTCATTCCGCTGAGCGCGCTCGTCATCTTCATCGCAGTTCGCCGCGGCTTGCGGCCGTTGACGACCCTACAGGCGGAGATCGCGGCGCGCGACAGCGCCAACCTGACGCCGCTCGACATCGGCCGCCTGCCGGGAGAACTCACCCCGATCGCGACTGCCCTCGACCGGCTGATCGAGCGGGTGCGTTCGGCGCTCGAGGCCGAACGGCAGTTCGCCGCCAATAGCGCGCACGAGCTCCGGACACCGATCGCCGGCGCTCTGGCGCAAACGCAAAGGCTGATCCAGAGCACCGAGGACGAGCACAGCCGCAGCGAGGCGCGCAAGATCGAGACGACGCTCCGGCGTCTCGCGGACCTCGCCGAAAAACTGATGCAGCTGGCGCGCGCAGATGCCGGGATGGCCGCCAGCGCCGAACCCGCGTCGATCCTGCCGGTGCTGAACCTCGTCGCGGCCGACGTCCGCTCGCGAGCCCGTCCGCCGCGCGACATCCTCATCGAGGCGCCGGGTGAAGGGGCATCTCTCGCCGCGCGCATCAACATCGACGCGCTGGCGATCGTCCTGCGCAATCTCCTCGACAATGCCGTGGCCCACAGCCCGCCCGAGACGCCGATCAACGTGCTGGTGGCAGCCGACCGGACGATCACCGTCCGCAACGCCTCGTCTCCGATCTCGCCAGAGGCGCTGGCGCGGCTGCGGCGGCGTTTCGAGCGCGGCGCGACGTCCGCCTCGGGCTCCGGGCTCGGCCTCGCCATCGTCGAGACCATCCTCAGCCAGGTCGGGGGTGAACTGACCCTGCGCTCTCCGGCCGCCGGGGGAGCCGACGGCTTCGAAGCGGTCGTGCGCCTACCGCCGGTCTAGCAGCGAAGGAGGCGCGCGCCGACGTCGCAATTTCGGTGGCGCCTTGCGGCCATTGCGGGCATCGTCGCGGCAAGCCAACCGCGAGCTCACGTCGATGTTCAGCTTTTCCCGCGATTTCATGCAGCCCGGGCGATCGCCTGCCATCGCCGAGAACGGCATGGTGGCCACGTCCCATCCCCTGGCGACGATGGCAGCGCTCGACGTGCTGCGCGAGGGCGGCAACGCGGTCGATGCCGCGGTCGCGGCAGTAGCCGTGCAAGGCGTGGTCGATCCGCACATGACCGGCATCGGCGGCGACTGTTTCGCCATCCTCGCGCCGGCCAACGGCCCGGTGGTGTCGATCAACGGTTCGGGAACCTCCCCCGCGGGCGCCAGTCTCGAGGCGCTGCTGGCCCGCGGCCTCGCGGCTATTCCGGACAGCGGGCCCGAGTCGGTGACCATCCCCGGCGCGGTCGCCACCTGGTGCCGGCTCGTGGAGCGCCACGGCCGCTTCGACATGGGCCGCATCCTCGCTCCGGCCATCGCCTTCGCCCAGGAGGGGTACCGGGTGACCCCGCGGGTCTTCCTCGACTGGGACCGGGGGCAAGACCGGTTGCGCGCCCATCCGGCAGCCGCACGCCAGTTCCTGCGTGACGACCGGCCGCCGCAGGTCGGCGACCGAATGAGCAACCCGGCCCTGGCGCGCACGCTGCAGGCGATCGCGACTTCCGGCCGCGCCGCGTTCTACGAGGGCGAGGTGGCGGCCGATATCGTCGCGACGCTCCGGGCCCTCGGCGGCGTACACAGCGAGGCGGACTTCGCCGGTTTCCAGCCGCTCGACACGACGCCTATCGGCGCACCGTATCGCGGCTTCGAACTGCTGGAGTGCCCGCCCAACGGCCAGGGGCTCGCGGCGCTGATCATCGCCCGTATCCTCGACGGCTTCGATCTCACCGATCCGGCGCTGGGCGAGGCCGATCGTATCCATCTGCTGGCCGAGGCCAGCAAGGCCGCGTACCGGCAGCGCGACAGGCTGGTCGCCGATCCGGCCCACATTCGGTTCAGGCTGGACGATGTGCTCGGCGACGCCCCGATCGCTAGGCTCCGGGCGCCGATCGACCTGTCACGGGCAAGCCCAGCGGCGGCCTGGGACCTGCCAGCGCATCGGGACACAGTCTATGTCAGCGTCGTCGACCGCGACCGGAACGTGGTGTCGCTGATCAATTCCATCTTCATGACCTTCGGCAGCGGCATCTATGCCGAGAAATCCGGCGTGCTGCTGCAGAACCGGGGCTGCGGTTTCTCGCTCCAGCCCGGACATGCAAACGCCTATGGCCCGAGCAAACGTCCGCTCCATACCATCATCCCCGCCATGCTGCGCCAGAGTGGGGTGCCTGTGATGAGCTTCGGCGTCATGGGCGGGCAGTACCAGGCCACCGGTCACGCGGCCTTCCTCAGCCAGGTGCTCGATCGCGGGCTCAACCCGCAGCAGGCCGCCGAGGCGCCGCGCAGCTTTGCCTTTGGCGATACGCTGTCGCTCGAAACGGGGTTCGATGAAACGATCGCCACCGATCTCGCCTTGCGTGGCCACCACGTCGAATGGTCGCCCGACCCGCTCGGGGGCTGCCAGGCGATCTGGATCGATCACGAGCGGGGCCTTCTGGTGGGCGGCTCCGACCCGCGCAAGGACGGCATGGCGCTCGGCTACTGAAGCTTCGCCGGCCAGGACGAGCCTACCGGAATCCCTCGAGCAGCCAGTCATGGAGGTCGGGCGCCGCGCCCAGAATGGCGCCGGGGTTCGTGATGGGGTTGCCCATGAAGTCGGTGACGATGCCGCCGGCCTCGCGGATCACCAGCACGGAAGCGCCGTAGTCCTGAATCGAGAGGCCATCCTCGAAGAAGCAGTTGATGCGGCCGGCGGCAACGTAGGCGAGCGACAAGGCGGCCGAGCCGAAGCGGCGAACCCCGGAGGTGGTATCCATCAGCCGGCGCAGGGCGCGGTGGTAGCTTTCGAGCGGGACCGACTTGACCTGGCCCGGCACCGGCAGGCTGGCGCCCACCACCGAGGCCTCGGGTGAGGGCACGGGCTGCATGCGAAGCTGGCGGCCGTTGAGGAACGCGCCGCCGCCGAGTTCGGCCGTGAACGCCTCGTCGAGCATGGGGTCGTAGGTCACGCCGGCGATGATCTCGCCCTTGTCCTCGAGCGTGATCACCACGCCGAAATGCGGGATTCCCCAGGCGAAATTCGTCGTGCCGTCGATGGGGTCGACGTGCAGCGTCGGCGCGCCGGCTCTCTGCCGGTTACCCATCTTTTCCTCGCCATCGATGGCGTAGTCGGGAAAGGCTTCGGCAAGCGCGCCGGTGACCAGCGTCTCGACGGCGCGATCGGCCTCGGTCTGGTAGTCCCGCGGCCCCTTCAGCACCATGTCGTCGATTGGGTAGCGCCGGAGCTTGCTTCGCGCCACCGCGCCGCCGGCCCGCGCGATCGCGGTGAGGGTAAGCAACTGGGTCGAGGCGTCAGGGCCGCAATAGGGAGCAGCCGAAGCAGATTCGATCATGGCGGGGTCTTTTCCGGGTGAGGGAGGCGCAAGGGAGCGGACCATATCCGGCACCACATGGCAATCTCGTGAAGGCGCCGAGCCTCGAGGCACGAAAGACCCAGGGTCGGTGAGGTTGCCTCCGAACCGGCAATCGGGCACATCAGGGCCAATCAGCAGGAGGATGGCAGATGCAGCACCGGCGGCTCGGCAAAACGGGATATCAGGTATCGGAAATCGGGCTCGGCTGCTGGCAGCTCGGCGGCGATTTCGGCAGTCTCGATGACGCGGCGGCCGAGGCCATCCTCGACAAGGCGCTGGCGCTGGGGGTGGATTTCTGGGACACCGCCGACGTCTATGGTGCCGGCCTCAGCGAGAGCCGGGTCGGCAGGAAGCTGCTGACCAACCCGCATGTCCACGTCGCGACCAAGGTCGGCCGCAACGGCAGCCTGTTTCCGGACAAATACACCCGCGCCGGCATCAAGGAGAGCCTCTCCGGCTCGGCCAAGCGGCTGGGCGTAGAGACCATCGACCTAGCGCAATTGCATTGCGTGCCGCGCGCCGTGCTCGAGGATGGCGCGATCTTCGGCTGGCTGGACGATCTGGTGCAGGAAGGCCTGATCCGCTTTTACGGCGCGAGCGTTGAAACCGTCGCCGAGGGGCTGCTCTGTCTCGAGCACCCGAACCTCGCGACGCTGCAGATCATCTTCAACCTGTTCCGGCAGGACGCGGCCGCCGAATTGCTGCCGCGGGCGCAGGCGGCCGATGTCGGCATCATCGTGCGGCTGCCGCTGGCGAGCGGACTGCTGTCGGGCAAGTTCGGCAAGGGGCAGAGATTTGCCCCGGAGGACCATCGCAACTACAACCGCGACGGCGCGGCCTTCTCAGTCGGCGAAACCTTCTCCGGCATCCCGTTCGAGACCGGGGTCGAACTGGTCCAGCAGCTCGAAAAGCGCAACGCTACCGGCTGGCCGCTGTCGCAGCTGGCGCTGCGCTGGCTGCTCGACCACCCCGCCGTATCGAGCATCATCGCCGGGGTCACCAAGCCCTACCAGCTCGACGACAACGTCGCGGCGGCCGACCGGCCGGCACTGCCCGAGACGCTTAGTGCCGATCTCGCCGCGTTTTACGCGAGCCAGGTGCGGCCGACCGTGCGGGGCGGCATCTAGCCGCTCCGGGACGTCCGGGCGCCCTCAGGGATAGTGGTTGAACAAATTGCCGACGTCGGGGATGTGGGCCGTCACCCGGTCGCTGATGGCGGTCAGCCGATCGTAGACGCCCGGCGGAATGGCGGGTGCCAGGGCGGCGAGGTTGGTGTCGGCCTGCCTGCCGTTCTTCGCGCCGACGACGACCGAATCGATCGTCGCGCGGCTCAGGATCCAGCGGATGGCGAGGGTCGCGAGCGGCAGGCCGCTCTCGGCGGCGATCTGCTGCATCTCCTCCACCCCGGCATGCACGTGGGGCCAGATGTCGGCGCGGAACGGCAAAATGGTGTGGCGCTGGTCGCCGGGCGCGAGGTCGAGCACTGGGCCGAATTTTCCGGTCAGGATGCCATGCGACAAGGCGCTGTAGGCGATGACCGCGATACCGTTGCGGCGGCAATGGGGGATCACTTCGCCTTCGGCATAGCGCCACAGCAGGTTGTAGCCGAGCTGGTGGGCGTCGATCCGGCCGACCTCTTCGACCATCTGCATCTGCGCGACCGAAAAATTGCTGACCCCGATGGCCCCGATCTTGCCCTGCCGGCGGGCGAGTTCCAGCCCCTCCATCACCGGGCGCATGTCGCGTCCGGCTCTCGGCCAGTGGATATAGTAAAGCTCGACCGCTTCCAGCCGCAGCCGCCGCAGGCTCGCTTCCACCGACGCCAGCATGGAGGGGGCGGTCAACTCGGCCGGGTTGGCCTTGGAGGCAACGAACACGGTGTCCCGCCTGCCGTCGAGAAAGGCTCCGAGCAGTTCCTCCGAACGGCCGCTGCCGTAGCCCGCCGCGGTATCAAAGTGGCGGATGCCCCCGTCATAGGCGGCAGTCATGGCGGCGACGCGGTCGGCATCGCTGGCGTCGGTGGCATACCAGGAGCCGCCGAGAGCCATGGGCAGCAGGGGCAGGCCGCTCCCGCCCAATGTCACCGGATGGATCGACGGATCGACGGCGTTCGCGGCAGCGGGCATCAAGTGCTCTCGCGGATGATGAGTTCGGGATCGATCAGGGTGATGCGCGGTTCGGGCAACTGGTCGCCGGCGCCGATCAGGCGCATCAGCCGGTCGACGGCCATCCGCGACACCGCCTCGACGTCGTAGTTGACCGTCGACAGCGGCGGCTCGCCGAATTCGGTGAAGGCGATGTTGTCGTAGCCCATGATGGCGAGGTCCTGCGGCACCCTGACCTTGTTCTTGTGGCACCAGTGCAGCGCGCCGAGCGCGAGGGAGTCGTTGTCGGCGAAAACCGCGGTCGGGCGCTGCGCCGTGCTCATCAGCGTATCGAGCGCGAAGAAGCCGTGCCGGGCATAGTGGCCATTGGTCGGCATCACCAGGGTGGGATCGAACGGAATATCGCTTTCCTTCAGCGCTTGCTGGTAGCCCTCGAGCTTCTCGTCATTGCCGTTGGGGTGCGAGGCATCGAGGAAGCCGATGCGGCGATGTCCCAGCCCGACGAGGTAACGGGTCGCCTTGTGCACGCCGCTGCGATCATTGACGCTCACCCCGTCGATGCCCGAGTCGGGATCGGCGATCAGCAGCACGATGGGGTAGTTGGCCCGCCGCAGCGGCCGCAGATGATCGAGCTGCCGGTGTCGGGTCGGATAGATCAGGATGCCGTCGACCTGCCGCGAGCGGAACATCTCGACGACCTTGATCTCCTCCTCGATATTGTTGTTGGAGGTGGCGAACAGTGTGCCGTAGCCGCGTTCGGCGAGCGCTACCTCTACCGCCTGCGCCGTGTGGGTCAGGGTGGGGTTGAGAATGTCGGTCAGCACCAGCCCGATAGTGCGCGTCTCGCGGCTGACCAGCGACTTGGCGACGTGGTTGGGCAGGTACCCCAGTTCGAGCGCGGCGGAGCGGATGACGGTCCGCGTCTCGATCGGAATGCGCGGACTTTCGCGCAACGCCAGCGACACCGTGTTGGTCGAAAACCCGGTCTTGTCGGCGATATCGCGCAGCCGGACGATGCCACGGGTCATCGCCGCGGCTCCGACAGGGAGGAGAGCAGGGCACTCCCGAGCCCCGAGGCCTCCCTCCTTCGCGGAGGGGGGGAGGTGCTAGGCGTCCCGTCATGGCGTTGCCGGCGCCCGATCGCGGCGGAGGCAGGATGCATCGATCGGGCGAAAGAGGCGGGCGGCTTTGTCACGGTCGCTGTTCTTGCCACAGCCGCCGATCAGGCGGCAATCCGGCTGCTCAGTCGATTGCGCCTTCGGCGTGCAGGCGCTTGATGGCCGCATATTGCAGGCTGTCGGGCGCCATTTCCATCAGCTCGATGCGGTTGCCGTCCGGATCCTCGAGCCAGGCCTGCCGGTTTCCGTCGATGGCGGTCTTGAGCGGCAGCAGCAGTTTCAGGCCCTTGGCCTCGATCTGCGCCAGCACGGGGTCGATGTTGTCGACCGTCAGGCACATATGGTTCATGCCATTGGCATCCCAGCCGGGGGCGCGATCGTTCTCGGCGCCGGGGAACACCTCGAGATATTGCTGGTCGGTGATCCTGAGATAGACCAGCCAGGTCGAGCCATCGTCCTTCTTGAGCCGCAGCATCTCGGGAAACCCGAGCTTGTTGATGTAATAGTCGAGCGAACGATCGAGGTCCGTGACCTTGATCGCGACATGCCCCAATCCGTTGATTCCGCGCACGATTGTCCTCCCTTTGGTGTCCGCCGTCTGAGGCCCCGAGAGGGCCGCGCAGCGCTTGCGACCGGCGTTTGTACGAACGTTAATACGGATCAGGTCAATCCCAACCTCTTCAGCTTGTCAATGGGGATTTCGCCGCTTCAGCGCCCCGAAGGACGGGGCAATACGCCTCGGTGCTGTTGATCAAACAATTGATATTGCGAAGGAAAAGTATCTGGCCAGCGGAGTGGAGAGTTTGATCGGGCATCCCCCGCCGCTGTCGTCGCAACCTCGAATGGACAATTTTCCTGACCCAATTTTCCCTGTTGACGGCTCCCGAAGATCGACATTAGGTTAACGCTAATACGATCCCGAGCGGGATTGATAGCACCAAGAGCGGTCCGAGCCGCCGGTGCGGGAGGGATGTGCCAATGGCCTTTCGCTGGAGCCGATGGTCGCCGCAATTTGCGCTGGCGCCGGCGGGTGGGGTGACGCTTGTCGCCTTCGCCGGCTCGATCGGCTGGACCATCTGGATGTCGCTGACGCGCAGCCGCCGTTTTGCCGACTACGGCATCAACTGGGACGAGTGGTCACGCCAGTACGTGCGCCTGCTCAAGGACGACATCTTCATCACCGCGCTGAAGAACATGGTGGTGCTGGGCGTGGGGAGCCTGCTCGCCATCGTCTTCGGCTTCATCCTCGCGGCGATGATCGATCGCGAAAAGCGCGGCGAGGGCGTGTTCCGCACCGTGTTCCTCTATCCGCTGGCCGTGTCGTTGATCGTCACCGGGCTCGCCTGGCGCTGGCTCTTCAACCCGACGTTGGGGGTCGAGAACTTCCTGCACCAGATCGGCCTGCCATGGGCCCGTTTCGATTGGCTGAACTATCCCGAGACAGCCATGTACGGCATCATTCTAGGTACCGTCTGGCAGGGCTCGGGCTTCTACATGGCCTTGATGCTGTCGGGCCTAAAGTCGATCAATTCCGAGATCTGGAGCGCAGCGCGCCTCGACGGGGTGAGCTTCTGGCGGCTCTATCTCGAAATCATCATCCCGATGATGCGGTTCACGTTTTTGACCTGCGCCATCCTGCTCTCACTCGGCGTGGTGAAGGCCTATGACATGGTCTATGCCATGACCAATGGCGGGCCCGGCCAGTCCACCTGGGTGCCGGCCTACTACACCATCGACGCCTACTGGCAGAAGCAGAACCTCGGGCTGGCCTCGGCCGCGGCGGTCGTGATGCTGGCAATCACCGTGGCGATCTTCTTGCCGCTCGTCCTCATCACCGCCTGGCAGCAGCGGCGGCAGGAGGCTCGGGCGCAATGAGTTCGATCGCTGAAGCCTCGCTGCGCCACAGCCGCTCGGTCGATGAAACGGTTGCCTTCCCGCGCAAGAAGAAGCGGATCAGCGGGCGCCAGATCGCGATCCTGATATTCCTCACCATCTGCGCGCTGTTCTTCTGCGTGCCGCTCTATGTGATCGTCGTCACCTCGCTCAAGAGCATGGACCAGATCCGGCAGGGCGATATCTTCTCGCTGCCCTGGAGCCTCAATTTCGACGCCTGGGTGACGGCCTGGGACAAGTCGTGCTCAGGGACGGTCTGCCAGGGCATCAAGGTCGGCTTCGTCAATTCGCTCGAAATCCTGTTCCCGAGCCTGGTGCTGTCGATCGGGCTGTCGTGCGTCACCGGCTACGCGCTGGCGCTCTGGAACGTTCGATGGGCCAACAGCTTCCTGTTCGTCTTGTTCTTGTGCGCTTTCGTGCCGTTCCAGATCATCATGGTGCCGCTCATCATGATCACCGGCTTCATGCACGTCTACGGCACGATCTGGGGCATCGCGGTGGTCCATGCGGTGCTCGCCATGCCGATCCTGACGCTGATTTTCCGCAACTACTACAAGGGCATCCCGCAGGAGATCATGAGCGCCGCGATGATGGACTCCGGGTCCTTCTGGCGCATTTTCGGCGAGATCATCCTGCCGATGAGCGGCAACATCATGATCGTGGTGCTGATCCTCCAGATCACCTCGATCTGGAACGACTTCCTGATCGGTCTGACCTATGGCGGCATCGGCACGCAGCCGATGACGGTGATCCTCGCCAATGTCGTCATCACCGCGCTCGGCGAGGCCAACTACAATGTCGACATGGCCTCGGCGCTGCTGACCGCCTTCCCCCCGCTCATCATCTACTTCGTGCTCGGCCGCTTCTTCGTCCAGGGCATCACCGCCGGCGCGATCAAAGGATAACGGACGATGCCCCGCGTGCAGTTCGAAAAAATCGTCAAGACCTACGGCCGTGTCACCGTGCTGAAGAATCTCGACCTCGAGATCGAGGACGGCGAGTTCGTGGTGCTGCTCGGGCCCTCGGGCTGCGGCAAGACCACGCTGCTGAACCTATTGGCCGGGCTTATCGATGTGAGCTCGGGGCGCATCCAGATCGGCGGCAAGGACGTCACCGACCTCGATCCAAAGGATCGGGGCCTCGCCATGGTGTTCCAGAGCTATGCCCTCTACCCCACCAAGACAGTGCGCGGAAACCTCAAGTTCGGCCTCGCCGCCGCCAAGCTCGACCATGCCGAGCAGGAACGGCGCATCGCCTGGGCAGCGAAACTGCTGCAGATCGAGCCGCTGCTCGACCGCAAGCCGGCACAGCTTTCGGGAGGCCAGCGACAGCGCGTCGCCATCGGCCGGGCCCTGGTCAAGCAGGTGCCGGTGTTCCTGTTCGATGAGCCGCTCTCCAATCTCGACGCCAAGCTCCGTACCGAGACCCGCATCGAGATCAAGCGGCTGCACGACGAGACGCGTTCCACCATCGTCTACGTCACGCACGACCAGATCGAAGCGATGACCATGGCGACGCGCATCGCCATCATGAACGCCGGCGTCATCCAGCAGTTCGATACGCCCGATGCGGTCTATGAGCGCCCCGCAAACCTGTTCGTCGCTGGCTTCATCGGCGCACCGGCGATGAACATCTTTCCGGCGACGATTTCGACCGCCGGCGGCAAGCCGTCGGCCGTGCTCAAGGGTGTCGACTCGCGCATCGATCTTGGCGGCTATGCCTTCGCGACGGCGCCGCGCGAAGGCGACAGCGTGATGGTCGGGCTCCGGCCAGAGCATTTTCTTGCGCCCAACCAGACGGATGGCGACGTCGCGGCCCGCTTCAGCCTGCCGGTCCAGTACACGGAAAAGACCGGCGCCGACGCCACCGGGTATTTCCGCACCGACCACGGTTTGATGGCGGTGAGCGTGTCCCCCGACCGGATCGGCGAATTGCGCCAGGGCGACGTGGCGGCGCTCGGCTTTCCGCACGGCAAAGTGCACGTCTTCGACGCCGCGGGGGGACAGCGCCTCTAGCGTCATCAAGCCGCGCCGGCATGCGAGGCTAGGAAATTCGAGGGCGCGGCCGACCGGAGCACCGGCAGCCGGCGCCAGGATGAAGAGGGATCCGGTCAGGATCCACAAAGGGAGGACTATCGATGTCTATCATGCGACTGGCCGGACTAGCGGCCGCCCTGATGCTGACGGTGGCCACGGGCGCGGCCCTCGCCGACCCGGTGCCGATCACCATCTACCACTCGTGGTCGACGCCGAGCGAAATGGCGGCGCTCAACGTGCTGAAATCCAACATGGCCAAGAACAATATCGGCTGGACCGAGATCGCCATTCCGCACGACACCGGCGCCAATGTCTCGCTCACCAACATGGTGGCAGGCGGCAATCCACCGAACGTCTTCATGAACTCCGATCCGGGCATCATCCGCGACCTCGCCAAGCAGGGGCTGATCCTCGATCTGACCAAGGCCCTGACCGACAGCGGCGCGGCTGCGCAGTTCCCCCCGACCGTGCTCAAGGAAGTGACGGTCGACGGCAAGATCTACAAGGCGCCGGCCGGCATCCATATCGACGGCATGGTCTACTACAACATGGACGTCGCCCAGAAGGCGGGCGTCGATCCCACCAAGTGGAAGTCGCTCGACGACATGTGGGCCGATTTCCCCAAGATCAAGGCGGCGGGCTTCCAGCCGCTGGCCGTCGGTAGCCAGGACTTCCAGGTCGGCTACCTGACGCATGCCCTGATCGCGGCCGTTGCCGGCCCAGACGTCTATAACCGCTTCTATGGCCCGACGGTCGACCCGAAGGTCTTCGACGACCCGGCGCTGAAGCAGGCGATCGACTGGGTCCGCAAGTTCTCGACCCAGGTCGATCCCGGCTCGCAGAACCGCGCCTGGAACGACACGACCAACCTCGTCATCACCGGCAAGGCCCTGATGCAGATCCATGGCGACTGGATGAAGGGCGAATGGCGCAATGCGGGCAAGGTCGCCGGCAAGGATTTCGGCTGCGAGAACATCCCCGGCACCAAGGCCCTGGCCGTGACGGTGGATGCCTGGAACTTCCTCGACGGCCCGGCGGTAGATGCCACCAAGAAAGCTGCCGAACTCGAGGTCGCCACGCTCGATACCGACCCCCAGATCACCGCAGATTTCGCGGCCAAGAAGGGCTCGACCCCGGTGCGTCTCGACGCCGCCAAGGAAGGGCTCGACCAGTGCAACCTGCTGGTGCTCGATTCCCTCAAGGACGAGAGCAAGTCGGTGCAGAACCCGTTCAACATCTCCGACGCCGACTGGGTGCGCTCGGTCTGGAACGTCATGTTCAAGTTCTGGGGTGACCCGACCATGACCTCCGACGACGTGATCAAGCAGCTCAAGGACCAGTACGACACCATCTTCGGGTGATGTTCATCGGAGGGTCTCGGCTAGCGGCTGAGGCCCTCCCTCAACGCCCGACCTCCCAAGGGGGGTGGTCGACGCGGCTTTGCCACTGCATTGCCTCCCCCCTCGGGGGAGAGGTAGCCAGAAGGGCGGGTGAGGGGCCTTCTCCCACTCTCACCCGCCCTTTCCAACCTTTGACGGGAACACTCGATGCCAGCTGTCAACAGTCCACAGTTCGCCCGACACGGTCGCAGCCTCCTGCCTCGCCAGGTGTCGCAGCTCGTCACCATGGCGAGCGACGGCAGCGAGCGAAAAGTGCTGTTCGAGGCGGATGAGATCATCGAGGCGCCCAACTGGACTCCCGACGGCAAGCACCTGATCATCAATGCCGGCGGCGAGTTGTGGAGCCTGACGGTCGACGGCGAGGACGATCCGGTACGCATCGAGACCGGCTCGTTCCGCGACCTCAACAACGACCATGTGCTGTCGCCCGACGGCCAGACGATCTATTTCAGCGAGAACAACGGCCACCTCTATGCGGTGCCGATCGGTGGCGGTGAACCGCGAAAGGTCTCCAATGACCACGCGACGCCGCACCACTATTACCTGCACGGCATCTCGCCCGACGGGCTGACGCTGTCCTATGTCGCGGTCGAGGGACCGGCGGGGCAGAAGCGCGTCAACATCTTCACCATTCCCACGGCAGGCGGGCCCGACACCCGGCTCAGCGATGTCTCCTACCCCAATGACGGGCCGGAATATTCGCCCGACGGCCGCTGGATCTATTTCTCCGGCGAGCGCGCGGCGAAGATCCCGGGCCACGCCCAGTGCTTCCGCATGCGCCCCGATGGCACGGGCATCGAACAGCTGACCTTCGACGACCGGGTCAACTGGTTTCCGCACATCTCACCCGACGGGAAATCGATCGTCTACATCAGCTATCCGCCCGGCACGACCGGCCACCCGCCCAACAAGGACGTCATCCTGCGCTTCATGACTGCCGACGGGCAGGGTCAGCGTGACATCGACGCCTTCCTCGGCGGCCAGGGCACCATCAACGTCAACAGTTGGGCGCCCGACAGCCGGCATTTCGCCTTCGTCGCCTATCCGATCATCGGCGCCTGAGCCAAACCACTACATCTATTGGAGATTCAACGTGCAACCCTTCACCACGCTCGGCCACCTCAACTTCAAGGTGAATGACCTCCAGGCCTCGATCGACTTCTACGCCAAGATCGGCTTCCCCGAATTCCTCAGGCTCACCGATGAAGACGGCATTCCGTGGATCGTCTACATGCGCATTACCGACGAGCTCTATATCGAGCTCCTGCCCGGCGGCACCGGGCAGCGCGCCGGCGACGAAAAGGTGACCGGCCTCAACCACCTCTGCCTCACGACGCACAACATCGAGGCAACGGCGGCCGAACTCGGGCGGCTCGGCATTCCGCTGACCGCGCCGCTCGATCCGAGCAAGCGCGGCGTCGACCGCAATCGCGGCATGTGGATCGCCGACCCGGACGGCAACCGGATCGAGATCATGGAAATGGCGCCCAACTGCGTGCAGTACGAGGCCATGGCCAATTTCCACCTCGGCAAGGGCGTGTCGTCCGTCGTGGCACCGCTACGGCCGAGGGCCAAGGCCTGATCCCTGTCGCCGTCCAGCCAAAGATTGCGGGCATAGCGGAAAGCCTGGCTCGACCGGCAGCTGTCGGTCGAGATCGGCAGAAGGCGCGGGCATCTGTCTGATGTCAGGCGCGGCAATGCTTCGCCGCCCGTGGCTCGCAGATGGCGAGCCGAACGATTGCGCTTGCTCGACTGGCGCTTAGGAGGCGGCTTCGTCGACGTAGCCCTGGCTCACCTCGACGACGTTGCCATCGGGGTCGCGCAGCCAGGCGGTGCGCCAATTGGGGATGAAGGCGGTGAAATCGAGCGGTCCCAGCGTCACAGGGATCTGACCGCCGAAGGAGTCGAGCGTCGCATCGAGACTGTCGACCTGGAAGGCAATGTGTCGGATACCCGCCGCGTGCGGGCCATCACCTTCGCCGTCGGCGCGATCGCCCTCGGCCGAAAACAATTCCAGCAGCATGTCACCGTGTCGAAGGAAGGTGATGCGAGCCCCGTCGCCGAGAGGAATATTCCGCGCCCGAGCGAAGCCGAAGAACTTCGTATAGAACTGCTCGGTCGCATCGATGTCGCGGCAGTTGAGGGCGATGTGCGAGAAGTTCATCATGGCGTGGCGGCCTTCCGCGGGTCGGACGTGCTGGATCGATTGGGCTTGGCTGCGCCCCCGACCCCGCAGTGCGGGGCGCGGCAGGTGACGCCGGGAACGGCCAGCCGCGAGGCTGGCCGCTCAAGGTGCGGCTAGAGCTTGGCCGAGCCTTCGTCGTAAGTGATCGAGTTGACGATATACTTCTTCACCACCGGGTTGCCGGCGGCGTTGCGCACGACTTCCCAAGTCTGGTCGGCGACGCAGGAGATACGCGCGCTATTTGCATCGGGCGGATTCCAGACGCTGGCTTCCCAGTGCACCACGACGTGGACCTGGGTGCCGCCATTGGCGAATTCGACGGTTTTGACGGTGTGCACTTCGTCGAAGAAGATGCGGATGACTCGCTCGTACCAGTGCTCGAAGCCCTTGTGGCCATATTCGGTGGCCTCGGGAAAGACCAGCTCGAGGCCGTCGTCGAGCATCAGCGGCAGCAGTTCCAGCAGCGAGGCATGCACGTCGAGCTTGCGGTACCAGGCCTTGGCGAAAGGCTCGAGTTCGTTCAACTGCAGTGGCGCGACGTCCATGGCTAGGCTCCGGTGTGGGTGGTTGACTGCCATCTGCGCCTCAACCGTCTTTGCCGAGGATCAGATCGATGAGGAACGGCCCGTCATGCTCGAGCATGCGATTGATGGACGACGCCACCTCTTCGGGCTTCTCGACCCGCAGTGATGCGACGCCCATCGACTGCGCCATGATATCGAAGCGCAGTTCCGGCGGAAACAGCTCGAACGAATGCGGGAAGGTGTGCTGCTGGATATCCAGCTCCCGCCAGTACTCGGTGATGTTCACCTTCAGCAGCTTGTAGGCCCGGTTGTTGCAGACGACGAACTTGGCCGGGATGTTGTGATGCGCCGCCGTCCAGAGGGCCTGGATGGTGTACATGCCGCCGCCATCGCCGGTGAAACCGACGACGGTCTTGCCCGGGTGGGCGACCTGGAGGCCGATGGCGCCGGGAATGCCGACGCCGAGCGAGCCGCCGCGGGTGACGAAGAACTGCCCTGGCCCCAGTTCGGAGAAATAGCGCGTGATCGGCGGTGAGTTGGTCAACGCTTCGTCGAAGATCAGCGCGTCCGACGGCAGCTGCTCGGCCAGTTCCTGCACGAAGCGCGACATCTGAAGCGGCGAGGAATCGCGCGCCTCGTAGTCCGCTTCGAGCGCCGAAGCGTGCGTCTCGGCCTTGCCTTCGCCGATCTCGTAGGCGCGGGCTTCGGCCTTCTTGATCGCCGCTGCATCCATTTTGACGCGCAGGGCGTCGGTCAGCGCGGCAAGGCTGACTTTGGGGTCGCCGAGCAGGCCGATGTCGACGGGGTGGTTCTTGCCGATCTCATACATGTCGAGATCGATGTGGACGATCTTGGTGCCCGGCGCGAAAGCGTCGGACAGCGCCGGGAACACTTCCGGGAACACATAGGTGCCAACGATCAGCACAGCGTCGTGCCGGTGGGTGATCTTCTGGCTGTCTGGGCCGAACATATGGCCCGTGGTGCCCTGGTACAGGGGGTTCGCCCCAACCATGTTCACTTCGGCCGAATTGACGCCCCAGACCGGCGCGCCGATCAGCTTAGCGACGGTATCGAGCTCGTCCTGGGCGCCGCTGAAGGTGACGCCGTCGCCCATCAGGATGACCGGCTTGCTCGCCGCGGCGAGCACCGCGGCGGCCTCGTCGAGCGACTCCTGGTCCGGACGGACCCGGGTGCGGACGCGGGTCGAGGGCACCGCGACGTCGTCGATAACGGCATCGAGGACGTCCGCCGGCAGCGCCACGAACACCGGCCCCATCGGCGGCGTGCGGGCGATCTTGATGGCGCGGCGGATAATGCGGAGCAGCGAAGCGGGGTCGACGACGCGCGTTGCCCACTTGGTCACGGGCTTGGCGATGCCGACCAGGTCCGCCGCCATCTGGGCGTCCATGGCGTCATACTTGATGCCCGCTTCACCGGCGACGACGACGAGCGGCGCGTGGCCGCGCATCGCCTGGTACATCATGCCGACGCCGTTGCCGAGCCCCACGCCGCTGTGGAGCTGCACGAGGCCGACGTCGCCATGCGCGCGGGCATAGCCATCGCCGATACCCACGGCGATGGTTTCCTGCAGCGTCAGAATATACTTGAAGTCCGGGTATTCCTCGAGCGCGTCGAGAAAACCCTGTTCGACGGTGCCCGGGTTGCCGAACATATGGTCGATGCCATCGGCCAGGAACTGCTCGATGAGCAGCTCCCGACCGGTCTTGCCGGTCTTGGCCGGGCTAGCAGGTACCGTCGCCATGGTTCACCAGCCCTGACGGCGCAAGCCGCTTTCGAGCACTTTCACCGCGGTCTCGCCGACGAAGTGCGAATCCTGCGTCGAACGGCCCGTGAGGAACGGATAGTCGAGCACGGTCGAAATCGTGTGACCGACGCCGCCATGGTACTGGCCGCCCGGCGCAGTCGCATCGCGCAGGATCAGTTCCAGCGGGTAGGGCGGGGGGCCCATGTTGAAGTCGGTGCCGAGGAAGCCGGTGCCGTCCTTGTAATCGTATTCCATGGCATGGCCGGTGACGTGCTTGCCCTTGATGATGCTTTCGCGATCCGTCCAGTCGCGGGCGAAGGCGAGGCAGGTCACGGCGTAGCACTCGGCGATGATCAGCTTGTTCTGGGCGCGGAAGCCCAGGATCACATCGTGCAGACGCTGGTTGTTGACCATGTCGACGATCGGGCCCGAACCGCCCACCATCAGCAGCGCGTCATATTCCTCGAGCTGCTTCCAGGCCTCTTCGCGCTTGTTGTGATAGGCTTCGAGGCCGTGGCCGAATTCTTCGCTGTTGAAATACGGGCGGACCGGGAACCAGTCCGCCAGGCTGATCGGGTTGTCGAGACGCTGGCTGGCGTCGATCTCTTTGGTCTTGGTTGCGTAGTACTCGTCCGTCACCACCTTGCGCAGCGGCGGATCGAGGTAGCCGACCTGCATGCTCGGCGGCAGCGCATGGGCGCGCTTGCCGGTCGGGGTCATGAAGCGGGTTTCGTAGCCGTGCTGATCGAAGACTTCGAGCGGGCCGACGAGCTCTTCGCCCCAGAAGCCGAATTCAGACAGGACACAGAGTATCTTCTTGGTCACTTCGCCCCCATTCCGCCCGATACGGGCTAGCTGATGTTCAATTCCGTTATGACGCTAGCGTCGAAACCTCGCCCCTACAAGGCGTTGCAGTCGCCCAAAGGCACTCGGCCTCGGGTGAAAACAGTCCCTCAGGTAAGCCAAACTTGACCGAATGGTTTGCTCTCGACTCAAGTTGCGGCGATTTCGATCGGCGAACAAGACCATATTGTGCGCAGAAAACAAGCACCCTGAGTTGTCAGCTCTGTGACAGCCGTCACAGAGGTGTCGCATCATGGCACAGCCGCCGCTCGCTAGCCCTACGGTTTCGCTAGCGAAATGATTCGGCGAAAGAATTTTGCGCGCCCCGGTTTCCGGCCCTTCCCGCCCAACTGATTCTCGACCGCCCCGCGGACCGTCGTTCATAGGCGTCGGACACCCGCATTCATATTCGGTAAACGACGGTATCCGATGACACTTTTGCGACCCAACTTTCCATTGACAGACTCCGCACGGCATTGGAGGTTGGCGCGCCGAAGTGTTGTTGCATGCAGAGCGTGGTTCGCTCGGCGAGGGGTTCGGCGCGTTGTACCAGCGGGCGTACGGCAGTGTCGTGCCGAAGCCGCCGCAAGACAGACTTTCGATTTCAATTTGGCTGCGCGCCAGTCGGCGCGCGCGGCGAACGCTATCGATTCGGAGGTAGGACAGTCGTGCCCAAGAAAATTGGCGTCTTGATGGAAAGCGACTACTACGAGAAAGAGATCTTCTATTACGAACATCGCTTTCCCGAAGAAGGCTACGAACTGCACTTCATGACCCGGTTGTGGGGGCAGCCATCGATCACGTTCACCGGCCACGAGTACAAGGCGCCGTTCGAGGTGCACGAGAGCTTCGAGGGCATGAGCGACGAAGAACTGCGCAGCTACAGCGCCATCATCGTCCCTTCGGCGATCGTCTCGGACCGGCTGCGCTACACCGACGACATCAACAAGCTGCCGCCGGCGTGCGAGTTCATGAAGCGCGCCTTCGCCGAACCCGGCGTCCTCAAGGGCATCATCTGCCACGGCATGTGGCTGATGGCCCCGACGCCCGAACTGGTGCGCGGCCGCAACGTGGTGGTGCACAACAACCTGCACGGCGATGCGATCAACATGGGCGCCAACTACGTCAACCAGGACGTGGTGGTCGATGGCGACCTGGTGACGGCGCGGACCGGCGGGCACTGCCATATGTTTGCGCACAAGATCATCGAGATGATCTCGGCGAAGGGCTGAGCCTTAAGAGCTAGAGCAGACGAGCGGCGGGCACCTGCGGCCCGCCTGGCCAGGGGGCACGATCCATGACGAACGCTTTGCTGAAGACCGCCGACGACGCTGCCGACGCCTTCCAGTTTCCGGTAGAGGAGGGGCAGCCGCATCCGCTCGGAGCGACGGTCGATGCCGACGGCGTGAACTTCTCGCTGTTCACCCAAGGCGGCACCGGCGTAACGCTTCTGCTGTTCTCGGCCCACGACGATCCGCACCCCTTCCAGGAAATCCGGCTCGACCGGCGCGTCAACAACACCTTCCACTTCTGGCATTGCTATGTTCGCGGCCTCCGGCCCGGCGTGCATTACGCCTATCGCGTCGAAGGGCCGGGCGACCTGCACGGCCAGGGCCATCGCTACAACCCCAATAAGGTGCTGATCGACCCGCACGCCTACGGCAATACGTTGACGCTCTGGGACCGCGGCCGCGCCTGCGATCCCTATGACAACGTCGATGCCTCGATGCGCAGCGTCATCATCGACCTCAACGATTACGACTGGGAGGGCGACCGGCCGCTCGGCCGGCCGATGAAGGACACGGTCATTTATGAGATGCACGTGGGCGGCTTCACCTCGTCACCGACCTCGGGCGTCCAGAATCCGGGCACGTACGCCGGTGTGATCGAGAAGATCCCCTATCTCCAGTCGCTCGGCATTACCGCCGTGGAACTGCTGCCGATCTGCCAGTTCGATCATACCGAAGGTCTGCGCACGAGCCCGGTCGACGGCTCCGAGCTCTGCAATTACTGGGGCTACAGCACCGTCGGGTTCTTTGCGCCGCACCATGGCTATTGCCAGAGCCCGGAGGCCGGCAACCACATCCGCGAATTCCGCGACATGGTGAAGGCCCTGCACAAGGCCGGGATCGAAGTGATCCTCGACATCGTCTTCAATCACACCAGTGAAGGCAATCACCTGGGGCCAACGATCCACTTCCGCGGCCTCGACAACAACATCTACTACTTCCTGGTGCCGCAGGATAAGCAGTACTACATGGACTATTCCGGTTGCGGCAACACGATGAACTGCAACCATCCGATCACCGACCACATGATCCTGTCGTGCCTGCAGTTCTGGGTGCGCGAGATGCATGTGGATGGCTTCCGCTTCGACGAAGGCTCGATCCTGGCGCGCGGTGAAGACGGCGCGCCGATGGCGCACCCGCCGGCCGTCTGGCACATCGAGCTGTCGGAAACACTTGCCCCCACCAAGATCATCGCCGAGGCCTGGGACGCTGCCGGCCTCTACCAGATCGGCTATTTCCCGGGCTATCGCTGGGCCGAGTGGAACGGCAAGTACCGCGACGACATCCGCCGCTTCGTCAAGGGCGATGGCGGCATGCTGGGTGCGGTTGCCTCGCGCATGTCGGGCAGCAGCGACATCTACCAGGCGGTGGGTCATCTGCCGGTGAACTCGATCAACTTCATCACCGCCCATGACGGCTTCACGCTGAACGACCTCGTTTCCTACAACGAGAAGCACAACGAGGCGAATGGCGAAGGCGGCAACGACGGCGCCAACGACAACAATTCGTGGAACTGCGGCTGGGAAGGTCCCACCGACAACGAAGAGATCGACCGGCTCCGGGCCCGCCAGATCCGCAACTTCACCGTCATCCAGATGCTGTCGCAGGGCGCTCCGATGATCGTGGCCGGCGACGAGCACCGCCGCACGCAGCACGGCAACAACAATGCCTATTGCCACAACAACGAAATCTCGTGGATCGACTGGACGCTGGTCGACAAGAATGCCGACATGGTGCGGTTCTTCAGCGAGATCATCCGGCGCCGCCGCCGCTACGGCATGCTGCATTCCGGCCAGTTCTTCACCGGCGAAAAGAACGCCCGCGGCCTGGCCGACGTCACTTTCCACGGCACTAAGCTGAACCAGCCGGAATGGGACAATGCCGATGGCCACAACCTGGCCTTCACGCTCGGCGGCAGCGACGATCATGACCTGCACGTGATGATGAACATGGGCTGGTACGATGCCGAATTCGAACTGCCCGTAATCGACGGCCACCACTGGTATCGCGTGGTGGATACATCGCTTCCCTCGCCGCACGACATCGAGAGCGAGGGCAGCGAAGTGCTGATCACCGGCGGCACCTATCTGGTGCCGCAGCGTACCGTCGTCGTGCTCACGTCCAAGATCGCGCAGTGATCCGCCTCTACGGACAAATTCACCATTTTTGGGGGAACAACGATGCCCACTGCTAACCAGCTAAACTTCACCTTCTCTGATACCATCGCCGGCTATATCGAGACCTCCGACCGCGACAAGGGCACGTTCAGCGTCAAGACGTCCGACGGCCGCATCTACGACGTCAAGCTGACGCCCGAGGCTTATGGCGAGGTGATCCGCAACCTCGGCGATGGCTGGCAGGATCCGGGCGCGGCGCTCGTCGACATGCTGCAGCCGGGCCGCTACCTGTTCGTCTACGGCCTGTTCTACCCTGAAGGGGCCAACGTTTCGTTCGAGGCCAAGCATCTGGTCTTCGTCGGCCGCGACCCGCACGAATTCCGCTTCGAGGCGCAGGATTGGTGGATCAAGCAGGTCCGCGAGCTGGCCGAGTTCTATTATCGCGCCCAGTTCCCCGATGGCGTCGTCGACTTCAACAACTACCGTACGCACCTGACCGTCGAAGGCCGCAAGATCGAGACGACCCGGCAGGAGACCGACACGATCTCCCGCATGATCTACGGGTTCGCCTCGGCCTACATGATGACCGGCGTCGACAAATATCTCGAGGTCGCCGAGAAAGGCACCGAGTACCTGCGCACCCACATGCGCGCCTCGGCCGGCGAAAACGAGATCTTCTGGTATCACGCCATGGATACCAAGGGCGATCACGTCCGCAAGATCTACGCCTCCGAGTTCGGCGATGACTACGAGGCAATCCCGGCCTATGAGCAGATCTACGCCCTCGCCGGCCCGATCCAGACCTACCGCATCACCGGCGACGAGCGCATCCTCGACGACGCGATCAAGACTTGCAACCTGTTCGACAAGTACTTCAACGACCCGGTCAAGGGCGGCTACTTCTCGCATGTCGACCCGGTCAACCTCGACCCGCGCCACCCCTCGCTGACGCACAACCGGGCGCAGAAGAACTGGAACTCGGTGGGTGACCACGCCCCGGCGTTCCTGATCAACCTCTACATCGCGACCGGCGACAAGCGCTGGTCGGACATGCTGAGCTACGTCGCCGACTCGATCGCCGACCACATGCCCGACTACGACAACTCGCCGTTCATGCAGGAAAAGTTCAACGAAGACTGGTCGCTGAACCACGACACGCCGCTGCAGAAGAACCGCGCCATCGTCGGCCACAACATGAAGGTGGCGTGGAACCTGCTCCGCGTCCACCACATGAAGCCCAACGACAAGTATGTCGCCTTCGCCCGCAAGATCGCCGAGGAAATGCCCAAGTGGGGCATGGATCCGCAGCGCGGCGGCCTCTACGACATGGTCGAGCGCTTCAAGAAGCCCGGCGAGAACTTCCACCGCCTGATCTGGCACGACCGCAAGGCCTGGTGGCAGCAGGAACAGGCGATCCTTGCCTACCTGATCATGGCCGGCTCGCTGAAGGATCCGGAGTACGTCAAGTACGCCCGCGAGTTCTCGTCCTTCTACAATGCCTGGTTCCCGGACAACGACTCGGGCGCGGTGTACTTCAACGTGCTGGCGACCGGCATCCCGTATCTGCTCGGTACGGAACGCCTCAAGGGCAGCCACTCGATGTCGGGCTACCATTCGTTCGAGCTCTGCTACCTCGCCGCCACCTACGGCAACCTGCTCGTAACGCACCAGCCGATGGACTTCTACTTCAAGCCCAAGATGGGTGCCCTGAAGGACAACATCCTGCGCGTCGCCCCCGATCTGCTGCCGCCGGGCAGCGTCAAGATCAGCGACGTCTGGATCAACGGCGTCCGTCACACCGACTTCGACGCCACCGCCCTGACGGTCACGCTGCCGAGCAAGGAATCCGAGGCCAAGCACCCGCTGATGATGCGGCCGGCGTGGTCGGGCAACCCGATGTTCGAGGATGCCGGCAATGACGACCTCAAGGTCCGGGTGCGCCTGGTGCCGGTCACCGACGGCTTCAGCGTCGATGTCGACGTCGAAGGCGACACCACCATCCTGACGCTGTCGGGCGCGCTCGACGACGTCGCCGAGCCGTCGCTGCGCGTGCGCTTCGACCACATCGTGGGCACGCGCCCCAAGACGCTGGTAATCCGCACCGAGGGCCTCGACACGCTGTCTGGCCTCGCCGCTCGCGCCATCGCCTTCGGCAGCCAGAAGCTCGACCTCGACGACAAGGTCTATATCGTGGCGGCCAATGCCTCGGTGCAGCAGTCGCTCAAGGACGCCGGCTACTGGGAAGAGATCATCGCGGTCGAAACGGTCGACCAGATCGGCTGATCCAGCCCGCCGTAGTGAGGTAGAGAGGCGTCGGGCAAGCCCGGCGCCTCTTTTCTTTGGCCACCAACCGGGCGGCGCATCGGGAAACCTGTGGGCTTCAGCGGGTGGAAGAGTGCTTGGTGGGCATAGCCTCGCCCCAGGGACTTCAGTCGTGGCCGCCCAGGTCCGGCAACTGCCGCAGCAGTTCTTCTGGATCGACCTCCCGTGCCTCTTCCAGCGCCAGCATGGCGACGCCGTCGCGAATGGGGAACGCAAGGCGCGCCGCAACCGACAGCAGTTCGCGCCCGTCCGGCGACAGCGCCAGCCGCGTCTTGGTCAGCGGGCAGACGAGGATTTCAAGCACTTTGCGGTCGAGATCGAGCGGACGCGGCATGGTTCAGCTCTCCCGCCAACCGGCGACGCGACCGCGGGCCGATGGCCGCATTATTGCAGCGATACGCCCGTGCCGCCCCGTGCCATCTCGTACTCGGCCATGGCGATCAGCGTCTCGGCGCGGTTCTCGAGCGACTCGGCTTCGAGCAGCGCCTGCTTTTCCGCTGCGCCATAGGGGCTCACCATGCAGCAGAAATTGACTAGGTCGGCGATCGGCGTCTTGTCGATCTCCTCCCAGTTCATGTCGATGTCGGCGAACTCGGCATAGTCGTGCATCATCTTGACGAAGCGCGTCCGGTCGACCTGCTCGGCGCCAAAGCCGTGCTCGAAGTCGGAGGCAAAGCGCCGCGCATCGACGATGCCCTGCCGATAGGGTGTGGTCACCGTCAGCTCGGATTTGAGTTCGAAGCGGCAGACGCCTTCGAGGATGATGAAGTAGCGGCTGTCGCCGTTCTCCTCGAAATGCGTCAGTCGGCCGAGGCAGCCGACCGAGCGGAGCGGCGCCCGGCCGCGCGGGCTTTCCTCGCTGCTGTCCTCCGGCTGGATCAAGCCGATCAGCCGGTCGCCGCGCAACGCCACGTCGACCATGTCGATGTAGCGCGGCTCGAAGATGTTGAGCGGCCGGTGCGCGAAAGGCAACAGCAGAGCGCCGGAGAGCGGGAACAGCGGCACGCTCCGCGGCAAATCCTCGATGGCTGCAGGACGTAGCATGCCGGGGCCCTTTCTCAGGAAAACAGCAGCGCCGACAATTGCCGGCGGCCGCGCAGGGTGGCGGGGTCCTTGGGGCCCCAGGCTTCGAAAAATTCGAGCAGCTTCTTGCGGGCGCCGTCGTCGTTCCAGGTCCGGTCGCGCCGCATCAGCGCAACGAGCGCCTCAGCCGCCGCCTCACGCCGCCCGTCGGCGTTGAGCACCACGGCGAGGTCGAAGCGGGCCTGGTGGTCATCGGGGTCGGCCGCGAGGCGGGCTTCGAGCGCATCGGTTTCGGAGAGTTCGGCTGCTTCGGTGACGAGCTTGATGGCCGCCAGCAGCGAAGTGTAGTCCTCGCCCTTGCGTGCGGCCTCGGGCAGGAGTTCGAGCGTCGCGCTCGCCTGCTCGACCTCGCCAGCCTCGAAATAGACCCGGGCCATGCCAAGCAGGGCGGGGGCGTTGTCCGGCGCGTGCTGCAGCACCATGCCGTAGATTTGCGCCGCCTGGCCCAGATCGCCGGCGGCATAGGCCTCGGCGGCCGCCGCGAGGGCGTTCTTGATCTCGTCTTCGAGCGAGCCTGCTGCCGGTTGCCCGGCCGGCGCGGCGGCGATCACCTTATCGGCGAAACGCCGGACTTCGCTCTCGGGGATGGCGCCCAGGAAGGCATCGACCGGCCGGCCGCCAGCGAAGGCGAACACGGCGGGGATCGACTGAATGCCGAGCTGGCCGGCGATCGCCGGGTTCTCGTCGATGTTGATCTTGACCAGTCGAATCTTGCCGGCCTTTTCCTTGACCACCTTTTCGAGGTTGGGGGTCAGCTGCCGGCAGGGGCCGCACCAGGGGGCCCAGAAATCGACCATTACCGGCGCTTCGAGCGAGGCGTCGATGACATCGGCCTTGAAGGCGCGATCGGTTGAGTCCTTGACGAGCGCCACGGGGGGCGTTGCGGGCTGGGCGCCGGCGATATTGACGTTCACGGTGGTGGCCCCTTGCTGGGAAAATGGACGCGTGTGTCTATTGTGCCTGACCGCCTGCGGCCTTGCAAATCCCGGCTTTCCGCCGCTCGCGCGGATCGACGCGAAGGCGGCGGAGTTTAGGGTTGCAATCGGCAACTCTATTGGGCATATAGGCGCGCGTCGCGGCGCTGCCAAGTCAACCGGCAGTGACCAAGCGTTGGAGTGCGGGTGTAGCTCAGGGGTAGAGCATAACCTTGCCAAGGTTAGGGTCGAGGGTTCGAATCCCTTCGCCCGCTCCAAAA
>Ga0209233_1000407_pt1 | contig 34143 bp, 32 predicted proteins | sample AraplaCL_Cvi_mCL_FD_184269 | JGI IMG/M metagenome (GOLD analysis project Ga0209233, IMG submission 184269) | Arabidopsis root microbial communities from the University of North Carolina, USA - plate scrape CL_Cvi_mCL (SPAdes) (version 2) | ecosystem: Host-associated > Plants > Roots > Endosphere...
TTTCGGCGATCGGGAAGATCGGCTGGCCCGTCAGCCGGTTGAGCACATAGAGGAAGCCGAGCTTGCTCGACTGGATCAGCGCCGGGACGGTCTTGCCGTCCTGCTGCAGGTCGAACAGCACCGGCGCCGAGTTGGTGTCGTAGTCCCAGATGTCGTGGTGGACGATCTGGTAGCTCCAGACGACCTTGCCCGTGTCGGGATTGAGCGCCGTCACCGAGGTCGAGAGCGGCATCGGCGCGGTGCGATCGCCACCGAAGAAATCGGGGCTGGGCGAACTCACCGGCAGGAACAGGAGGTTGTTCTGCGTGTCGATCGACATCGACGACCAGACGTTCGACGTGCCGGTCTTGGGGTCGAGGTCGGGCGGGATGGCGTCGAACTTCCAGTTCAGCTTGCCGGTCGCGGCATCGACGGCAAAGACCGAGCCCGGCGGCTGCACGGCCTGCGTCCAGTCCTGGCCGGCCCAGCCGATGAAGAGCTGGTTCTTATAGACCGTCGGCGGTTGAAGAATGGACAGCGGCCACTTGTTGTTGACGGTGTTCCACTGGTTGATGTCGAGCACGCCGTTTTGGCCGAAGCCGGCACAGGCCTGGCCGCTGTCGGCATCGACCGCGAAAAGCTTGCCGGCCGGCGTGCCGAGGTAGAGCACCTTCTGGCACGGCTGGCCGGCGACCGGATTGTCGGCCTGCCAGTAGGCGAGACCGCGGTTCTTGAGTTCGCCCTGGGTCGGATCCTTGAGCTCGGATTTGCTGTCGAAGGTCCACTTGACCTTGCCGGTGTCGGGCTCGACGGCAAAGATGCGGTAAAACGGGGTCGAGACGTAGAGCGTGTCGTTGACGAACAGCGGCGTCGCGCCCCAGTCGGAAGCCGGGGGACCCCCACTCTTCGACTTGCTGCCATCCGACACGTCGCCGGTGTGGAGTTCCCAGGCCTTGGCGAGCTTGCCCACATTGTCGGGCGTGATCTGGTCCGAGAGTGCGTATTTCTGCGCGTTGAGCTGGCCGGTGAAGGTCGACCAGGTCTGCGTGGCGCCGGTGTCGGTCGCCTGCTGGGCGAAGCCGGAGACTGTGGAAGCGGCGAGGATGCCCGCGGCGGCGAGGAAGACTGCGCGCTTCATGCTGCCGCCCTCCCGGCCGGCAGGCGGCGCGAACGGCCGAGGCCTTGCAGCAGGAAGCCGACGAAGGCCAGCACGGTCAGCGCCAGCAGGATTTCCGCCTCGAGGAAATAGGCCGCCACCGCCGTCCCCACGAGATCGAGCAGGATCAGCACCTCGAACAGCGCCTTGAGGCCGCCATGCAGCACGTCGCGCAGCAGCAGCGTGCCGGCGATCAGCAGCAGCAGGGTCGAACCCGCGACCAGCAGCGCGCCCTCGCTGCCGTGAATGCCATTGCCCGTCCAGATATAGTTGAAACCGGCGTCGATGAACCCCAGCAGGGAAGCGCCGCACAAAAGCCAAAGGCCGCCCGTCGGCGGCGAAAAAGAGGATCGCGTCATGTTTCAACTCCGGAGGTTCTGCCGGGACGCTGACGCGGCCCGGGCACGTAGGCACAACCGGCGAGGTCTCGCGATCGTTCCCGCGACAAAGTTGCGCGTGGGCTGTGAATCCCGACCGGCGGGTCTTTCGGCGGCGAGTGGCGCATCAAATGGCCGCCGAAGAGGCCGCGCCGGGCGGTGCGCGTGCCAAACCTGGGGCCAGGGCTCGCATTGACGCCAATGCGTCCCAACCCTAGAACCGCCTCACTCCGCGCGAGGCATCGATGTCCTACAACACTTTCGGCCAGCTCTTCCGTTTCACCACCTGGGGCGAGAGCCATGGGCCGGCGCTTGGGGTGGTGGTGGATGGCTGCCCGCCCGGCATTCCGATTTCGGCCGAGATCATCCAGGCCGACCTCGACCGCCGGAAGCCGGGCCAGTCGCGCTTCACCACGCAACGGCGCGAGGACGACTTGGTGCGGATCCTCTCCGGTACCTTCGAGGACGAGCGCGACGGGGTGCTGAAGACCACCGGCACGCCGATCTCGCTCCTCATCGAAAACACCGACCAGCGCTCCAAGGACTATTCGGAGATCAAGGACAAGTATCGGCCCGGCCACGCCGATTTCACCTATCACCAGAAATACGGCATCCGCGACTACAAGGGCTCTGGCCGGGCCTCGGCGCGGGAGACGGCGGCGCGGGTCGCGGCGGGGGCCATTGCGCGCCTCGTGATCCCCAATGTGCGCATTCGGGCGAGCCTGGTGCAGATGGGGCCGCACAAGATCGACTACGCCAATTTCGACTGGGAGCAGGTCGGGCAGAACCCGTTCTTCTGCGCCGACGCCAAGGCGGCCGAAATGTGGGAGGGCTACCTCGACGGCATCCGCAAGGCGGGCTCGTCGGTCGGCGCCGTCATCGAGGTAGTGGCCGAAGGCGTGCCGCCGGGCTGGGGGGCGCCGATCTACGGCAAGCTTTCGGCCGATATCGCCTCGGGCCTGATGTCGATCAACGCCGTCAAGGGGGTCGAGATCGGCGCCGGCATGGACGCCGCGAGCCTCACCGGCATCGACAACGCCGACGAAATGCGGGCCGGCAACCAGGGGCCCTATTTCCTCTCCAACCACGCCGGCGGCATTCTGGGGGGCATCTCGAACGGCGATCCCGTGGTCGCCCGTTTCGCCGTCAAGCCGACCTCCTCGATCCTGACGCCGCGGCGCACGGTGACGACCGCCAACGAAGAGACCGAAGTGGTCACCAAGGGCCGGCACGACCCCTGCGTCGGCATCCGCGCCGTGCCGATCGGGGAAGCGATGGTCGCCTGCGTGCTGGCCGACCACTTCCTCCGCCATCGCGGCCAGACCGGGCGCGAAGGCGGCGTGGGGTACTAGCGCGCTGCACGTTTCGAGGGATCGAAACGTAAAGTATGCCGCGGACGGTGGTGTTCGGGGAGAGCACCCCTCATCCGGTCCTGTCGGACCACCTTCTCCCACAAGGGGAGAAGGCAGGGCGAGGCTAGCGCTGCCGTAAACTACTCGGGCAGCCGCAAGGCCATCATGGCCTGCACCTTGCGGCGGTCTTCGGGCGTCGCCGGGTTGAAGATGAGCAGAGCCAGGTCTGGGCGGCCATCGACGGCGAAGGTCGAGTATTCGAGCCCGACTTCGCCGAACCCCGGATAGTCGATCCGTTTTAGGCCGGCGCCGTGCGCCACCACGTCCTGGTCGGCCCACATGGCGCGAAACTCGGCGCTGCTTTCGCTCAATTCATCGACCAGCGCCTGGATTTCCGCCGGCATGCCCGCCCGCAGGGCATCGCGCCGGACCGATCCCACCAGGAGCCGCGCCACCGCCTGCCAGTCCGGCAGATGATCGTGGCCATCGGCCCGGAACAGCCGGCGCAGCAGGTTGCGCTCACCGGGCGCCATGCTGGCGAAGTCGGCGAACACCGCCTCGGCCGCCTTGTTCCAGCCGATCACCGTCCAGTCGGGGGTCTTGACCACCGCCGGACTGTCGGGGATGGCGTCGATGACGCGCTGCAACTGCGGCGGTATCGCTTCCGAGCGCTCGGCGTGGCGCAGCCGCGGCGGCCGGTCCTGCGCCAGCAGGAACAGGTGCTCGCGCTCTTCGTCGTTGAGCGAGAAGGCCCGCGCCAGCCGTTCCAGCACATCCTCCGACGGAGCCCCGCCGCGCCCCTGCTCGAGCCAGGTGTACCAGGTGGCACTGACATGGGCGAGCTGCGCCACCTCCTCGCGCCGCAGCCCGGGCGTGCGGCGGCGCTGCAGCGGCAAGCCGTAAGCGGCCGGGTCGAGCCGGGCGCGGCGCTCCTTGAGATAGGCGCCGAGAAGGTTGCTGTCCTGGTCCATCGTCCCGAGCCTGTTAGTCGCCATACCGGTAAGAGGTCACGTCTGTTGCGAGCGGAGCGCGGGACTATGTCTCACGCACCAACGCAAGGAGATGTAAGTCATGCATGTTTTCGTAACAGGGGCCAGCGGCTGGATCGGCTCGGAAGTGGTGCGGCAGCTCGTCGGCGCTGGCAACCGCGTCAGCGGGCTGGCGCGGTCCGACGCGGCGGCCGCGCGGGCCGAGGCGGCGGGCGCGACGGTGCTGCGCGGCGACCTCGAAGCGCGCGAGCTGCTGGCCCGCGCCGCCCGGGAGGCGGATGCCGTAGTCCACACCGGCTTCATCCACGATTTTTCCAACTTCGCCCATTCGGTGGAAGTCGATCGGCTCGCCATCGAAGCCTTTGGCGAGGCGATGGCCGGCTCGGGCAAGCCGCTGCTGGTCGCCGCCGGTGTCGCCGCCCGCGCCGTCGGACGGCCGGCGACCGAGGAGGATCCGGTCGATACCGGCGTGTATCACGGCCCGGCGCGCGTCTCGGAGAGCGCGGCGCTGGCACTCGTCGAGCGCGGTGTGCGCGCCGGCGTCGTGCGCCTGCCCCCGACCGTGCATGGCAGCGGCGACTATGGCTTCGTCGCGGCGCTGGTCGGCATCGCCCGGCAAAAGGGCGCGGCCGGCTACGTCGAGGCCGGCGACAATCTCTGGCCGGCGGTGCACGTCACCGATGCGGCAAGAGTGTTCGTGCTGGCGCTCGAAAAGGGCGAGGCCGGGCAGCGGCACAATGCCGTACAGGACCAGGGCGTGCCGTTCCGCGACATCGCCGCGGTCATGGGCCGGCGGATGAACCTGCCGGTGATATCCGTGCCGAGGGACAAGGCGGGCGAGCATTTTGGCTGGATGGGCGCCTTCGTCCAGTTCAGCGTGCCGGCCTCGAGCCAGCTGACGCGCCAGCGGCTGGGCTGGACGCCGACCGGGCCGAACCTCATCGCGGACCTCGAAACGGGAACGTATTTCGACGTCTAGGTGCGGCGGGCGCACCGGCCCGCCATGGGCTTTGCGGGGTGGGCGCAACAGGCTGAGGGTGCGGGGCCACCCCCACCTCATGGCGCAAAAGCCTCCGCGGGTTATTGCCGCGCCGAGCAGGCCGAGTTTGCGGCCGCCCCCTCCCCAACCCTCCCCACAAAGGGGGAGGGTGTTCGGCGGTGCATCGTGGCAAAGGCGGTGCCTCGAACTCAGCCGGCCCCTCCCCTAGATGGGGCGGGTTGGGGAAGGGTGCCGCCCGCGCTCAGGCGGCCGAAACCGTGGCGATGAACTCGGCGACGTGGCGCTCGATGTCGGCGGGCGGCAGGCCGAAGCGGGCGGCGGCATCGGCGACGCCGAGGTTGCCGCTGATGACGAAGGCCTTGAGGCCGTCGCGCGCCAGGGCCACCGCCTTGGCGATGCTCAGCCCGCCCACGACCTGCACCGACCCGCGGCTGCCGACGGCGGCGTAGACCGCCCGCGCGATGTCGCCGAGATAATCCGATTGCAGCAGATCCGGGTTGGCGCGCCGCGCATCGAGCTGCAGGTGGATGCCGACCCCGTCGACGCCCGCATCGAGCATGCGCCGGGCGACGTCCACCGCCACATCGGCCGGTCCCTGGTGCGGCACCAGGATGTCGGCGAAAGCGAGCCTCGCGACGGCGGGATCGCGCTGGCGGAATTCGTCGCGCGTGGCGCACACCGCCTTGGCCGAATCGACGCCCGACAGGGCGAGGAAATCGATGATGTTGCCGCCATTTTCGTAGATCTTGCGGGCCTCGAACCCGGCCCCGTCCATCGACTTCATGTCGGCGAGCAGCACGGCATCGGGAAAGCGGCGGCGGAAGGCGGGGACGACGTTGACCACCCCTTCGCATTTGAGCAGGGGCGTCCCCATTTCGACCAGCGTGACGCCGGCGGCGAGCGCGGCGGCGGCAACCACGAGGCCCTGCGGCAGAGTGTCGGTATCGACCGAAATCTGGAACGTGCGGCGCGTCGTGAGCTGGTCGAGCAGCCACGCCGACGCGCTGCCCGGTTCGATCGTCGAAGTCGTCATGGCGGTGTCGAATCCCCCCTCGATTGCCGCTCCCCTTGTACTGCGCCGGAAGCACGACGGCATAGGCACAAGGCGGCGAAAATGCTGGGCAGGCCGTGGCCGCCGAGCGATGCTGGGCGGGCCAGTTCCCAGGAATCGCCCATGCCCGCCATCACCGTCACCGCCACGCCTTCGGCGGACGAACTCGCCGCGATCGGCGACCAGCTCTCACGCTTCAACGAAGACGATGTCGGCCCCTCCGGGCGGCTGCCGCTCGCCGTGCTGGTGCGCGACGAGGCCGGCGCGCTGGTGGGCGGCATTTCGGGCTACACCGCCTGGGGGTGGCTCTATGTGCAGTGGCTGTGGCTGGCCGCCGGGCAGCGCGGCCAGGGCCTCGCCGGCAAAATGCTGGCCGCGGCAGAGGCCGAGGCCCGCGCCCGCGGATGCCACGGCAGCTACATCGATACGTTCAACCCGGTGGCGCTGAAGGTCTACCAGCGGGCGGGGTATCTGCCGTTCGGCGAATTGCAGAACTTTCCCCCCGGCCGCACCCGGACGTTCCTGAGCAAGCCGCTGTAGCAAGGGGCAGCGGGCGGCAGGCCGGCGATGTTTGAGCCGGCGGCAAAATGCGCTAGAGCAGCCGCCATGTCAGCCTGGCGTTCCATTGTCGGCCATGCGCGCTCCGCCGCGGCGCCAGATACCAGCCGAGAAGCAGCGGTTCTTGCGGCACTCAGGCTCCGGCGGGGAACGGCCCGATGAGTGGCCGGCAGCGGCTCGACCGGGAGCTCGAAGCGCGCGGCCTGTTGCCGAGCCGGGCGCGGGCCCGCGACGCCATCCTTCGCGGCACGGTCAAGGTCAACGACGAAACGGTGGTGCGGCCCAACCAGATGGTGGGCGCCGACGACCGCATCGATCTCGACGACCCCGCCGCCGCCTATGTGTCGCGCGCGGCGCTGAAGCTGATCGGCGGGCTCGACGCGGGCGACGTGCCGGTCAAGGGCCGCATCTGCCTCGATGTCGGCGCCTCGACCGGCGGTTTCACCCAGGTGCTGCTCGAACGCGGCGCGGCGCGCGTTTATGCGGTCGACGTCGGCCACGGCCAGTTCAGCGATCGCATCGCCCGCAGCAAACGGCTGGTGGTGATCGAAGGGCAGAACGCCCGCGACCTCGACAGCACGATCATCCCCGAGCCCATAGACCTCCTCGTCTGCGACGTGAGCTTCGTGTCGGTGACCAAGGTGCTGGCCGCGCCGCTTGCCCTGTGCCGGGCCGGAGCCGACGCGGTGATCCTGATCAAGCCGCAGTTCGAGGTGGGCCGGGAGCATGTGGGCAGCGGCGGTATCGTCAGCGACAACGCCGCCATTGCCGCCGCGGCAATCGCGGTGGTCGAATTCGTCGAAGCGCAAGGCTTCGAGTACCGGCTGTCGCTGCCCTCCCCGATTTCCGGCGGCGACGGCAATCGCGAGGTGGTGGCCGTGTTTCGCAAGGCTGGCGCTGGCGCCCTCTGATCCATCGGTCGTTTGAGTGAGTCGCGTAGACGGAGCGCATGCCCATCCTTGGTCACCGTTTTTCGGGCTACGTAAATTGCTTCAGCGGCGATGATTTTTGTGCTACATAAATCGTCGTGGAAATCCTCTTCGACGAAATCAAGCGTTTCGCCAATCTTGAAAAGCACGGCTTCGATTTCGTTGATCTGACGGTCGATTTCTTCATCGGCGCGACCTACCTGCGCGGCAACCAGCCCGGTCGGTTTCTCGCTATCAACCGGGTAGCCGAGACCGTGACTGTCGCGGTGGTCTTTCGTCCCTACGGCAGCGAAGCCCTGTCGGTGATTTCCATGCGCCACGCCACCCCGAGCGAACGGAGGGTTTTCGATGCCCAACACTAAGCGCGCCACAAGCCTCACCGATGCCGACGAGGCCGAGATCGTCCGGCGAGCGGAGAGCGATCCGGATAATCCGCCTGCCACCCTGGAACAACTGGCCCACCCGATGACCATGGCCGAGGCGCTGCCCGAACTCGCCGCGGCGGCCGCCCGCAAGGCCGGCCGGCCGCGATCGGAAGACCCCAAGGTGCACGTATCGCTGCGCCTCAGCCGCGACGTGCTGGATCACTACCGGGCCACGGGGCGCGGCTGGCAGGGGCGCATGGATGCCGATCTCAGGAAGATGATCGTCATCGGCCAGCCGTCCCGACGCCAGCGCTGACAAAGGCGAAGGCCGCCAACGCCGCCTCCGCCTTTCGAGCGCCGAGGGGCACGCAAGACGGCCGATCATCGTCAAATGCCGATTGAGCATGTCGGTGGGCTCTGATAGCTTCGGCATCGTTCCGTCCTGGAACCGACACAGCTTCCCTCGATCCGCTGCCACCCGTGCCCGTTCGGCGCGCCGGTGAGGTGTCGGGAAGCTTCGACAACCGCGCAAACAAAGAAATTGGCAGGTCACATCATGCAGTATCGTCGCTTGGGCAAATCGGGCCTCAAAGTCAGCGAATTCTCCTTCGGCGCCTGGGTGACGTTCGCCAAGCAGGTGGGCGAGAACGACGCCGCCTCGCTGATGGGCTACGCCTACGACAATGGCGTCAACTTCTTCGACAACGCCGAGGGCTACGAGAAGGGCAATGCCGAGATCGTCATGGGCGAGGCGCTCAAGGCGCTGAACTGGCCGCGCGAGAGCTATGCGGTATCGTCGAAAGTGTTCTGGGGTACCGGCAAGGGCACCATGGATCGCGGCCTGTCGATCAAGCACATCACCGACGCCGCCCATGCCGCGCTGAAGCGCTTCCAGCTCGACTATCTCGACCTCTATTTCTGCCACCGCCCCGACCTCGACACGCCGATCGAAGAGACGGTGCGGGCGATGCACAACCTCATCGTGCAGGGCAAGATCCTCTATTGGGGCACGTCGGAGTGGACCGCCCAGCAGCTGACGGAAGCCTATTCGGCGGCACGCGAATACAACCTGACCCCGCCGACCATGGAGCAGCCCGAATACAACCTTTTCCGCCGCGAGAAGGTCGAAGCAGAGTTCCTGCCGCTCTATTCGCTGTTCGGGCTCGGCACCACCATCTGGTCGCCGCTCGCCTCGGGCATCCTGACCGGCAAGTACAATGACGGCATTCCCGCCGACAGCCGCATGAACCTGCCCGGCTACGAATGGCTCAAGGCGCGGCTCGACAGCCCCAAGGGCAAGGATGAGCTCGCAAAGGTGCACAAGCTCGCGGGGCTCGCGGGCGACCTCGGCATGCCCATCCACCATCTGGCGCTGCTCTGGTGCAATGCCAACCCGCATGTCTCGACGGTGATCCTGGGCGCCTCCAAGCTGAGCCAGCTCAAGGACAACCTCAAGGCGCTCGACTCGAAGAGCAAGATGGCGCCCGAGGTGCTGGCCAAGATCGAAGAGATCATGGGCAACAAGCCCCACGGCCCGCTGAGCTACTGAGTCGGGACGACGCGGCTCGGCCTCCGGCGGCCGGGCTGCCCCCTCGCAAAAAGTGTCCGGAGGGCTGCGGCAGGCGCCGCCCCTCCCCATCGGGCGGCCATCGCTTTTCGGGCGCTGGCGGAGCGGCGGCGCAACCTTTCCCCACCACGGCAGTTGAGCCGAAAAGGCCCGCCGTGGAGAAGCCAGATGTCACAGGTCGCGCCGACCAATTTCGAACGAACGCAGGTTCACCACCTGATCGAACCCTTCATGGACGACCTGCGCGACTGGCGGCTCGAGGTATCGCGGCTGCTCGAGCGCACGCGCGCCGCCCATGAGGCCAACGTCCTCGACTATGCGCTGGTCAACGAGGTGCAGATCGCCCGCGAGGGGCTCGATTGGGAAATCGAGGCGTTCGAGGCGGTGGCCCGCGACCTCGGAGAAGCCGCGCCGCCCGAGCTGAAGCTCGCCGAATTGCGAAAGGCCCTCAATAGTCTCCAAAGGGCGACCGAATTGCTGGCCGACATGGTCGACGACATGAACGTCGGACCCGGCAGCGTCATCGAAGCGATCCCCCCTGCCTGATCCGTGGGCCGCCCCTTGGCCAACCGCGCCGGGGGCTCTAGGGATAGCGGCCATGGCGCAAAATCTCACCACCATCGGCTTCGATGCCGACGACACGCTCTGGCACAACATGAAGTTCTACGACCTGACCGAGGCCAGGTTCGCCGAACTGCTCTCGGCCTATGCCGCGCCGGAGCACCTGGCCGAGCGCCTGCTCGCGGCCGAACGGCAGAATCTCAGGCTCTACGGCTTCGGCATCAAGGGCTTTACGCTCTCGATGATCGAGACGGCGATCGAGGTAACGGAGGGCAAGGTGCCGGCCCCGGTGATTCGCGACATCCTCGAGGCGGGGCGCGAGATGCTCAGCCACCCGGTCGAGCCGCTGCCCTTCGCCCGGGAGGCGCTCGAGGCGCTGGCGCCTTCGCACCGGCTGGTGCTGATCACCAAGGGCGATCTCTTTGACCAGGAACGCAAGGTCGCCGCCTCCGGGCTCGGCGACTATTTCGCCGGGGTGGAAATCGTCTCCGACAAGACCGCCGTTACCTACCGGCGGATCTTCGCCCAGTATGGCGAGGGCCCCGACCGGGCGCTGATGGTGGGCAATTCGCTGAAGTCGGACGTCGTGCCGGCGCTCGACGCCGGCGCCTGGGGCGTATTCGTGCCGCACGAAATCAACTGGGCCCTCGAGCATCACGACGAGCCCGAGGGTGCCGAGCGGTATCGCCAGATCGGCGACCTGAGCGAACTGGCAGGGCTGGTGCGGGAAATCGGCTAGGGCCTTGCGGGGCAGTCTTCGCCCCGTTCTCACCTTGTACGCCGAGTTCGTGGCCTCACCCCTCCCCAACCCTCCCCATCGAGGGGAGGGTGCCGGCTGAGGTTGGGGCACGGCTTTGCAACGTGCACTGCGCGAGCACCCTCCCCCTTTGTGGGGAGGGCTGGGGAGGGGGCGGCCGCGCGCACAGCCGCCGCGCCGAATACCATGGCCAAGGACAAGGAGCCGGCGTGGCCCTCGTTCGCCAACGCCGCTAAAACTCGCTCCATGTCTTCAGCGCGGCGTTGCCGTCGGTGCGGTAGGCGCGGGCTTTGGCGGGTCGCGCGGCGCGTGAGGACGGGACGGAGTAGCTGCGCGGGCGGTCGGCGAGGACGAAGATGTCGACGATGCGGTCGAGTTCAGTGGCCTGAGCCTCGGTCTGCTCGATGGCGGCGTTGGTTTCCTCGACAAGGGCGGCGTTGTGCTGGGTCATCTCGTCCATCTGGCGCACGGCGGTAGTGACTTCGCCGATGGCCGAGGACTGGCTGCGGCTCGCGGAAGCGATGTCCTCGATCAGGCGGAGGTTTTCGCGCACCCCGCCCACCATCGCCTCGATGCGCGCCGTGGCATCGGCGACCAGCCGGGTCCCCGCCTGCACTTCGGTGGAGGATTGCTCGATCAGCGCCTTGACCTCGTTGGAAGCCCCGGCGGCCGACTGGGCGAGGCGCCGCACTTCCACGGCGACGACGGCAAAGCCCTTGCCGGCGTCCCCTGCCCGCGCCGCCTCCACCGAGGCGTTGAGGGCGAGGAGGTTGGTCTGGAACGCGATGTCGTCGATCAGCCCGATGATGTTGGAGATTTTCGACGAACTGGCCGAGATGCGGTCCATGGCGGCGTTGGCATCGGTCATGACGCCGCCGGTCGCCTCGGCACCGACCGCCACGTCGCGCGAGCGAGCGGTCGCCTCCTCTGCGCGGCCGGCGTTTTCTGAGACGGTACGGGCGAGCTGTTCCATGGCTGCCGAGGTCTCCTCGACCGCGGCCGCCTGCCGCGTGGTGCGCTCGGCGAGGTCGTTGGCGCCCGACAGGATTTCGCCGGTCGCGGTGCGCACCATGCCGGAGGTTTCGCGCAGCTGGCCGACGATCTCGGTCAGCTTGTCGGCAACCGCGTTGACATTGGCCTTGAGCTTGTCGAAGGCGCCGGAATAGTCGCCCTCGACGCGATGCGTGAGGTTGGTCGCGGCGAGCGCGGCCAGCACGGTGCCGGTTTCGCCGAGCCCGCGATCGACGGTCTGCACCAGCTGGTTGACGCTGCCGGCCAGCGCGTTGAGTTCGTCGTCGGGGAAATTGGCATCGACCTGGCCCGAGAACTCGCCGCGGACAGCGGCGTCGACCACGGTACCGAAGGCTTCGCGCAGGTCGGCCATCATCTTGCGGCGCGCCGCGGTGTTGGCGGCGAGCGTCGCGGCTTCGGCGGCGGTCATGGCGGCGACCTTTTCGCCGTTCTGCCGGAAGGTTTCGGCGGCGGTCGCGATCCGCCCGATCTCGTCGCGATCGCCGGCCGAGGGAATGACGGCCTGGAAATTGCCGCCCGCTACGTCGAGCAGGGCGCGCTCCATGAGGCCGAGGCGGCGCGCGACGGTGCGCAGGATGACGACGGCGGCAAAGCCGACCGCCAGCGCGCTCCCCACGGCCAGGGCGATCGAGACCAGCGTGATGTTGCCGTAGATGCCCTCGCTCTCGGCATAGAGCTGATTGGCGACGCGCACCTGCAGATCGACCAGCTTGCCGACCGCCGCCGTGACCGGATCGATCGCTGGATAGAGCCGCTCGTTGTCGAACTTCACCAGCGCAGCATGGTCGTTGCTGGCCATGATCCTAGCCAGGTCGGCCAGCGGCCCGGCCGTCTTGTCCATCTCCGCCTGCGCCTTGGCCACGAGGCTCTTTTCCTCCTCGGTCAGGTAGGTCGAGGTATAGGCCTTCCACTGCGTGGCGATCACGTTGTTTGCCGCCGCCAGCTGATTTACCCCGTCGGCGGTCGTCACGACGCCGTTCTCGACCTTCTGCGCGTTGTCGACGATCGAGCCACCGTAAGCATCGGAAACTGCCTTGAGCTGCTGCAAGGGAATGACGCGATCAGCGATGATCGAGCTCATCCGGGCGTTGATGGTGGCAAGGCCCGAAAACGTGTTCACCAGCAGGACGACGATCAGCAGGCTGAGGGCGACCAGAGCTAGGCTGAGCTTGACTTTGATGGACATGGTGCGTTCCAGCGGCCGGTGCGACGCATAGCCGGTCCCGCGAGCCCGACCGATGCTCCACGACCCTTCTGCCCTTGGGGAACGCCGGCCTCCACGTCCCATGGCCTGCCGCTTTCGCCGGCATTGCCACAGCGCCCCGCCGCCGCGGCAATGTCGCGTCGGTCGGAAGTCGTCACTCCCAACTCAAGTCTGCTCGCCGCGATTTAAGCCGGGGTAAATTTCCAAACCGATTTAAGTACTCACAATCTGGAAAGTTCGGTCGCTTTTGGTATGATCATGGGTATTTTTCCGGATACCCGGAGAACGTTTGCAGCGCGTTCCGGCGGCAGGCGGACGACGCCTCGTCGGATGGGGCCGCATGCCCGACCCGCGTCGGGGCGGCTTGCCTCGGACGGCCGGTGATGCTTTAGGGGCGGCTTTCCTGACGATAGGCGGCCTTCGCACGCCTGTCGCGACACCAGTTCAGATTGACCCCATGATCCGTCTCGAAAATATCGGCAAGCAGAACGGCCGGCAGATCGTCTTCATCGAGGCCTCGGCCGCGCTGCAGAAGGGCGAGAAGGTCGGGCTCGTCGGCCCCAACGGCGCCGGCAAGACGACCTTGTTCCGGCTGATCATCGGCGAGGAGCAGCCGGACGAGGGGCAGGTCGCGGTCGATCGCGGCGTCACCATCGGCTATTTCAGCCAGGATGTCGGCGAGATGGGCGGCCGCAGCGCCGCGGCCGAAGTGATGGAAGGCGTCGGCCCCGCCAGCGCCCTGATGGCCGAGATGGCCGAACTCGAGGCGGCGATGGGCGATCCCGAGCGCGCCGACGACATGGACGAGATCATCACCCGCTATGGCGAGGTGCAGGGGCAGTTCCAGGAGCTCGACGGCTACAGCCTCGACGCGCGCGCCCGCGAAGTGCTCGACGGCCTCGGCTTCAGCCAGGAGATGATGGACGGCGACGTCGGCGCGCTGTCGGGCGGCTGGAAGATGCGGGTGGCGCTGGGCAAGATTCTGCTGATGCGGCCCGACGTGCTGCTGCTCGACGAGCCGAGCAACCATCTCGACCTGGAAAGCCTGATCTGGCTCGAAGCCTTCCTCAAGCGCTACGAGGGGGCGCTGCTGATGACCTCGCACGACCGCGAGTTCATGAACCGCATCGTCAACAAGATCGTCGAGATCGACGCCGGCTCGCTGACCTCCTATTCGGGCGACTACGAGTTCTACCAGCAGCAGCGGGCGCTGTCGGAAAAGCAGCAGCAGGCGCAGTTCGAGCGCCAGCAGGCGATGCTAGCCAAGGAAATCGCCTTCATCGAGCGCTTCAAGGCGCGCGCCTCGCACGCCGCGCAGGTGCAGAGCCGGGTCAAGAAGCTCGACAAGATCGAAAAGGTCGAGCCGCCGAAGCGCCGGCAGACCATCGCCTTCGAATTCCGCCCGCCGGCGCGGTCGGGCGAGGACGTGGTGCTGATCCGTGGCGTCGGCAAAGCCTATGGCCGGCGGACGATCTATGACGGGCTCGACTTCCATGTCCGCCGGCGCGAGCGCTGGGCCATCATGGGGGTAAACGGGGCCGGCAAATCGACGCTGCTGAAGCTCGTCGCAGGCAGCGCTGAGCCCGACGCGGGCAGCATTTCGCGTGGGCCCAGCGTCAAGATGGGCTATTTCGCCCAGCACGCCATGGACCTGCTCGAGGGCGACCGTACGGTGTTCCAGTCGCTCGAGGACAGTTTCCCGCAGGCCGGGCAGGCGCCGCTGCGCACCCTTGCCGGTGCGTTCGGCTTTTCCGGTGACGAGATCGAAAAGCCGTGCCGGGTGCTGTCGGGCGGCGAGAAAGCCCGGCTTGTGATGGCGAGGTTGTTGTTCGACGCACCGAACTTTCTAGTGCTGGACGAGCCGACCAACCACCTCGACATCGCCACCAAGGAAATGCTGATCACGGCGCTGTCGGAATATGAGGGCACGATGCTGTTCGTGTCGCACGACCGGCATTTCCTCGCCGCGCTCTCCAACCGGGTGCTGGAACTGACGCCCGACGGCATCCACGCCTATGGCGGCGGCTATACCGAATATGTGGCGAGCACCGGCCGCGAGGCGCCGGGCCTCAGGAGCTGAGGCTCGGCGAGGCCCTTGCCGCCGCCCTGCCCGCTCAGGCGCCGCGGAACTTGTAGAAGATGTGCATGCCGATCTTGGTCACGCGGGTGAGCTGGGGCGCCCAGTCCGGGTAGACGTAGGTGGCGTGGTAGTGCGTGGCGTTGCCCACTTCGCTGAGATAGAGCTCGCCGCTCGCGACCTTGCCCGCGATCTCCTGCGCCTGCTTCCAGGGCTGCGGCTCGTTGATCACCTCCGGAATGCCGTCGCAGGCGAAGGAGAACTGGCAGGCGTCCCGGTGGCCGGCATCCTGGAACACCACGTTGCAGATGGTCTTGGGGTAGAGCGGGTGGGCCAGCCGGTTCATCACCACCTGCGCCACCGCTACCTGGCCGCGATAGCTCTCGCCGCGCGCCTCGAAATAGATCGCCTGCGCCAGGCAGTTGAGATCCTTGGCCGAGTAGGTGTCGCTCACCGGGTATTTCGGGAACGTCGTGATGGGCGCGTCCTCGCGGGCATAGGCGAGTTGCCGCGAAAGCGTGCCCGGAACGGGGGGCGTCGGGGCCGCGGCTGAATCGATGGCGCTGAGGGCGGCGCTGCCGGGCTGCGGCGCGGCGGCCGCCGAAGGGTCGACCGCGGCGAGCGCGATCTTCGCGCTGACGGCGGTGGGGCTCACGGCGACCACGCTGTCGGCCACCTGCGTCGCCGCCGGCACCGGGGCGGCGCCGGGGTTGGAGGTCTGGAGCGCGGCGATGCGGGTGCGCTCGGCCTCGAAACTCTTGGTCATCGACAAGACGTCGACATCGGGCCGGAGCCGATCGGCCTTCATAGCCTCGTTCGGCCCGACGAACGTGCCGACGGTGGTGAAGAGCGCCTTGACCGAGCCGGTGATGATGGGGTCGGCGCCGGCGAAGCGCAGCGTGGCGGCCTCGGGCGGCGGCGCATCGGGCCGCACCTCCTCCGCCTTGAGATCCTGCAGCTGTCCGGTCCACCCCACGAAGCAGAAAATGGCCACGATGGCCCCGGCGAGCAGCCGGAGGGTGGCATAATCGGCGCGAGCTCGACGAGCTGCGGAGGGCCGATACTCTGTCAAAACGCGGGTACTCTCACTACTCAACAACCAGGGTACGCGCCGACAAAGGCTACAATGCCGGCAAAACCCATCATCCGCCGTTAGGGTTAGCATGGCGTAAACACGCCGATTCGGGCTGAAACGGGCCGATGGCGTGGCGGGCGTGGTTAAGCGAGCTGCCTCGCCGGGCGATGGGGCTGGTTCGTTTTGGCACCAGGAGAGCGCGGCCCGTCGTCTTGGTGCGGCCAAACTGTGCGGCGGACCGATGGCCGGCGCCACTGCAAGCTTCAGCCGGTCAGGGAGCGCCGTCGGGACGCGGCTCAGGAAGCGGGAAACCTCGAGGCGGCGGGCAAGGTCAGAAGGTTCTGACAGTCGGCGGCCGACAGCGGGATAGGTCACCACGAGACTGTGTTTCTGCCGCTTTCGACAGTCTCATCCGGAAGCGGGGGTCGCTGAGCCCTCCCCGTCTCGATGCCTCGAACGAGGCTCCCGATGTCTGAATTGTCGCCGCCGTGCGCCAGAGGATGTGGCGCCCCGCCGGAACCGCGCTACCCCGCCGCCTGGGCCAGGGCGAGGCGGGCGATGGGCACGCGGTAGGGGGAGGAGCTGACGTAGTCGACGCCGAGGCTGGCGAAGAATTCGAGCGAGGCGGGATCGCCCGCGTGCTCGCCGCAGATGCCGATCTTGAGCTTTGGGTTGGCCGCCCTGCCCCGCTCGATGGCCATCGAGATCAGTTCGCCGACGCCCTTCTTGTCGATGGTGACGAACGGGTCGTCGGCGTAGAGGCCCTTGCGCTGGTAGGCGGCGAGGAAGGCGGGGGCGTCGTCGCGGGAGATGCCGAAGGTGGTCTGGGTCAGATCGTTGGTGCCGAAGGAGAAGAAATCGACGCCCCGGGCGATGTCGCCGGCGCGGATGGCGGCGCGCGGCAGCTCGATCATGGTGCCGAAGGCAAAGCGTCGTCGCGCTTCGATGTCGATGCCGGAATGGTCGACCAGCGCCATGACGCGATTGCGAATCCAGGTCACTTCACTGGTGGTCGAAACGAACGGCACCATGATTTCGAGCACCACCGGCTCGTTCTGCCGGCGCGAGGCGGCGCGGACGCCGGCCAGCAGCGCCGCCATCTGCATTTCGAGGATTTCGGGATAGGTGATGGCGAGCCGGACGCCGCGGTGGCCGAGCATCGGGTTGACCTCGGCGAGCCGGTCGAGGCGAAGCCGCAGGGCGCGGACGGCGAGGCCAAGCGACTGGGCGGTTTCCTCGATGTCCTCGTCGGAACGCGGCAGGAATTCGTGCAGGGGCGGATCGAACAGCCGCACCGTGACCGGGCGCCCCGCCATGGTGGTAAAGAGCTGGGAATAGTCCTCGGTCTGGTAGTCAACGAGCCCGGTCAGCGCAGCCGAGCGATCCGCTTCGTCCTCTGAGAGGATCATGCGCCGCAGCGCCACCATGCGCTCGGGCGAAAAGAACATGTGCTCCGACCGCGCCAGCCCGATGCCTTCGGCGCCGAAGGAGAGCGCGGTGCGGGCGGCCTCCACCGTTTCGGCGTTGGTGCGCACGCCGATCCGGCGCGCCTGGTCGGACCAGCCGAGGAGCTTGCCCATGGCGCCCCCGATATGGGGCTGGCTGAGCGGCAGCGTGCCGGCATAGACGGCGCCGTCGCTGCCATCGATGGTGATGCGGTCGCCGAAGCGGAACTCCTTGCTGCCAATGGTGCAGCGCATCTCGGCCGCGTCGACGGCAAGGCTGCGCACCGCGGCAACGCAGGGCTTGCCGGTGATGCGGGCGATGACGGCAGCGTGGCTGGTCATGCCGCCGCGCGCCGTGAGGATGCCCGTCGCCGCCTGCATGCCTTCGATATCGGCCGGGCCGGTTTCGTTGACGACGAGGATACAGGCCCGGCCGCGCGCCCGCATGCGCGCCGCATCCTGCGGATCGAACACCACCATGCCGCTAGCAGCACCGGGCGACACGCCAAGGCCGCGGGCGATCGCCTGCACCTCGCCATCGGTCCTCAGGCGCGGGTGCAGCAACTGCGTCAGCCGGGCGGGCTCGGTCCGCCGCACCGCCTCGCGGCGATCCCAGGCGCCGCGGTTGACGCGGTCGACGGCCGCCTCGATCTCGGCGGCGGCGCTCGGCTGCACCGGGCGGGCGGAAACGAGCCGGATGCCGCCGATCTCGGCCGAGACGAGGCACGCCATGTGCTGGCCGGCGGCGCGATCGAGGATGTCGATCAGCGGCCCGGCAGCGCCCAGCCGGGTGTCGAGCGTGTCGCCCGTCACCGGGGTGGGGCCGATCTCGCCGGTCTGCGGATCACGGCTGAGGAACTGCACGAGGTCGCCTTCGGCCATCGCCTGGACGATGACGAGGTCGGCGCCGCTGTCCGGCCCCGGCGGGCCGAAGGATTCGAAGGCGTGGCGGATGGCCCGGCCGAGCGGCCGCTGCGAATCGACCGATTCAGCCTCGTTGCGGGGCGCCCCGATGCCGGTGACGGCAGGCATCAGGCCGCTCGAATGGCGCTGCGCCGAGGTGCGGACGACGAGCGGCGGCGGCCTGCCGTGGCGATCGACGAGGCGGAAGAGCGTTGCGACCCAGGTGCGCCGCAGCCGGTCGTCGGCCGTGTGCCGCTCGGCCTGCAGCGCTTCCCATGCCGCGCGCGTGACCACGATGGTGGGGATGACCGGAAAGCCCCCGGCGGCGGCCTCGTGGATCCAGCGCGCCTTACCCACCAGCAACCCAGCCTGCGCTGCCGAAAGGTTTGCCGTGCCGTATGCCGGCGCGATCGCAAACATTTCGGGGGCGAGGGTCACGAGGGATGCGTCCAGGGTTGGCGAGGCGGGCATATTGCGCGGGGCTCGCGCGGCGGGCAACAAGACTTGACTTGCAGATGGGCAGAAAGCATTTCCATGGCCATGGAAAAGCGGCCGCAACTTGACATTGTGCTCTGCGCTCCGCGCGGTTTCTGCGCCGGCGTCGACCGGGCGATCCAGATCGTCGAGCTGGCACTCGAAAAATATGGCGCGCCGGTCTACGTGCGGCATGCCATCGTGCACAATAAATACGTCGTCGACGGGCTGAAGGCCAAGGGCGCGGTGTTCGTCGAGGAGCTCGACGAGATTCCGGCCGCAACCGCTGCCCCGGTGGTGTTTTCGGCGCATGGCGTGCCCAAATCCGTGCCGGCCGATGCCGCGAACCGCAGGATGTTCTTCCTCGATGCCACCTGCCCGCTGGTCAGCAAGGTGCATGTGGAGGCGCAGCGGCACTTTTCCGAGGGGCACGAGATCGTGCTCATCGGCCATCGCGGGCACCCCGAAGTGGTGGGCACCATGGGGCAATTGCCGGACGGCGCGATCAGCCTCGTCGAAACGGTCGCCGATGCCGAAGCGTTCGCGCCGCGCGACCCGCAAAGCTTGGCATTCGTGACGCAGACGACGCTCAGCGTCGACGACACGAGCGCCATCGTCGCCGTGCTGCGGGCCCGCTTTCCGGCGATCAACGGGCCGCACAAGGAAGACATCTGCTACGCCACCACCAACCGGCAGGATGCGGTCAAGCGCGTGGCGCCCGAAGTCGATGCGATGATCGTGGTGGGGTCGCCCAATTCGTCCAATTCGATGCGGCTGGTCGAGGTGGCGCAGCGCGCCGGCTGCGCCAATTCGATGCTGGTCGACCGGGCGGCGGAGCTCGACTGGTCGAAGTTCGACGGCGTGCGGCGGCTCGGCGTGACCGCCGGCGCTTCGGCACCCGAAACGCTGGTCGACGAGATCATCGAGGCGTTCGCGCAACGCTACGACATCAAGGTCGCGTCCAGCGGTACGCAGCGCGAATCGATCGTCTTCAACCTGCCGCGCGAGCTGCGGGTGGCGGCTGCCGGCTGATGGAACTCGAAACGGTACTCGAGACCGAGCGGCTGCGCCTCACCAACTGGCCCGTCGCCTATATCGACGACTTGGTGCGGCTGCACGGCGACCCGGAAGTCTCGCGCTTCCTCAGCTTCAGCGGCGCCCCCGAGACCCGGCAACGGGCCGAGCAGCGGCTGGCGCTGTGGGCCGACAACTTTGCCACCCACCGTATGGGCAAGCTCCGGATGACCCGAAAGGCCGACGGCGCCTTCGTCGGCCGGGCCGGCTTCGGCATTTACCCCCCGACCGGCGAGCCCGAAATAGGCTACGCCCTGCTGCGGGAGAACTGGGGGCTGGGCTACGCCAAGGAGGCGGCGGCGGGGCTCCGCGACTGGCTGTTCCGCGACACCGGGCGTGACCATTTCATCGGCTTTGCCGATGTCCGCAACGCCGCCTCGATCCATGTCCTGCAATCGATCGGCATGCGCCCTACCTTCGTCCGCACCGAGCCTGATGGGGTGGCCTGCCAGTTCCACGTATTGGCGCGCGAGGACTGGCGTGGCTGAAACCGTCATCATCCACACCGACGGCGCCTGCTCGGGCAATCCGGGCCCCGGTGGCTGGGGCGCGGTGCTGCAGTATGGCGCGAAGGTGAAGGAGCTGAAGGGCGGCGAGCGGCTGACCACCAACAACCGCATGGAGCTGACCGCCGCCATCGAGGCGCTGAACGCGCTCAAGCGCCCGTGCCAGGTGGAGCTCCACACCGATAGCCAGTACGTCAAGAACGGCCTCACCAGCTGGATCCACGGCTGGAAGAAGAACGGCTGGCGCACCGCCGACAAGAAGCCGGTCAAGAACGTCGAGTTGTGGCAGGCGCTCGACGAGGCAGTCGGCCGGCACCAGATCGACTGGCGCTGGGTCAAGGGCCACAACGGCGACGAATTCAACGAACGCGCCGACCAGCTGGCCAACGAAGGCATGGCCCCGTTCAAGCCGCCGCGCGGCGCGCAGGCGCTGATGCCGCCGGTCTGATCGTAGCCAGGTAGCGGCAGAGCCGAGCGGGGGGCTCCGCCGCCGTCGTCCCATCGATAATTCACGCCAAATCGCTTGCGACCGAATGCCTCAGTGGCGGAGATGCGACAGGATCACTGTCACAATCCGGTCATCATTTTTCTTCGGTTGCGGGGCCAGAAAGCCGGCGGCAGAAGTGTGGCCAGAAAGCGCCCGTACTCCCACAGGCGCCTTTGACTGGGCCAAATAACATGACCAAACTGCACATCGCTCTCATCGCTCTGCCGCTGCTGGCCGCTTCCCCGGCCATGGCCGCCGACCTCATGAAGCCCGCTGCCGCCGTGGCTCCCGCCCCGGCGCCGACGACCACGATCAGCTTCGAAGCCAGCCCGGAATTCAAGGCGGCCTCGGGTGTCACGCAGAACGACCTCGCCGACTGGTACGGCAAGCTCGGCATCGGCTACGTCATCGCTCCGGGCTGGACCATCGGCGCCTCGGGCCAGTACACCGCCAAGCCGGCTTCCGGCAGCTTCGACAATCTCTACACGGGCCAGGTCGAGGGCACGGTGGCCTATAAGTTCAAGCTGACCGACCAGTTCTCGGTCACCGGCACTGCCGGCCTCGGCTACATCTGGGGCAACACCGGCTACGCCGGCGGCGTCTTCACGAGCTCCGGGACCGACCTCGGCAACAGCGACGACTCGTTCGGCTACTACCTCGTGCAGGGCGCCGTCGACTACAAGCTCGATAGCCACTGGACCTGGAACGTCGTGACCGCGCGTTACCGCAACGCCTTCAACGAGACCTGGGTCACCCCCAAGGTGTCGACCGGCATCACCTACAACATCGACGCGACCGATGCCGTCTATGCGAGCTTCGGCTACGCCTGGAAGGACAAGGGCGACGGCAAGGGCATCCAGCCCGACAAGTACAACATCGCCGTCGGCTACAAGTACTCGTTCTGATTTCAGCTTAGGCTGAAGGTTTTGCCGCCCGGTGCCCCTGGCCCCGGGCGGCTTGCTTTTGGGCCGGAACGATCCTGATCCGCATGGCGGATGAGAAGGCCGCCGCAAAAAAATAAACCGCCGGCCCGAAGGCCGGCGGCGAGTTTGCCTGATAGGCTTGGAGGTCACTCAGGCGGAAAGCGTACCCAGTTGCGAGCGGATGCCGGCTCGCAGGTCGTCGATCGGCAGCAGGCGCCCGTCGCGCTCGTGATGCCAGAAGGTCCAGCCATTGCAGGCGTCGGCGCCCTGAACGAGCGCTCCGACCTTGTGGATGGACCCGGAAAAGTGGCCCGACTGCAGCGAGCCATCGGCCTTGACCAGCGCCTCGTAGCGCCGGCGCGCGTCGAACAGCATCGCGCCGGGGGCGATGATGCCCTGTTCGAGCAGCGAGCCGAAGGGGATCCGCGGCGCGAGGCGCTTCGGCACCACCGGCACCAGGGCGGACGCGGGCGCCGGAACGATCTCGCCCAGGCGGCGCAGCGCCGCCGCGGCATAGGCCGAGTCGCGCTCGATGCCGATGAAATGCCGGCCGAGCTTGCGGGCCACGGCGCCGGTCGTGCCGGTGCCGAAGAAGGGGTCGAGCACCACGTCGCCGGGCCGCGTCGTGGCATTGAGCACGCGGTAGAGCAGCGCCTCGGGCTTTTGCGTCGGATGCAGCTTGTCGTCGTTTTCGTCGCGCAGCCGCTCGCCGCCGGTGCAGAGCGGGAACAGCCAGTCGGACCGCATCTGCGTGTCCTCGTTGCCGGCCTTCATCGCTTCATAGTTGAAGGTGACCCGGCTCTTCTGGCTCTTGGCGGCCCAGATCAGCGTCTCGTGCGCATTGGTGAACCGGGTGCCGCGAAAGTTCGGCATCGGGTTGGCCTTGCGCCAGACGACGTCGTTCAGCAGCCAGAAATCGAGATCCTGCAGCGCCGTGCCGACGCGGAAAATGTTGTGGTAGGAGCCGATCACCCAGAGCGCCCCATCGGGCTTCAACAGGCGGCGCGCCGCCTTCAGCCAGGAATGGGTGAAGGCGTCGTAATGGGCAAAGCTCTGGAACTTGTCCCAGTCGTCATCGACCGCGTCCACGTGGCTCTGGTCGGGACGCGTCAGGGGCTGTTCGAGCTGCAAATTGTAGGGCGGGTCTGCAAAAACCAGGTCTACCGAGCCGGCCGGCAAGGCATTCATCCGCTCGATCGAGTCCCCGATGAGGACGGTGTCGAGCGGCAGTCCACTCTTTTCCGCGACGGCCGACTGGGCCGCCTGACGCGCGGTACGCAACATCAAACACTCTTACGCAGAACTCACGGTTAGGGTTGTAAGGGGCTTAGGGTTAAAGCGAATTTAAGCCTGAGGGTTAAGCGGAGGTTAGCGCCGAAGCCGGTGTTGGGGGCGTCCCGCCGTGCTGGTGGCCATGGTTCGACAGGGTCACCATGAGGGTGGAGGGACCCGGCGCCCGTATGCCTTCTCCCGCCTGCGGGGGAAGGTGCCCCCGGGAGGAGGCGGCCACAGAAGCTCAGCTTGCTGCCGCCCTCACCCGGCCTTTTCAAGCCACCCTCTCCCGCGGACGGGCGGGGGAGCGGCACGGCTTATTCGGCGGGCACCAGGGAGAGGAGCGCCGGCTCCACGACGGTTGGTGCAATGACGATTGGGCCATCGCGCTTCGCCAGCGCCTCGGCGCAGGGGGCGAAATCGAGGCGGTGATGGCGGGAGGGGCCGTGGCGGTCGAGGGCGTCGAGATGCTCGGGCGTACCGTAACCCTTGTGGCCGGCGAAACCGAAAGCGGGGGCGTCGTCGTGCATGATCCTGCACATCCGGTCGCGCGTCACCTTGGCGACGATCGAGGCGGCGGCGATCGAGGCCGACAGCGCGTCGCCGCCGATGAGCGCGGTCGCCGGCACCGGCAGGCGCGGCGGCAGGCGGTTGCCGTCGACCAGCACGTGGTCCGGCTTCAGCGACAGATGCAGCACCGCCTGCCGCATGGCCCACATCGTGGAGCCCAGAATATTCAGCGAGGCGATGATCGAGGGGGGTGCGGCGACGATCGAAACCACCCCGGCGGCGAGGATTTTGGGGAATAGCTCCTCCCGCATTTCGGCGGTGAGCTTCTTGGAATCGTTCAGCCCCTTGGGGATCCGCTTGGCGGTAAACACTACCGCGGCGACGACGACCGGCCCGGCCAGCGGCCCGCGGCCGGCTTCATCGACCCCGGCAACGATCGTCGCACCGGCCTTGATCGCCGCGCGCTCGTGGAAGAGGTCGGGTGAAGGCTGGGACTTCGGCTTGGGCGAATCGCTGCGCGGCATCAGGCCAGCATGCGCAGCCGCCGGGGAAACTCAATGGCGGCGTAAACCCATCTCCCCGCAGGCGGGGCAACCGGATTTGCTGGTTTGGTGGGTGGGAGAGGACCCCCACCCCATCCCTCCCCGCAGGGGGGAGGGTGCCGCGCTGTGGTCGTGGCAAGGCCATTCCACACGCTCAGCCCACACCCTCCCCCTTTGCGGGGAGGGCTGGGGTGGGGGTCCTGCCCGCACACAACGTCGGCGCGCCAGGAGCGCCTGCACCAGCTGCCTTTCGTCAGCCCCCGCTGCAATCCTCGGCAAGCCCTCATGGTGAGCTTGTCGAACCACGAGGGCGGGCACGGCGCCTGGGGCCCATGGGTCGACAGGCTCACGGTAAGGCGGTGGTCTCGGCATTCCGCTGCCGGGGCGGCCAGCCAGCACCGCTTCGCCTAGAACAAACTCAGCTGCCGGTCCTCGGCCCTGGGCGCTTCGAACAGGTCGGTGCGGAGCGGCGGCAGCTTGTTGACGAGGCCGTAGCGTTCGCGGGCCTTCTGGAAGCGCTGCTGCAGCAGCACGGCATAGGCGCCCTGCCCCTCGAAGCGGGTGTGGAAATTGGGGTCGTTGTCCTTGCCGCCGCGGGTGTCGCGGATCAGCCCCATGACGTGCCGCACCCGGTCGGGGAAGTAGCGCAGCAGCCACTCGCGGAACAGGTCCTTGACCTCGTGCGGCAGCCGCACCGGCACCATGCCGGCGTTGCGCGCGCCCTGCGCCGCCGCGGCATCGAGGATGCGCTCTAGCTCCATGTCGTTGATCGCCGGGATCATCGGGGCCGCCATCACCACCGTCGGCACGCCGGCCTGCGACAGCAGGCGCAGCGCCTCGAGCCGCTTTTCCGGCGTCGAGGCCCGCGGTTCGAGCTTGCGCGACAGATGCCGGTCGAGGCTCGTCACCGACAGCGCCACCGACACCAGCCCCAGCCGGGCCAGCTCGGTGAACAGGTCGAGATCGCGCACCACCAGCGCATTCTTGGTGGTGATGGTCACCGGGTGGCGCGTCTCCAGCATCACTTCGAGCAGGCCGCGCGTCAGCTTGTGCTCGCGCTCGGCCGGCTGGTAGGGGTCGGTGTTGGTGCCCATGGCGATCGGCTTGACCCGATAGCGCGGGTTGGCGAGCTCGGCCCGGAGCTGCTCGACGGCGTTCACCTTCACATAGATGTCGCGTTCGAACTCGATGCCGGCGGAATGGCCGAGATAGGCGTGCGTCGGCCGCGCAAAGCAATAGGGGCAGCCGTGCTCGCAGCCGCGATAGGCGTTGATCGAGCGGTCGAAGCCGAGGTCGGGGCTCTCGTTGCGCGTGATGATGGTTTTGGCGCGCTCGATGTGCTCGACGGTCTCGAACGGCTTCAACTCCTCCTCGATGTCCCAGCCGTCGCTGAAACTCTCGCGGCTCTCGCGGTCGAAGCGGTTTTTCGGGTTGGTCTGCGCGCCGCGGCCGCGATTGCGCCGCGGATCGACCAGCTCGCGCTGCACGAGGTCCCCGTCCCGTGTCCCCACCAGCTTTTCCAGCGCCTCGAACGAGGGCGCAACACCGAGCGCCATGATGCTTCTCCGCTGCCGGGCGACGAATCGCCCACCGTTCCAATGCCCTCAACATAGGCGCGGAATGAGAACGAAACAAGAACGTTGTGGCGGGGATAAGTTGGGCGGGGATTATGTCTTTGACAAACCCAGCGGGAATCGTGCTATGACGCGGGCATGGATAAGCAATTGCGATGGCTTGGGGCCGGCCTCGTCACTGTGCTGGTCGCGCCAGTGGCCGGCGGCTTTGTGCACGACGCCGTTCAGCAGCCGCTGATCATGATGCTTACCGCATGGCTTTCCGTCGTCTCGCACCAATGGTGGTATTGGTATGCGGTGGTTGCGAGCGCAGCCTTCGCATTAGGCGTATGGTTGGATTGGATTGCTCGGAAGTTTGACACGTCGCACGCCAAGGAAATAGTCGCTCTTGGCCACGAGCTTGACGAGATGAAGCTCAGGTTGAACGCGGTCATTGCATGGAACCGAGACGGTTACTTCGATATCCCAGGTTTGACACAGTTAGTCGCCGATTTCGTGGCGCTAAAGGTCTCTCTTTACAAAGTCGGGCTCAGAAGCCCCGCAAAAAACTGGATGCCAGACGAGCGAGGATTCGGCACGTATGATGGGGCCAAGCCGTATATCCTCCAACATTTGGGATATATCGGCGTGATATCCCCGCTACTGAAGCGCGGGCATCTCAATGAGGCTCGCGTAGCCGCCGAAAAGCTACTTCCGCCCGTTCGGAGCCGTTGGTCGCTTGTCTGGAACAGGCTTCGCCACCTCGCGTAGCCTCTCATCAAACCGCTTCTCGTCGTCGTCCGCTTCGACCTCGCGGGCGGCTTCTCGGAACTTGTCGCGCTGGGCGGTGGCTCTATCCCCGGCGGCCTTCAAGGTTGACGGTGGTGCCGGCGTCGTCGTCTTCGGCATCGGCCAAAATCTCCTTATCGAGCTCAAGCTTCTTGATAAGACGCTCGATCTCCTTTTCCCCCACATGCCCACTGACGATCAATCGGAAGCTTGAGTCCTTCGACAGAATGCCAGTGGTTAGCTCACGTTCGCCTTGCATAAGCGCGATACCCTTCATTGAATCCGGGTCTGCGGCGGCAGGCTTTGCCTGTCCACCGGGCTTCCCGAACGCTTGTCCAACAAATGCCGCGAAGGGACTAACCGTGTCCTTCGCCGGTTCAAAATGCGTATCAGGTTCTGATGGCTTTGTGAATCGTATGGCGTCATCGAACACCTTCAAAAAGCGCGGCGCAGACTCGTCAGTGAACCCCCAATCGAACTTCAAGTCGCTGATAGCGTGGCTGTCGTCGGGGCGCCCCTCGCGCCATAGTTCGGCAAACTCGGAGATCAATTTCGGCCGGAGTGCAGCCTGAGCCAGCAGCTCTTCCCGTGCCCCAGGACGCTTGTCCTCCAAGATGCGCCAGCCAAGATCAGAGACCTTTACCTTGCGGTTGTCGCCGCTTCCGGTGTCTTCAAGCAAGCCGTAGGAAATCAGGGCGGCCGCCGTTTGGAATGCGCCGCTGCTCTTGGGCGCATACCCCCAGTCGGCTGCTGCGTCGGCGAGGCGAACTTCGAATCGTTTGGCCTTGGCATACAACTCTTGAGCGCGTTCGACGGCGCGCTCCAAGCCGATGAAGGGGAAAGAAGGCCCGCGTTTTACCATCGCGGCGCCCGGCGCAGTCTGTTCCTGTTCGTCCGACATGTCTGCCTCCATGAAGATAGGAACAGAGATAGCGCGTGTCAGGGGCGTTGACAAGACTTGGAGACAGGCGTAGCCGTTGTGACGTTAACGATTCACGAGGAACGGTTGCAATGAATAGGAGAAGGGTCGCCCTAGCCGTGGTCACGCTCACGGACGCGGCGCGGGCAAAATAGAGAAGCCCCATAACCAGCCAACGGTCATGGGGCCTCAAGGTGAGCCAAATCGCGAAAATCTGGGACGGCGGTGGGTCTACCACCGCCGTTCGTCTTTGTGAATCCCCCTTATTCGGTTCCCGCTTCGTCAGGCCTGCGATAGGTGAGGCGCTTGCCCTTGGCGCCGAACAGCGCCCGCTCCGACCGTTCCAAATCCTCGACCCCAAGAGCTGAGCGGCTGTTGTAGCGGAAATCAAACTCGCTGAGGTAGCGGCCCAAGTGCTGCTGGCCTACGTGGTGATAGGTGCCGGCGGGATGCCGCGCTTGAGGATGCTGAAGTAGCCTTCGACGGTGTTGGTATGGACGGCGCCGCGAACGTATTCGTCGGCGCTATGGTTCACGACCTCGTGGGTGAAGTCGTTGTTGAGCTTGCGGTACACGCCAGCATCGTCGGTGTAGATCGCGGACTTGTCGTCAACGTGGGCAAGCAGGGATCGGGCGCAAGGTCTTTTCCGTCACGTTGGCGAGGTGCATGGAGCGAACCTCGCCGCCGCGCTCGACCATGGAGAACACGGCAGCCTTGGCGACCGGGCCGCCGGAACGCTTCTTGTCCTTGTTGATGATGCGGTCGCCCACGTGGCGGTTCTTCTCTTTGCCGCCGACATAGGTTTCGTCCATTTCGACGGTCTTGCCGTTGCCGCCCAGTGCGCCCTGATCATCGATCTTGACGCGCATGGCTTCACGGATGCGGTGGGCGAGGAACCAGGCGGTCTTGTAGGTGCATTCAAGCACGCGGTGGAGCTGGTGGGCGGAAATGCCCTTCTTGCTGTTGCACATCAGGTGAATGGCCTGTAGCCACTTGTGCAACTCGGTATGGCTTTCCTCAAAGATCGTGCCGATGCGAACCGTGAACTGCTTGCGGCAGTCGCGGCACTTGTAGAGGCCGTGGCGCTCGATGCCTTCGGGGTTCTTCTTGCTCGCCTTGGTCCGCACGCCAGTCAGCTTGTAGGGGGCTGCAACGGAGCCGCAATGCGGGCAAACCGGGCCTTCCGGCCACAGGATTGCCTCGACATGCTCGAAAGCGGCGGCTTCATCGTAAAAGTAGGGGCGGTTGAGAACGGACATGGCTAACTCCTTGAGTCCGTTATCTCACCGCACTTTGGGTTTGTCAAAGATATACTCCCCCTTGTTTGTGTCCCACGCCGCCGGTACGATCTTGCCGCACGGATCGGAGAGTGCCGGGACATGGCAGTAACGGGCATCGGCGGCATCTTCTTTCGGGCGAGGGATCCGAAGGCGTTGCAGGAGTGGTATCGGGTGCAGCTGGGGATCGGCGAGCAGGGACCGTTCGACTGGCGGCAGGAAGCGGGGCAGGCGGTGTTCATGCCGTTTTCGCGCGACACCGACTACTTTCCGGCCGACCGGCAGTTCATGCTGAATTTCCGCGTCACCGAGTTCGACCAGCTGCTCGAGAGGTTGCGCGCGGCGGGCATCGAGGTGGTGACCAACCCGGCCTGGGATTCGCCGCAAACCGGCCGCTTCGCCCGGGTGCACGACCCCGAGGGCAACCCGGTGGAGCTGTGGGAGCCGCCGGTCGAATAGGCGGGCGTCGGAGAGGCGCGGCCATGCCGTGAGCGCCGCAGAAGGCCCCCTCACCCGACCTTCGGTCGACCTCTCCCCGGAGGGAGAGGTGAAGGGGGCGGGGCTATTGCGTGGGGACGGTCCGGTTGGGGAAGGAACCCCCACCCCAGCCCTCCCCGCAAGGGGGGGGTGTGGGCTGAGCAGTAGGCCCGGCTTTGCCCCAGCTACAGCGCTGCACCCTCCCCTTTGCGGGGAGGGATGGGGTGGGGGTGCTCTGTTAGGCAGAGCACTGGTCTTGCGCGATAGTCTTGACCTAAGGGGAGCCCCGATCGGAGACCCCAGCCGGCGGGCGGCCGGCTGGGGCTGGAGTGCGCCGGCTTACGCGCCGAACAGGTTGTCCGACAGCAGGCCGAGGATCACGGCGAGCGAGCGGACCACGGGCAGCGGCACGCCGGTGCCGGTGATGGTGCCGCTGGCTTCCACGTGCGCCGGGGTGTCGGTGTCCTGGTTGTCGACCTTCACCGTCACGATGTCGGAGTTTTTCTGCAGGATCGTCGCCTGCACGCCCGGCACCTGGGCGAACATGTCGACGGTGTTGAACAGCGCCGCATCGCCGACGCTGGCGGTGGTGGGCAGCGCCAGGTTCAGCGTGTAGTTCATCTGGTTCGACTGGCCCTTCACTTCCGTCCAGGGCATGTTGCCCTTGAGGTCGTATTTCTGGCCGCCGCAATCGCCCATCAGCTCGATGAACCAGGAATTGGTCTGGTAGGCGAACACCATCTTGCCGTCCCAGGTGCAGCCCTTGTCGTCCGGCCAGCCGGCGCCCGGCACGAAGAAGCCATCGAAACCGACCGAATCGAGCCGCTTGTCGATGGTGCCGTTGGCCGCCGCGCTGCCGAGCTGCAGCTTGTCGTAGACCGACTGCTCGACCGCATCCATGCCCGAGGCGGAAAGCTGGGCCTTGAGCTTGAGCCGGCCGCCGAACGGGGTGGAGCCGGCGGGCGCGCTGCCGAGCTGCAGGTAGTTGGCCGACATCTCGCTGCCTTCGGCGGAGCCGGCCGCTGTCACGTCATAGCCGCCCTGGTACTGCGTGCGCGGGTAGGCCTGCTTGTTGGTGGGGTTGATCACCGAGCCGTTGCCGGCGAGCCCGCACACCTTGTCCTTGTGGAACACCAGCAGCGACGAGCCGCCGGCCGAACAGGTGATCGTCAGGTGCATGTCGATCTGGGCGTCGCTGATGCCGACCGTGAAGGTGTTCTTCTGCGACGGGTCGGTGAGGCCGGGCATGTCGGCGACGTCGGTGAAATTGACCGTGGCCGGCGCAGCGGCGGCGGGCGCCGCGGCCGCGGGGGTGGCTGGCGCCGATTGCGCGAAAGCGCTCGTGGTCAGCAACAGAGGAAGAAGAAAGACAAGGCGTTTCATCCTGCGTAACTCCTCAGTTTGACAGGGCTATGGGAGCCCGCGCTCCGAAATGGAGCAGTGCTGCCCCGTTGCTGAGCAGCCGGCGTTCGATATTTCCGAGAATCGACTATTGCGTTTTCTTGCGACGCACATACGGCGAAAGATCGACCGAGACGCTTAAGCACTTGCCATGAATGGCAAATGAATGTCGCATTCAACTTTGCCGCGATCCCGGCAGGTGCGGCGACGCGTCACGTCTCGAGGACGCGCCGCCGACCCCGCCGGGAGCGTTGCCTCAGATGCCCGCCTGCGCCTCGTAGAGCGCCGCATAGGCGCCGCCGCGGGCGATCAGCTCGTCATGGGTGCCTTCCTCGGCAATGCCGTGCGGCGACAGCACGAGCAGCCGGTCGGCCCGCCGGACGGTCGACAGCCGGTGGGCGATGACGATCGTCGTGCGGCCTTTGGCGAGCGTTGCGAGCGAGCGCTGGATGGCCCGCTCGCTCTCGTTGTCGAGCGCGCTCGTCGCCTCGTCGAAGATCAGGATCGCCGGATCCTTGAGGAAGGCGCGGGCGATGGTGAGCCGCTGCTTCTGCCCGCCCGACAGTTTCACGCCGCGCTGGCCGATATCGGTGTCGTAGCCTTTGGGCAAAGCGGTGATGAAGCCGTGCGCGTTGGCGGCCCGGGCGGCGGCGACGATCTCCGCCTCGGTCGCTTCCGGGCGGCCATATCTGAGGTTTTCCATCACCGTGCTGCCGAACAGGTAGACGTCCTGCTGCACGATGCCGATGCTGCGCCGCAGCGACGCCAGCGTCACCGAGGCGATGTCGGTGCCATCGATCAGGATCCGGCCGCCCGCAGGTTCATAGAAGCGCGGGATCAGTGCGCAGAGCGTGCTCTTGCCGACGCCGGATGGTCCCACCAGCGCGACGAACTCGCCCGGACGGATGTCGAACGACAGGCGGTCGAGCACCTGCGGCCCCTCCTCCTCGTAGCGGAAGCTGACGGCCTCGAACCGGATGCCGCCGGCCGGCCGCGGCATTGCGGCGGCGCCGGGCCGGTCGGCAATCTCGGGCTCGGTATCGAGGATTTCCATCGCCCTGGCGAAGCCGGTGAAGCCATCCTGCCACCAGCGCACCGCCGTGGTGATGCGGTTGATCGGATCGACCAGCACGGCAACGCAGAGCAGGAAGGTCAGCATGTCGGCGATGCCGAGATGGCCGGCGGCGACGCGGAGGGCGCCCAGAATGATCACCAGCACGGTGACGAACTGGGCAAAGGTTGCGGTGCCGACCGAAAACCAGGCCTCGCTCAGATAACTCTTGCGCCGGCTTTCGAGGAACCGCGCATTGGCGACCCCGAACAGCCCGGTTTCGAGCCGTTCGTTGGCGAACGATTGCACCACGCGGATGCCGGCGAGCGAATCCTCGACGCGCTCGTTGACCGCCGCGATCTCCTGCTTGGAGCGCGCCAGCGCCGCCTCCATGCGCTTGGCGAAATAGAGCGAATAGATGAGCGCGAAGGGCGTCAGCAGCAGGATGATGGCGGTCATCCAGAGGTCGATGCGGGCGAGGATGACGATGACGCCGCCGAACTTCAGCAGCATGATCGAGATGTCCTCGGGCGCGTGGTGGAACACTTCGCCGAGCCACAGCGAGTCGTTGGTGATGCGGCTCATCAGCTGCCCCACCCGATTGCGATCGTAAAAGCCGAAGGAGAGCTTCTGGCAGTGCTCGAACAGCTGCTGCCGCACCTGGCTTTCGATGCGCCCGCCCATCAGGTGCCCCTGATAGTCGACGAAGAACGTGGCGAGGACCTGTACCGCGAGCAGCGCCAGCATCAGGCCACCGGCAAGATAGATCTGCCCCAGCGCCTGCGGCCCGGCACCGAGTTCGGTGATCTGGCGCGTCACATAGTTGGCGCACAGCGGCAAGGCCAGGGCCGTGACCGAGACCAGCACCGCACAGCCGAGATCGGCCGCCAGCATCGGCAGATGCGGCGGGTAGTAGGAGAGGAACCGCCGGAAAAGCGCCAAGCGGCCGGTGGAATCCGAACGGTTCGAAGGGGAGGCAGAGGTGGCGCGGCCGGCGCGCCGATCGGAGGGGGTGCGGCTATCGCCCGGGCGAGCGCGCTTCCTCCCGAATGAGGGTTGCATGAGAAGTCATGTCCAGTTGCGTGATGGGGTTCGAATTGGACATGGACGTCGTCATCTCAGTCTCCTCGGTGGCGCAAGATCGCGACGGGGAGGAGGATAGGCGGGGTTGCGGCAAACACAACCGGGCGGGGTCGGTGCGCCGGCGGCTGTTGCCGATCTGCCGCAGCCGATCAGTGGCGCTTGAAGTATTGCACCTCGCGCTCGTGCTTTTCGGCCGCCTCGCGCGTACCGAAGGTGCCGAGATTGCGCCGCTTGCCGGTGTCGGGATCGGTCTTGCGCGAATAGAGCCGATATTCGCCGGACTTGAGCTTGCGGATCATGAGAGCGCTCCTGCGATCGTCTACAGGGACAACGAGGGCGGTCGCCGGGCGTTCCCGATGGGCATGGCGGTGGCCGACGCGGCGGCCGCGCCATGCCCGACGCCCTACCCCAGCGCCGCGGCCAGCGCCTTGCGGAAGACGGTCGGCAGGGCTTCGGCGTCCAGTTCGTCCGGCGCCGCCCACCAGCCGCTGTCGAGGCTGCCGGGATCGGGCGCGGTGGCCGACCAGACGTCGAGCTCGAGCCGGAAATGGGTGAAGACGTGGATGATGCGGCCGTGCTTGCGCCAGCCGGCGACAAACGGGAAGGCGGGGCGCGCGGTTTCGGCCGGCGTCCAGTCGCTGCCGGGGACCTCGGTCATCTGCGCCAGCAGCCCCTTCTCCTGACGCTTCTGCAAATAGATGTCGCCCGAGAGGTCGCGGATGACGAAGGCATGGCCGTAACGTGTCGGCCGCTCGGGCTTTTCGGGCTTCACCGGATAGGCCAGCGGCTCCCCGGTGAGCGCACCCCGGCAGCCGGGTTGCAGCGGGCAGAGCATGCAGAGCGCCTGGCGCGGTGCGCAGATGGTGGCGCCCAGATCCATCAGCGCCTGGGCGAAATCGCCGGCGCGAGACGGCACCGCCGCCTGCACGGCGGCGCGCACCTCGTCCTTGGCGTCGCGCACCGGCACGTCGAGCGCGAGGTAGCGCGCCAGCACGCGATCGACATTGCCATCGACCACCGCGACCCGTTCATCGCCGGCGATCGCAGCGACCGCTGCCGCCGTATAGGGCCCGACCCCCGGCAAGCTCAGCAGCGCGGTCGAGGACGCGGGGAAGACGCCGCCGAAGCGCTCGACCACCGCCTGCGCGCAAGCATGGAGGTTGCGGGCCCGGGCGTAGTAGCCGAGCCCCGCCCACTCGACCAGCACCGCATCGAGCGGCGCCGCGGCAAGCGCCGCGACGGTCGGCCAGAGCGCGAGGAACCGGGCGTAATAGCCGCGGACCGTGGCGACGGTGGTCTGCTGCAGCATCACTTCGCTGAGCCAGACGCGGTAGGGATCGGGCTCGACGCCGGCGGCGCGGTCGGCCGGCCCTACCCGCCAGGGCAGGTCGCGCGCGTGCCGATCGTACCAGGCGAGGACGGCGGCGG
>Ga0209233_1000408_pt1 | contig 34052 bp, 28 predicted proteins | sample AraplaCL_Cvi_mCL_FD_184269 | JGI IMG/M metagenome (GOLD analysis project Ga0209233, IMG submission 184269) | Arabidopsis root microbial communities from the University of North Carolina, USA - plate scrape CL_Cvi_mCL (SPAdes) (version 2) | ecosystem: Host-associated > Plants > Roots > Endosphere...
GGCTCGTCACATTGGTCTTGAGGTACATGACCCCGCCGATCTGGCCCTTGCCGATTTCGCCGATCAGCCCCTTCACCTTGGCATCGTCGACCGAGTTGCCCTGGAATCCGACGAGGATCATCTGCCCTGCCATTTCCTCGAGCGAGGCGGCGTAGGCCGGCAAGGCCGAGACGGCTGCGGCAGCGAGGGCGAGACTGAAGAGCAGGGTGCGCACGGGCTTCTCTCGGACAGGGACGAATCGAAGGCTCGTATGTTCCTGCATTGAGGCGGAAATGCCTACCGCGGCCGCTCGCCCGTCTCCGCCGACCGCGAAGTGATCATGAACACGTCGTAGCGCGTGCTCTTTCCCTCGATACTGTGCGAGGCCGGCCTGAGGCCTGGCAAAGGGTCGGCTCGCATCGGCCATTTCAGCACCACGCGTCGCCGGGCGGCGGCCAGCGCTGCCTGCATCAGCTCGAACGCATCGGGATCGTCGCCGACCAGTTGCCGCAACAGTCGCATCTCCTGCTTGACCAGGGCCGAGTTGCCGCGCGGCGGGTGCATCGGATCGACCAGCACCACATCGGGGTTGAGGCCGGCAAGCAGCGTCCGCGCGTCGCCCTGCAGCAAGGTCATGCGGCCGACGATCTCGGCGTGTTCGCCGCCGGCCTGGCGCGCCTCCGCAAGGCCCGCTTCGAGCAGCGCATGCACATCCGGCGACCGCTCGATCAGCGTCACCTCGGCGCCGAGCGAGGCCAGCAGGAAAGCGTCACGCCCGAGGCCGGCTGTGGCATCGACGATGCTCGGGGTCTCGCCCCGCGCAAAACCCGCCGCCCGCGGCAACGCCTGGCCCCTGCCGCCGCCGAAACGGAGCCGGTGCCCAACGGCGCCGCCGACGAAGTCAACGCCCAGGCTGCTCGCCAATGGCTATCTCCCCAATTCCGGCGCTCTGCCGCAGGCGACCATCGCCAGCCCTATCTTGCCTCGGAACGGCACAATCGATAAGAAGCGCGCCCCACCCACTTCGCCGCCAGCCACGGAAGGTTTTCGCCATGCACTGTGGCCTCGATTTCGGCACGTCAAATTCCACCCTCGGCACGGTCGATGGCAACGGCCCGCGTCTGCTGCCGCTGGAGGGCGATCGCGTCACCATTCCGAGCGCCGTGTTCTTCGATTTCGAGCAGGACCAGATCCTCTATGGCCGGCGCGCCGTGGCGGAATATGTGGGCGGCGGCGACGGCCGGCTGCTGAGGGCGCTCAAGAGCATCCTCGGCTCCGACCTCGCCGGGGAATCGCTGCGGATCAAGCGCGATATCGTGCCCTTCACCAAAATACTCGGCCTCTTCGTCGGCGAACTGAAGCGCCGGGCCGAGACCGACCTCGGGCAGCCGCTCGACCGGGCAGTGGTCGGCCGACCGGTCCAGTTCGTCGACGACGATCCGGTCGCCGATGCCAAGGCCAAGGCGCAACTTGAGCAAACGGTTCGCGCCCAGGGCTTCGGCCATATCGAGTTCCAGTTCGAGCCGATCGCGGCGGCGCTCGACTACGAGCAACAGGTGACGCGCGAGGAACTGGGCCTGGTGATCGACCTCGGCGGCGGCACTTCGGATTTTTCCATCGTGCGCGTCTCGCCCGAGCGCGCGCGCGCCGTCGAGCGGGAGCAGGATATTCTCGCCACGAGCGGCGTCCACATCGGCGGTACCGATTTCGACCGCCTGCTGTCGCTCGCCCGGGTGATGCCAGCGCTCGGCTACCGGACGATGACGCTCGACGGCAAGCGCCCCCTCCCCTCTGGCCCCTACTACGACCTGGCCACCTGGCACCGCATCAACCGGCTCTATACCGCGCAGATGCTGACCGAGCTGCGGCAGACGCGCCGCGAGGCCCGCTATCCCGAGCGCGTCGAGCAGATGATGTCGATCGTCGCCCATCGCGAGGGACACGCCCTCGCTGGCGCCGTTGAGCAGGCCAAGATCGACCTGACGGACTCCGCCGCGGCAGAGGTCGGCTTCGAGGGCGAGGAAGCCACGATCGAGGTGCCGGTGACGCGGGAGCAGCTGGCGCAGGCGCTGGCCGCCTCCATCGACCGGATCGAGGCGACGATTGCGTCGACGCTCGGCCTTGCCGGCCTCGCCGCCGATCGCATCGAAACGCTGATCCTCACCGGCGGGTCGACGCAGATCCCGGCGATCATGGCGCGGCTCAGGTCGCTGTTCCCCGCCGCCCGGTTCGTCGCCACCGACGCCTTCGGCAGCGTGGGCCTCGGCCTCGCCCTCGACGCCAAGCGCAAATTCGGCTGAGTTTCCGCTTCAGCCGGGCGTGGTGCCGCGCCGGAAAGGCCGCGACCCCATCAGGCTCGCGTGTGATGGGGCGGCTCTGCGGCCCGATTGCAGGTTTGCGAGCAGGCACTGGAGTGCGGCGCGCAGGTCGGGAAGATATTCCGGCCGCATCAACGACCCACCGAACCTGGGGTTGATTTCGAACAGGCTCACCGCACCGTCGGCGCCGAGCTTGTAGTCGGCATTGAGCGGGCCGTCGTAAGCGAGCGGATGGAGCAGGGCTTCGAGGGCCTCGAGCACCATGGCAGGCGTCGAAACGCGATCGATGCGCTTGTGGTTGTCGCTCGACCGGATGGGGGATCGGTCGCCGATCTCGTAGCGATAGCTGCAATGCCACAGCAGGCGGCCGCCGCGGGCGATGGCGTGCGTGACATAGTCGGAGGCCCCCGGCGCCAGGGCCTGTATCACGGGTGCGGGCCAGCGGCGGCGCAGCCGGTTGGCATCTGTAGGCGAGGCGACAATCGAGCAGCCGCCGCCGTTCATGCCGTGCCGCGGCTTGGCCACGCAGGGATAGGTCGTCGGCACTCCGTCGAGGAAGGTCGGCGGGCAGTAGTGCCCCAGTCCCCGCGCGGCGACGTACTCTGCGAAGCGGCGCTTGTCGCCGAGGATTGCCGCGGCCTTGCGCGATGGCCGGAGTCTGGGGCCGATGCGGGGCGCCCAGACGAGGTCGTTCTCGTAGAGCGGCACGATGACGTCGGTCAGCCCGGGCCGCCGCGGCAATTGCAGCAGGCGCGGCCAGTTCGAAACCATCGCCACTTCGGCGATACCAGGAAAGTCGACCCAGACAGGGCTCGCCGGTCCCAGCGCCGCTTTCCAGTCCGGATTGCAATGTCCGAAAAAGATCAGCCTGACCGACCCGTCGCCCGATGCTGCCGCAGGTCGGAGGGCGGCAAAGAGGACTGAAGCGACGGACAACCCAGCCCTCCCTTGGCGCGGATTAGGCCTAGCGGTTCTGGCGGTTGGCGATGAGGTCGTCGACCACGGCGGGATCGGCGAGCGTCGTCGTGTCACCCAGCGCGCCAAAATCGTTCTCGGCGATCTTGCGCAGGATGCGGCGCATGATCTTGCCCGAGCGCGTCTTGGGCAGGCCCGGCGCGAACTGGATCAGGTCGGGCGAGGCGATCGCGCCGATTTCCTTGCGGACCCAGCTCCGCAATTCGGCTTTGAGCGCATCGTCCGGCTGCTCGCCGCCCATCAGGGTGACGTACGAGTAGATGCCCTGCCCCTTGATGTCGTGCGGATAGCCCACCACGGCGGCCTCGGAAACCTTGGGATGGGCGACCAGCGCGCTCTCGATCTCGGCGGTGCCGATGCGATGGCCGGAGACGTTGAGCACGTCGTCGACGCGGCCGGTGATCCAGTAATAGCCGTCCTCGTCGCGCCGGCAGCCGTCACCGGTGAAGTAGTAGCCCTTGTACTGCTGGAAATAGGTCGAGATGAACCGCTCGTGGTCGCCGTAGACGGTCCGCATCTGGCCCGGCCAGCTGTCGGCGATGCAGAGCACACCCTCCGCCTTGGTCTGCTCCTGCAGCACGCCCTCGGGCGACAGCACCACCGGCATCACGCCGAAGAAGGGCCGCGTCGCCGAACCCGGCTTGGTGGGAATGGCGCCCGGCAGCGAGGTGATCATGTGGCCGCCCGTCTCCGTCTGCCACCAGGTATCGACGATGGCGCAGCGTTCATGGCCCACATGCTTGTGGTACCAGAGCCAGGCCTCCGGATTGATCGGCTCGCCCACCGAGCCGATGACGCGGAGCGAGGACAGATCGTTCCGGTCGACCCAGTCCGGGCCGGCACCCATCAGGGCCCGAATGGCGGTGGGGGCGGTGTAGAAGATATTGACCTTCCACTTGTCGATGACCTGCCAGAAGCGCGACGGGTCGGGATAGTTCGGCACGCCCTCGAACATCAGCGTCGTGGCGCCGTTGGCGAGCGGGCCATAGACGATGTAACTGTGGCCGGTCACCCAGCCGACGTCGGCCGTGCACCAGTAGATGTCGCCGTCATGGTAGTCGAAGGTCAGCTGGTGGGTCAGCGCCGCCCAGACCAGATAACCGCCGGTGGTGTGGAGCACGCCCTTGGGCTTGCCGGTCGAGCCGGAGGTGTAGAGGATGAACAGCGGATCCTCGGCGTTCATCGGCTCGGGATCGCAGAATTCGTCGACGCCCGATGCCGCCTCGTGCCACCAGACGTCGCGCCCGCCCTTCATCGGCACGTCCGCGTCGGTGTTCTTGATCACCAGCACCTTGTCGACGCCCAGCGCCTTGCTCAGCGCTTCGTCGACGTTCTTCTTCAGCGGAATGGTCTTGCCGCCGCGCCGGCCTTCGTCGGCGGTGATGACGATGCGGCTGTTGCAGTCGTTGATGCGGCCGGCGATCGAATCGGGGGAGAAGCCGCCGAAGATCACCGAATGCACCGCCCCGATACGGGCGCAGGCGAGCATGGCGATGGCCGTGTCGGGGATCATCGGCAGGTAGATCGTCACCCGGTCGCCGCGTCGCACGCCCAGGTCCTTGAGCACATTGGCGAAGCGGCAGACACGCTCGAACAGCTGCTGGTAGGTGATGGTGGTCTGGGTGCCCGGGATATCGCCCTCCCAGATGATCGCCACCTGGTCGGCGCGATCGGGCAGATGCCGGTCGACGCAATTGACCGAGATGTTGAGGACGCCGTCCTCGAACCACTTCACCGAGACATCGGGGTAGGCGAACGAGGTGTTCTTGATCTTGGTCGGCGCCTTGACCCAGTCGATCCGCCTGGCCTGCTCGGCCCAGAAGCCCTCGGGGTCGTTGATCGACCGGGCATACATTTCCTCGTACTGCTCGGCGCTCACCAATGCCCGCGCCTTGGTCTCGGCGCTTGGCTCGAACAGCTTGTTATCGGTCATGATGTCTCCTCTCCGGGAAAATCGCGTCGGACGTTACGTTCGTCCTTTGGTGCCCGGTCACCGGCAGCGGATGGCTTCCGCTCGGTTCTACCCACTGCCCTTGCCGCCTGCAAGAAGACGGGAACGCCCGGACCGTTAACCGCCGCACCGGCAATCGCTAGGGGCGGCGCGAGCACAGCCTTATGATCGGCGATCGCCGCATTCTGACGGGAACACCCATCATGGACGCTACGCTCGCGACTTCCGCCCACCAGGCTGCGCCGGCCACCTCGGCCGCCGTCAACGGCCTCCGCGCCGCGCGCCCGGACGAAATAACGATGCTGCACGGCCGGCTGATCGAGGCCGTACGGACGTCCCCGTTCTACGGCGACGAATTCAAGGCTTACGAGACGGCCCGGCTAACCCCCGGCTACCTCGAAGCCCTGCAGGCGGCTGACCCCTGGCACGTCGCAACGGTGGTGCTCAAGGACCAGCCCGCGGGCTTCATGATCTCGGGCCCCGAACTCGGCACGCTCTGGCTCTACTGGTCGTATATCTTCCCGGAGGCCCGGCGCAGCAGCGGCGCGCTCCTCGCCATGCGCGGCTTCGTCGAACACTGGGACAATGGCCGCTTCCACAAGATCGCGACCTACACCAAGACGGGGAACGACGCCGCCGAGGCGATCATGCTGCGCTTCGGCTTCAACCGGACGGCCCTGCTGGAACAGCACATCTTCGGCGAAGACTACCTGCTCTACGAGCGCAAGCTCAACAAGGTCGTGCCCGGCTATGACCACGGGGCGCAGACCGGCCGCATGGCGCAGCTGAGGCGCCGCGTCGGAAAATTGCTCGGCCGCTGAGGCTCGTTGCTATTCTGCCGGCTTCGGCATGGCGTCGGCGCGCGGCCGCAGCAGGCGTGCCCGGATCGAGACGTCGACCTTGGCGATGCGCAGCACGGTCACCCACTGTGCCACCGACCAGAGCGTGATGGCGAGCAGCGCCGAGACGGCGGCGCCCATCAGCCCGAAGCGCGGCACCAGGACCATGTTGCCGATGATCAAAGACGCCACGCCGAGCAGGATCGCTGGCAGGGCCGCGTTGGGGCGATCGTGGATCGAGAGCACCAGCGAGGACGGTCCGAACACCGACCGCACGACGAGGGCGAGGCACAGCACGGCGAGCGGGGCGGCGCCGGCGGCAAAGGCCGGCCCGAACAGCAGCAAGGCGATCGGCGCCCCGATCGCGACGATGAAGAACAGCAGCACGGCGAGCGCCGACGCCACGAGATTGGCATCACCCACCTTGAGGTAGAAGCCGTTCCGGTCCGACTTGGCCTCGCTCTCGAACATATCTGGCAGCGTCACCGAATAGACGGCGGCCACGCCGAATGCGACCAGCGAGAAGACGCGCGTACAGACGCCGAAGATCGCCAGTTCCTCGCGCCCGAGCTGGTTGGACAGCACCAGCAGGTCGATGTCGAAGAAGAAGTCGGATGCCAGCGAAATCAATACCCACGGCATGGCGAAGCGCCACCAGCGACGCCACTCGCTGGGCCGCGGCACGACTTCTGTCGGCACGTCTCCCACCGTGCGCAGCAGCACGAACAGCTGGCCGAAGGCGATGGCGACGAAACCGATGGCGACGCCCCAGATCAGGATGTTGAAGCCCTGCTCCGGCGTGCTGGCCGAAAGCCCGATCAGGAATGCGGCAATGATCGCGACGGGCCGAAACAGCGAGTCGGCGAAATAGCCGGCATAGGGGCGCCGCAGGCCAATCAGCAGCGAGGCGTTGACGAAGATCATGGCCGTGGCGAACGCCAGCAGGCACGCCGGCAGCCAGTGCATGGTGAACACCTTGCCCGGCTCGCCGAAATAGCCCGCGATCCGGAAGCCGAGCAGGAAGAGGACGATCGTTGCGGCGGCGATGTGTCCATAGGCGCGGACCATGAAGCCGCGCAGCAGGCGCCCTTCCCCCTTGGCGCGATATTCGGCCGCAAAATAGGTGCCGACGGTCTCGAAGCCGAGCGGCATGACGACGGCCACGAGGTTCACGGTCGCCATGATGAGGAGGTATTCGCCCAGCACGACCGAGCCGAGCATGCGGGCGATCGCCGCCTGGGCAAGAAAGGTCAATCCGGCGCCGAACAGGCGCGCGGCGAAGATCACCGCCGATTGCGAAGCGAGCCGCCGGCCGATGTGCATCAGGGTTCCTCGGCCGTGTTCCCGTCCGGGCGCTGCTGGTTCGGCACCGCCTTGCCGGCCAGCTTCACGTCGAGCCAGCGGCGCATTGCATAGTAGGCGTCGCGCATGGCGAAGGCGCCCTCGCCCAGCAGCAGCGGCAGCCGGTAGGCCGCGTAGTTGGCGACCGGCGGCACCTGGCTGATCACACCGGCCTCGCCCACCATGCCCTTCTTGAACTGGTGCAGCCCCTGGAAGCCATCGGTGCCGCCGAGGTCGTACCAGTCGGCCGACGTATTGTCCCGCAGCCAGCGGATGATGTTCCAGTGAAGGAAGTAGCCGGCGCGCAATGGCAGCGCCTTGTCGTTAGTGGCGCCGAACAGATAGACCGCCGTGTCGCCCGCCTTGAAGATCACGGCCCCGGCGACGAGTTCGCCCTCATGCCGCACGAAGAACAGCTCCGGCCGCAGCTCGGGCGCCGGGGCCTCGAGCAGGCCCGGGATCGTCTGGTAGGCCGAGTGGTCGGCAAAATTCTTGCGGTCCGTCATCGCCTGGTAGAGAGCGTCGAAATCGCCGAGCCGCTCTGCCCCGCCGCGCTCGAATGTGAGGCCGGCCTTTTCCGCCTTGTTGAGATGGTAGCGCCACTTCTGCGCGAAGCTCTTGCGCTGGCCCTGGTCATCGAGGCGCAGGTTGACGATGTACCGATTGGGGAACAGCAGCGTCGCGCCGCGACGGAAGCGGCGGGCGGCGAGCTGGTTGTACTGCCAGTTGTGGTCGGCGGCAGCGGCCCGCGGCAGGACCGACAGCATCATGCGGCGCTTGACGGCATATTCGGCAATGAGTGCGTCGATCATGCCGCTGTAGATCGACACGGCGTCGTCCCGGTGGGCGTCGCGGAACATCGGCCCCCACTTGCACACCGCGATCGAGCCGACGCCGAGCGGCAGGCGCTGGATCATCATCAGCGCCCCGCCGACGACTTCGTCGCCGAGCCGGAACAGCATCGCCTCGGCATTTGCCGACGGCCAGCGATGGCCGGCATAGCTGAAGAGCTGCTCCTGCACCGCCCCGTCGAATTGGGCGATGGCGGCATCCCAGTCGGCGAGCGCGACCAATTCGACCGCCAGCGACAGGCGTGCCGTGGTGCGCCTTTCGGCGCCATACCACGCCAGGTGGCCCTGGGCATTGATCTCGGCAGTCAGCGACATGGCAGGCCCGTCTCGAGCGAAATCGAGCCTTGAAACTAGTGCGCCGAAGTCAGCAAATCACTAGCAACGGCCGCCCAGCGCGGCAAAACCGTCTGTCTTGGTTAAGAAGCGAGCCGCGTCGTCAATTGGAGACGTGCGGGATGTCGGGCATCAGGCCGCCGCCGGTGACGTCGTCGAGGCCTGCATAGACCATGCGCAGGGCGACCAGGAAGATGATCGCGAGGCCGATATAGGCGATCCAGCGATGGCGATCGAGGAGGTTGGCGATGAACGCCGAGGCAAAGCCCATCAGGGCGACCGACAGCGCCAGCCCGAAGATCAGCGCCGCCAAATGCTTCTGCGCCGCGCCGGCGACCGCCAGCACGTTGTCGAGCGACATCGACACGTCGGCGACGATGATCTGCAGCACCGCCTGCTTGAGCGTCTTGGCGCGCTTGAGTTCGAAGCCGGGAATGTGCGGCGGCACCGCATGGCCGGCGGCGGCCAATTGCTGGGCCTGCACATGCGCCTCGTGGGCGCGCGTCTCCTGCCACATCTTCCAGCAGACCCAGAGCAGCAGGATGCCCCCGGCGAGCAGCAGGCCCGTGATGGCGAGAATCTGCACTGCCGCGAAGGCGAAGGCGATGCGCAGCAGCGTGGCGGCGCCAATCCCCACCACGATCGCCTTCCGTCGCATGTCGTGCGGCAGACCCGCCGCCGCGAGACCGATCACCACTGCATTGTCGCCGGCGAGGACCAGGTCGATCATGATCACCTGGAACAGGGCGCCAATGGCGCCTGGGTCGCCGAAAAGGGGCAAAGCAGCTTTTCCCGTCAGTGGCAATGAGCGGCGACAGCCCCCGGCAGGGCACCGTCACGTGCCTTATGTAGGGGCGGCATCCTCGCCTTCCAGACCGGCCAGGCGATTTTCTCCATTATTTGCCAGCGGCCTGCGGCAAGCGCCTGTCGGCCGGACCTAGAGCTCGATGTAGTCGAGATCGGCCCCCAGCGCCCGGCGCGCGATCGCCACGACGCTGAGGTGGTGGGTGAAGAGAATGGGCTGGACCATTCCCGACGTGCTGGCGAAGGCGTTGATGCCGGCGGCCGTCCGCTCGTCGTCGAACGTCTGAAAAATATCGTCGCCGATGAAGGGCACCGGTTCTGCCCGGCCGGCATAGTCCTCGATATAGGCGAGGCGCAGCGCCAGATAGAGCTGGTCGCGCGTCCCCTCGCTCATGCCGGTGATGGCGACCCGCTCGCCGCCTTTGCGCAAGCCCATCAGGCGGGGCTGGTCATCTTCGCCGTAGTCCTGCACGACGCCGGCGAACGAGCCGCCGGTCAGCGTGTTGAACAGCGCCCCGGCCCGCAGCAGCAGCGGATCCGACTGCGCTTCCCGATGCTTTTCGATCGCCGCGCCCAGCATGAGGGTCGCGATCTTCCGCACCGCCCACTGGCGGGCGGCGGCCACGATATCGGTCTCGGCCATGCTGCGCTCGAAGGCCGCGAGTTCCGAGCCGGCGCCAGCCTGCAGCTGGTCGCGCCGCATCTGCTTTTGCCCCAGCGCCGCATACAGCCGCTCGTTTTCTGCCTGCAGCATTTCCGCCCGCCGCTCGAGGTCCTCCTCGTCGAGCTGGGCGCGATTGCGATCGAAGCCCGGCATTTCGGTCCGCACCGACCACTCGGAGAGGCCATCGGCCCGCAGCTCGAATTCCCTGCGCTTCTCGGCGACCTGCGCCAGCAACTCGTCCCGCCGGCGAAGCCGGTCGAGTTCGGCCCGAGGGTCGGCGCCCTCGGCGAGGCGCGAGGCGAGCCGGCGCAGCGCGAGCGTCGCCGCCTCCTCGGCGGCGCGGGCGGTCTGGAGCTTGGCCTCGGCGACCTCGAGACGCACCTTGGCGTCGTCGTGGCGAGCCCTTGCGGCCCGCGCCGTCTCGGCACGTTCGCGCAAGATATCGATGAGCCCCGGCACGGGCAGGTCGGTGAGTACGGGCATCAACTCGTGCGCCAGCACCTCCACTGCGCCGGCAAAGCTTTCGGCGTCGCGGCGCAGGGCGCTGACGCGATTGGCACGGTTGGCCCGCTCCCGGGCGATGTCGGGCACGGCTTTCCATGTCGCGAGCGCGACCGCCGCACCAGCCGTCGTCACTTCGTCGGAGAGCCCGAGCGAGGGCAGGATGAGGTCGAAGCGCTGCCGCCAGTCGCGATACTGGCGACGCGAGCGCGCCAGCTGCTCCTCGATCTGGGCGATGCGCAGCAGTCCGGCCTGGCGGGCGCCTTCGAAGGTCAGCCGCTCCGACCAGCGGCTCTGGATGTCATCGAGCGCCGAGCCGATCAGCCGCGACAGCGCGAGCGGCGGCAGCGCGTCGACCCCGACGATGCCGATGTGCCGCGCCAGGTTCTGCAGCGCCGTCTGCATCTGGGCCGCAAGGCGGTCGAGATTGCCGATCTGGGCCGCCAAGGCCTCGACATCGCGCTGTAGGATGAGCAATTCCTCGAGCGAGGCGAGCCAGGCGATCATCGCCTCGGGCGAGGCCGGCGTAACACCGGCCGCCGCGAACAGCCGGTTGTAGTCGGCCACGGTCCGCGCCTGCTCATCGCCGAGGTCGGCAAGCCGGGAGTCGATTTCCGGTCGCTGCAGTTCCAGTTCGTCGAGCTTGTCGCGGAGCCCGGCGATATGGGAAATGCGGTTGGCGTCGGCGATCGCCTGGTCGGCGAGACGGTCGGCCTCGACGATCTCCTCTTCGTAGAGCGTCAGCCGGTCGGCCACCTCGTCGACGGTGAGGAGCCGCCCCTGCCGCAGCAGGTGGGCGCGCAGTTGCTGGTAGCTGCTGTCGCGATCGCCGCGGACGAGGTTGATCGTCTCCTCATAGGCCACGGGCCCGGTCTGTTCGGCCTCGCCCAGCCGCACCAGCGTTTCCTCGAACTGACGGGTGTTGGATTCGAGCCGGATGGTCTCGGCGCGCCGGTCGGCCAGGATGCGGTCGAAGCTCGCCTTGTAGACCATCAGGATGTCGCGGCTGGGCAGGTTGGCGCGGATCGCGGCGTCGATGTCGGTGAGCTGCGGCACCAGCCGCAACCCGGCCTCCTTCAGCTTTTGCGACATGTTGAGGTGCGACTGCTCGAGATAGGCCTGCTCGCCGAGCTCCTTGAGGTCGGGCGCCAGCGCGGCGAACTGGTCGCGCCACGGCTTGGGGTCGACCAGCGAACTGACGACGCTCCGGGCCTCCTGCTCGCCGAGCGCGGCCTTCTCGTCGGCGAGGCGCCGCTCGTCGGCGGCAATCGCCATTTCGAGGGCCAGCCCCATGTCGATGAGCGACTGGGCAGTCTGCATCGCGGCTTCCTTGGGGAGGCGCGCGATCACCTCGTCGGCCCCATCGAGTCCCAGCCGCTGCGCCTGCTCGAGCAGGCCCGCCGTGAACGCATCGCGCTCGGCCTCGATGCGGGGAATCTCTGCGAGCTTGGACAGGTAGTCGCCCTTGCGGCTGAAGAGGTCGACGATTTCGCCGGCCCGTTCGAGGAAGACCGGATCGACGGGAACGTTCTCGAGCGACCCTTGGGCGATCGCGACTTCATCGCCGGCGGCGCGCTGCTGGTCGGAGGCCTTCTGCGCCGCCTCGATCGCTGCCGCGCAATCGGCCACGAACCCCTCGGGCACTTCCGGCAGGTCGGCATAGCCCTCGAGCTGCTCGCGCAGCGCATCGATCGAGGAGAGGATCGGTTCTAGGACCTTGAGACGCCGGATGCGGGCCTGGGCCGTGCTGATTTCGGTCCTGCGGTCCCTGAGGGCGGAAATGCGCTCCTCGATGTCGAGGATTTCGGCGTTCAGCGTTTCCCAGTCGGTCGACTTCAGCTCGTTGTGCCGCTCGGTGGTGATGGCCGTGTTGTAGCGATCGAGCGCCTGGTAGAAGAGCCTGTCCTTGCTGGCACGGGGCGCAAAGATGCGGTCGGTCTCCTCCTCGAGGTCGCGCCGCATCCGGGCGAGGCCGGTGAGGCCGGAGGCAGCGGCAAAGAGTGCCGCGCCCATCTCCCCATCGCTCTCGAGCATCGCCTCGCCGCCCTCGCGTAGCGTGTCCGAGTTGAGCCCGAAGGCGCGCGAGAACACCGCCTGCGTGAGGTTGCCGAGGAACGGGGCGAGCGCATCTTCGTGCAGCGGCGCTTCGTCGACATCGTTCGAGAGCAGGGTATTCTTGTTGCCGCGCCGACGCCTGAACGAGAGCACGTCGCCATGCTGCGAGACGATCTCGGCGCCGATGCGGAGCGACGTAGCCTCGTGCAGGAAGTCGTATTCCTTGCGCTTGGAAAAGCCGAACAGCAGGCTGTCGATGGCGGCAAGCGAAGAGCTTTTGCCAGCTTCGTTGGGGCCGAAGACGAGATGCAGCCGGGCCCCCGGCCGAAAGCTCAGCACCCGGTCGGCGAACGGGCCAAAGCGCTGCAATTCCAGCCGGTTGATCCGCATCGTCGGGTCAGGCGTCTTCGGCGCGGGTGAGCAGCAATTCGCGCGCTTCGGCGATGAGCTCGGGCAATGCGGCAATGAGGTCTTGCTCGTCCTCGGGAATGCCGCCCGGAATGAGCGCACGGATCGTCGACAGCTGCTGGGTGGCCTTCTCCTCGAGTTCGCGGCCCGCCACGACTTCGACCAGCAGCGCCTCCAGGTCGACGCCGAGCAACGCGTTGCCCGCGACGCTCGCCGCCCGCGGGGCAAAGGTGCGCAACACCAGCTTTTCGAGCCAGATGTCGCCGCTGATCCTCTGGCAGGCGGCCTGCATCTCGTCGCTCATCTGCTCGCGCCGCGCCACAAGGTGCCGGTGGAGCTCGGTCTCCCCGATCAGGATCAGGCGCAGCGCCACCAGCCGCTCCGCCGCGGTGACCCCCAGCGGCCGCACCCGCTCCTCGACGAGCTTGAGCAGCACCGCCTCGCTGGTCAGCCCAGAGACGTCGACGATGAGCTCGAGCCAGCGGGCGCGATCGACGATCACGCGGTCAAGTTCGGTGACCTCGCCGTCGGTCACGGTGACCAGGACCCCGCCCTTGGCGCCCTGCTCCCGCATGTTGCGGCCCTGGAGATTGCCCGGATAGACGATGTGCGGCCGCGTCTGCAGCACGGCGTAGTCGTGCACGTGGCCAAGCGCCCAGTAGTCGTAACCTCGCGCCCGCAGATGGCCGAGGGTCGCGGGCGCGTAGTTGTCGTGCGGCGGGCTGCCGGTCAGCGCACTATGGAGCACCCCGATGTTGAACCAGCCGGAAAGCCGGTTGGGGTAGTTGAGCACGAGATTTTCGCTGACGGCACGGTGCGCAAAGCCCTGCCCATGCAGCACCACCTTGTGCTCTTCCAGCCGGAAGCTGCTGGGGGCATCGGTTGCAAAATGCCGGACCGAGGCCGGCAGCGTCACGCTGCGTGTCACGACGCTTTCGGCATCGTGGTTGCCCTTCAGCAGGAACACCGGAATGTCGGCGCGGTCGAGCCGGGCCAGTTCGCGGTTGAAATAGAGGCCGATGGTATTGTCGCGCCAATCGCCGTCGTAGACGTCGCCGGCGATGACCACGAATGCCACCTTGTCGGCGATCGCTCGGCTCACCAGCGCCGTGAAGGCGGCCCGGCTCGCCTCGGCAAAGCGCCTGGCCACCGCCTCGTCGTGCAGCGACAGCCCGTGCAGCGGGCTCCCCAGATGCAAATCTGCAGCGTGCAGAAATCGGAAGCCGGCCAACGTACCTTCATCCCTCACACAAACGCAGCTCTCCTGCGTGCACCACGGCACCGCCCAGAGATCAAGACATTTGCGCTGCGACCGGGCGGGCATCCACTCAAATCCGAAAGGGGACGCGTCCGAGATACCGGAGCGTGTCTCCCGGCCCACAGGGTCAGGGCGCCAGAGGTACCTCCGAAAACACTTCAGCCCGTCCGGGCTGTTGCCTGAACGGGCTGAAGAAAAGCTTGGTGGGTGCGCACGGACTCGAACCGTGGACCCGCTGATTAAGAGTCAGCTGCTCTACCATCTGAGCTACGCACCCAAGGTCCGGGCGGGTCTCTAGCAAAGGGCACCCGCCCTGTCCAGCGCTGATCGCCGACTTTCGTGCGGCGCGGTGCAGCGCCCTGGGGAAAGTCGGAAAAACTTACTCGTGCCCAGTCAGTCCCTCGAAGGCCTTGTTGCCCCACAATGCCTCGACCTTGGCGTTCTTGCCGCAGCCCTGGCGGTACATCTTGTACCATTCGGCGCGGGTATAGCCCGGCTGGAAGGCGTCGTTCCCCTTCCAGAATTCCTGGTGATAATCCTCGGCCGGCCAGAACTTGGTGGCCATGGCGATGGTGGTGGCGACGGGCTTGCCGAGGTCGCTGGCGATGTGCGCCCTGCTGGCGACGGCCGCGTCGTACTGGGCCTTGTCGACGGGGAAGAGGCCGGTGCGATAGCTGTCGCCATAGTCGCAGAACTGGCCGTTGGGGTCGGTGGGATCGGTCAGGTGCCAGTAGGCGTCGAGCAGCTTCTGATAGCTGGTGACCGACGGGTCGAACTCGACCTTCACGGCCTCGCGGTGCCCGGTCTGCTCGGTACCCACTTCCTCATAGGTGGGGTGATCGACGTTGCCGCCGATATAGCCCGTGGTCGTCCGCACCACCCCCGGCGCGTGGTCGATGTCGCTCTGCACGCTCCAGAAGCACCCACCGGCAAAGATCGCCACGGCGGTGTCCTTGGCGAGCGCGCTGGCGCCATCGAACAGCCCGCTCCCCGCCAGCATCGCCGCCGACAGCCCCAAAACCTTCAAGCCGCTCGCGAGCGTCATGATCGTCCTCCACAATGATCTGGAGGATAGATGGGCCGAGGCCCCTTCACAGGCAACACAAAGAAACGTGGGCCGCCTGTGAGGGCTGAAGCCGCGGCCGATGCTGTGGCAGGCGAGCTCTATTACTCGCGGGTCAGGGCTTCGACCGGATCGAGGCGGGCGGCCGAGCGCGCCGGCATGAAGCCGAAGCCGATGCCGATCAGCGTCGAGGAAGCGAATGCCGCAATGATGGAAAAGGCCGAATAGTCGAGGCGCACGCCTTGGGCAAAGTGCGAGACCAGCCCCCCGCCCACCAGCGACAGCGTGACCCCTGCCGCGCCACCCACGAGGCAGACCAGCACCGCCTCGATGAGGAACTGCTGCATGATGTCGCCCGGCCGCGCCCCGACGGCCATCCGGACGCCGATTTCGCGGGTTCGTTCGGTCACCGAGACGAGCATGATGTTCATCACTCCGATGCCACCCACGATCAGCGAGATGACCGCGATCAGGGCGACCAGCAGGGTCAGCGTCTCGGCGCTGCTCGTAATGGTCGACCGGATGGTGTCGGTATTCTGCAGGTGGAAGTCGGCCGCATTGTGCCGCTTCTGCAGCAGGGCGGTGATCTGCTGCTCGGCATCGTCCATGCTGTAGGTATCCGAGATACGGACGGTGATCGAGGACAGGTAGGCTTGCCCGGTTATGCGCGCCATGGCGGTGGTATAGGGCGTCCAGATGTTGACCGTGTCCTGCGGCCCGAAACCGAACGAGCTGGTCTGCGCCACGCCCACCACGCGCAGCGGAATGCGGTTGAGGGTGATGACCTTCCCCAGCGGATCCTCGCCGTCGGGAAACAGCGTGTCGCGTCCGGTGGTATCGATCACCGCATCCTGGGCGATGCCGGTGATGTCGTCGTCGCCTAACCCCACGCCCTCGATGATCGTCGCGCCGCTGACGCGGAAATACTGCGCCCCGACGCCGGTCAGCCGGGCATTGGCGGAAACCGAGCGATAGATCGCCGTGCCGCTGGTCGATACCGTCGGGGTGACGCTGTCGGTGAACGGCTCCTGCCCGATGGCGGTCGCATCGCTCGGCACCAGCGTCTGAACGCGCGTCGCGCGCGGATCGCCAAAGCCGCTGCCGGCAAAGACGTTGATGGTGTTGGTACCGATCGAGGCGATGTTTTCGAGCACCTTTTCCTGCGTGCCCTGCCCCAGCGCCACCACCGACACCACCGAGGCGATGCCGATGATGATGCCCAGCATGGTCAGGAAGGTTCTGAGGCGATGCGAGTTCATTGCCCGCAGCGCCATGAACAGGGCCTCGCCGAACCGGTCGATGCTCTCCCGCCAGCGCGGCGCCTGGCGGATTTCCTCGCGCACCAGTGTCGTAGGGGCCTCGTCGGCGGTGCGCCGGTCGGAAATGATCACGCCATCGGAAATCTCGATGATGCGATCCGCCTTGCTGGCCACGTCCTGGTCATGGGTGACGAGGATGATGGTGTGGCCCTCGCGGTTGAGCTCGGCCAACAACGCCATCAGATCGGCGCCGCTCTTCCGGTCGAGGGCGCCCGTCGGCTCGTCGGCGAGGATCACGTCGCCACCGTTCATCAGCGCGCGCGCCACACTGACGCGCTGCTGCTGGCCGCCCGAAAGCTCGTTGGGGCGATGAAACATGCGGTCGCCCAGGCCGAGCCGGGCCAGCAGCTGCTGGGCGCGCATGCGGCGCGCGCCGCCGTCGGCCCCGGCATAGACCGAGGGAACTTCGACGTTTTCGGCGGCGTCGAGGTCGGGCAGCAGCTGATAGCGTTGGAAGATGAAGCCGAAGTTCTCCCGCCGCAGCCGGGCCATGTCGTCGGGGCCCATGGCGGCCACTTCCATCCCCTTGAACCGGTAGGTGCCGGTCCATTCGCGGTCGAGGCCGCCGATGACATTCATCAGCGTCGACTTGCCCGAGCCGGAGGCGCCGATGATGGCGACCATTTCCCCGGCGTGGATGGTGAGGTCGACGTCCCTGAGGGCGAGGAAGGCCTCGTCGCCCGCCTGGAACATGCGTCTCAGGCCGTGGATCTCGATGATCGGCTCGTCCATCCTAGAACCCCATCAGGCCGCCCGGCGTGCGAAGCCGACTGCCGCCGCTCGGCGGCGTGCCGGTGGCGCGCGCGGCCGTCCCGCCGGCTGGGTCCGTACCGCGCGCCGCACCGGTGGTGACGACGAGGTCGCCCTCGTTGAGGCCGGAGGTGATTTCGGCGGTCACGCTGTTGTTGAGACCGACCTCGACCGGCTTGCGGTGCGTCGCCTTGGTTTCGGGATCATAGACGGCAACGATGTAGCCGCGCGGCGTCTTGGTCAGCGCAGTCGACGGCACGGTGAGAGCGTTCTTCGACTCAGCCAGCACGATCGTCACCTGCGCCGTCATGTCGATCCTGAGCTTGCCGTCCGGGTTGGGGACGCTGAACTGGCCGTTGTAGTAGATCGCCGAGGTCGTGGTGCTGACCGTGGTGTCACTTTCGGTCGCCACCGAATCCGGCGCCGGATCGATCGAGGTGAGCGTGGCGCTGATCTTCTTGTCGGGTTCGCCGAGGATGGTGAAGTAGACCGACTGGCCGGGCTTGACCCGCGGCACGTCAGCTTCCGAGACCTGCGCCTTGATGACCATGGTGCTGAGGTCTGCGAGCTTGACGATGGTCGGGCTCGCCTGCGCCGCGTTGACCGTCTGCCCGGCATCGACCAGCACCGAGACGATCGTGCCGTCGGCGGGCGCGGTGATATTGGTGCGGCTCAGATTGTTGTTGGCGGTGTCGACGGCGATATTGGCCTGCTGCACAGCGGCCTGCTGGGCCTCGACCTGGGCCTGCGCCGTCTGCAGCGCCGCCTGCGCGGTTTCGTGATCGGAGGTCGACACGACGCCCTTGGCCGCCAGCTGGTCCGAACGATCGAGGGCTGCCTGCGCGGTCGCCACTGTCGCCTGCGCCGAATGGAGTTGCGCGGTGGCGCTGGCGAGTGCTGCGGTCGCGGTCTTGACAGCGTTCTGCTGATCGCTCGGGTCGATTTCGGCGATGAGCGCGCCGGCCTTGACCACGTCCCCGACCTTGACGTCGAGCTTTTCGATGCGTCCCGACACCTGGGCGCCGACGCTGACCAGCGAGTTGGCCTGCAGGATGCCGTTGGCGAGAACCGTCTGCTCGACATCGGCGCGGGTGACGGGGGCGGTCTGCGGTACGGCAACCCGGGTCGCCGCTTCGTAGCGCTGCCAGCCGTACCAGGCGGCACCACCCAGGACGATCAACCCAAGAATGATCAGCCAGAGCCGCCCGCGCTTCATGCGGCGCCGTTGAACCGGCTTGTTGGCGGCAGGCGCGGCTGCGGGATCGGCGACGGCGGACAGAACAGCCGCGTCGCCTTTAGATGTTATATTTTTGTAATGAAACATAACTTCCCGTAACCCTTCCGCCTGTTCCAGCCTATGATCGTCAAGATGCAATCGAAATTGATCTATTTCATGGCCGGATTAGCACAAACGCACCGGTCTCGGAACGAATTCATTGTTTCGAAGTGTTTCCGTCGTGCGCGTCTAATGCACAAGGTGTGCACGACTGGCGACAACTGCAATACCTGGTGTCCGGCTATTGTTCGACCGAGAGACGCGCCGACGGCATAGAGCCACCGGAGCGCCGTCGGCGCATTGACCCAGATCATGCGCTTGCCGCGCAGCCTCAGGCCCGGGCAGGCACCAGCGGCTTGACCATCTGCACGCAACTGGCGGCAATGCCGACCAGCTCCGCCGGGTCCCACGTTTCGATTCCCCAGCCCGTCCGCTGGTAGAAGCCGACGGCGCTGTGGTGGGCGTTGACGTAGAGGCGCGAAAAGCCGCGCCGTCGCGCCTCGGCCTCGACGAGTTCGCCCAAGATGCGGCCATGACCCTGCCGCTGCAGCGCCGGCGCGATCGCCACGAGCCGCACCACGCCCGCGCCGTCATGATGGTCATCGAGACGGGTGACGCCGATCGCCTCGCCATCGAGCATCAGCAGCAAAGGCTCATGGCCGGGAGCGCGGTCGTCGGGGTGGTTTTCGTCGTATTCGAAATGGTCGTCGTGGCGCCCGGGGGCGAACAGCGTCGCCCGGCGGATGTCGTGCATCAGCCGCCAATCCTCGGGCGTCGCGACGCGCCGCAGCTCATGGCGGCTCGCCACGTCAGAACGCCCCGGGGAAATTGCCGCCATCGATCAGCAGGTTCTGCCCGGTGATGTATCCGGCCTGGGCCGAGCAGAGAAACGCGCAGGCGGCGCCGAACTCCTCCGGCGTGCCGAGACGCCGGGCGGGGATGGCTGCAGCACGGCCCGCCGCGACCGCTGCGATATCGACGCCACGTGCCTTGGCCTCGCGCTCGAGCCCCGAGCGCTGGCGGTCGGTATCGAACGACCCGGGCAGGAGGTGATTGATCGTCACGTTCGAGCCGGCGACCGACCGGGCGACACCGGCGAGAAAAGCCGTCAAGCCGGCTCTCGCGCCCGACGACAGGTCGAGCCCGACGATCGGTGCCTTCACAGAGCTCGAGGTGATGTCGACGATGCGGCCAAAGCCCCGCCGCACCATCGGATCGATGCAGCGCTGGATCAGCTCGATCGGCGCCACCATGTTGGCGATCACCCCGTCGAGCAGCTTTTCCCGGTCGAGTTCGCGAAAATCGCGAAACGGCGGGCCGCCATTGTTGTTGACGAGGATGTCGGGCTCCGGACAGGCGTCGAAGAGCTTCGCCTGCCCGTCTCTGGTCGACACATCGGCCACGACGGTGGTTACCTTCGCCCCGGTCGCCGCCCGGATTTCAGCAGCCGTCGTTTCGAGGCGATCGGCGTCGCGGCCGTTGATCGTGACCTCGACTCCCTCAGCCGCCAGCGCCATGGCGCAGCCGCGACCGAGGCCGCGGCTCGATGCACAGATGATGGCCTTCCGGCCCGCAATGCCCAGATCCACAGCGTATCCTCCCGGCGCGGTTCACGCCTCACTTGAATTGCGGCCACAAACCCCTGACCGCCCCCTCCGTCCTCCCCCACAGAGGGGGGAGGTGGGCCCATGCCAAAGGCAGAGCCTCTCAGAGCACCCTCCCCCTGATAGGGAGGGCTGGGGAGGGGTGGAGCAACAGCCCCAGGTCCGCAAGCCGACCCGACTCTACCCCGCGAGCGCGCCTTGCGCGGCGGCGCCGCGTTCGATCAGGAGGCGGTTATAGGCATTGATGAAGGCGCGCGCCGACGCGACGAGTGTATCAGGTTCAGCTGCGTTACCGGAGACGATGCGCCCGTTCTGCTCGAGCCGGACATGCACCGAGGCCTGCGCATCCGTGCCACCGGTCACACCATCGACGGCGTAGAGGACGAGGTGCGGGTCGGCCCCCACGGCCGCCTTGACGGCGTTGAAGATGGCATCGACCGAGCCCGTGCCGTCATAGGTCACCGACACCGGCTCACCGTCGATCGACACGGTCATGTTGCAGCGATGGACCCCGCCGGTCTTGGAGACCACCTCCATGTCGACCAGCTTGATCCGGTCGTCGATCGACCCGGCCTCGTCGTCGACCAGCGCCACGATATCGGCGTCGTAGATGTGCTTCTTCCGGTCGGCGAGATCCTTGAAGCGCACGAAAGCCTCCTGGAAGGCATTGTCGCCAAGGTCGTAGCCCAGTTCCTTCAACTTGTCCTTGAAGGCGGCACGCCCGGAATGCTTGCCCATCACCAAGGTGGTTTCCTTGATGCCGACCGAGGCCGGGGTCATGATCTCGTAGGTCTCGGCATTCTTCAGCATGCCGTCCTGGTGGATGCCGCTTTCGTGCGCGAAAGCGTTCTTGCCGACGATCGCCTTGTTGAACTGCACCGGAAAGTTGGACGCCGCCGACACGATCTTGCTGGCCCGGCTCAGGTCGGTCGACTCGATGTTGGTAAAATAGGGCATGGCATCGCCACGCACCTTGAGCGCCATCACCACTTCTTCGAGCGCCGCATTGCCGGCCCGTTCGCCGAGGCCGTTGATGGTGCATTCGATCTGCCGCGCGCCGCCCCGTAACCCGGCCAGCGAATTGGCAACCGCCATGCCGAGGTCGTTGTGGCAATGGGTGGAGAAGATGACTTTGTCGGCGCCCGGCACCTTTTCGATCAGCGACCGGAAGAGCTGGAAATATTCTTCCGGCACGGCGTAGCCGACGGTGTCGGGGATATTGATCGTGGTGGCGCCTGCCCGGATTGCCAGTTCGACGCAGCGGCAGAGATAGTCGAGCGGCGTGCGGGTCGCGTCCATGGCGCTCCACTCGACATCGTCGATCAAGTTGCGCGCCTGCGTCACCGTGGCGGTGATGATCTCGAGCACCTGCTCCTCGGTCTTGCGCATCTGGTGCGCCAGATGGATCGGGGAGGTGGAGACGAAGGTATGGATGCGGCCGCGCCGTGCATTGCGCACCGCCTGCCCGGCCCGCTCGATGTCGGCGGGAATGGCGCGGGCGAGCCCGGCGATCACCGAATTCTTGCTGCGCCGGGCGACTTCGCTCACCGCCTCGAAATCGCCGTTGGAGGCGATCGGAAAGCCGGCCTCGATGATGTCGACGCCCATGTCGTCGAGGATTTCGGCGATCTGCAGCTTCTCGTCCAGCGTCATGGTCGCGCCGGGAGACTGCTCGCCGTCACGCAGCGTGGTGTCGAAGATATAGACCCGGTCCTTGTTGCTGGCCGGCGTCGCGTCGATGGTCATTTTCTCGTCCTTCTGTCGGCACGGGAGGCAATCGTCCTCGACCGGCCATGCAGTTGCTGGTTCGGCTTGTGACGCAATCCCCTGACCACCCGCTCGCTAAATCGAGCTGTCGGTACTCAGGGGCTGATAAGAAGGAGAAGGAGCGCCGCAGGCAGCAGCAAAAGGCTCGCAAGCACCATCAGGCGGACCCTGTCCGCCCGTTCCTGGGCTGCGATCGCGATGGCGCGCTTGCGCTGCATAACAATACCCGTGCCGGATGCACCGACAACTAATGCGCGAATCTTGGCCGCAGCGCAAGCCCTTCGGCTCGCGCTGCGATCGGCCCGGCAGAGCTGCCGGGCCCCTGTCACCGTCAGTTGAAAGCAAACACCGCCGACAGCAGGACGAGCACGAACACCGCCGAGGTGAACATGCCGATCATCGGCGCCCGCTGCAGGGCAACGGTGTCACCGCGCTCGGCGCGCTTGCCGTTGATGCCGGCGAAGATCACGCTCACGAGCAGCACGACGACCAGAACCATCTTGACCGAGAACCAGGCGCTGAGCGCGGCCGCCCCGCCGTACTTCAGCCAGAGGATGAGCGGGCCGGTGACGATCAGCAGCCCCATCGCCACGCGCCCGAGGCGCGAAAGCCCGTCCATCAGCGAGAACAGCAGCGGCCGGACTTCTGGCGAGGCCGTCGGCATCCGGCTTCCGACCACCGGAATGCCGAACGACGCCGCCCCGCCGAGCGCAATGGCGACGATATGAATCCAGAAAAGCAGATTGACCAGGATCTCCACGGGCGTGCCCCCCTTGCTGCCAGTTACCGAGCCGGCTGCGATGTTGCGCGGTTCCGGCTCATGCTCAAGCGATATTTGCGACCCGCGCACAGCGCCAGAATCAGACGCGGCACTTCGCGGCCGAGCAGACCGGCGGGCGCTAAGGCGTCAGGTCCCTCGGTGGCACGAGGCCGTTGATCAGCGACGCCGTCGTCACGGTGTTCGCGAGGAGGCACGCGATGGTCATCGGCCCCACGCCTCCCGGCACGGGCGTGATCGCGCCCGCGACCGTCGCGGCGCCCTCGAAGTCGACGTCGCCGACCAGCCGCGTTTTGCCTTCGCCACGCTCCGGCGCCGGAATGCGGTTGATGCCCACGTCGATGACGGTGGCGCCCGGCTTGATCCAGTCGCCCTTGATCATCTGCGGCCGGCCGACGGCCGCGACCACGATGTCGGCGCGGCGGATAACCTCGGGCAAATCGGCGGTGCGGGAGTGGGCGAGCGTCACGGTGCAGCTTTCACGCAGCAGCAGCGCCGCCATCGGCTTGCCGACGAGGTTGGAGCGACCGATGACCACGGCATTGAGGCCGGCGAGCGTCGGCAGGGCGTCGCGCAGCAGCATCAGGCAGCCAAGCGGCGTGCAGGATACCGGCCCTGGCAGGCCGATCCACAGTCGACCGACACTGCCCGGGGTAAAGCAGTCGACATCCTTGTCCGGCGAAATGGTGTTGATGACGGCATTGGGATCGATCTGCGGTGGCAGCGGCAGCTGCACCAGGATGCCGTGGATTTTCGGGTCGTCATTCAGCCGCCGGACAAGCGACAGCAGGTCGTCCTGCGTCACGGTTGCGGGCAGCTCGTACTTTTCCGAGTGCATGCCGACTTCGACGGTCTGCTTGGCCTTGTTGCGGACATAGACCTGACTGCCAGGGTCCTCTCCGACGATCACCACCGCCAGGCCCGGCGTGATGCCGTTCTCGCGCTTCAGCCGTTCGACATGGCCGGCGATACGCCCGCGCAGCCCTTCGGCAAAACTCTTGCCGTCAATGACGTTTGCCATCGGTGTCTCCTCAAAGCAGGTTCGGGAAAAAGTAAGGCCCGTCTGCAGTTGGCCGGGCGCGAAATTGCGGCCTGCTGCTCTTCTACTACAGCGCCGAGGCGATGGTGACGCCGGCGTCGGTCAGCGCTTCCTTCAGCGCGCGGGCAATGGCGACTGCCTCGGCATTGTCGCCGTGCAGGCATAGCGACTGCGCAATGCTGTGGAGCGCGGAACCGTCGGCGGTGATCAGTTCGCCGCGGGTCGCGAGCCGCACGGCGCGCTGCGCGACGAGTTCGGCGTTGTGCAGCACGGCGCCGGGCTCGCTCCGGGGCACGAGCAGGCCATTGGTCTGGTAGGCGCGATCGGCGTAGGCCTCGTGCACCACCTTGAGCCCGAGCGCCTCGGCGGCCGCCACCTGCGCGCTGTGGTCGATAGCGAGCACGGCGAGGCCAGGATCTAGGTTCCGCACGGCGGCGAACGCGACGCTCGCGATCACTTCGTCCTCGGCCGCCATGTTGGCGAGCGCGCCGTGCAGCTTGACGTATTTGAGCTCCACACCCTCCTCGCGGGCGAGGCCGGCGATGGTATCGAGCTGCTGCCGCATCTGTCGGGTCAATTCGTCGGCGCCGACCTCCAGCCGCCGGCGGCCAAAATGTTCTGGGTCGACGAAGCCGGGATGGGCGCCGGCGACCAGGCCGTTAGCCTTGGCACCACGCAGCGCGGCGCGGATCGTCTCCTCGGTGCCGGCATGGCCGCCGCAAGCGATCGAAGCGCTGGAGACGATTTCGAGCAGCGCCGCATCGTTGGGCATCCCCTCCCCGATATCGGCGTTCAGATCGAGGCTGGTCATCAGGCACGGCTTCCTGCGGAGACGAGGCGAGCCTTTTGCAGGGTCACGGGCGTGAACGCAAGAGCACTGCCCGGCCGCAACTGGGCCACGATGTTCAAATCGACGCCCAGTATGGTGGCGATGCGCGGATAGCCACCGGTCGGCTGGTGATCGCGCATCAGCACGATTGGCGTGCCGTCGCCGAGGATTTGCACGTCGCCCGCCACAATCGCATCGGACACGAGCGACAGGATCGGCTCACCGGCGAACACCGCCCCCGCGTCGTCGAGGCGGACGCCCATACGGTCGAGCCGGGTCGAAATCCGGAATGTTGCATCGAGGAAGCGGCGCCGCGTCGACGCGGGGAACAGATCGGCGTGGATGCCCCAGATGAAGCGCACGACTGTCGGGCCCGTTCCATCCTTGTCGGGCTGGGCGATGGGGACGGAGGCCGGCGTCGACTCGGAAGCCCTCGCGCCGAAGGGAATCACATCCCCTGCCCGGAGCGACCGCCCAGCGAGGCCGCCGAGCCCGGCGATCAGGTTCGTCGCCCTGCTGCCCAGCACCGGCGCCACATCGATTTCGCGGTCGAAGCGGGCGTAGCCATAGTTGCCGGCCGGACCGGGGGTGATCTCGATCCGATCGCCGGGTTGCAGCGGCACGAAGGCCGGCCAGTCGCGGGCGGCCCCGTTCACCCGCAGGTGGAAAGCGCCGCCGTCGAAGGCTGCCGCGACGGGTTCGCCCTCGAGACAGAAGTCGAGCCCTGCCGCTGTGAATTCGAGCCCGCTCGTACCACCGTCGCCGAGGACTCGTCCGGCCCGCGCGAAGGCAGCGCGATCCATCGGTCCGGAAGCGCTGATGCCATGCTGTAACATGCCGAAGCGGCCCGCATCCTGGATGGTGGCGGCCGGTCCGACCCGGGTGAGGCGAAGGGCCGCCGTCACGTAGTCGCCTCGAAGACGATACTGTCCCCCTCTTCGAGGCTGGTCGGCGGTTCGGCGGCCGGGTCGAAATTGCGGAAATCGGTATGTCCGATGACGTGCCAGCCGGTTGGAATCGGCGTCGAGGTGATGGCCGTCTGCCCCGCAGCGAACAGCACGCTGCCCGGCGGCACCGGCGGCCGCACGCTCGAGCGCCGCGGCAGCCGCAGCTCTTCGGGATGAAAGCCGCAATAGACGAACCCCGGGGCAAAACCCGTGGTCAGGACACGCAGCGGCGAGGCGTTGTGGGTTTCCACGAACCGGGCTGGCGCCATGCCGAGCGCTCCAGCAACAGCTTCGAGGTCAGGGCCCGCCTCGCCGCCGAAACGGACGACGACGCGGTGGCTCGCCGGCTCGGTGGAGCTGCTCGCAACAGGCGCCGACAGCAGCAGCCGTACTTCGCCGGCCAAGCTCTCGAAGCTCACCGCCGCCGGCTCGTATTTGAGCAGCACCGACACCAGGTTGGGGTCGATCTCGGTGACGCCGTTCGGCAGGCCGGCACGCAACTGGCGCGCGAAAGCGATCGCCGCGCGATTGGCCTCGTCCGACAGGGTCGAGGCGAACCGCACCAGCAGCCCCGATTCGCCCAGCGGCATGATGATCGGCAGCGGCGCCTCGGGAGCGCTCAACGACCCGCGGCCTTGCGTGGGGGACGGGAGTGGCGGGTTCCGGCGCTCCTGGGCAAGAGCGGCGGCACCAGCGGCAGCCCCGCGGCGATCTGGCTCGCATGCGTTTCGGCGAAGGGTCGCGTGGCGCCCGGCAAGCCATAGGTGTTTTCGACCGCGCCCCGTTCGACCCCGTAGACGTCGCCCGGGCCGTTGTTGACGACAACGCCGCCGGCGCGGACGAACTGGTCCTCGCCCCAGGGCGCCGCAATGACGAAATCGAACGGCACGCTGGCGGCCGTTCGCGGGGCGCTCGATGCCTTGGCCAGCACGCCCTCGCCCACCGGCCGCACAACGCTCAGCGCCGTCGCAACTGCCTGAGGCCGAAGCACGTAAGCCTCGGCCAGCCTGGCACGCGCAAGGATGCGCTCGTCTTCCGACAGTGCCGCGTAGCCGGCGATGCTGCTCGGCTTGACGCTGCCGATGTTGAAGATGATCCAGTCGCCCTGGCGCGCCGTGTTGACCGTCTCGATATGCTCGTGCAGTCGCGTTACCACTTCGCGACCGGGGCCCGTGACCTCGACGGCATAGATGTCGGTCAGTTTCTGGATGGCGGCCGCGCCGGTGAAATCCACGTCGAGTGGATCGATCCGGACGTAGCGGACGCCCGCCCTGTCGACGGACTTTTCCACCCTTGCCTCCCCCCAGCGGCGCTCGAAAGCCCGCTCACCATACAAGATCGTGCGTGAAGAGGCAGTGGACAAGTGTGGTCAACAGGCAGTTGCACCCCGGGGGCTTCGCGCCGGCGAAAGTGGCTCGAAGCCTGAGCCCTAGACGTGATGCGGGATGATCAGGCCGTCGCGGATGGTGACGATCCGGTCGGCACGCCGGGCCAGGTCGAAATTGTGCGTCGCGATCAACGCCGCGGCCCCCTCGTTCCGAATCAACTCGCTGAGAGCCTCGAATACCAGTTCGCTCGTCGCCGGATCGAGATTGCCGGTCGGCTCGTCGGCCAAGATCACGCGTGGCCGGTTGGCGGCGGCGCGGGCGATGGCGACGCGCTGCTGCTCGCCACCCGACAGCTCAGCCGGGCGATGCAGGGCGCGCGGCTCGACGCCGAGCAGACCGAGGAGTTCGCGTGAGCGAGCTTCCGCTTCCTTCTGCCCGACTCCCGCGATCATCTGCGGCATCGAGACGTTCTCGAGCGCCGTGAATTCGGGCAGCAGGTGGTGAAACTGGTAGACGTAGCCGACGGTGGTCCGGCGCAGCAGCGTCCGCGCGCGGTCGCTCAGCTTGCTGGTGGGTGTGCCGATGATCTCGACCTCGCCCTGCTGCGGGCGTTCGAGCAGGCCGGAAATGTGAAGCAGCGTCGACTTGCCGGCACCGGAAGGCGCAACCAACGCGACCAGTTCGCCGCCATGGACCGTCAGGTCCGCCGCTTCCAGCACGCGCACCATGGTTTCGCCGTCGCCGTAGTGGCGGTGCACGCCCTTGAGGGCGAGGTGGACCTCACTCATAGCGCAACGCTTCGACCGGATCGTACTGGGCGGCGCGCCAGGCCGGGTAGAGCGTCGCGAGGAAGCTCAGCAGCAGCGCGATGATAACGATGATGGTGACTTCGAGCGGATCCACCTTGGACGGTAGCGATGAGAGGAAGAACACTTCGGGCGGGAAGATCTTGACCCCAATCAGGTTCGACACGAAGGCGCGCAGCGTCTCCGCGTTGGCCGCGATCAGCAGGCCCAGGCCAAAGCCCACAAGCGTGCCGGCGATACCGATGGCCGTGCCGGTCATGGAAAAGATCCGCATGATCGAGCCGCGCGTCGCACCCATGGTGCGCAGCACGGCGATGTCGGCGCCCTTGTCCTTCACCAGCATGACGAGGCTCGAAATGATGTTGAAGGCGGCGACCACGACAATCATCGACAGGATCGTGAACATCACCACCCGCTCGACCTGCAGGGCCGAAAAGAAGGTCTCGTTGCGCTGCTGCCAGTCGGTCATGACCATCGGTCGCCCGGCTGCCTGCTGCAGCTTGGGCCGGATGGCATCGATGGCGTCGGGATCGTTGATGAAGACCTCGATCCCGGTCGCCTGGTACTGGCGTTCATAGGCGGCATCGATCTGGTCGTCGGTCGCGTCCGGGCCGGGGTTCTTCATGCCCGGCTTCAGCACATCCTCGTAGAGCTTGAAGTAGTCCTGCGCCGCCTGCAGCGGCATGTAGATGTAAAAGCTGTCGAATTCGACCATGCCGAGGTCGAAGATGATGGTCACCGGATAGGAGCGGATATTGGGCGTCGTGCCGAAGGGCGTGGTGGCGCCCTTCGGGTTGATGATCGTTACCTGGTCGCCGATCCCGACGCCCAGTTTTTGCGCCAGCCGGTAGCCGAGCGCCACGCCGCGGCTCTGGTCCCAGCCCTCCCAGCCCCCCTGCTGGTTGGCGGCATAGAGCAGCGGCAGCTTCTTGATCGATTGCAGGTCCATGCCACGGACACTGACGCCGGTCGATTCCTGCTGGCCGCTCGCCAGCGCCTGCCCTTCGACGAAGGCAACCGCATGCGTCACGCCCGGCACGACCTCGAGGTTCTTGACCACCGTGCTGTAGTCGGTGAACTGCTGCTCGATCGGAAAGGCGGTGAAGTGGCCGTTGAGGCCCAAAATCTTGGTCAGAAGTTCGGCCCGGAAGCCGTTCATGACGCTCATGACGACGATAAGCGTCGCGACCCCGATCGCGACGCCGGCCAAGGTGAGCCCGGCGATGACGGAAATGAAGGCGTCCTTGCGGCGGGCGCGCAGGTAGCGGCCCGCCACGATGAGCTCGAAGCGGGAGAATGGCTGCGTCGACTGGGCCGCGGCCTGCCGCCCGGCGGAACTCAAACCTTGTCCCGCCGCTGCGGCACGACGAGGGCGACAAGCCGGTCGAGCGCCGCGCCCAGCGGCAGCGTCTCGCGCTCACCGGTCGCCCGATGCTTGATCTCGACCTCACCGGACTTGAGGCCGCGGGGCCCCACGATCAGCTGGTAGGGGATGCCGATCAGGTCGGCGGTGGCGAACTTGGCGCCGGCCGGCTGGTCGCGATCGTCGTAGAGCGCATCGATCCCGGCCCGCTTCAGGCCGATGTAGAAATCGTCCGCGGCGGCATCGCTTTCGACATCGCCCACCTTGAGGTTGATCACCGTGACTTCGAACGGCGCCACGCTCACCGGCCAGATGATGCCGGCGTCGTCGTGGCTGGCCTCGATGATGGCCGGCACGAGGCGCGTCGGCCCGATGCCGTAGGAGCCCATATGCACTTCGATCTCCTTGCCGTCGGGGCCGCTGACGACTGCCCGCATGGGCTTGGAGTACTTGGTGCCGAAGTAGAAAATATGGCCGACTTCGATGCCGCGCGCCGCGACCTGCTTGTCGGCCGGAACCGCGGCGCGGAACGCTTCCTCGGTGGTCATCTCGTCGGTCGCCGCAAACAGCGATGTCCAGTCTTTGAAGATGGGCGTCAGGTCGTCGCGGAAATCGGTGTCGGCCGGAGGAATCGGCTTGTCGATCAGCCCCTTGTCCAGGAAGACCTGACTCTCGCCGGTATCGGCCAGGACGTGGAACTCGTAGCTGAGGTCGCCGCCGATCGGCCCCGTATCGGCGCGCATTGGCACGCCCACCAGGCCCATGCGGTGGAAGGTACGCAGATAGGCGACGAACATGCGCTGGAACGCCTTAACCGCCCCCGCCTCGTCGAGGTCGAACGAATAGGCGTCCTTCATCAGGAATTCGCGGCTGCGCATGGTGCCGAAGCGGGGACGGATCTCGTCACGGAACTTCCACTGCACGTGGTAGAGATTGAGCGGCAGGTCCTTGTAGGATTTGACGTAGGTGCGGAAGATGTCGGTGATCATCTCCTCGTTGGTCGGGCCATAGAGCATCTCGCGCTCGTGCCGGTCCTCGATGCGGAGCATCTCCTTGCCATAGGCGTCGTAGCGGCCGCTTTCGCGCCACAGGTCGGCAGATTGCAAGGTCGGCATCAGCAGCTGGATAGCGCCGGACCGATCCTGCTCCTGCTCGATGATCCGCACCACCTTGTTGAGCACCCGCAGACCCAGCGGCAGCCAGCTGTAGCTGCCGGCGGCCTGTTGCTTGATCATGCCGGCGCGCAGCATCAACTGGTGCGAAACGATCTCGGCTTCCTTCGGCGTCTCCCTCAGGACGGGCAGGAAATACTGGCTCAGCCGCATGAAAACTCCCACGAAATCAGCCGTCGACTCACGCCGATATAGCGCGCTCCGCGGGCATTTGCACGCCATGCTGACACGCTATGGGAGCTATGCAGAATCTGCGTGACAGGCAGGAACAACGTTGTTACGGTCCCTCTCCATAAACTACAGGCAGCGGCAAGCTGCCGGACGCCGACAACGTCAAGGGAGGAGCGCTGGCAGGCACTCAGGTGCGTGTAAGACCGGCGTATTGTCGAGCAACCTCAATTAGGCAGGGCCATCGTGCCCTGCTTTTTTCTTTTCCGGCAAGTATCCTCGACGCGCGTTGCAGCCCTGCGTTTTCGGCGGGGCTGGTTACTCAAGCCCAACGTCGGATAGCTGCATTCACCGGCGATGGCCGCACGGGCGCTGCCGCACACCCGCGCCGCTCCAATTGAGCATGGGGACGCCGACGGCTGCCGGTCACGTGCCTTAGGCCGGCGCCGCAACCGTTCGGCGAATCTCGCTAGGCTGTCGAGGCGTCAGCGCCAGTAGCGCTCAAGCACCGGGTTGGTGGCGCCGACGTAGATCAGGCCGCAGACGAAGACGGCCAGGACGGAAGTGATCAGGAGCTTTTTACCGATGCGGAACACCGGGGGTGCCCCTGGCTCGCTCCCGGCTATCACCTCGCCGGTCTCGGACTGGCTGTGCGCACCAAAAGGCAGGACCACGAACAGGCAGACCATCCAGGTGACGACGTATACGGCGATATACCCAATCCAGTTCATCCGGCCTGCTCCGCAGCACTGCTAGAGCGTTTCCGGCAAAAGCTGCTGCCACTCTTGCCGTTAGGAAACGCGACAACTCAAATACAGAGTTCACGTCGTCGACTTGATCGAAACGTGAACTCTAGATGCGATGCACGAAGACGGTGACGTTGGGCTTCTTGCCCCAGAAGGCGTTGACCTCGCTGCGCACCGCCCGATTGAGCGCCGCATTGACCAGGTCCGGATCGCTGCGCCGCTTGGGGGGAATGCTCTTGAGCGTACCCGTGACGGCGCGTCGCACCACCAGCCCGAGCGACTCCTCGTCGTCTTCGACCTCCGGCAGGCCCTCGATCGCGATCTCGGGTCCTGCCGCGACGCTGCCATTGGCCGAGACGCAGAGGCTCACCACGATATGGCCGCCGAACGACAGCCGGCGCCGGCCTTTGACGCCGCTTTCCTCAGGCGTGCAGAGAATGGTGCCGTCGAGATAGAGTTCGCCGGTGCGCACCTCCCCCGGCATGGCCATGGCATCGGGGAACAAGCGCACCATGTAGCCGTTTCGCGCCTCGATGACGCTCGGGATGCCCGAGTCGCGGCCGAGCTTGGCGTGGGCCCGCAGATGCACCGCCTCGCCGTGCACCGGCACGAGGACGGCAGGTTTCACCAGGCCGTAGAGGCGGCGCAGCTCGTCGCGCCGCGGGTGGCCGGTGACGTGGACGAGCCCATCGTCACGGGTGATGACGTCGATGCCGCGGTCGATGAACATGTTCTGGATGTCGATCACCTCGCGCTCGTTCCCGGGTATGGCCCAGGACGAGAAGATGACGCGGTCCCCGGCGTTGAGGTCGATCGCCGGGTGCTCGCCCCGCGCGATGCGCGAGACGGCAGCCCGTGCCTCGCCCTGACTGCCGGTGCAGAGCAGCACCACCTTGTCGCGCGGCAGCGTCTTGAACGCCTCCTGGTCGAGGAAGGGGGCGATGTCCTCCAGCATGCCGAGTTCACGCGCGATGCCGGAGATCCGGTGCATGGCCCGACCGGACATCACGATCTGCCGGCCGGCCTTCTGTGCGGCGCGGGCCACCGAGATGACCCGGCCCACATTGGAGGCGAAGGTGGTGACCGCAACCCGGTAGGGCGCGGCGGCGATCAGCTCGGCCAGCGCGTCGCCTACCTCGGTCTCGCTCGGGCTGCTGCCCTCCTTGAGGGCGTTTGTCGAGTCGCAGATCAGCGCCAGCGGCAACGTGTCGTCGGCGCCGATGGCCGCAAGCCGATCGACATCCGTCGGTGCCCCGCCGACCGGGGTCGGATCGAGTTTCCAGTCGCCGGTGTGGAGCACGCGGCCGATCGGGCTGGTGATCAGCAGTCCGTTGCTCTCGGGAATCGAGTGGGCGACGTTGATGGGTTCGATCGTGAACGGCCCGAGCTGGAACACCCGGCCGGGCCGCATGGGTACGATCGAGACGTTGTCGACGATGTTGTCCGCCGCCCGCTTGGCCGCCAGCATCGCGGCGGTAAAGGCCGTAGCGTAGACCGGACGGTCGAACCCCGGCCAGAGGTCGAGCACCGCGCCGTAGTGGTCTTCGTGGCTGTGAGTGAGGATGAGGGCGAGCACGTCGTCGGCGTTCTCTTCGAGGAACGTCGGGTCGGGCATTACGAGTTCGATCCCCGGCAGCGCCGGACCGGCAAAGGTGACGCCGCAGTCGACGACGATCCATTTGCGATGCGCGGGCGTGCCGAAGCCGTAGGCGCCCATGTTCATGCCGATTTCCCCGACGCCGCCCAGCGGCACGAAGACGAGTTCTTCTTTGTTCGAAGCCATTGAATATCCCAATGTGCCTCAAGCCGTTCCAGGCGGAACGGCCAAGGCAATTCGCGTCGTCTCCAAAGGAAGAGCGTGGGCCGGACGACGGCGAACCCACGTCTTGTCAATTCCGTTCGGCGGTGGGACAGAGGTCCTCACTCGCCCGGCTCGTCGCGGTAATCCCGCGCCGAAGCCGAAACTCTATCCAGCGACCGACGCGGTAACGCCGAAGTGCACGTCGCCCGCGGTGATCGCGATGCGGCTCTGGTCATCGGCCCGGACGATCAGGCGCCCGGCCGCATCGACCGTTTCAAAGATGCCCCGCACCACACCCTCGCTGCGACTGACCGCAACCGGGGCGCCGATGCCAGCTGCCGAGCGACGCCAGAGGTCGAGCACCTCCGCGACGCCCTGCCCTTCCCGCCACAGCGAAAACACTTCCACCCAGGCGTCGGAGAGCGCCTCGAGCACGTCGCTCGCATCCCGCTCGACACCCAAATCCATGAGGCTTACCGCGGGATAGGGCAGCCCTTGCGGCGCCGCCACGACGTTCACGCCAATGCCGATGACGATGGCGTGCCGCCCGTCCGGCAACTTTTGCGCCTCGAGCAGGATGCCCGCGAGCTTGGCGCCGTCGGCCAGAACGTCGTTGGGCCATTTGAGCGCGATCCGGGCGCTACCGCCTTCGCCGCCCCCGTCTGCGCCGTCGATGCCCACCTTGACCAGCCCCGCCGGCAGGATGCGCGACAGCGCCCGATTGAGCGAGACCCCTGCCGCAAAGCCCAGCGTCGCCGCAACCGCCGGTTCGACGTCGGGCACGATCAGCAGCGAGGCAGCAAGATTGCCAGGCGGGTTCTGCCAGGTCCGGCCGCGACGCCCGCGACCCGCCGTCTGCTGCAGGGCAGCGAACCAGATGCCGCCCGGGTCTCCGGACGATGCGGCATTGAGCGCTTCGGTATTGGTCGACCCGATGCTGTCGAACGCTGCCAGCCGGTACCCGGCCGCCCGCGCCCTGTCACCGAGCCGGAGGGCCACCACCTAAAAGAGGCTTCCTG
>Ga0209233_1000411_pt1 | contig 33377 bp, 45 predicted proteins | sample AraplaCL_Cvi_mCL_FD_184269 | JGI IMG/M metagenome (GOLD analysis project Ga0209233, IMG submission 184269) | Arabidopsis root microbial communities from the University of North Carolina, USA - plate scrape CL_Cvi_mCL (SPAdes) (version 2) | ecosystem: Host-associated > Plants > Roots > Endosphere...
GAGGCAGAAATCGGTGAGCGGCTCGGTGGCCCTGAGGATCAGGTCGTAGGCGGCGATGAGATTTCCATCCGCCAGCGCCTGCGTCAGGTCGCCGAGGCTGATCGCCTTCGGATAGGGCAGGAACGTCGCACCGACCGCCTCGAAGCGCGAGGCGAATTCGGCGTCGTTGCACGCCACCACCTCATGCCCACGCCGGACCAGCTCAGCCATGATCGTCGACTCGGGATTGACGTGCCCGAATGCGGGAAGGCTCAGCAGGACGATCTTGGCCATGACGCGGCGGTGGGTTGGACCAGCCGCCGACTATTGACCGATGTCAGGCCGGAACGGAAGCGTAAGCTGCGAACAGCAGCCCCATGGCGAGGAAAAACAGCACGGAAAGCGAAACGGTCTTGATCATTGCTTCTGGCTCGAACGCGGCTGGTGGGGGCGCGACGTATTTCGGGGAGGGACGGTTAAGGGGTGATTTCTATGGTGTAGTTTTCGATGACCGTGTTGGCCAAAAGCCGCTGACATATTGAACCAAGCGTTAACCTCGCAGCACCCTCGTCGGTTCCCTCGAGTTCTATGTCGAAGACCTTTCCCTGCCGCACATCCCCGATGCCCGCAAAGCCCAGGCTGTGGAGCGAGCCGGTGATCGCCTGACCCTGCGGATCGAGGACGCCGGTCTTGAGGGTGACGGTTACGCGCGCCCGCATCGGTACGACTTCCTCATTGCAGATCCATGTCGATTCGCCTGCGCGACCATAACTCGCCGGGGCGCGGCTGGGCTGCAACAGTCGGGGTATTTTGGAGCCTGAGGCCGGGGCCTTGCCCGGCCCTCGTGGTTCGACAAGCTCACCATGAGGGCTCCAAGGTGCGAGCCCATCGACGCGGCGAGCCCATCGACCAATTCACCCTCATGGTGAGCTTGTCGAACCATGGGCCACACGCTGTCGGGCCGGGAAACCGGCCTCGCCGCCGACGCGGCCGACCGCGGGGTGGCTTACTGCACCAGCCGCGGGCCGGTGGTCAGGGCGTTGTCGGTCTCGGCCAGGATGCCGAGCCGCTGGGCCACTTCGCGATAGGCGTCGACCAGCCCGCCGAGGTTCTCGCGGAACCGGTCCTTGTCGAGCTTGTTGCGGGTCTTGATGTCCCACAGCCGGCAGTTGTCGGGCGAAATCTCGTCGGCGAGGACGATCCGCATCATGTCGTTTTCGTAGAGCCGGCCGCATTCGATCTTGAAGTCGACGAGCTGGATGCCGACGCCAGTGAAGAGCCCGGTGAGGAAATCGTTGACACGCACGGCGAGGCTCATGATGTCGTCGAGCTCGGGCGGGGTGGCCCAGCCGAAGGCGGTGATGTGCTCTTCGGAGACCATCGGGTCGCCGAGCGCGTCGTCCTTGTAATAAAACTCGATGATCGAGCGCGGCAGCTGGGTGCCGGGCTCGAGCCCGAGGCGCTTCGACAGCGAGCCGGCGGCGACGTTGCGCACCACGATCTCGAGCGGGATGATCTCGACTTCCTTGATCAGCTGCTCGCGCATATTGATGCGGCGGATGAAGTGCGTCGGGATGCCGAGCGAGTTGAGCTTGCTGAAGACGTATTCGGAAATGCGGTTGTTGAGCACGCCCTTGCCGTCGATGATCTCGTGGCGGGCGCCGTTGCCGGCGGTGGCGTCGTCCTTGAAGTACTGGACGAGCGTCCCGGGCTCGGGTCCCTCGAAAAGGTCCTTGGCCTTGCCCTCGTAGATCTTGCGCCGACGGGTCATGGTGGCTGTCCGTTCAAAAATGAAGGAAAAGCGGGTTTTGTGGGCGGGTATCTGCGCCAGAACACCCCCCAGATGCAAGCTCTTTCTCCCCCGCGAGGCCCGGCTTTCGGCCGGTTTCAGAGCCGCTTCAGCCGCTCTGTTGATTTGCCTCGCCTAACCCATTAAGTGAACTCCCGTGCGCCGGAGGGGCGCCCGCGGCCGGCATCCGGGGAGACCACAATGAGCCAGTTCGACGACCGTGAAAAAGGCGAGGAAGCTCGCTTCGCCATGACCGCCGAGCGCGAGTTTCGCGCCCATGCGCGCCGCGACAAGCTGCTCGGCATCTGGGCCGCAGAGCTGATGAGCCTGTCGGGCGACGCCGCCACCGCCTACGCCGCGGAAGTCGTTGCCGCCGACCTGTCGGCGCATGGCGAGGAAGACGTCTTCGCCAAGGTCGCTGCCGACCTCAAGGCCAAGGGCATTGCGGTGTCCGATGCCGTGATTCGGCAGAAGATGGCGCAGCTGGTGGCGGTCGCCAAAGAACAGATCATGGGCGAGTCCTGAGGGCTCTGCTTCCGGGCAGCCGCTGCTGTTACGATTGACGGGCCGCGGCCAGCCGACGCTGCGATTCCGCCGTGGCGCCGTTGTAGACGATCATCGTCAGGTCGGCCCGGCCGTCGACGGCAAAGGCGGAGTACTCGAGCTCGATGTCGCCCAGCGTCGGGTGGTTGAAATGCTTGCTGTTGCCGCTGGCCGCCGGGAGATCGTTTTCCTGCCATAGCCGGGCGAATTCGGGGCTGAGCCGACTGAGTTCGTCGACCAGAGGCTGCGCCTCCGCCTCGGCACCGGCGCGCGCGGCATCCAGCCGGAAAGCCGAGACCACGAAGCGTGCGACAAGGTCCCAGTCGGGCTGCAGGTCGCGATAGCGCGGATCAAGAAACATCTCCCGCAAAATGTTGCGCTGCGTCGACCGGTCGTCGGCGCAGATCAGCAAGCCGTTGGCCGCTGCATTGAAAGCGACGACATCCCAGGTGGCGGTGCGGATGAGCGCGGGGCTCGGGTCGAGCCGGTCCAGCACCCGCTGCAGGCGCGGGGAAATATCGTCCGGTCGCCGGTAGTGCACCGCCGGCTGGCGCCCAAGCGCAATCAGAAACACATGCTCGCGCTCGGCGTCGGTCAGCATCAGGGCGCGGGCGATCCGGTCCAGCACATCGGCGGATGGGGCGCCGCCACGGCCCTGTTCGAGCCAAGTATACCAGGCCGGGCTGATGTTGGCGCGCTGCGCGACTTCTTCACGCCGCAGGCCCGGTGTGCGGCGGCGACCGACCGGCACCCCGAACGCCGCGGGATCGAGCTTGGCGCGCCGCTCCCTGAGGTATGCCCCCAGCCGGCCGTCGACGATCTCGCCAGTCATGGGTAGAGCCGATATAACAGGATAAGCTCACTACTTTACCACGATAATCCATTGCGTCAAATCGCCGGCAGTTCATCCAAGGAGATGCTGGCGATGTCTGACATGTCGTTGCGCGACAAGCGCGTGGTTATCATCGGAGGTGGGTCGGGCGTCGGCTTTGCCGTTGCCGAACTGGCCCAGGCGCTTGGCGCCGCGGTGACGATCGCCTCGAGCAATGAGAAGCGCGTCCAAGCCGCCGTGGAGCGCTTGCCGGGCAGCGTCGGCTTGCAGGTCGATGTGCGCGATGAAGCCAGTCTCGCGGCCCTTTTCGCGCAGGTCGGCCCCTTCGACCATCTCGTGGTCACAGCAGGTGACTGGGGCGGCGAAATGTTCACCCCGACGCGCGACCTCGATCTGGTCGTGGCGCGCAAGAGCCTCGACGTGCGCTTCTGGGGCGCACTGGCCGCGGCCAAACAGGCCAGCGCAAGCATGGCGCCCGGCGGGTCGATCACCTTGACGAGCGGCATGCTCGCCCATCGGCCCGTAAAGGGCGGCGCGGTCGTGGCGGCTTTGGCGGGCGCCGTCGAATTCCTGGCGCGGGGGCTGGCCGTCGATCTGGCCCCGGTTCGCGTCAATGTCGCCAACCTCGGTTTGATCCTGACCGATCAGGTCCTCGGAATGATGCCGCCGCAAATGATCGAGGCAACTGTCGCAGGATTGCCGGTGCCGCGCGGCGCGACACCCGCCGAGGCTGCGACAGCCTATGTGTATTTGATGCTCAACACTTATGTCACCGGCCAGGTCCTGGCGGTGGATGGCGGTGGCCTGCTGGTCTGAACCGGTGGGGTCCGGGCAGCGTGGCCGAAAGGTCACGCCATGCCGCTGCCAAAATCTGGCAGTGGCCGGGTGAATGGTGCCGACACCACAAGAAGGAGCCACCCAAAATGAGATTTGCATCCGTTCGCGTCGTCACCAGCCAGTTCGACCGGCTGGTGGCCTTCTATTCCAGCCTTACCGGCGTCGAGCCCAACCACCTAGCCCCCGGGTTCGCCGAAGTGCGGCTAGATGGCTGCACGCTGGCGATTTCGGCCGAAGAGCTGATCAAGAAGTTCAACGGCGGCGTCCTCGTCCCCGAGTCCAACCGGTCGCTCATGCTCGAATTCGCCACGGACGATGTCGAAGCGGTCGCCGAGACGGCCCGTCGCGCCGGCACCGAGATCGTGCAGGAGCCAACCACGATGCCCTGGGGCAACCGATCGCTGCTTCTCCGCGATCCCGACGGCGCCATCGTCAACGTGTTTTCGCGCCCCAAGACGTGAGACTGCCCCACATCCGCTCCTTCCCCGGCGGGGAAGGAGCCATGGAGCGAGGCGCCTTATGCGAGCCGCTTGGCCCAGTCCGCCACGGGGTCGCCGCTGCTCATGTCGGCCTGCACGATGCCGTCGATCATGAAGGTCGGGGAGACGTGGATGCCGTTCTGCCGGGCATAGCGGGTCTGCCACTTAGTGGCCTTGTCGAGGTCGGGAATATCGAACGCCTGCATCAACGGGATGCCGCTGTAGGATTCGATGCGACGGATGATGTCGTTGGGCGTCACGTCGCGATTGGGACCGGTCGCGTGATGCTCGAACTCGAATTCGTCGCGGTGTGCGGCGACGGCGGCGAGCACCGCCTTGGCCGCGGCCTTGCCTTCCGGCAGGGTCGAGGCGGCGAGCACGCAGCGCACGATGACGCCTGAGTAAAGGTGCCACGGCTGCGAGTGCAGCCGGATCTTGATGGTGATGTTGTCCGCGCCGGCGGTCGCCAGCAGCTCGTCGAGCTTGTTGAAGGTCTTCACCGAATAGGGGCACGTCGGCTCGAGGAATACCTCCAGCACCCGCGCACCATTACCCCACGCCAACGCATCGGCGCGCCATGCGCTCTCAGCCATCGTCAAGCCTTTCTGTCCAAACCACACGCTTAGCGGAGCGGGTGCGCCCCACCTTGGCGCGTCCCTTCCGCCGGAGCATGGCGCAACAGGGGGCCGTCGCCAAGGAGCAGATCAGCGCCGGAGGGCGGATTTTGCCTGCCGGCGGCGTCACCACTCGTGCTGGATGGCGGCGAGCTTTTCGACGATTCCGGCGTGCCGGGCGACATAGTCTTTGTGGGCAGCGCAGTCCATGTAGCGGCGGAAGGCGGCCATGTCGTCGAAATCCGTCACGACCGCGAAGTCATGATGGTTCGATCCCTTGCCGACATTGAAGCCGCACACCAGAGCACGAATTTCGGGCATTTCGGCGGGCATCGCCTCGATCGCTGCCCGCAGGGCCAGGCGCTGTTCCTCGGTCGATTCCGGCTTGTACCGATGCAGCACGATATGTCGAAGCATCACCGCTCCCCTCTGGTTCCGTCCAATTTGTGCCGGTCAGCATATGAGGGCATGCCGAACGCGTCGATTGTCCGCCGCCGCCAAGGCGCGATAGCCGCAATGTTCTCCAAGGCTTCGGACGGGCGCGCCTTGCGTCGTGCCGACGTCCCACCTAGGCCTTGGCCTTCTTGTTCTGGGGGGACGAATATGACGCTCGAAGTGATCGGTGCCGGACTGGGGCGGACCGGCACCCATTCGATGAAGCTGGCCTTGGCGATGCTCGGCTTCGGGCCCTGCCATCACATGACGGAACTGATCGGCAGTGACGAGCAGACGCAGTTATGGCGGGCGCATGTGCGTGGCGAAGCGCCCGGTTGGGACGCGCTCTACGCCGGCTATCGATCCGCCGTCGATTGGCCGACGGCCCACTACTGGCGTGAGCTTGCCGACTACTATCCGGACGCCAAGCTGCTGCTCACCGTTCGCGACCCCGATGCGTGGCACAAGAGCGTCATCGCGACGATCGCCAGGGCGATGAACTCGACCAACAATCCGGAATCCTTCGGCCGCAAGGTGATCGGCGAGCAGGTGTTCAGCGGTCGTATCGAGGATCGCGACTACGCCGTCGGTGTCTACGAGGCGCACAATGCGGCCGTGAAGAGCGCCTTCGGCCCGAAGCGGCTGCTCGTTTACGACGTAGCCGAGGGATGGGGGCCGCTTTGTGCCCATCTCGGGGTGCCTGAACCTGACGAGCCGTTTCCTGTCACCAACACGACCGTCGAATTCCAGACCCTCATTGCCGCCCGGATCAGCAATGCGGATTAGGCGTCAGCGGCTCGGGCGAGGGTGCGCTTCTGGTGGAGAAGAAGCGCTCGCTATTTCAGGCGCTGCATCAGGCGGGTGAACATCACCAGTCCCTCGGGCCATGGCCCGTGCCCGGAAGCGAGGTTGATGTGGCCTGCCTCGCCCGCCTGGTGAAAGTCGGAGCCCCAGCAACTGGCAAATTCGGCCGCCCGCTCCAGCGAACAGAACGGATCAGTGCTCGAGGCGATCAGCAGCGACGGGAAGGGCAGGGGATCGCGCGGCACCGGCGCGAAGCGTCGCGCCTCCTCCGGCACGTTGGCATTGAGTTCGAGGTCGGGCGCCGAGACAAGGAACGCGCCGCGCACTTTGGTGTCCACCAGCCGTTGCGCCGCTTGCACGGTGGCGATCACCGCCAGCGAGTGGGCGATGATGACGACCGGCCGGGTCGCCAGCATGATCTCGCGCTCGATGGCATAGATCCAGCGGCGCGGCTCGGGCTGGTCCCAATCGTCCTGCTCGACGAAGCGGGCGGTCGAAAACCGCTCGCCCCAGCGCCGTTGCCAGTGGCCGGGCGGGGAATTGCCCAGACCGGGGATGATCAGGATGTCAACCTCGGCAATCTTCATGCGCCACGGCTCCGCGGCAGATAGAAGGCATCGGCCGCCCGCTGCAGCCCGATCCGGGGGCCCGCATGCTCGTAGTAGGACACAGCGCCCGGCGCCGACAGCAGCGCCAGCGAGACGCCGTCGCCGACGATCGTCTTGCACGTCTCTAGCAGGCCGGTGCCGATGCCGCGCCCCTGAAAGCCGCGGCGCACGGCCAGTTCGCTGCAATAGCAAACCCAGGCGAAATCGGTGATGCAGCGGGCCACGCCGACGCAAAGGCCGTCGAGGCGCGCCGTGACGATGAGGTTGGCTCCCCTGAGCATGGCGGCGATCCGACCGGCGTCGGCGAGTGGCCGTGACAGGCCGAGGTCGCTGTCGCCGACCACGGCGACGAACTCGTCGACCTCGAGGCCCTGTTCCTGCGCGAAGACGAGAGTCATCCCGGCACCTGCCCGAAGACGCGCTCGAAGATCGCATCGACGTGCTTGAGATGATAGAAATCGTCGAACATGGCGTCGATCTCCCCGGCGGAGAGCCGGGCCGAGACCTCCGGGTCCGCCTTGAGCAACCGGGCAAAGGCGCCAGCCCTGTCGCCCGGCATGCGCCAGACTTCCATGGCGTTGCGCTGCACCGCCGCATAGGCGTCCTCGCGGCTCATCCCGGCTTGCGTCAGCGCCAGAAGTACGCGCTGCGAATTGTGGAGGCCGCCCAGCAGCTCAAGATTGCGCTTCATGTTCTCGGGGTAGACCACGAGCTTTTCCATCATCCCGGTCAGCCGGTTGAGAGCGAAATCGAGCGTCACGGTGGCGTCCGGCCCGATCATCCGCTCGACCGAAGAGTGCGAGATGTCGCGCTCGTGCCAGAGCGCCACGTCCTCGAGCGCGGGCGTGACCATGCCGCGCACGATGCGGGCCAGGCCGGTGAGGTTCTCGCTCAGCACCGGGTTGCGCTTGTGCGGCATGGCAGACGAGCCCTTCTGGCCGGGTGAAAAGTACTCTTCCGCCTCCAGCACTTCGGTGCGCTGCAGGTGGCGGATTTCGGTGGCCAGCCGCTCGATCGATGAGGCGATGACGCCGAGCGTGGCGAAGTACATGGCGTGCCGGTCGCGCGGGACCACCTGCGTCGAGACCGGCTCCACCACGAGGCCGAGCTTTTCCGCCACGTATTCTTCGACACGCGGGTCGATATTGGCGAAGGTGCCGATGGCGCCCGAAATCGCTGCCACCGAGATTTCCGCCCGCGCGGCGACCAGCCGGGCACGGGCGCGCGAAAACTCGGCGTAGGCCTGCGCCAGCTTGATACCGAAGGTGGTCGGCTCGGCGTGGATGCCGTGGCTGCGGCCGATGGTGATGGTGTATTTGTGCTCGCGTGCCCGCGCCTGCAGCGCCGCAAGCAGCCGGTCGAGATCGCCGAGCAGGATGTCGGAGGCACGCTGCAACTGCACCGAAAGACAGGTGTCGAGCACGTCCGACGAGGTCATGCCCTGGTGCACGAAGCGCGCCTCGGGCCCGACGATCTCGGCCAGGTGGGTCAGGAAGGCGATCACGTCGTGCTTTGTGGTGCGCTCGATCTCGTCGATCCGGTCGACGTCGAACGTCGCGGCGCTGCCCTTGGCCCAGATCACCTCGGCAGCCGCTTTCGGCACGACCCCGATCTCCGCCAGCGCGCTCGTGGCGTGCGCCTCGATCTCGAACCAGATGCGGAAGCGCGTCTCGGGCGACCAGATCGCCACCATTTCGGGTCGGGAATAGCGGGGTATCATTGGACGTCTCGCGTGGGCATGGTTCCAGGCACCGTTCTTCCCTTCTCCCCTTGCGGGAGAAGGTGGTCCGAAGGACCGGATGAGGGGGGAGCATCAGGGTGCATCGCGCCCCAGATGGCCTCCATCACACCGGTCGGATTGTCGTTCAGTTCGCTGTTCCAAACACGCAAGATGTGAAATCCAAGCCGATTGAGGACCGCATCGCGCTCGTGATCCCGAACGCTTTCGGCGTGCTGGCTGCCGTCGAGTTCGATGATCAGCCGCCGATCGAACGAAACGAAGTCGGCGATGTAGGCCTCGATCGGTACCTGGCGCCTAAATTTGTGTCCGGCGAAGCGTCGGTCACGGAGCAGGCGCCAGAGCTTCTTCTCGGCCTCGGTGCTCTCTTGGCGGAGTTGGCGCGAGAAGCTTTGGAGGCGTCTTCTTCTCAGTTCGGTCGCCGATGAGGCATTTGGAGGCTCGGTGGTTGCCGCTCCCCCCTCATCCCCTGCCGGACCTTCTCCCGCGAGGGGAGAAGGGGGTCTGCTGCGGTGTCGCCGTTCCTCCCTCCCCCTTGCGGGGAGGGATGGGGTGGGGGTGTCTTCCTGGCCTCCGACCATCGCCCTAGGCAATCTGGCTCATCGCCGCGTCGCGAATGGCATTGATCCGCGGGCCGTAGGTCTGGGCATCGTTGCCGGCGAACACCGAGGTGCCGGCGACGTAGAGATTGGCGCCGGCAGCGGCGAGCGCTCGGGCATTGCCGACCGCGACCCCGCCATCGACCTCGATGTCGATCTCGCGGCCCGCCGCCAGTTCGCGCACTTCGGCGAGCTTCAAGAGCGATTCGGGGATGAACGCCTGGCCGCCGAAGCCCGGATTGACGCTCATTACCAGCACCAGGTCCACCATGCCGATGACGTGCCGGATCGCCGATATCGGGGTAGCGGGATTGATCGCGACGCCCGCCCGCTTGCCGAGCTGCCGGATGGTCTGCAGCGAGCGGTGGAGATGGGGCCCGGCTTCGGCGTGCACGGTGATCGAGTCGGCGCCAGCCTCGGCGAACGCCTCGAGATAGGGGTCCGCGGGCGCGATCATCAGGTGGACGTCGATGAGCTTGCCCGTCAGCGGCCGGATGGCCTTCACGATCGGCGGCCCGATGGTGATGTTGGGCACGAAGTGCCCGTCCATCACGTCGACATGGATGTAGTCGGCGCCGGCCGCGTCGATGGCGCGGATTTCCTCGCCCAGGCGGGAGAAGTCGGCCGAAAGGATCGAGGGAGCGATGCGAACAGGAAGGGTCACGGGCGCCTCATCTTGTCTCCGCGTGGCTTACGGGCCTGCTTACTGCCAGAGGGCCACGGGTGCAAGCGGAGGGGTGGAAGGGAGCACGCACGGCAGGCGAGCCGATCCCGCTTGACCGCGGACCGTGCCCGGCCAAAGATCGCCGCGATCTCGTCAAATGGGGACCGATTGCGGCGTGCCGAACCTTATGCTTGCCATTGGCGGCCTGCTGACCGCCACCGCCGCTGCCGCCTATCTCAACCAGTATCTGCTGCGCCTGCCGCGCAATGCGGGGCTGTTGCTGATCGCCCTGGTGATCTCGCTGGCGCTCCGGCTGTTCGACGCGATGGGGCTCGATCTCGGCTTTTCGGCCGCGCTGGCCGAGACCGTCAGGCACACGGATTTCGGTTCGCTGCTGCTCGATGGGTTCTTGGCCTTCCTGCTGTTCGCCGGCTCGCTCAACGTCGACGTCAACGAACTGCTCGCCCGCAAGTGGACGATCCTGGCGCTCGCCACCGTCGGCGTGCTGGTTTCGACGCTCATCATCGCGTTCGGCATGTACTTTATCTTCAAGCTGGTCGGTTTCGAGGTGCCGCTCGCCTATTGCCTGGTGTTCGGGGCCTTGATCTCTCCCACCGACCCGGTGACCATCCTCGACGTGCTGAGCCGGGGTGGCGTGCCCAAGCGCCTCCAGGCGGTGATCGCCGGCGAGAGCCTGTTCAACGACGGCGTCGGCATCGTGTTGTTCGCGCTGTTCCTGCCGATGGCGCTGAATGGCGGCGGCGACCTCGACATCCCTGCTGCCGTCATCGACTTCTGCCGCGAGGCGGGCGGTGGCCTGCTGCTGGGTCTGGCGACCGGTGGGCTCGCCTTCGTCGCCATGCGCGGCATCGACGAGTACAACGTCGAACTGATGATCTCGCTCGCCCTTGTGGTGGGCACCTACGGCATTGCGCAGGCCATCGGGGTTTCCGGGCCGGTCGCCGAGGTCGTGGCGGGCCTGATGATGGGCAGCATCGGCGTCAAGTATGCCGTCAGCGGCACCACGCACGACTACCTGCAGAAATTCTGGTCGCTGACGGACGAACTGCTCAACTCGCTGCTGTTCCTCGTTATCGGCTTCGAGTTCGCCGTGGTCGACCTCACCCGCAGCTACGTGTTCGCGGCCGCCCTTGCCATCCCGCTGTCGCTGGTTGCCCGCGGGCTCAGCATCGTCCTTGCCAGCCTGCCGCTGAGCATCGGTGGCGACCACAAGGGCAGGGCGGTAGCACTGCTCACCTGGAGCGGCCTCAGGGGGGGTATCTCGGTGGCGCTGGTGCTGTCGCTGCCCGCCGGCGGCTATCGCGAGGCGCTGGTGACGGTGACCTACGGCCTCGCCATCTTCACCATGCTGGTGCAGGGGCTGTCGCTGGCGCCGATCGCTGCGCGACTGTTCCCCGACTCCGGCGGCGAGCCGGCCGCCGCGCCCAACCCGGCGCAATGAGCGCCGCCGCGCGTCACGTTCGCGCCAGCGCCGCGTCATCGGCTTGCGCTCGGGCTGCGACCCGATAAAAGGCGGGCAGGAGAACGCCGATGTTTGGATTTTCGCTGCCGCTGGTGTTCGGCGCCGGGGTGCTGAGCTTCCTCAGCCCCTGCGTGCTGCCGCTCGTGCCGCCCTACCTCACCTATATGGGCGGGGCGAGCTTCGAGCAGTTGCGCGATGACCATCACCGGGTGCAGGCGCGCCTGCTGCTGACCTCGGTCTTCTTCGTGCTCGGCTTTTCGGTGGTCTTCGTGACGCTCGGGGCCACCGCGACCGCCTTCGGGCAGGCGTTCCGGCAAGCGCTGCCCGTGCTCGGACCGCTGGCGGGCGTGCTGATCATCATCATGGGTATCCACTTTCTCGGCATCCTGCGCATTCCGCTGCTCGACCGGCAGGTACGCCACAATGGCCCCAGCGTTGCCTCGGGTCCCGCGGGCGGGTTCCTGCTCGGCCTCGCCTTCGCCATCGGCTGGACGCCGTGTATCGGCCCGATCCTCGCCGCCATCCTCTCCGTCGCGGCCAACCAGGACTCCGCCCTGCAGGGCGCGACGCTGCTCGGCATCTACTCGCTCGGGCTCGGCGTGCCATTCCTCATCGCCGGGCTGGCGGTGGGGCCGTTCCTCAGCTTCTTCAAGAGCTTCAAGCGCAGCCTCGGCATCGTCGAGCGGGCGGTGGGCGTGCTGCTGATCGTCACCGGGGTGCTGTTCATCACCGGCGATTTCACCCGCCTCAGCTACTGGTTCCTTGAAACCTTTCCGGCCCTGTCGCAACTCGGCTGAGCCGGCGCCGGGTATCCGCAATTAACCCTCGCTTAAGTTTGTCGACCCCACCGGCGGCTTGAAAGGGCATTCTCAACCGGTCGTTCATGCCCCCGCGGCATGGTGCGGCCACCCGAGAACCGGCGAGGACGAGCATGGTCGACGCGGCGACGATCAATGGGCCACTGGCGCGCACCGGGGCAGGCTTCGGCTCGCCTCCGGCGCTTGCGGCCGGTGTGCTGGCCGGGTTGGCGGTATCGACCACGCATCGCATCGAGGACGTCGAAGCGATCTGGCGCGGCCTCGAAGCGCGCGGCATCGAGTCGCCCGGGCAGAGCTATGACTTCATTCGGCTGTGGATCGAAAAACTGCAGGTCGCTGAAGCGAATCGACTTTTCGTCGTCGCCAGCCTCGACGGTGCTCCCGTCGCGCTGTTGCCGCTGCATCGCACGCACGCTGCCGGCGTCCGGGTCTATGGCTGGTTTCCGGGCGACCACGTCGGTTGCGGCGCGCCACTGCTCGATGCGCCCCGCTTCGCCGATCTGTCAGCGGGGGAACGTACGCAGTTCTGGCGGCAGGTGATGGCGGCCGTACCCGGCGCCGACCTTATCCACCTCCGCAACGTGCCCGAGGCGGCCCAGGGGCTCGAACGACCGTTCGCCGAACTCGGCCGCGGGCTGCCGACCGAAACGCTCTTCCGCGCCGCCTTTTCGAGCTGGGACGAGGCCAACACCACCCAGCGCAGCAAATCGCGCCGCAAGCACGATCGCCAGCAGGGCGAGCGGCTGGAAGCGCTCGGTCAGGTAACGTTCGAGGAAATGGATGGCAGCAGCGACGCCGCCGCGCCGGTGCTGGCCGAAATGTTCCGCCAGCGCGCCCGGCGCTTCGAGGTGATGGGGGTTGCCGACCCTTTCGCGGCGCCCGATATCGCCGCCTTCTACGCTGCCACGGTTGGGCCCGGCACCGCGGTGAAGGTCAGGCTGCATTTGTTGCGGCTCGACGGCGAGATCGTCGCCGTGCGCTACAACATCGCCTATGGCGATCGGCTGTTCTGCCTGATCTCGTCCATGAGCGACGACCCGCGCATCCAGGGCGGCTCGCCGGGCAAGCAATGCCTGTTGCGCGTCATGCAGACGATGTTCGAGGCAGGCTATCGCGTCTTCGACATGGGCAACGGCTTCACCGACGAAAAGCGCCACTGGTGCAACGTCCAGATCGGCCTCTCGAGCCACTACATCCCGCTGACGCCGCTGGGCCGGCTGGCCCTCGACCTCGACGCGCTCTGGCGTTCGACGAAGGCCCGCATCAAGGCCAACCCCCGGCTGCTGGCGCTGGCAAAGGCCGTACGCCTCAGGCTGCGTGGTCAGTCTGCCGCGCCCGCGCCCGTCGCTGCCGAAGCCGAAACGGAGTAGGGCGGCGGCCGGAGTGCCGGCGACAGTCCGCATCTGCCTCAGATCAGCTTCAGCCCCCGCAGTGAGGCGTGGCCGGATTTGCCGATGATGATGTGGTCGTGCACGGTGATGCCGAGCGGCTTGGCGACATCGTTGATGGCGCGCGTCATCTGCACGTCGGCGGAAGAGGGGGTGGGATCGCCAGAAGGGTGGTTGTGGACGAGGATGATGGCGGTCGCCGACAGTTCGAGCGAGCGGCGGATCACCTCGCGCGGGTAGACCGGGGTGTGGTCGACCGTGCCCGTCTGCTGCACCTCGTCGGCGATCAGCCGGTTCTTCTTGTCGAGGAACAGGATGCGGAACTGCTCGACGTCCTCATAGGCCATCTGGGCGCGGCAATAGTCGATCAGCGCCGCCCATGACCCCAGGATCGGCTTGTCTGGATCGATCCGGTCGCGGGCAAAACGCTGCGCCGCCGCCTGAATGATCTTGAGGTTCGTCGCCGAAACCTCGCCGAGGCCCTTGATCTCGGCCAGCCGGGCGGGCGCCGCGCCAAGGACGCCGGAAAAGCTGCCGAAGCGGCCGATGAGGTCCTTGGCGAGCGCCTTGGTGTCGCGGCGCGGGATGATGAGCTGCAATACCAGCTCCATCAGTTCGTAGTCTTCGAGCCCCTCGGCACCGGCCTTGAGGAAGCGCTGCCGTGCCCGCTCCCGGTGGCCCAGATAGTGGGGCGCCTGGCTTTCGCCGAGTCCGGTGTCCTCGCCGGGCTTTTCGGCCACGGCTACCGACGAGCCGCGAGCGGGTTGAAGAGGCCGCGCGGCGAGGGGGTGAAGACCTCGTAGCCGGTCTCCGTGATGCCGATCGAATGCTCACATTGCGCCGACAGCGTCCGGTCGCGCGTCACCGCGGTCCAGCCGTCGGAGAGGATTTTCACGTGCGGCCGGCCGAGATTGATCATCGGCTCGATGGTGAAGATCATCCCCGGCTTGAGTTCGATGCCCGTGCCGGGGACGCCGAAGTGCATGATGTTGGGCTCGTCGTGGAACAGTTGGCCGACGCCGTGCCCGACGAAGTCGCGCACCACGCTGGTTCGCGCCGCTTCCGCAACATGCTGGATCGCCGCGCCGATGTCGCCAGTGGTGTTGCCGGGGCGCGCCTGCGCCAGCCCTGCCTCGAACGATTCGTAGGTCACTTCGATCAGCCGCTCGGCCTTGCGGGAAATCTCGCCCACCGGGTACATGCGCGAGGAGTCGCCATACCAGCCGTCGACAATCAGGGTGAGGTCGATATTGACGATGTCGCCCTCGCGCAGCGGCCGGTCGTCGGGGATGCCGTGGCACACCACGTGGTTGATCGACGTGCAGATCGAGTGCCGGTAGCCCTTGTAGAACAGCGTCGCGGGGATGGAGTTGTTGTCGCGCGCGAAGCTATAGGCGGCACGATCGAGTTCGAGTGTCGTCACACCCGGCCGGACCATGTCGACCAGCAGGTCGAGCGCTTCCGCGGTCAGTCGACCCGCCTTGCGCATGCCGGCAAATCCCGCCTCGCCATGGAGTGGAATGACCCCGGCGGTCCGGCGTGACTTGGATTCGGCATCGACATAGGTGATCATGAAACGGCTCCGGCAAACGCAAGAAATAGTATCGGGCGCGGGGTTTGGAAAGAGCGCGATTGCCGCCGAGGCGGCGGGGTGGCGATTGGCGCTCGGGCGGATTGGGGAAGCGAGTGGCGTCAGGTGGGGCAAGTCGGGTCGCGAAGGTGCTGTCGGTGCTGCTCCTCGCGGCCAACCTGCTCGTCGGTGCGGCGGCCTTCGGCCTGCTTGCCCTGATGCTCGGCTTCGACGACGACGGCACTGCAGTGCCGCGCCTCTTGTCGATCTGGGCCAGCTGGGTCGCGGTCCCGGCGATGGCGCTCGCGGTGTTCGACCTGGTCATGCTCGGGGTGTTGCTCCTGCTGCGCCCCAAGGCGCCACCGCCCGCTGCTTGACCTTTGGGTTGGGCAGGGGCATCCATGCTGCTTCAATCCGAACGGGTTCGCCGATGTCCGACGCCGCCGACACAATCACCGCCGCACTGCTCGTGATCGGCGATGAAATTCTGTCGGGCCGCACCAAGGACGTGAACATCGGCACCATCGCCGACTATTGTACCGATCTCGGCATCGAGCTGATGGAAGTGCGTGTGGTCGCCGATATCGAGGCCGACATCATCGCCGCGGTGAACGCGCTGCGGGCACGCTACACCTACGTGTTCACCACCGGCGGCATCGGCCCGACCCATGACGACATCACCGCCGATGCGGTAGCGAAAGCTTTTGGGGTCGCGCTGCCGATCAATGCCGAGGCCCGTGCCATGCTCGAGGAACGCTGGCGCCAGACCGGCACCGAGGTCAACGAGGCGCGGCTCCGCATGGCGCGCATTCCCGAGGGCGGCGTGCTGATCGTCAATTCGGTGAGCGCGGCGCCCGGCTTCCGGATCGAGAACGTCCACGTCATGGCCGGCGTGCCCAAGATCATGCAGGCCATGCTGGAAGCGCTCGTACCGACCCTGAGGAAGGGCCGCAAGGTGCTCAGCCGCACCGTGCCTGCGAAGGTGGGTGAGGGGATCATCGCCACCCCGCTCGCTGAACTGCAGGCCGAATTCCCCGACGTGAAGATGGGCAGCTACCCCCGCATGGGCGACGGCGCCGTGCGCACCGAACTGGTGCTGCGCTGCGTCGACGAGGCCCGCCTCGAGCAGGCGACCGAGCGGCTGCGCGCCATCGTCGGCGCCGCCCACCGCGCCGCCGGCATCGCCGATCCCTATTGAGTCATTCCGTGGCCGGCTTCCCCGCCAGCCCATTTCATCACCGAGGACATCCCCGATGAGCACCAATCCGCAGCAGAAGTCATTTCCGGTCACCTGGGACCAGTTCCACCGCGACAGCCGCGCACTGGCCTGGCGCCTTACCTCCCTGGGGCCGTTCGACGCGCTCGTCGCCATCACCCGAGGCGGCCTCGTGCCGGCGGCGATCGTGGCGCGCGAGCTTAACATCCGCACCGTCGAGACGGTGGCGGTCAAGTCCTACGACCATCAATCCAAGGGCGACATCAGGGTGCTGAAGCCGATCACCGCCGAAATCCTGGGCATGCAGCAGGCCGGCAAGAAGGTGCTGATCGTCGACGACCTGGTCGATACCGGCTCGACCGCCCGCGTGGTGCGCGAAATGCTGCCGGGTGCGCACTTCGCCACCGTCTATGCCAAGCCCAAGGGCCGCGAGATGGTCGATACTTTCATCACGGAAGTCAGTCAGGACACCTGGATCTTTTTCCCCTGGGACCTCGACGTCGCCTATGTGGCCCCGATCTCCGGCGGCACGGACTGACCAGAGGCCGAGGGGCTGCGATTGCCGACGCTGGCCCGCTCCGACCGACTGGCGCTGGTTTTTCAGCGCCTGCTAGCCTTGCCCGCGGCGAGCTCGGCCAAACAGGCGAAGTCGCAACTGGACATGACTTTGAACCAAGTAGAGGATGAGTTCACGACCATTCCGTTCCGTCCGGACACGCTGGGCAGTGATGGTCGCATGTACCCGGCGCAGGAAGATGCCCGGTTTGTCGTCGAGGGTCACCCGGAGCTGGCCGGCTATATGCATCGGCGCCACGAAACTTATGTTTCGAACACCGGTGCGCTATTGATACGCGAATATCGGGGGCCAGTTCTGCTTGACCGGCCGGGCGCAGATGGAAAGCGGGTGGAGCTATGAAGCCTGTTCCAAACGAAGTCAGGCGGTTGCAGGCCTTGCTGGCCGCCTCGGCCCCCGCCGTAACCGTTGAGTTGAAACAGCCCTTCCACGACTTTGGCTTGTGGTGGGTTGGCATACAAAGCGGTGACAACGTCATCTCAATCGCCTGGCGGCAGGGCGAGGGGTTTGAGTTTTTTCCCGATGAGGAACCGAGCTTCGGACTGAAGGCTGAGGAATTCGTGCGATCGGCCGACGAGGCGTATCAGGTCTTGCGCCGACGCTATCGCGATTGGAATGCTTTCGGCGCGGCCAAGCACTCAGCGCGTGCCTGATCGCACCTGCCTGCTTGGCTTGTCAGGCCACCCTCTCCCGCAGGCGGGAGAGGGCGATCTGTGCGCTATTGCAGCAGCTTGGCCACTTCGGGTTCCAGCGCCTCGGGGGTCACGTCGGGCGCGAAGCGCTCGACCACCTTGCCGTCGCGGCCGACGAGGAACTTGGTGAAGTTCCACTTCACCGCCTCGGTGCCGAGCACGCCCGGCGCCTCGTGCTTGAGGTAGGTGTAGAGCGGGTCGGTATGCTCGCCATTGACCTCGACCTTGGAAAAGATCGGGAAGGTCACGTCGTAGGTGGTGCTGCAAAAGGTGGCGATTTCCTCGGCATTGCCGGGTTCCTGCTCGCCGAACTGGTTGCAGGGGAAGCCGATGATCATGAGGCCCTGGTCCTTGTGGGCCCGCCAGAGTGCCTCGAGCCCGGTATATTGCGGGGTGAAGCCGCACTTGCTCGCGACATTGACCACCAGCACGACCTTGCCCTGGTAGTCGGCCATCGATTGCGGCTTGCCATCGAGCAGCGGCGCGGAAAAATCATAAAACGAGGTCATGGGGTCTCCACCTCAACATGGGACGGCCCCGGTCCGAAGGCCGGACCGGCAGTCTATCGGTGGTTACCGATGGACGATGGCTGTGGCAAGTCGCGATCGGGTGAACGGAGCTGCCGGCGGGCCGTGCCTCACCCTGCGAAGCCGCTATAGATCGCGTCGCGCACCGCCAGAGGGAACGGCCCACTGCATCCTTCGATGGCAGTGTTGGTCATGATCACCGCCGTGATGGCGTTGATCGGATCGACGAACCAGCGGTGACCGTAGACGCCGCCCCATTCGTAGGTGCCGGCCGGCTGGGGCGTACGGGCGGCGACCGGGTCGGTGACCACCGCACCAAAGTGCCCGAAGCCGCTGCCGGGTTGGCGGAGCACCGCACCGAGCAGGTTCTGCGTGCCGCTTGTCACTGTCCGCCGGCCTAGAATCGGTCGCCCACCCATGCGCAGCGTTTCGAGGAAGCGGAAGAAATCCGGCGCTGTGCCGACGCCGCCGGATCCGCCGGACTGGAAGGCCTGCGGGTTGAAGACCCTGTCCGGCGTGAAGGTCACCGTTCCCGGGCCATCGCGTTGCGGCACGTCGTGTGTGCCGACCATGCGTATCGGCGCCGCACCCGGGTTGTCGGCATAGACCGGTCCGAGCCGGGTTCGGTCGGAAACGGTGAAACCGGTATCGGCGAGGCCGAGCGGACCGGTGACGTGACGCGCCAGCGATTCGCCCAAGGTCGGTCCGTCGACGGCCGCGATCACCCCGCCCAGCACGTCGAGCCCCTTGCCGTAAACCCAGCCCTCGCCGGGGCGGTGCGCCAGCGGCACGGTAGCCAGCCGGCGGAGGTTTTCGTCCAGCCACAGGTCGGTATCGGCCAAACCACCACCCACGCCTGCCGCGTCGAACGCCGGTCCGCCCCCGACGATGCCGCCGGTGTGGGCGAGAAGGTGCGAAATGATGATGGTGGCAGGGCGCCCGTCGGGCCCCGGCGGGGTGAAGTGCGGCAGGTAGGCAGTGACCGGTGCCTCGAGCGACAGGCGGCCCTGCTCGACGAGGGCTAGGGCCATCGCCGCCACCAGCGGCTTGGTGAACGAGGCGAGGCGGAAGATGGCATCCTCGCGCATCGGCACGCGCTCTTCGCGATCGAACCAGCCGGCCGCCTTCCGATAGATCGGCTCGCCGCCCTTCGCGACGATGATCACGCTCCCAACGATTGCCTGTCGACCGAGGGCCTCGCCGACTACGGCATCGATCCCGGCTTCAACGGACATGCGGTCGCTCCTTGTTTGGCATGCCAACGGTATGCAGATATCGCCGCCCGAGTCCATCCGATCGAGGCGAGGGACGAATGCGCGACAGCGGCATCGGCTTCAGACTGGTGTCAGTCGGGTCGCTCATGATGTTCGCATTCCTCGAACAACGGAGTGAACTCGAGCAATGATCCGTATCCTGACCCTCGCCGGGCTTGTCGCCCTGGCCGCCTCTCCCGCCCTTGCCGCCGGCGCCGCCTGCACCACCGCGCCCGCCAGCAAGTTCCAGCCCAAGACGACGCTCGAAAAGCAGTTGCAGGCACAAGGCATGACGATCAAGCAGATCAAGACCGAAAAGGGCTGCTACGAAGTCTATGCCGTCGACAAGGCCGGCAAGAAGGTCAACGTCGCCTACAATGCCGAGACGCTCGAGAAGGTCGACAACCCGGAAGCCGGGGAAAACTGATGGCGCAGGAAGAGGCGGACGCCGGGCTCGGCAAGACCGGCCTGGTCAGGGTCTGGGACCCGTTCGTGCGCGTCTTCCACTGGGGCTTGGCGGCCAGTTTCCTGGCCGCCTTCCTCACCCGCCATGGAGGCGGAACACTGCACTATTGGGCAGGCGGCGCCGCGGCGGCACTGGTGCTGCTGCGACTGGCCTGGGGCGTGCTCGGCTCGCGCTATGCCCGGTTTTCGCAGTTCATCAGGAGCCCCTCGACCGTGCTCGGCTATCTGCGCGACATCGCGACCGGCCGCGAGGCGCGCTATCTCGGCCACAACCCGGCGGGCGGGGCGATGATCGTCGCGCTGCTGCTCGTCATGCTGGCGACCGCGACCACGGGATACCTGCAGACCACCGATCAGTTCTTCGGCGACGAGGGCGTGGAAAAGCTCCATGACGTGCTGGGCAACGGCCTCTTGCTGCTGGTGCTGGCCCACCTCGCCGGCGTCGCGGTGGCAAGCCTCAGGCATCACGAGAATCTGGTCCGCGCCATGATCACGGGCCGCAAGCGCCAGCCTGCGGGCGACGACGTCGCATAGGTCGATTGCGGCCCACCGGACGGTCGGGCGAATTCCCGCGACAGCTCGCCCTTCGGCCCAACGAAAAATCAACCGCATTCCGCTAGAAGCGCCTCTGCAGCCGCCGGGGGTATCCGACCGAAGGGTCTGGCCGCTGCACAAACGGGGAATGCGATGAAACTGAAGACTCTTTTCGCCGCCGCGGTATTGGCGGCCAGCTTTGCCGCGCCGGCCTGGGCGGATCCGTCCGGCACCTATTCGGTCGACGGCACCAACCCCGATGGCGGCGCCGCCTACACGGGCACCGTGACCGTCACCAAGACCGGCGACACCTTCAAGGTCGACTGGACCATCGGCGACCACACCGTCACCGGCACCGCCGTCGGCAACGACGACCTGCTGTCGATCGGCTATTCGAACGGCACCCAGCCGGGCGTCGGTCTCTACGTCAAGCAGGACGGCAAGTGGAAGGGCGTCTGGAGCTATCTCGGCCAGACCTCGATGGGCACCGAGTCCTGGAGCCAGTAAGGCGCTCTGCGACCACGTCGGGTCGCTCGCCGCGTGGCGGGCGACTCCCACGCCGGCATTGGCCGGATCACAGCGCGGGCCTTCCGGCTGCCGCTGCCCGGCCGCTGCATTAGCCGAACATGGAGGGCGCCATGGGATCCCTGCTCGCCACCATCGGCGTCGCCATCGTGGCCTATGTCTCGACCGACATCGACGATCTCATCGTCATTTCCGCCTTTTTCGCCGATCGGAAGCTCGGGCGGGGCGCGATCGTTTTCGGTCAGTTCCTCGGCATCGCCACCCTGTTTGCAGCCGCGGCTATTGCGGCGGTCCTTGCCCTGACGGTTCCCGACGACATCACCGCGCTGCTCGGCGTCGTGCCGCTGGCGCTCGGCGTGCGCGGGCTGCTGCGCATCCGCGCGCCCGATGACGGGGAGGCGGAAGAAACGACCGAGGCCGAACGCCGCGCCGAGGCCCGGACGCACTCGCAGGTGCTGGCCGTCGCCGCGGTGACGATCGCCAACGGCGGCGACAATCTCGGCGTCTACATCCCGCTCTTCGCCAAGGACGCGACCCTGCTGCCCACCTACGCGGCAGTCTTTGCCGCGATGACGGCGCTCTGGTGCCTCGTCGGCTACCTGCTGGTGGCCAACCCCCTCGGCAGCGCCGTTGTCCGTCGCTGGGGCCACCGCCTCGTGCCCTTCGTGCTCATCGGCATCGGGCTCCACATCCTCTGGGGCGCGCGCCACCTGCTGCCGTTTTGACGGGCATCGGACCATCCCGCCGTTTGAGTTTTCGCCCGCCCTGTGACACATGACCCAGGCGCGGGCGTGATGGAATGGTAGACATACGGGACTTAAAATCCCGAGGGGGTAGCCCCGTGCGGGTTCGAGTCCCGCCGCCCGCACCACGAAGCATCGTCGGGCATCGGCGAAGGGGGATGGTGCCGCTATGCGAAGCGGGCGGCGATTTTCCCTAGATACTCTTCGATCGGCATGCTGCGACGCATCGCCATCAGGTCCTTGCCGGCCTGGCCGACCAAAGTCCTGAACTGCTGGTTTTCGCCGATCGCCAGCGCGTGGATCTCGTCGACGATGTCCTGCGGATCATCGAGCGCGGCGTTTTTCGCGGCGCCGAACATCGCATTCACTTTGCCGATCGTGGCGTTGTAGTCGGTGATCTCGGGGTGCGTGTTGAACACCACGTTATCGAGGAATTTATTGCCTTTTGAGCCGCCCTGCTCGACCAGGCGCAGCTCGATATTGAGGGGCTTCAGCTCATAGTAAAGGCCCTCGATCAGGCCTTCGAGGGCGAATTTCGACATGTTGTAGAGCGACCCGGTGGGCACCGCCGTGGTGACGCCCATGAACGAGCTGATGTTGATGAACATGCCGCCTCTGTTGGCGCGGAAATGCGGCAGGAAGCTGCGGATGACATTGATCGGACCACGGACATTGAGCGCGAACTGCCAGTCTATGGTTTCTTCCTTGGCAAATTCGAGCGGGCCATATGAGCCGGCGCCGGCATTGTTCACCACGACGTCGATTGTGCCGAAGGCAGAAATCGCCGCTTCGGTGGCAGCCCGCACCTGCGCCACATCGGTGACGTCAGCCTTGAACAGCTTGATATTGTCATAGCTCACCAGCTCGCTTTCCTTCTCCGGCGTCCGCATGCTGGCCGCGACATTCCAGCCCGCCTTGGCAAAATGCATCGCTGTCAGCTTGCCCAGGCCACTGCTGGTGCCGGTAATGAAGATGCTCTTGGTCATTCTCTTGATCCTGTTGGGATGTGAAAATTATGGACGGATTGGTCCATAATTTGCCGTTAGAAAGGGGAGGGCGACCCTGGTTTGAAACGCTAGGTCAGACTCCTGAGCGCCATGCGCATCACGTCGCGGAGCGATTCCACGGGAGCACCGCCGCGCGCCGCAACCTTGATGCCGGAGAGGGTCGCCAAGAGAAAATGCGCGGCTGCCGTTACATCGACGTCACGATCGATCGCGCCGGACGCCTTGCCTTCGGCGATCCGCCGCTCGAGCGCGGCTCGCAGGGTTCGGGATGCGGTATCATTCACCATCGACACTTCGGCGTCCGCGTGGCCGAATTCGCAAACGGCGCTGACACCCAGGCAACTCTTGGATGGCCGTAGAATGAAGGCGCTGAACATTGCTTCAATGCCCTTCAGCGGAGAGCCCGTGTTGAGGCACTGGATCTGTTCGGCCATACTCTCGGCCGCGTACGTTTTGAGCGCTTCGAGATAGAGCTGCCGTTTGTCGCCGAAGGCATTGTAGAGGCTTTGGCGACTGATCCGCATGGCCTCGAGCAACTGGTCGGTCGAGGTGCCCTCATAGCCATGCTCGGCAAACGCCGAGATGGCGTTCGCCAGTGCCGCTTCACGATCGAACTCTCTTGGTCTGGCCATGGTCACTAAATACGAATAATGGACTGAATGGTCAAGAATGATCGCGGACCTGCTTGCTGTGCCATTCTCGCCCGCCCGCTGCGCCGTTGAGCCCGTCGAGGCTTGAATCCCGAGCGGTAGCCGGGGGGAATCCCGCCACCCGCACCATTGAGCGTCGTCGGGCACTGGTTAACCACGGCAGTGAACGCCCTTGCCGCCGGTCGTACTTGGGCGTATCGGCCTGTTGTCGCGAAAAGCGACCGCTTTCCTTGATCCGCTTAGTGGCGGAGTAAGCAGGTGGACGAATAGTCGTTCAGGCGGTCAAGCATACGCCGTCCATGCCCTCGGGGCAGGGCGGTCAGCGGCTCCAAGACATCAGCAATGCCTGACCCCGGTCAGGCCTCAGTCCAGCCGCAACGCCTCGGCGTGCCTCGGCACGCCGGCTTGCGCCGATCGGAGCATGCCATGAACAGACCTCTCGTCGTCATCTACTCGGCCATCGGCCTCGATGCCGTCGGCATCGGCCTCATCTTTCCCATCCTGCCCCGCCTCCTCGAGGAGGTGACCCACGCCGCCGATATCGCGCCCTATATCGGCGTCATGACGGCGCTCTATGCCGTCGTGCAGTTCGTCTTCGCCCCCGTGCTCGGCGCGCTCAGCGACAATCTCGGGCGCCGGCCCGTGCTGCTGGTCTCGCTCGCCGGTGCGGCGATCAACTACCTCATCATGGCCTTTGCGCCGCAGCTCTGGATGCTGTTCCTCGGCCGCGCCATCGCCGGCCTGACCAGCGCCAACATGTCGGTCGCGACCGCCTACATCACCGACATTTCGGCGGAGGACCAGCGGGCCCGCCGCTTCGGCCTCTTCAACGCGATGTTCGGCGCCGGCTTCATCGTCGGCCCGGTGCTGGGCGGCTTTTTCGGCGACTACTGGGTCCGCCTGCCGTTCATCGCCGCCGCGGTGCTCAATGGCTGCAATTTGTTGCTGGCGCTGTTCGCGCTGCCCGAATCGCGAACCCCGAGCCGGCAGAAGATCGACATCGCCAGCCTCAATCCGTTGCGGCCGTTGCGCTGGGCGCTGTCGTTGCGGCAATTGCTGCCGCTCATCCTGGTGTTCTTCATCATGAGCGCTACGGGCGAGGTCTATGGCACCTGCTGGGCGCTCTGGGGGTTCGACGCATTCGGGTGGAACGGCCTCTGGATCGGCCTGTCGCTTGGAGCCTTCGGCATCTGCCAAACGCTGGTGCAGGCGTTCCTGCCCGGTCCCGCCACCAAGCGCTTCGGCGAGCGCGGCGCCGTGATGATCGGCATTGGTTGCGCCTGCGCCGCGCTCGCCGTGCTGGCCTTCGCGCTCCAGGGGTGGATCGTCTTTGCCGTCATGCCGGTCTTTGCGCTCGGTGGCATCGGCACCCCCGCGTTGCAGGCGCTGGCGACCCGGCAGGTCGACGACAGCCGGCAGGGCCAGTTGCAGGGCGTGCTGGCCTCCGCTGTGAGCCTCGCCTCGATCGTTGCGCCGCTGGCCTTCGCCACGCTCTATTTCGCGGTGCAGCGGCAGTGGCCGGGCGCCATCTGGCTCTCGGTGATCGTCACTTACGCGATCGCCGTGCCGCTCGTCGTGCTCGGCACGCGGCAATCTCCGACGTCGCCGGCGGGGCGAGCCGGCGCCGAGGTGTGAAGGCTGCCTTGACCCGGCCACGCCACGGGCCTGCACTCAGCATGAAGGCAAACGATTCGGAGGCTAGGATGGCATGGGGCAGGGTGATCGGCTTGGGCGGCGTCGCGGCACTGGGGCTGGTGATCGCTGGCCCTGTGGCGCCCGTCCCCGTCGCCCGGGCTGCCAGTTGCGCGGTCTGGGCGGTATCGATGGAAGACGACACGACCTCGAAGAACCTCACCGCCTCGGCCTGTTCGAGCTCCGCCGACGACACCACCGCGGTCGGCTTCCAGTGCACGGACCGGCCGCAGCTGCGTTACTATCCCGGCGACGACGCGCCCGACCATCTGACCAAGGGGATGCGGGTGTCGATGACCTTCGCGGTCGATCCCGATAGCGTCGTCGAGACGATGCGCTACGACGAGGCGAGCGGGGCGTTCTATGCCAAGATCGGCAATGCCGACCCCGTGTTCGCTTTGCTGCAAACCGGGGGGCCGCTGGTCGTTTCCAGTGACCTGCTGGGCAGCCACACCTTTCGCCTGCTTGGCTCGACCGCCGCGCTGACCACTATCATGGCCCGTTGCGGCCGGCCTCTCCCCAATCCGCCGATGCCTGCCCCGACACCTCCACCGACGCTGCCGCCAAAATCCCTGCCTGGTCGCGACGGGCAGCGGCCGCCACGATCCTTCCCCATGATTGAATTGCCCTTCTGGGGCCTCTAGGAGTAAGGCGGCGAGCCAATGTTGGCTGAGCCTGACGTTGGACCGGCCTTACCCATGCTTTCCACCGACCCTCTGACCCGTGCGGCACCCTGGTGGCAGGCCAAGCCCGCCTCCCGGCTGGTGATCGGCGGCGGCAAGCCGCTGGTGGGCAGCTATCCGGTCAGCGGCGCCAAGAACGCCGTGTTGCCGCTGCTGGTGGCGGCGCTGCTGACGCCGGAGCGGGTGACGCTGCGCAACGCGCCCGCCAGCCTCGACGTCGCGGTGCTGGCTGCCCTGCTGCGCCGGCTAGGGGCCGAGCTCACCTGGAGCGAGGGCGAGGCGGGGCTATCGGTCGAAATCGTCGCCGAGCGCATCCATGCCGCGCACGTCGCGCGCGACCTCGTGGCCCGCATGCGCGCCTCGGTGCTGCTGCTCAGCGTGCTGCTGGTGCGCTGCGGCGAAGCGGGCCTGCCGCTGCCGGGCGGCGACGCGATCGGCCGGCGCGGCATCGACTTCCACGTCGACGGCCTCGTCAAGATGGGCGCCGAGATCGATATCGAGGATTCGGCGATCTACGCGACCGCGCCGAACGGGCTGCACGGTGCTGAAATCGAGCTGCCGTTCCCCTCTGTCGGGGCGACCGAGAACCTGATGATCGCGGCCGTCGGGGCCACCGGTCGCTCCGTCATCCGCAATGCGGCGCGCGAGCCCGAGATCGACGACCTGGCGCACTTTCTCATCGGCATGGGCGCCCGGATCGGCGGAATCGGCAGCAGCACGCTCACCATCGAGCCGGCGCCGCGTCTTGCCGGGACGACGCATGACGTGGTGCCCGACCGGATCGAAATGGGCACGCTCGCCTGTGCGGCCGCGCTCACCGACGGTGAATTGCATCTCGTCAACGGCCGGCTCGACCTGCTCGGTGGCGCCGCCGAAATTCTCCGCGCCGCCGGCGTCGAGCTCGAGCCGGTCGCCGGTGGGGTCATCGCGCGCCGCGCGCCCGGCGGATTGCGTGCCGTCGATGTGCTGACGGCGCCCTTTCCGGGGTTTGCGACGGACCTCCAGGCGCCGACCATGGCCCTGCTCTGTGCCGCGCCGGGGACCAGCCGCATCGAAGAGGCGATCTTCGAGCAGCGCTTCCGCCACGCTGATCAGCTTGGCCTGATGGGCGCCGACATCGCGATCGCCGGAAACGTCGCGACCATCCGCGGCGGCCGGCTGCGCGGTGCCGCGGTGGCCGGGACTGATGTGCGCGCCACCGCGGCGCTGGTCATTGCCGCGCTGGCCGCCGAGGGCACGTCGGAAGTGGGCGGCATCGACCACCTCGACCGCGGGTATGACGGCATGCAGGAAAAGCTGCGGCGCTGCGGCGCCGATATCGTACGCGTCTTTGCGGAGTAGGGCCGTGCTGTTGAAACTCGAAGTGCTCGAGGCGATCAAGGCCGGCCGGATCGATCTGCAGTTCCGCCGCTGGACCCGCCCGACGGTCAAGCCGGGCGGCACGCTCAAGACCAGGCTCGGCACCATGCGCATCGGCCGCATCGACGACGTGCGGCCCGAGGACGTGACGGAGGCGGAGGCGCGGCGCGCTGGCTTCGGCGGCCTCGACGAATTCCGCAACTGGCTCTTGACGATGAAACAGGGCCCCCTATTTCAGCGCATCGAGGTCTCCTTTCCGCCCGACGGCGGGGAGTGAACCCCGGGCCGCAGCCCGTGGCCCTGTCGACCGATCGATCAACCCCCGGCCGCCCGCTGCGGAGGCCGACAAAGGAGTGGACCGTATGGCCGCTGGCAAACCCGCCCTTGAAATCGCTCTCGAACGAGCCCTTTTCGCCTCACGCTGGCTGATGGCGCCGTTCTACGTCGGTCTCGCCATCGCCCTGGCGGCGATGATCGTGGTGTTTTTCCAGGAGCTGTGGGGCGAACTCAGCCACCTTTTCGTCGGCGGCGGGCAGCCCGAGGATGCCATCCTCATGGCGCTGTCGCTGATCGATCTGTCGCTGGCCGGCAACCTGCTGCTGATCGTAACCTTCTCCGGGTACGAGAATTTCGTCTCCCGCATCGATGTCGGCGATGCCGCCGACCGGCCGAGCTGGATGGGGACGGTCGATTTCTCCGGCCTCAAGATGAAGCTCATCGCCTCGATCGTCGCCATCAGCGCCATCGCGCTGCTGCGCGCCTTCATGAACGCCGCCGAGCCGCACACCACGCTGGACGCGGAAGCGCAGACGCGGCTCTTCTGGCTGGTGGTCATCCATCTCACCTTCGTCGTCTCTGGCGTGTTGCTGGCGGTGATGGACTGGATTGCCACCAAGGCCGAAACGGCGCACTGATCGAGCGCCGGGGGGCGAGCGCTGGGAGGAGGACGATGCGTCTTCGTCTGTTTGCTGTGGCGATGCTGCTTGGCCCGGTCCTTACGGTCGCCGGGCCGGGCGAATTCCTGTTGACGCCAGCGCCGGCGATGGCCGCGTCCTCGAGCTGCAGTGCCTGGCACGCGGCAATGGAAGACGACGAGGGCGGACCCACCATGACCGCCTCGATCTGCGCCGGCGCCAAGGCAGACGATCCCAGCCTCGATCTCACCTGCGGTGACAGCGTGGCGCTCCGCTATTCGGCCAATACCGAAGGCATCGAGTCGGGCTCCAGCATCACCGCCCGGTTTACCGTCGGCAACCAGACTCGCGACGAGGTGCTGCAGTTCCAGGAAATGGATGCGACGCTCGGCGCGGATTTGCCCAAGGACGATGCGCTGCTGGCCCTGCTGCGATCGGGCTCCAGCCTGACCATCACCGATCGCGCCGGCAAGATGGCGCCCGCAACGTTCACCCTGAAGGGCGCCAGCGCCGCAATCGCCAAACTGCTCGCCTACTGCGCCTCGGCCGCCGCGGCGTCCGACGAGGGCGACTAGCTCGGCTCTCCAGCCCAGCCCACCTTATCCCCTTCAAAAGGATGGCCCGTGTCCCGGATGAGGCAGGGCTGAACTGACCTGGTGCAGTCGTGACTGCGCAGCGATGCCGAATCGGCGTTTGCGGGCGGAACCTCGGCGGCAGCCGGCCGTTGTTAGGTCGAACCAGAAACAGAGGAGGTTCAAATGGATAAGGATCGTGTTGACGGTGCTGGTAAGCAGGTCAAGGGCGCCGTGAAGGACGCCGCGGGCAAGCTGACAGGCGACGTGCGCCTGCAGGCCGAGGGCAAGGTCGAAAAGGCCGCCGGCCAGGCGCAGAGCGCCGTCGGCAAGGCCAAGGACGATGTCCGCCACGCCGCAAAGTAAGGGCCCCTGAGGCTCTTTCGTGAAGGCCGCCCACCAGGGCGGCCTTTTGCTTATCGGCGCCGTCCTCTGTCTTCGAGCGCCACGCCGAACGGCTCGTTTCGAGGCGCGCTGGTCATGGCCGGCAGCCGAGCCGGCATTGCGCTTGCGTTGCGGGGGTGCCCTGTGTCAACTGCGCCACCACTCGAAGTCCTATCGCATGGCCGTTGAAAAAAGCTCTCGCCTGGCACTCGCCTGCATCCTGGTGACGATACTGCTCGACATGATCGGGCTCGGCATCATCGTTCCTGTGCTTCCCGAACTGCTCGAGCAGCTTACCGGCAGCGACATCGCCCAGTCTGCGGTGGTGGGCGGCTATCTGGTCTTCGTCTATGCGCTGATGCAGTTCCTGTTTTCGCCCGTCCTCGGCAATCTCTCCGATCGCTTCGGGCGCCGGCCCGTGCTGCTGCTGTCGCTCATCGGGCTGACCATCGACTACGGGCTGATGGGTTTTGCGCCCACCATCGCCTTCATCTATGCCGGCCGCCTGCTGTCAGGCGTCTCGGGCGCGGCGGTCGCCACCGGCACGGCCTACATCACCGACATTTCCACCCCCGACAAGCGGGCGCAACGCTTCGGCCTCATCGGCGCCGCGTTCGGCCTCGGCTTCATCATCGGGCCGGTGATCGGGGGCGAGCTCGGCCAGATCGGGCCGCGCGTGCCGTTCTATGCCGCGGCCGTGCTGGCCTTCGCCAATTTCCTCTTCGGCCTGTTCGTGCTGCCCGAAAGCCTGCCGCGCGAACGGCGGCGCAAGTTCGACATCCGGCGCGCCAACCCGTTCGGCGCGCTGGCGTCGCTTCGGCGCTATCCGGTGGTGCTCTGGCTGCTCTTCGGGCTGTTCCTGCTGTCGCTCGCGAGCCAGGCCTTCCCGTCGGTGTGGAATTTCTTCACCATCGAGGTGGTGAATTTCTCGACTGCCCAGATCGGGCGTTCGCTCGGCGCCTTCGGCATCGGCTTCGCCATCAGCCAAGCCGTGCTGATCGGTCCGCTGGTCAAGCGTTTCGGCGAGTGGACGACAGTGCTGGCGGGACTGACGGCCGCCGCGATCGCCTTTATCGGTACGGCTTTCATCCACACCCAGGTCGGCCTCTACGGCTTCCTGATGGTGGGGGCGCTGTCGGGCCTCGCCGCGCCTGGCATCAACAGCCTGCTGTCCCGGCAGGTGCCCGACAACCAGCAGGGCGAACTGCAGGGCGCGGTAAACGCCACGAACTCGCTGGCGTCGATCATCGGCCCGGTTGTCGCGACGCAGCTCTTCTCCGCCTTCACCGCTGCCGAAAAGGGCCAGCCGGGCTATTTTCCCGGCGCCCCGTTCATCGGCGCCGGCATTGCGGTGGTGCTTTCCGCCCTCGTTTTCATCTACGCCGCCTGGCGCTATGATCTGCTGCACCGGCCCAGCGTCGCCACCAAGCCGCATACGCCCGACATGGCGCCACCCGGCCAGTACGTGACGCCGCCGCACGACGAACCGGCCGACCTCGGATCCAAGTGATGCTCATCCGGCCCGCCGAACCGGCAGACTGGCTGACGATCTGGGGCATGCTGGAGCCCGTCATGCGGGCTGGCGAAACGCTTGCCTTGCCGCGCGATGGCGATGAAGCGACCGGGCGCGCCTACTGGTCGTCGCCCGAAAAGACCAATTTCCTCGCGATCGAGGGCGGCGAAGCGCTCGGCACCAGCTACATCCGCGCCAACCAGCAGGGCGGGGGCGCCCACGTCGCCAATTGCGGTTACCTCACCGCGGAGGCGGCGCGCGGCCGGGGCGTCGCCCGGGCACTTTGCGCCCACTCGATCGAATGGTGCCGGAGCCAGGGATTCCGCGCCATCCAGTTCAACTTCGTGGTGTCGAGCAACGAGCCGGCGGTGCATCTCTGGCACAGCTTCGGCTTCGACGTGCTGGCGCGGCTGCCCAAGGCCTTCCAGCATCCCAGCCTCGGCTACGTGGATGCCCTAGTGATGTGGAAGTCACTCTAGACCGCGCTGCGCGGGCTAGACGTGCGTGCTCCACTCGGCGAGCGCGCCGGCGACCAGCAGCACGCCGGCGGCGTGCAGGGCATCGGTGCTGGTCAGGGGCAGGCGAAACGGCATGATGCCGAGGCCGAGCCACAGGGCAACGGCTACCACCCCGCTTCCGATCAGGACGTAACCAAAAGTCCTCATGACGCGCCGACCTCCCAATCGGGGTCGAGCAGCGCCTGCCTCCACTATATCGGACGCCGCCCGAGACTAGAGAACGGGCGATAGGCTAACACCGTTTGCCGGTTCTGGCCAAGCCGGCAGTGAAGGCGACGCGCAACTACTCGAAGCGCATCCAGGCCAAGAGGATGACGCCGCCGAAGATGAGGCCGGCAGCGATGTGCTGCGCGTCCCCGTCGGACAGGTCGAGCGAGATGGGCAGGGCGGCCCGGTAGAACGGGTAGAGATAGGCGAGGACGCCGATCAACAGCAGCAGCAGAGCGAATTCGCGCATGGGCGGACCATCGGATGATGAAGGACTGCCTCTTGCGACGCTCTACCGGCAGCCCCGCCAGTATATACGCAAAATTACTGCGTGATCGTTGCCGGCCACTTGCCGTGCTGTTCGCCCGGCCGATCGATCAACTCGAAGCCGTGCGCGCCGAAGAAGTCGCGCTGGCCCTGGATGAGGTTCGCGGTGCCCTGCGCCATGCGGTAGCTGTCGAAGTAGCTCAGGGAAGCCGACAGGCAGACCAGCGGGAACTCGCCGAGCGCCCCGGCGGCCACCACCTTGCGCAGCGCGCCATGGGCGCCCTTCATGATGGTGACGAAGTCGGGCGCGGTCAGCAGGTTCGACACCGGCCCCTTGTTGAACGCCGCCGTGATCTGGTCGAGGAAGCCCGAGCGGATGATGCAGCCGGCGCGCCAGATTTTGGCGATGGTCGGCATCGGCAGGTTCCAGCCGTTTTCCTCGGAGGCCTTGCTCATAACGGCGAAGCCCTGCGCGTAGGAGACGAGCTTGCCGGCGAGCAGGGCCTTTTCGAGGTCCTCGAGCGTGACATTGGCCTTGCCGGCGCTGCGCTTGCCGTAAAGCGCCTCGGCGGCGACGCGCTCCGACTTGAGGGCGGAGATGGAGCGAGCCGCGACCGCGCCTTCGATGGCCGTCGCCGGCACCGCCAGCTCCTGCGCGGTGATCGCCGACCAGCGCCCGGTGCCCTTCTGGCCGGCCTTGTCGAGGATGAGGTCGATCAGCGGCCGGCCGGTCTTCTCATCGACGGCGGCGAGCACATGGCCGGTGATCTCGATGAGGTAGGAGTTGAGCGGGCCCTTGTTCCACTGCTTGAACACTTCCGAGCAGGCGAGGGGGTTCATCCCGAGCCCGTCGCGCATCACGCCATAGACCTCGGCGATCATCTGCATGTCGCCATATTCGATGCCGTTATGGATGGTCTTGACGAAATGGCCGGCCCCGCCCTGGCCGAGATAGGCGCAGCAGGATTCGCCCTTGAACTTGGCCGCGATCGCCGTCAGCACCGGCTCGGCATTGTGCCACTGCTGTTCGGAACCGCCGACCATGATCGAGGGGCCATGCCGCGCGCCTTCTTCGCCGCCCGATACGCCGACTCCGAGATAGCCGATCCCCTTGGGTTTGAGGTAGTCGAAGCGGCGGGCGGTGTCGGTATAAAGCGAGTTGCCGCACTCGATGATCGCGTCGCCCTGCTCGAGATGCGGCAGCAACTGCTCGATCATGTCGTCCACCGGCTTACCGGCCTTCACCATGATGATGATCGAGCGCGGCCGCTTCACTGCCTTGACGAACGCGGCGAAATCTTTCTCCGGCACGACTTTCTGCTCGAGGCCCTGGTCGCGGGCCATGGTCATGAACTCGTCGACGCGGCTCGCCGTGCGGTTGTGCACGGCGATGGTGTAGCCCTTTTCGGCGATGTTGAGCGCGAGGTTCGAACCCATCACCGCTAGGCCGATAAGGCCGATATCCGCTGACGACATGCTGTTCTCCTCGGGCATGAGCTGTGCGACAAAAGTCGTATTTCGGGCGCTGTTGTGCCACGCGCCCCCGACACAGGAAACCCCCGAACTTGTCGCCGTGACGGCTTTTTGGCGGCTGGTCGGCAAATTGTCGTCCGAGGCTTGCTGCCTCGGGGGCGGCTCCCTTATCAAGGTGGAGCGCCGAGGCAGGACGGCGCGCGGGAGGGATTTCAGGTTGGACGTCTTATCGCAATTCAGCCTCGCGGGCCGGCGAGCGCTGGTGACGGGATCGAGCCGCGGCATCGGCTACGGCATCGCAGCGGCGCTCGCGGGGGCGGGGGCGAAGATCGTCATCAACGGCCGCGACACCGAAGCGCTTGGCGCTGCCGCCGAGCGGCTGGCCGCCGGCGGCGCGGACGTCAAGGCGGTGGCCTTCGACGTCATCAA
>Ga0209233_1000413_pt1 | contig 33031 bp, 30 predicted proteins | sample AraplaCL_Cvi_mCL_FD_184269 | JGI IMG/M metagenome (GOLD analysis project Ga0209233, IMG submission 184269) | Arabidopsis root microbial communities from the University of North Carolina, USA - plate scrape CL_Cvi_mCL (SPAdes) (version 2) | ecosystem: Host-associated > Plants > Roots > Endosphere...
AAACCGTTGCGGTGGCCGTCGCCGCAAATTTCGCCGATGCCGCCAAGGCGATCGGCGCAGCCTTCAAGGCCAAGACCGGCAATGACGTCACCATCAGCTCGGGCGCGACCGGCGCCCTCTACACGCAGATCTCGCAGGGTGCCCCGTTCGAGGTGTTCCTCGCCGCCGACAGCAAGACGCCCAGGAAGGCGGTCGATGGCGGCTTCGGCGTCAAGGGCACCGAGTTCACCTATGCGGTGGGCAAGCTCGTGCTGTTTTCCGCCACCGACGGGGTGACGGCCGGTGAGGCGGCGCTCAAGGACGGCAAGTTCGACAAGCTCGCGATCGCCAACCCCGATGCCGCCCCCTATGGCGCCGCCGCGGTTGCGACGCTCAAGAAGCTCGCGCTCTACGACACGGTGCAGCCGAAGATCGTCACCGGCGAAAGCATCGCCCAAGCCTACCAGTTCGTCGACAGCAAGAATGCCCAGCTCGGTTTCGTTGCCCTCAGCCAGGTGATCAAGCGCGCTGACGGCTCCAAATGGCTGGTGCCGCAGGAAGACTACGCGCCGATCACGCAGGACGCGGTGCTGCTGACGCCGGGCAAGGACAGCGCCGCCTCCAAGGGTTTCGTCGAATTCCTCAAGGGCAGCGACGCGGCGGCCATCATCAAGTCGTTCGGCTACGAAGTCGGCAAGTAAGGCCAAGCGCTTCCCCGCCGCCGGCGGGGATTGCGACTTCCCGTGCTGCCGACGAAACAGAGGCTCCCGCTTTCGCGGGGATGACGCGGTGAGTGGGGCACCCCCCGGACTAAACTCACCGCGTCATCCCCGCGAAGGCGAGGATCTCCGTTTCGGGCAAGACAACGTGCCGCAGTTGTCCCAGACTGGTGTTGCGGCCTGACCGGCGACGCGCCGTCTCCCGGAGTCATCCGTGCAACTCGAAGACCTGCTGCCCCCGATCCTGCTGACCCTGAGCCTAGCCGGGGTCACCATGCTCGTGCTGATCGTGATCGGCGTGCCGATCGCCTGGGGGCTGGCCCGCTGGCGCTGGGCGGGGCGGGAAGCGGTCGCGACGGTGATCGCGCTCCCCCTGGTACTGCCCCCGACGGTGCTCGGCTTCTACCTGCTGCTGCTGCTCGGTCCCAGCGGGCCGGGTGGCGCGCTGGCCGGGTTGTGGGGAGCGAGGACGCTGGCCTTCAGCTTCACCGGCCTCGTCATCGGCTCAGTGATCTATTCGATGCCCTTCATGGTGCAGCCGGTGCGCAATGCCTTCGAGGCGATGGGCGCCCGGCCGCTCGAAGTGGCGGCAACGCTGCGGGCGGGGCCGTGGGATCGCTTCTTCACCGTGGCGCTGCCGCTGGCGCGGGCGGGGATCGTTTCCGGCGCCGTGCTGAGCTTTGCCCACACGGTGGGCGAGTTCGGCGTCGTGCTGATGATCGGCGGCAATATCCCCGGCAAAACCAAGGTTTTGTCGCTCGCCATGTACGACTATGTCGAGGGGCTCGACTGGGCGGCCGCCCATGTCCTCGCGGGCGGCATGGTGGTGTTTTCGTTCGTCGTGATCGCTTCGACCATGCTGCTGGAGCGTCGGCTGCGGCGGAGCGTCGTTTGAGCGGCCTCGTGGCGCGCTTTGCCGGCCGGCGCGGCAGCTTCGTGCTCGATGCTGCCTTCGAGGCGCCGGCGGGGGCAGTAACGGCGCTGTTCGGGCCATCGGGGGCCGGCAAGACCAGCCTGCTGCGCGGCGTCGCGGGGCTGGAGCGGTTCGAAGGCGAGTGCCGGCTCGGCGACGATATCTGGCAGGACGCGACGTACTTCCGCCCGGTGCACCGGCGCGCCATCGGCTATGTGTTCCAGGAGGCGAGCCTGTTTCCGCACCTGTCGGTGGCGGAAAATCTTCGCTACGGCCAGCGCCGGTCACCGGTGCGCCGGGCAATCGATTTCGATGCCATCGTGGGATTGCTGGGGCTTGCTGGCTTGCTCGAGCGCTGGCCGCAGCATCTGTCGGGCGGCGAGCGGCAGCGTGTGGCGCTGGGGCGGGCGCTGCTGAGCCAGCCGCAGCTTTTGTTGCTCGACGAACCGATGTCGGCGCTCGACGGCGCCGCGCGGGCCGAGCTCTACCCCTATCTGGAGGCTCTGGGGGGCACCCTGGCCTTGCCGATGCTGCTGGTGACCCACGACGTGGGCGAGGTCGAGCGGCTGGCCGATCGCCTGGTGGCGGTGCGCGACGGCAAGATCGTCGGCAGCGGACCGCTCAACGACATGCTGGTGGGGGACGCCCTTGGCCTTCGGCGCGAGCGTTCGGCGGCGGCAGTGCTGAAGGGCCGCATCGTGGGGTACGATGCGGCGGACGCCCTGACGGAAGTCGATCTTTCGGGCCGCCGGCTGCTGGTGCCGGGTCAGCTCGGGCCGCCGGGCGAGCCGGTACGCATCCGCGTCGCGGCCGGCGATGTGAGCCTTGCCGTCTCGCCCCCCTCGGCGACCACCATCATCAATATCCTCCCGGCCGTCATCGATGCGATCGAACCGATAACCGCCGCCGAGGCGCTGGTGACCCTTCGGCTCGGCAGCGAAACCGCCTTGGCCCGGGTGACCCAGCATTCGGTCCGCCTGCTCGGCCTCGCCTCCGGGCAAAGCGTTTTCGCGCAGGTCAAAGGCGCGTCGGTGTTGACGGGGCCCGACCGGCGGAAGTGAGCGCCGGCATCGCCTATCGCCCTTGAGCGAGACGCAGTGCAGCCGCTATACCGCCGCGAGCCGCCAATGGCGGCCTCGGGGGAGGTATCCATTTCTGATCCGGTGGCGTTCGGTCCACAGTTCGATGCCGCATTCCGTGCGGAGTTTGAAACCCTGCTGCGCTGGCGGCGGGACGTGCGGCGATTCCGGTCCGATGCCGTCGATCCGGTGCTGATCGAGGCATGCCTCGATGCCGCCTGCCTCGCGCCCTCGGTGGGCTACAGCCAGCCCTGGCGCTTCGTCGACGTGCGGTCGGCGGATGCCCGCGCGGCGGTTCGCGCGAATTTTGCCGCCGCCAATGCCGAGGCGCTAGCGGAATATCAAGGCGCGCGGGCGAGACAATATGCCGAACTCAAGCTCGCCGGGCTCGAAGAGGCCCCGGTGCAGTTCGCCGTTTTCACCTGCGGCGGAACGACCGTGGGGCATGGACTCGGCCGCCGGACGATGCCGCAGACGCTCGATTTTTCGACCGTGCTGGCCGTGCAGAATTTCTGGCTCACGGCCCGGGCAGCGGGGATCGGGGTCGGCTGGGTGTCGATCTTCGACTCCGGTGCCCTCGTCGCGGCGCTCGACGTGCCGGCCGAGTGGCGGCTGACGGCGTATCTTTGCGTCGGCCATCCGCAACAGGCGGCCGACAGCCCGGAGTTGGCCCGGCTCGGCTGGGAGGCGCCGCATGGGCCGGCCCGCGAGGTGTTGCGGCGCTGAAGAGCCCGGTGAACCGGCTGGACTTTGGCGCCGAGCGCGTCACTATTGGCTAGCTAGCATCTGCATCCGACCGAGGGAGCGTCGCCGTGACCAGCCGCCTTTTCCTGACCGCCGCCCTGGCCGTGGCTCTACCGCTCTCGGCGCAGGCCGCAAGCACCACCCCGACGGTACCGGCGCCGCCGGCCTCGACGGTGCATTCGACCTCGATCGCCCACATGGCCGGCAAGGCGGATGTCGCCAAGTTCACCTACGCCGATGTGGTCGGCCGGATCGGCGGGGCCGACGCGCTCGCGGGCGTCGACGGAGTGACGGCCGACACGAGCGTGAAATTCATCGAGCTGCACACCCTAAAGGGCTACAAAGTCCCGGCGTTCTCCGCCGCCCAGACGAAGGCGCTCGCGGCGCTTGCCGCCGCCGTCAAGCATAGCACGGCACTGGCCGCAAAGGTGCGCAAGGCAGGCTTCCTGCCCGCCGATATCGTGGCGGTGGTGGCCGACCCGTCCGGCACGGTGTTCGTCTTCATCAACCTTTAGGGCGACTGGTTGGTGATGAAGGCATCGAACGCGGCCAGCACCTGGGCGCGGATCGGTTCGGCTTCCATGAACAGTTCGTGCCGGGCCGATGGAATCATGATGTGCCGGCCGGTGCGCATCCTGAGGCCCAATTGCTCGATGGCGGTCGATGAGACAACCTGATCCTGCGGCCCCGCCAGCATCAGCACCGGCGCCTTGATCGCGGTCGGAAAGGCGTCGCCATTGGCGATGGCCATCGCATGGAGCGCCGCCGCGGACCAGCGCAGCGTGGGCGCGCCGATTCCGAGGTCCGGCCGGGCCTTCACCACATCGACCGAGCGCATATAGCGCGCGAGATCGGACGTCAGCGGATTGCCGGCAAAGGCCGCCGCACTTGGCAGCCGTTCGGTCCGTCGGCCCGCCGGCAGCTTGCCCAGCCCCAGGAAGCTGAGCGTTTCGGCGATCCTTGCCATGCCGGCCATGTCGAGCGGCTGGTTGTCGAGCGCCACCATCGGCGCCGTGACGAACACGCGGTCGAACATCATCCGGTCGCGCGAGGCGGCGAACAGCGCTACCAGCCCACCCATCGAATGCGCCACCAGGTAGAACGGCGGCGGGCAATCCGGCAGCAGGATATCGGCATGGAAGGACGACAGGTCCGTCCAGTAGTCGTCGAAGTGCTCGACGAAGCCGAGCCGGGGGTTGCGGATCAGCCGGTCCGAACCACCCTGGCCGCGCCAGTCGAAGGTCGCGACGGTGAAGCCGCGGCGCTGCAGGTCGGCGATGGTCTCGAAATACTTCTCGATGAACTCGGTGCGGCCGTGCACGAGGCAGACGGTGCCCTTGAACCCACCGCCGGTGCGCGGAAACAGCGCATAGCGCAGCCGCACCTTGTCGCGGGTCTCGAAGACGCCGACGCGGGCGTTCTCCGGCACGGGGTTGGAAGGCACTACGCAAAGGGTCGGGGTTGCTGAATCGGGGCTTGGCATCGGCAGGTCCGGAAGGGCGTCGGAACAGGCATAGGGGGTGGGCCCGCCGGGGACAAGACATGAGAAAAGCCAGCGTCCATTGGAGCGCTGGCTTCCCTCGAAATGGCGCCGTGCGGGGGGCGGGTGACGGCGGCCACTTCTGTTGTGCATCCGTTGACGCGATCAGACGTTCTGCACAGCCGCGGTTGTAGGCGAGCCCGGATGAACCGAGACCGAGCCGGCCATTCATACTCCGTTCAGGCGCTCGCCGCCGCCTCTTGAACCGGCGCCGAGCGCGCCTATTTCATGGGCATCCGCCGGGTCCTCCGGGGATCGGCACCCGCGCCGACCGCTTGCCTCGTCAGGGAGCGTTCACGGGCCGCCGCACACACGTTGCTTCACGGAGAATGTGACATGCAGACCGTCGATTTTACCCCCTTTTATCGCTCCACCGTCGGCTTCGACCGCCTGTTCTCGCGGCTCGACAGCGTCGTCGGTCAGGAGCCCAAGACCTACCCGCCCTACAACATCGAAAAGGTCGGCGATAACGCCTACCGGGTGTCGATCGCGGTAGCCGGCTTCACCGCCGACGAGATCGGCATCGAGGCCAAAGAGAACAGCCTCACCGTCAAGGGCGGCAAGACGCAGCCCACCGAGGAGAAGCGCGAATTCCTCCATCGCGGCATCGCCGAGCGGGCTTTCGAGCTCCGCTTCCAGCTGGCCGAGTATGTCGAGGTCGCCGGCGCAGCGCTCGAGAACGGGCTGCTGCACATCGAGCTGAAGCGCGAGATTCCCGAGAGCAAGAAGGCCCGCCAGATCGCCATCAACGGCGCGGCGCAGCCCCAGACGATCGAGAACAAGTCGGTCAACTAAGCACTATTACTTAGTGTAGCCATGGCGACGGGCGCGAGGAAAACCTCGCGCCCGTTTCTTTTGCTGCGGCGGAGTCTGCTTGCCGGCGACTTCTCACAATTGCCGCATGCATGCGCTGTTGACTCGATGCATTTCGGCACGCAAGATCACATCACTTCCGATTACTGGAAGTGCGGCTGTTCGGGAGGATATTTTTCGTCCGATAGACGCAATTCAACCGTATCATCAAGTAGTTCGACGTACCGCAGGGGCTCAGTGCCGACGGACGAATGAACCAGTATTGATAGCAATGCCGTCGACCGGGCACCGCGTTTGTCAGGGAGCAAACAAATGGTGCTGGATCCAAGAAGTACCCGCCACAGCTTTGCGACGGCGTTGGCCCTCGCAACCGCGAGCGGAGCCGCATACGATCCGACCGACGCAACGATCACCGCCGCACTGCCGGGCGTCATCGGCGCGCCGCTCGTCGACTTTCGATCCATGCGCACGCCCGGGAAGGCCAATGGCTATCTGGCGTGCTTCGACAAGGCGATCGTGCTGTCCTTCCGGGGCACGGACAATTTCGGCGACTGGCTCGACGATGCCGACATTCACCTCGTCCCTTATCGTCCTGGCGGTCTCGTGCACCGTGGCTTCCGGGATTATCTCGACAGCGTCTTTGACGATGTCCAGCATGCGCTCGACGGCTGGGCAGGTCAGGGGCGCACGCTCTGGGTGACCGGCCACAGCCTCGGTGCAGCGCTCGCCGTACTGGCCGCCGCCTATCTGCGCTTTCCGGCCGATCCGACCTCGCGGCTGCCCAGCCAGATCGCCGGCCTCTACACCTTCGGCCAGCCGCGCGTAGGTGATGGCGGATTCGCCACGCTCATCGGCAACGATCTGAAGTCGTTCTACTTCCGCTACGTCAACAACCAGGACATCGTCACCCGAATCCCGCCGCGCGTCTTGAGCTACGTCCATTCCGGCACGACCGAATACATCGATCCCGCCGGCGCCATCCACGACGATCCAGCATGGTGGCAGGTCTTCCTCGACGAGGTGCAGGTCGGCGAGCAGGTGCTGCTGGAAATGCAGAGCGGTGCCCTGCAGGCGCCAGCCATCGACGACCACAGGATCGGCAACTACATGGCCAGGATCACCGCGGCGATCGCAGCGGGCGGGGTCTGACATGCAGTTCACCGCCATCATCGACGTCGCGCTGGGCCTGGTGCTCGTCTATCTGATCCTCAGCCTCATCTGCACCACGATCAACGAGTTCTTTTCGACGTTGTTCAAGGTTCGCGCCTCGGCACTGGAAAAGACTGTGTCGCAACTGATCGACGACAAGGACCTCAACACCAAATTTTACGCTCACGGTCTGATCGCGCTCAGCAGTCTTGCCGCCAGCGCAACAAAGCGTCCGCCAGCGGCTGCCGGGCGCTCGGCGGAAGTCGTCGCCCAGGGACTTGCCCCCGCCGTGCAAGGCGCTGCATCGCCCGTGCTGGCGGCGGCGGTCGCTCCCGCGGCGCCGCCGGACAAGCGCAAGACCGGGCGTCCCTCCTACATAGACAGCCGAACCTTCGCCCTGGCGCTGCTGGGGTCGCTTGACCCCAGCAAGCCGGTGCCCGGCTTTGCCGACGTGCAGCAACTGGTCTCCGACCTGCCGGCAAGCCGTATCAAGGACGTCTTGACCGCCCACATTTCGCTGGCCGACGAGGACGTCACACGGCTGCGCGACAACGTCGCGGCATGGTTCGATACGGCCATGGACCGGCTCAGCGGCGATTATGTCCGCTATGCCAAGGTCCTGTCGCTCATCGTCGGATTGCTGCTCGCCGTAGCGCTGAACGTCGATACGTTGACGCTGGGACGCGCGATCTGGAACGACCACCACCTCCAGAACGCAGCTGTGAGCCTGGGGCAGACCTATGCCGGCAAGAGCCTGCCCACGCTCCTGCCTCCCGATGCGGCGCAGTCGACCGGGGCCGGGAGCCCGTCGCCCTCCGGCACGACCGTGCCAGCACCCGATCCCACCGCAATTGAAAAGCAGCTTGCCGAGGACGCCAACCAGGTCGCCGCGTTCACCGACAACCTGCGTGAATTCCCGATCGGCTGGCCGGCCCCAGGCGCGGAGAAGGCGAACCTGCCATACTGGCTGCTCAAAGGCCTCGGCTGGCTCATCACCGCCCTTGCCCTGTCGCTCGGTGCCCCGTTCTGGTTCGATCTGCTGCAACGGCTCATGAGTCTGCGCGCCGCTGGCAGCAAGCCCGACCCCGCGCCGCAATCGAAGGACGGCAGCGCGGATTAGCCGCAACTGCAGTCTCTGGCGCGGCTCACAAGCACAACTTGCTGACACGGGCCTGAAATCGGCGACGTTATTATCGAACATTGCGTTCGGGTCTTGCGATGGCGCCCGTTGATCAACATCAACGGGCGCTGACGATTGCCGCGCCACCCTCCCGATGCGGCTCCTTTGTGGTCGCGCAAGCCAATGGGATGGAGATTTTCAGATGCAGCACGCAGTGTTCAGGATTTTCGCGGCCCTCGCGATCCTCGGTTCGGCCATGTGGGCCTCCGCGGCCATGGCTGCGACCGTTGTCGACGTCAGCTGTGGGACAAGGGGGCGAATGCGAGCATGCAGACCAATCTCCAATACGGGGCGCCCGGCCTCGACATGTCCAAGGCGACCATGGGGATTGTCGCGACACCGACCACCGCTCCCGCCGGAATCGTCAGCTTCCAGGTGACCAACACGTCGAAGGACACCGTGCACGAGATGATCGTGATGTACCTCGACGATCCGTCGAAGCCGCTCACCTATGTCGAAAAGGACGCCAAGCTCGACGAAGACAAGTCGGGCGATAAGGGGGAAGTCTCGGAGCTCGACCCCGGCGCCCAGGGGACGCTCACCGTCGCCCTTCGCCCCGGCAAATACCTGCTGGTGTGCAATGTTGCGGGTCACTATGCGGCCGGCATGTGGACGGTCTTCACCGTTACGCCTTGACACCGCATGCACCTGGCGGACCGCCTCGGGGTGGTTCGGTGCGGTGGGCCACGCAGTAACGGAACCACGACCCGGCGCTGCGAATTGTTCAAGCGTCCGGCAGACCTTCCGGGCATACTCACCGGGCCGGGGCGAGCTTCGCACCGGCCATCAGCGTCAGGCGAAGCCAGGCTTCGCAACAGGGAGCAATGAAAATGGCCAAAGCAACCGTCAGCGTCGTCTCCGGCGCCGCCCAGTCCGCCGTCGACCTCGCCTCCAACACCAAGGCGGCGATGATCGACCTGCTCAACGCACGGCTCGCCGACGGGCTCGACCTGGCGCTGCTGACCAAGCAGGCGCACTGGAACATCAAGGGACCGACGTTCATTGCGGTGCACGAACTGCTGGACGACCTGCGGGCCCAGCTCGACGAGCATACCGACACCGTCGCCGAACGCGTCGCCCAGCTCGACGGCATTGCGCTCGGCACCGCACAGACGGTCGCCCGCGACACCTCGCTGCCGGCCTATCCCACCGACATCCGCAAGATCCCCGACCACCTGGCAGCTCTCGTCGAGCGCTACGCCCAGACCGCCAACGCGGTCCGCAAGGCCATCGACACCGCGGACGAAGCCGGCGACGCCGACACGGCTGATATTTTCACCGCCTTCTCGCGCGACCTCGACAAGGCCTTGTGGTTCCTCAAGTCGCATCTCGAATAGGCGAGAGGAACGCAGGACGCTCGAGCCACCGCCGGAGAGGCTGTGGCGGGGCGACCGCTCCAGCAAGTGATTCTATTGTCCAGCGGGCACCCAAGGTGCCCGCTTCTTTTTTGCCCATTTGGTTTCTTGCTCTCCCGTCGGCGTTGTTTCGGCCCGAGGAAGGACGCGATTGCCACGCCGGACCAAGTCTCGCGCCCGAATCGGCGGATCGATGCTCTCGCAATTTTGGCTCAGCAGCGTCATCGCGCGACTAGTTTGTGGCGTGTTGGCAACAATTCGGGCGGATACGCGGCAAACTTGCGGCAGGGGATTGACCGAGTTTTGGGCGAGGCCGAATATCGTTAACTAAGTTAGGAATTGGAGGGCTCGATGGAAAAGATGAAATTTGCGCTGCTGGGAACTACGCTGGCGGTCGGCTTGGCGTTGGCCTCGGGTTCGGCCTTCGCGGCGGATCTGCCGGGTGTCGTGAAGGCGACTCCCCCCGCAGCCATGAGCGGTGTCTACGTCAGCGTGTTCGGCGGCTATGCCTTCGCCAACAATGTCGACGGGACGACGACCCAGACCAATTTCGACATCTCGGTACCCTACGACGCCGGCTATGTGGTCGGCGGCGCCGTTGGCGTCGATGTGGCGCCAAACCTCCGGGCCGAACTCGAACTGTCCTACGTATCGCACAACGCTGAGGGAACCGACGGGCCGTTCGCCAGCGGCGGTGGCACCGGCACAGCGACGGGTAGCGTTTCGACGCTCTATATGCTGGGCAACGTCTGGTACGATCTCGACATGGGCGGCAGCATCACCCCCTACCTCGGTGGCGGTCTTGGTGCGGCGCTGATCATCCCCAACCAGACGATCGACACAGGTGCACCGTACAACACCGATGCGTGGGCGCTGGCAGGCCAGCTCGGCGCCGGTATCAAGTTCAAACTCGCCGACAACATGTCGATCGACCTCGGCTACCGTGCCAAAGGGGTATTCAACGCCTCGATCACCGGCACCGCGCCAGGCAGCAATCTGACCAACGTCCACTACATCGATCAGACGATCCAGGCCGGACTGACGGTCGGCTTCTAGTCGGCAGCCATCATTTGCGCTTAAGCTGCGGGAGGCCTCGGGCCTCCCGTTTGTTTTTGGATCGCCCTATTGCCCCTTCTGCCGCAAACCCGGAACCGGACCGACACGCAACTCGTCAACGAAGCGCTGGCCCTGCAAGCGAAGGGCCGGTTGCTCGAGGCGGAGGCGCTCTACCAGGCGGTGCTGCGCCGCACGCCCGGGCACGGGGAGGCGAACAACGGCATGGGCGTGCTGGCGATTTCGGCCGGCCGTTCCGAGTTCGCCATCGGCTTCTTCGAGAAGGCGGTGGCCGCGCGGCCCGGCGACTTTCGCTTCCTCAACAATCTGGGCAACGTGTTCATGAACACGGGGCGTACCGAGGAGGGTCTGCCCTATCTCGAAAAGGCGTTAAAACTCCGCCCCTCGAGCTATGAGCTGCTCTACAACATCGGCCGTGCCTACCAGCGCATGGGGCTGGCCGCCCGCGGCATCGAGTTGCTGGAAAAGGCGATCGCCCTGCGCCCCGACAGCGCCGACGCCGCGTTCGGCATGGCGGACGCGCTGAGCATGCTTGGCAACAACGACGAGGCCGAGAAGGTCTATCGCCGCGCCCAGATGCTCGGCACACCCTTGTCCGGCGTGCTGTCGGGCATCGCCGCCGGGCGCAAGCAGACCCCCGAGAAGAACATCCTCGGCGAAATCGAGGTCGAACTCGCCAAGCCCGCGACGACGGCCGAGGAGCAGCGCGCGCGTTCGCGGCTCCACTTTGCCGCCGCCAAGACGCTGATGGACCTCAAGCGGCCCGATGATGCCTGGCAGCACCTGTCGGTGGCCCATGCCACGGCGCCCAAATACGACATGCCCCGCTTCGTCGCCGACGTCGACGCGACGATCGCGCTGTTCAATCCGGCTTTCATGAAGTCGCGGGAGGGGTTCGGGTCGCCCTCCGAGCAGCCGGTCTTCATCGTCGGCATGCCGCGCTCGGGCACGTCGCTCACCGAGCAGATCCTGTCGAGCCACCCCGAGGTTTATGGCGCGGGCGAGCTCACCTACCTGCACACCATTGCGAACCAACTCTTCATATCGCTGGGGGTCAGGGAGCTGTTTTCCGACCGGGTGCGGGCGCTCACCCGCCCGGCAACGCTGGCGCTTGCCAATTCCTACCTGGCCAAGACGGCCTATTTCTCCTCCACCGCGGCCCGCATCACCGACAAGATGCCGCACAATTTCCTGCAGGTCGGGCTCATCGCGCTGCTGTTCCCCAAGGCTCGGGTGATCTTTTGCCGCCGCGATCCACTCGACAACTGCTTTTCGATCTTCTCCAATCCGCTCAACGACTCCCACAGCTACAGCGCCGATCTCGGCATGCTCGGCCACTATTACCGCCAGCACATCCGGCTGATGGAGCATTGGAAGGCGCTGTTGCCCGGCCAGGTGATGGAACTGCGCTACGAGGCGCTGGTGGATGACCTCGAAGGGGTGTCGCGGCGCATGGTGGATTTCGTCGGGCTGGAGTGGGACGACGCCTGCCTCAGCTTCTTCGACACCGAACGTACCGTGTCGACGATCTCGAAATGGCAGGTTCGCCAGCCGATCTATCGCAGTTCGGTCGAACGCTGGCGGCCCTACGACCAGTATCTGGGGCCGCTGAAGCAGAGCCTCGGTGACCTGCTGCCGGAAGCGCTGCAAGGCGCGTGAGGCGGCAGTCTACCACATCTGCCCTCTCCCCTTGCGGCAGAGGGTGCTGCAAGGGGAGAAGGCCCCGCGAGGCAGGTGTCCCGAGCGGGGGGAGCGACGGCGCCCCAGCCTTCCATCGCCGCAGCGCGGCACCCTCACTCCTTGAGGGGAGGGATGGGGTGGGGGGCTTGTTCGACGCGCCTCCCTCCCCGAACGGTGGAGGGCGTCGCAGTCGGGCAATCAGAAGCAGGTCAGGGAAAGCCGCGTGAGCAAACCGACCAGTTCGGACTGGCGGCGGGTGCCGGTTTTCCGCATTACGCCGACCAGCTGGTTGCGAAGTGTTTGTTTGGAAACTTCGCGCTGCTTGGCGAAGTCGGCAAGCGTATCGCCGTTGAGCAGCGCCTCGGCAAGGTTGGCCTCTGAATCGGTCAATGAGAAGGCCCGCCACAGCAGATCACCCGGCAAGAGGGCATTATCGCTGCTGCCATGGACGACCAGCATCACCAAAGGGCCCGCGTCGACGATCGCGTCGTGCAGTTGATAGCCCTGCGCCGAACGGCCGGCGAGGCGCGCGGTGGCAAAATACCTTTCCTCGGCATCGGCGGCGGAAAGTTGCACCACAGAGGTTGGGGCGCGCTTCGAGCCAAGCGACTTTTGCACCAGCTGTCGCAGGGCCGCGTTGGCGTACGCATCGCTGACGCGCAACACGCCGTCGGCGCTGATGAACGGCCCGCTGGAGTTCCGGCGCATGCTATCGGCTTGGAAGTTGCTGTACTGGATTCGCATCTCGTGGTTGACGAAGAACACCGCAAACGGCAGGTCTTCGACGACGCTGTCGAGAAAGCCCGGCGCAGCTGAAACGCGCGACCGCGCCGAAATTTCGAAGGCGCGGCGGAAATGGCTCGCCGCATCGCCGAGCAGCGCGGTAACGCGGTCACGAACGCCGCTGCGGTCGTCGGCGGCGTAGCGGATTTCCAGTGTCAGTTGTCGCGATCCCTCGCGCAGCAGGACCAGTCCCGTCGCCGCGCCGAACGAGCCGATCGAGGCGAGCCACTCCGTGCCGAAACGCGTCGCCGCCACCTCGGCTCGCCCGACCAGCTGATCATCCTGGTAGACTTGGTAGGGCGCCAGTTCACCCTGCCGCGCCAGCCACGGATTGAGCGCGGCGTATTCGCCCGCGAACGCGCTCGCCGCCGATGGCGACAGGCCGCGATGGGCGAACACCAGATTGGTCCGCCGCACCAGATCGTCGCCATAGACCATCACCACGCATTCCGGCAGCGAGGCACCCAGGATGTCGAGGATGCCGTCCCAATTGGATTGACGCAGCGCCATGTCGTAAATGCTGCTGATCAGACTGCTTTGCGAAAAACCCATAGCGACACACCAAATCTCGAACGGCCCGGCGGTCGATTCATCCCACGGGCAAGGACGCCTGCGCCGCTCTACTGGTGGACCGATCCATTGACCTGAACGTCCGACCGCGGCTCATGGGACAAACGTACCTGAACACCTCAAAGTCGAGCAACTCGTTAACTCCCTGTTTACGATTGTTTGGTTACCGGCCGGACCGAATCGGTCAAGTCATTGATCGAAAACAAGCAATCACGTCTGCCTAGATCGTCTGGTTGCTCGACGATCTTACGACGTGTCGATGGCATTTACTTAAAATTGCTTGAACCGACCGCGGCATCCGGGTCGCAGCGGGTCTTGGTACATCCATACCGTCGGCTGAGCCGTAGATCACGGCTCGTCATGACGTCCGACATCTCCATTTTTACTTACGACTGGCCAGTGAGCAACTATACCGCGGGCGAATGTCATTACTCTCCGGTTGATGGTTAACGTATACTGGACAGGCCAAAATAACGATAAAGATCATACGATACAACAATTGTCTCGGAGTGCTCCGCTATGTTGCAATTGATCATCGGCGGCAGGAGATAATCCCGCCGACAGCAGCATTGGGAGTTTGAGCTATGCGTACTATTCTTCTGAGCTCGGTCGCTGTCTTGGCGCTGGGCACGACTTCTGTCTTCGCTGGCAACTTCAACTTCGCCGCTATCGGCCAGGTTGGCTTCGTCCAGAAGGCCAATATCGACGAGAAGCATGCCAATTTCAGCTCGGCCGTGATCGGTCAGGCCGGCGCGTTCCAGGAAGCGAGCATCGATCAGGGCTCGCGTCACCACACCAGCTGGGATGACCACGCTGCGATCGGCCAGCTCGGCCTGGCGCAGAGCGCCAATATCGACCAGAAGGGCAGCCACGACGACGCCGTCGCGGTTCAGGTCGGCGCCTTCCAGAACGCCAAGATCGACCAGAAGGGCAGCGGCGACAAGGCGGCCATCGGCCAGCTCGGCGTCGGCCAGAACGCAGGGATCACGCAGAGCGGCTACCATGACACCGCCGTCATCGTGCAGGTCGGCGCCGGCCAGTCGGCTCACATCTCGCAGTAAGCCGAATGCAAATAAGGAGACGCGGGGGAACCCTCCCGTGTCTCCTTCGGCGTTAGGTCCAGACTGTTCTGCCTAGAAGTGACCGGTCAGGGCAACGCTTCCCGACCAATTCCACATGCTGGCAAAGCCGAGGGTCGGCGTAGCTCCAGACTGCGGGCCGGTATAGCTGGTCGAACCGCTGGTGAGCACCGGCGTGGCGTGACTCAGAACGGGCACGGCCGATAGGTACTCAGCACCCGCGCCGAGGGTGACCGACAATGTGTCCGTCATGGCCATCGTCAGCGCGCCATTAACGCCAGCCGAATAGGCAAACCCGTTGCCCGAACCCGACGGCTTGTTGGCATTGGTCACGGTCTCGGTGGTAATCGGCAGCGCCGAGCTTCCCCCCGGAGCGTTGGCGCCACCCGAAATCGAGTAGCTCTCCGACCCGTTCCAGTTGGTCCACATATCGTAGACGCCGGCGGAACCGCCCAAGGTTAGCGCCATGGTCTTGCTGACCGGCGCGGTGAAGTTCAGCCCGCCGAGACCGCCGAAGTAGTTCGACGTCAGATCTTCGATCCGCGTGTCGGAATAGGTCGGATAAACGAGATCGGTCGGCGTCGCGGTCGGGACCGTCACCGACGTGATCGTCGTGTTGGTCTGCCCAAGATACTTATAGCTCGGTCCGATGTAAGCCTGCAGGCTTACGCCATTGCCCAAATCGCCGGTTGCGGCCAGATTAATGTCGGCGCCGCCATAGATGACCTGCTGCGACGTTTTGGTCGTAACCGAAAGTCCGGTCAAATCGCCACAGCCGATGAAAATGCCACCTTCAGTACTGGCGATTGCGCCGTAGGCCGCGTTCTCGGCTGACACACTGCCGTTCGTAGCGGCGTAGGTGAAGATGCCGTCGCCTTCCTTGACCCCGAGTGCGTCTTGTTCGCCACTGACCGAGGTCCCCTCGGTAACGGTCTGATTCTCCGTAGTCGAACCGATGTCTGACTCGCCTGTTCCGGTGCCCGTCGTCAGCTCGATCGTCCCGGACGGCGTCGTATACCCCGGGATGACCACCGTGCCAGGGCCGGTGAAGGTTATCGTGGAATTCTGGCTGCCGTTCGCCATGGCGCCGAACACGTCGACACCGAGCGACAGCTTCGCTCCGCCGGACGTGCCCAGATCGAAAGAGCCGCTAAGGCTACCCTGCATACCCAGCGCCGACCCGGGGTCGGTGACCGTATACTCTCCAGTAGCCTCCACGCTGCTGTCGAGGGTCGGCATGCTGAAACCAATGACGCCCCCCGACACGCTCAGTGCGTATCCCGGTCCGCTCGCGACGACCGCAGACTTCGGCAGATCCGCAGCCAAAACCGCTGTCGAGGCCAGAAGTGCCGGCAGCCCGACCAGCGCAATTGCAACATTTTTCAATTGGGAAGCCCCTCGATCAGCAGTGTCAACCGCCGTGCCAATTCATCCAATTATGGTAAATTTTGTCTAAATATGGCCGCGCTGTCCATGCGAATGACACATTTGTCACAAGTTTTATGTCGAATGGACCAATCCACGCGCGGCTAGCGCACTGCCGATATGGCTGGAACCGCAAGTTGATGATTTTGCGAAGGAAAGTAGAACCGGGCGGTTCGGCCAGCGGGTACAGAATCTAGCGCAGGCGCCCCGAGCGACCACGAGGTGTGTTGCTGCGGCGCAACAAACGCTGGGTTTCGCAGAAGTGATGCGGGACAAGACCCTAAATAGCCGCTGCAATTTGCAACGGATTGATTTTGGCGGCGGAGCGTTGCTTCGTCCCGTTTGCGGGTCGATTTGAACGTCACCGAGGCGGGCCGCTTTACGGCTGACCGGTCGACGCCACACCCGCGACCGTCGCCAACGCTCGCCCCTAACGCCAGCCGGATGCCCGGATCGCCTCGGGCGCCGCACAGCCCAGTAGAGCGTGGCAGATCGCCCCGTGCGCAACACGGCGCCGAGGGCCGTTTCGGCCCCAGCCGACTATCACAAAGCCGCCACACTTCTGCTTGCTCAAGAGTTAAAAACCTGTCATTGTGAACGCGATAGGACAGCACTGTTGTCCATTCGCCTGATGCTGGCCGGGGCATGGTTCCGCCGCATCGACCGAACAAGTCGGCCAGCAGGCCGCAGCATGGAGTGGCCGCCCGTCTCCCGGTGCCGGCCACACGCCGATCCGGCTGGCCCGTTCATCGAGAACGGAAACGGAGGGGCGGGGCGCGGAGCCCGAATTGGTGGCCATTTGGATGCAGCGCCACCGCAAGTTAGGATAGGATAGGCCGTGGGGCCCGAGCCGTATTCGTACGACCCGAGCTAAACGCCTGTCCGCCGAAAGGACGTGAACCTCGCCGGCCCCGTCCGGCAACAACGCGATGAAGGATTGCGAAAATGGCAGATCAGCGGAACGGAACTCTCCCCGTCACGACAGGATTGGCCAATCGCAAAGCCGATGACGTCGCGGTCGCTCCCGCCTACCGGGCGCCGGTCGCCTCCGGCCTGTTCGATCCCAAGCGCGAGCACGATGCCTGCGGCGTCGGCTTCATCGTCAACCTGCGCAACCGCAAGTCGCAGCAGATCGTCCAGAACGGTCTGCGCATCCTCGAGAACCTCGAGCATCGCGGTGCCGTGGGTGCCGATCCGCTGATGGGCGACGGCGCCGGTATCATGGTGCAGATCCCGCATCGCTTCTTCGTCAAGGAAGGCCAGCGGCTCGGATTTTCCGTGCCCGCGCCCGGCCGGTATGCCGTGGGCTTCCTGTTCATGCCGCAGGACGCCGATCTCAGGGCCAAGATGGAGCAGGTGGTCAACCGCGTCATCGAGGACGAGGGGCAGGTGGTGCTCGGCTGGCGCGACGTGCCTTTCGACAACTCCTCGCTCTCCAAGGCGCCCGAGATCGTCGCTACCGAGCCCTGCCACCGGCAGGTCATCATCGGCCGGGGTGACGACATCGCCGACGAGGACGAGTTCGAGCGCAAGCTCTACATCATCCGGAAGGTCTGCTCGGGCAAGATCTATTCGGCCTTCGAGGGCAAGCCGAACGATTTCTACGTCGTGTCGATGAGCTGCCGTACGCTGATCTACAAGGGCATGTTCCTCGCCGCCCAGCTGGGCGCCTATTACCAGGATCTGCACGATCCGACGTTCGAGTCGGCGCTGGCGCTCGTCCACCAGCGCTTTTCGACCAACACCTTCCCGTCCTGGCGGCTGGCGCACCCCTATCGGTTCGTCTGCCACAATGGCGAAATCAACACAGTGCGCGGCAACGTCAACTGGATGGCCGCCCGGCAAGCATCGGTCTCCTCGCCGCTGTTCGGCGCCGATATCCAGAAGCTCTGGCCGATCAGCTATCCCGGCCAGTCCGACACGGCATGCTTCGACAACGCGCTCGAGTTCCTGGTGCGTGGCGGCTATTCGCTGCCGCATGCGGCCATGATGCTCATCCCCGAGGCCTGGGCCGGCAATCCGCTGATGGATGAGAGCCGGCGCGCTTTCTATGAGTACCACGCGGCGCTGATGGAGCCGTGGGACGGCCCCGCCGCCATGTGCTTTTCGGATGGCCAGTACATCGGGGCGACGCTCGACCGGAACGGGCTCCGTCCGGCGCGCTATTTCGTCACCGACGAGGACGAGGTCATCATGGCCTCGGAAGCCGGCACGCTGCCGCTCGACGACAGCAAGGTGGTCACCAAGTGGCGCCTGCAGCCGGGCAAGATGCTGCTGATCGATCTCAAGCAGGGCCGGATCGTCTCCGACGAGGAGATCAAGGCCGAGCTCGCCAACGCGCTGCCCTATAAGAAGTGGCTGGCGCAGACCCAGATCGTGCTCGAGGACCTGCCGGAAGTCGTCTCGCAGGCGCCGGAGAACCATGTCTCGCTGCTCGATCGGCAGCAGGCCTTCGGCTACACGCAGGAAGACTTGAAGCTGCTGCTGCCGCCGATGGCGGCGACGGGCCAGGAGGCCACCGGCTCGATGGGCACCGACACGCCGATTTCGGCGCTCTCCAACAAGAGCAAGCTGCTCTACACCTATTTCAAGCAGAACTTCGCCCAGGTCACCAACCCGCCGATCGACTCGATCCGCGAGGAACTGGTGATGTCGCTCGTTTCGTTCATCGGGCCGCGGCCGAACCTGCTCGACCTCAAGGGGCAGGGCAAGCGCAAGCGCCTCGAGGCACGCCAGCCGATCCTGACCAACGAGGATCTCGAAAAGATTCGCGCCATCGGCTCGATGGATTCCAACCCCTTCCAGTCGAAGACGCTCGACATCACCTATCCGGCCTCGGAAGGGGAGGCGGGCATGGACCCGGCGCTGGAGCAGCTCTTCTCCGATGCCGAAATGGCCGTGCACGCCGGCACCAACATCATCATTCTATCCGACCGCATGGTCGGGCCGGACCGCATCGCCATTCCGGCGCTGCTGGCGACCGCGGGCGTGCACCATCACCTGATCCGCAAGGGCCTCCGCACGTCGGTCGGCCTCGTGGTCGAAACCGGCGATGCCCGCGAAGTGCACCATTTCTGTGCGCTGGCCGGCTATGGCGCCGAGGCGATCAACCCCTACCTCGCCTTCGAGACGCTGCTCGCCATGAAGGCGGACCTGCCGGGCGAAATCGACGAGTACGAGATCGTCCATCGCTACATCAAGGCGATCGGCAAGGGCATCCTCAAGGTCACGGCCAAGATGGGCATCTCGACCTACCAGTCCTATTGCGGCGCGCAGATCTTCGACGCCGTGGGCCTGTCGAGTGCCTTCGTCGACAAGTATTTCTCGGGCACCGCCACCACCATCGAGGGCGCCGGGCTCGCCGAGATCGCGGCCGAAACGGTCAAGCGGCACAAGGACGCCTTCGGCAACTCGCCGGTGCTGGCCGACGTGCTCGACATCGGCGGCGACTATGCCGTGCGGCAGCGTGGCGAAGCCCATGTGTGGCGCTCGGAAACCGTGTCGGCGCTGCAGCATGCGGCGCGCGGCAACGCCCAGGACCGCTACCGCGAGTTTTCGAAGCTGGTGAATGAGGTCGAGGACAAGTACCTCACCATCCGTTCGCTGTTCCGGCTGAAGACCGCCGCCGAAGACGGCCGTGTCGCCGTGCCGCTTGAGGAAGTCGAGCCGGCCGTCGACATCGTCAAGCGCTTCTCGACCGGCGCCATGAGCTATGGCTCGATCAGCCGCGAGGCGCATACCACGCTCGCCATCGCCATGAACCGCATCGGCGGCAAGTCGAACACCGGCGAGGGTGGCGAGGAAGTCGACCGCTTCACCCCGCTGCCGAACGGCGATTCCATGCGCTCGGCGATCAAGCAGGTCGCCTCGGGCCGGTTCGGCGTGACGACGGAATATCTCGTCAACTCCGACATGATGCAGATCAAGATGGCGCAGGGGGCCAAGCCCGGCGAGGGCGGCCAGCTGCCCGGCCACAAGGTCGACGCGGTCATCGCCAAGGTGCGCCATTCGACGCCGGGCGTCGGCCTCATTTCGCCGCCGCCGCACCACGACATCTATTCGATCGAAGACCTGGCGCAGCTGATCTTCGACCTGAAGAACGTCAATCCGGCCGGCATGGTCTCGGTGAAGCTCGTTTCCGAGGTCGGGGTCGGCACGGTCGCGGCCGGCGTCTCCAAGGCGCGCGCCGACCACGTGACGATTTCGGGCTATGAGGGCGGCACGGGCGCTTCACCCCTCACCTCGCTCAAGCACGCCGGCTCGCCGTGGGAAATCGGCCTCGCCGAAACGCACCAGACGCTGGTCGCCAACAAGCTCCGCGGCCGCATCGCCGTGCAGGTCGATGGCGGTATCCGCACCGGTCGTGACGTGGTGATCGGCGCCCTGCTCGGTGCCGACGAGTTCGGCATGGCCACTGCGCCGCTCATCGCGGCCGGCTGCGTCATGATGCGCAAGTGCCACCTCAACACCTGCCCGGTGGGCATCGCCACGCAGGACCCGGTGCTCAGGAAGCGCTTCACCGGCAAGCCCGAGCACGTCATCAACTACCTCTTCTTCGTCGCCGAGGAAGTGCGCGAGCTGATGGCAACGCTGGGCTACCGCAGCTTCGACGAAATGGTCGGCCAGATGCAGATGCTCGACCAGACCAAGGCGATCGAGCACTGGAAGGCCAAGGGGCTCGACGTCTCCAAGCTGTTCGAAAAGCCGGAAGCGGCCGAGGGCGTGTCGATCTCGCACACCGAGACGCAGGACCACCCGATCAAGACGATCCTCGATCGCCGGCTGATCGAGAAGGCCCGGCCGGCGCTCGAAGGCGGCACCCCGGTGCAGATCGCCGAGGCGATCCACAACACGGATCGCTCGGCCGGCGCCATGCTCTCGGGCGAGGTGGCCAAGCGCTACGGCGCCAAGGGCCTGCCCGACGACTCGATCGCCGTTTCGCTCACCGGCACCGGCGGCCAGAGCTTCGGCGCCTGGCTGATGCAGGGAGTGTCGCTCGATCTCGTCGGCGAAGCCAACGACTATGTCGCCAAGGGCATCTCCGGCGGCCGCATCGTGGTGCGTCCGGCGCCGAATGCCGCCATCACCCCGTCGGAGTCGATCATCATCGGCAACACGGCGCTCTACGGCGCGATCTCCGGCCACTGCTACTTCCGCGGCGTCGCCGGCGAGCGTTTCGCCGTGCGTAACTCGGGCGCCGTCGCGGTGGTCGAGGGGACGGGCGACCATGGCTGCGAATACATGACCGGCGGCATCGTCGTGGTGCTGGGCAAGACGGGCCGCAACTTTGCGGCCGGCATGTCGGGCGGCATCGCCTACGTGCTCGACGAAGACGGCACGTTCGAGAGCCGCTGCAACATGAGCATGGTCGAGCTCGAGCCGGTGGCCGAGGAAGAAGCGATCTCCGAGCGGGAGTATCACCACGCCGGCGATCTCGAATCGCACGGCGAGGTGGAGATCATGGGCGACCTGTCGAGCGGCGATGCCGAGCGGCTCAAGGCCCTGATCCAACGGCACAAGAGCTTCACCGGCTCCGACGTCGCGACCCGCATCCTCAACAACTGGGCCGGGTATCTGCCCAAGTTCCGCAAGGTCATGCCCACGGACTATCGCAAGGCGCTCGCCGACATGGCCCGCGCCGAAGAGCAGCACCGGGTCGCGGCGGAATGATGCGCCGGGCCTTGCCGAAGGGTGTGACGGTCGCCGCGGCGCTCGGGGTGATGGTGGTTGCTGGGATCGCTGCCGGTTCGGCAACGGCGGCATCACGGTCGTCCAACGCCGACACACCGAACCAAAAAGGGCAGGCGGTCATTCTCCTGCGGTACTCGGTAGGCGGGAAGATCGCTTTCGCCACTGTGGATCACGACGGAGCCGAGCCGATAACCACCAAGACGTGCAAAGTCGTTTTGCAACGGAGTAAAACTGAGTTAGCCGCGCGCTTCGCGGGGCACTTTCCCAACAGCACGTTTGTCGATGCCAGTTGCCTGGCGATGCCCGGTACACTGGGCGCCCCGCTGACGCCTATCAACTAGAGGACATGACAGTGACGAAGCTCGTTCGCCTTCTCGCCATAGGCGCAGTCGCCATCCTCGCCGCGCCCGCCGACGTCGCGACCCGCATTCTCGACAACTGGGCCGGCTATCTGCCCAAGTTCCGCAAGGTCATGCCCACGGACTATCGCAAGGCACTGGCCGACATGGCCTGCGCCGAAGAGCAGCACCGGGTCGCGGCAGAATGATGCGCTTGGGGAGAGCCCTGCTTGCCGCTGGCCTGCTGTTCGCGGCGGCCGGGCTCGTGACGCCGGTACTGGCCAAGACGCCGCGGCCTGCGCCGCTCTATGGTACGACGGTGGTGATGCAGTTCACCGGACCCACCGGCAAGACCCGCACCATCACCGAGAAGATCGGCCTCGACTCCGGTCACGCCTGCCCGGGCCCGAGCTTTTCGGCGATGGAATTTGCCAAGCACCCCGAGTTGGCCGGCTGGAAGCTGGCCAACATGACGTGCAGCGACAATTCGGGCGGGGCGCGGCCGAGCGGTCCGGCGATCGTGCTGCTGCGTTTCGCCGTCGAGGGCCAGGTCAAGACCGCGGTGCTCGACCGCGACGGCGCCACGGCGTTCGAGACGACCACGTGCCCGTTCGTGCTGCAAAAGCACCAGGGCGAATTGGTCAAGCAAGCCCAGGCGAGGTTTCCCGACGGCAAGTTCGTAGGCGCTACTTGCATGCCCCGGCCTGCAAGCCTGACCAGTTTCACCAACGGCCTCAATTAGGAGCCGACATGCAGCGCGTGGCGGCACACTAGGATGATCACGGTCTATGGCGACCTGCAGTCGGGCAACTGCCTGAAGGTCAAGTATATCGCCGACGCCCTCGATATCCCCTACGCCTGGCGTGAGATAGACATCACCAAGGGCCAGTCCCGCACGCCGGAATTTCTGTCGCTCAACCCCGCCGGCCAGGTGCCGCTGGTGGTGCTTGAGGATGGGCGCCCGCTGGCGCAATCGAATGCCATCCTGCGCTACCTGGCTCGCGGCAGCCGTTTCATCCCGGCCGATCCCTACGACGCGGCCAAGGTCGACGAGTGGCTGTTCTGGGAGCAGTACAGCCACGAGCCCTACGTGGCCGTGGCCCGCTTCTTCGTGGTCTACAAGGGCGGTTCGATCGCGGACCGCGATCCGACCATCGTCGCCAAGGCCGAGCGGGCACTCGACCGGGTGGAGCAGGGGCTGGGGGCCAACCGCTTTCTCGTCGGCAACCGGATCAGCATCGCCGACATCGCCGTGCTCGCCTATACGAGGCTGTCACCCCAGGGCGGCTTCGATCTGGTCCGCCGTCCGGCCATCAGCCGCTGGATCGCTGCCTGTGAACAGGAACTGGGATTGCCCCCGCTGGCGCTTGTCTCCGCCGGCCACTCTCATTCAGCGAGCGCTCTCTCATGATGAAGAACACTCCCGTCGCACTCGCCGTGCTGGGTATCGCGGCGGTCGTCCTTGCCTCTGCCACTCCCGGCTTGGCCAAGCCGCCACCGGCGGCGGTATGGGAGCAATTCCACTTCAAGGACGCCAAGGGGCATCTGCACACCATCACCCAGCAGGTGCAGATCGTGCGCGCCGATTACGCCGAGACGGCCTGCGGGGCGGATTTGTCGAGGGGTGGCGCGGCCGAGGCCCGCTCGCTGGTCGCCACCCACCCTGAAATCGCCGGCATGACCTTCGTCAGCGCTGACTGCGCCAAGGACAAAGCGGGCAATATCAAAGTGGCGGTGGGGTCATGATGGCGATGCGCCGGATTGGGGCGCTGTGCTGCGCCGCGTTGTTCTTCGCCAGCCTCGAAGGCTCAACCTTCGCCAAATCGTCGGTCGTGGCGTTGCCGCCCAACGTCTACTTCCACTTTACCGATGGCCAGGGCAGCGACTTCCGCGTGCCGCAGGCTGTTCCTAGCGTGACCGATTGCAATCCGGTTAAGCTGGCGGCTATCGCCAAACTGCTGCAGAAACAGGTGCCGCTCTATGCCAAGTGGACCTACGTCAAAGCCGAGTGTCGCGCGCCTCACCGTTGAGGTGCGCTACACCGACCCTAAAGCTGATCGGCCGCGAGCAAACGCTGCGCCAATCTACCGGTTTCAGATTTGCTGTCGGGCCGCCGACGGGGAGTAAGTAAGAATGGGCAAGATCACAGGGTTTCTCGAACTCGACCGCAACGACCGGCACTATGAGCCGGCGGCCGACCGCCTGCAGCACTACAAGGAATTCATCATTCCGCTCGGCGATGCCGATACGCGCAAGCAGGCGAGCCGCTGCATGGATTGCGGCGTGCCGTACTGTCACACCGGCTGCCCGGTCAACAACCAGATCCCCGACTGGAACGACCTGGTCTATCGCGGCGACTGGCTGAAGGCGCTGAAGAACCTCCATTCGACCAACAATTTTCCGGAATTCACCGGCCGCATCTGTCCCGCCCCGTGCGAGGCGAGCTGCACGCTGAACATCCCCGACACCCCGGTCACCATCAAGACCATCGAATGCGCCATCGTCGACAAGGGCTGGGAAAACGGCTGGATTTCGCCGCAGGTCAACCCGAACAAGACCGGCAAGAAGGTCGCCGTCGTCGGCGGCGGCCCGTCGGGCCTCGCCTGCGCCCAGCAGCTGGCCCGCGCCGGCCACGACGTGCACGTCTACGAGAAGAACGCCAAGGTCGGCGGCCTGCTGCGCTACGGCATCCCCGACTTCAAGATGGAAAAGCACCACGTCGACCGTCGCGTGAAGCAGATGGAAGCCGAGGGCGTGACGTTCCACTACAACGTGCATGTCGGCGTCGAGCTGCCGGTCGAAGACCTGACGCGCGACTACGACGCGGTGGTGCTGGCCGGCGGCGCCGAAAAGCCGCGCGACCTCGCCATCGAAGGACGCAACCTCGACGGCATCCATTTTGCCATGCAGTTCCTGCCGCAGCAGAACCGGCGCAATTCGGACGAACCGCTGGGCAATGTCGCGCCGATCCTCGCCGATGGCCGCCACGTCGTGGTGATCGGCGGCGGCGACACCGGCTCGGACTGCATCGGCACCTCCAACCGGCAAGGCGCGCTCTCGGTCACCCAGATCGAGATCATGCCGGCCCCGCCCGAGAAGGAAAACAAGGAGCTGACCTGGCCGAACTGGCCGCTCAAGATGCGCACCTCCTCCTCTCAGGAAGAAGGCGTCGACCGCGATTTCGCCGTCAACACGGTGAAGTTCGTCGGCGACGAGAACGGCCGCGTCAAGGAACTGCACTGTGTCCGCGTCGACAACAAGTTCCAGCCGATCCCCGGCAGCGAATTCGTGCTCAAGGCCGACCTGGTGCTGCTGGCCATGGGCTTCCTCGGCCCGGTGCAGGAGGGCATGATCCAGTCCCTCGGCGTCGAGCTCGACAAGCGCGGCAACGTCGTCGCCAACATGAAGCAGTACGCGACCTCAGTGCCGAACGTCTTCGCCTGCGGCGACATGCGCCGTGGCCAGTCCCTCGTCGTCTGGGCCATCCGCGAAGGCCGCCAGGCGGCGCGGGCGGTGGACCTGGCCCTGATGGGCGCCACCGAATTGCCGAGCTGAGGGATTTCTTCCCAAGCGTGAATTGAGGGCTCCGCCGTGGCGGGGCCCTTTTTTTCGCGCGGGGGGCGCTCTCGTCAGCGAACATCGGACCGCTTGCTCCCGCCCTGTCGCTCGCCTATGCCCGCGGCATGACCCAGCACCAGTCCGCCCCCGACGCCACGCCCATCCGCTCCGGCATGCTCGATGTCGGCGACGGCCAGGCGATCTATTACGAAGTTTCGGGCAATCCCGACGGCATCGCGGCGGTGGGGCTGCACGGCGGGCCCGGATCGGGCCTGTCGCAGCGGATGCGCAGCTTTTTCGATCCGCAGCGCTATCGCGTCGTCCTCTTCGATCAGCGTGGCGCCGGGCAAAGCAGGCCGAGCGCCGCCGATCCGGACACCGACTTGTCAGTCAACACCACGTCGCACCTGATCGCCGACATGGAGAAGCTGCGAGCCCATCTCGGCGTCGACCGCTGGCTGGTGCTCGGCCATTCCTGGGGCTCGACGCTGGCCCTTGCCTACGCCGAGGCACACCCGGCATCGACTGCCGCGATGGTGCTGGTCGGCGTCACGATGACCCGGCAGCGCGAGATCGACTGGCTCTATGCCGATCTTGCCCCGCTCTTCCCGGCCGAATGGCTGGAATTCCGCGCGGGCGTGCCGGCCGAGCGGCGTGACGGCGACCTCGTCGCCGCCTACGCGGACCTTCTCAAGGATCCCGACCCGGCAGTCCGGGACAAGGCGGCGCGCGACTTCCACGCATGGGATTCGGTTTCGGTCAGCGGCACGTCGGACCCTGCGCCGGCCTCTGAGGCGGAGGTGCGGCGTCGCTATGGCCGGGCCCGGATCGTGACGCACTATTTCCGCCACGCCGCCTGGCTCGCGCCCGACCAGCTGCTGCGCGGTGTCGATCGCCTCGCCGGTATTCCAGCCATCCTGGTGCAGGGCCGGCTCGACCTGCAGGCGCCGCTCGAGACCGCCTGGACGCTGTCGCGCGCCTGGCCTGGGGCCGAGCTGGTGATCGTCGGCGATGCCGGCCATTCGACATCCAACCTGGCGCTGGCCGACGCCATCAGGTCGGCGACCGACCGTCTGGCAGTCAGGCTGAGCGCGGCGTAGTGCGGCTGAATATCACCGCGTCTTGCGGCTATTTGCCGGCTGCCGGCGGGGTGGCCTCCGGATCGATCCCGGCGCCGAAGGCGTCGGCGCGGCCGGTAGGGGCGTCGAGCAGCTGCTTCATGTCGAAGCCGGCGCTGGTGTCGGCGCTGCCCGCCTCGATCAGGTCGGTGGCCCGGGGCTGGGCGCCGGTCAGCGGCACCACGGCGCCCGCCACCTGCAGGAGCTTCGATTGCCCCAGCCCCTGGTAGGGCGGGCGGAGCATCACGGCAGCATCGCTCCCGGCGAGGGGATCGATCACCGCGAGGCCGCTGCCGCCATGGGCGAACAGCCTGATCGACTGGCTGGCGTAGAAGGCGACCTTGTCGGCGCCGGCATTGGTGAAGTGGATGCCGTCACTCTTGCGCATCAGCCCGTCCTGGCCGTTCACGTCCGGGCCATTGGCGGCGTAGGCGCCGTTCTCGTCGACGAACTTGTCGAAAATGTCGACGAATTCGGCGCCGTTACCGAAGGCCGCCAGGCGCTCGAAGCCGGAGAGCTGGGTCATGTAGTCGGAGAACTGCGGCGCTGCCATCGGCGGCAGGCCAATCCAGATCACCGGCTTGTTGGCTGCCCGCAACTGGCTGAGGAAACTGGCGAGCCGCGCCGAATACTCGTGGTCCCAGTCGTCGGTGAACGATTTCACCGCCTTGCCGTCGAGGGTGATCGTCTGCCGGTCGTTCACCCCGATCATCATCACCGCCACGTCGAAGGAATTGGCCTTGATCTGGTCGGCGATGGTCTTGTTCCAGTCGAAATAATCCGGCCGGGCGAAACCTGACGAAGCCACCGCCTGCTGCTGGATGGCGATGTTGGGATCGTTGGCATAGAGCCGGTCGAGCGCCTTGCCGACGTCGGCCGCCATCGAATCGCCGAACACCGCGACGCGTGTCGCGTTGTCGGCCTTGGCGATCGTCGGCTTGGCGGGCGGCAGGCTCGGCGGCTGCGCCTTGCGCACCGGCGGGGGCGGTGCCTGGTCCGGCTGGTCGTCGCGCGGCCCGAACAGCATGTCGAGCAGCGAACGGCGCCGCGGCGGTTGCGCCTGTTGCTGCTGGTTGGTGTATTGCTGCCGCCCGACATAGGCAGGGGGTGGCCCGAACAGAAAATTCTGCCCCAGCGCCGGGCCGAACTCGCCCGCCGCGATCAGCAGGATCAGCGCTGCCGCGAGCAGGCGCCGCATCGGCTATTGCACGTCCATGAACATCGGCAGGACGTCGATGGCGAGCAGCGCCAGAAGGCTCAGCGCAATTATCATCAACCGCATCGACACCACTCCGGCCAGCAACAAGTCGCAACAATGTTGCAGCATTCTACGACGCTGCGACCAAACTGTGGCTCAGCGGGTGGCCGCAACGAGCTCCTCATACGCCGAAAGCGTGATGAATCCATCCGCTACCTCGCCATGCGCCGCCTGGAATTTGGCATAGGCGCGCTGCGTGACCGGCCCCAGCCGGCCGTCGCTCTCCCCGGTCAGCAGATGCAGCTTGCCGAGCGCCGTCTGGATCGCCTCGCGCTGCGCGAGGTTGGGGAATTTGGTGCCGCGCGGCCAGGCTGACTTGAAGTCGCCGGCGCCCTTGAGACGATCGGCAAGGTGGCCCACCGCAAGGGCGTAGCTATCGGAAAAGTTGTAGCCCTTGAGCACTAAATAGTTGCCGGTCATCAGGAATTTCGGCCCGTCCTTGCCGGCCGGGACATAGAGGAAGACCGGCACTTTCGGGTCGGCGAACGGCTTGCCGTTAGTGCGCTTCACGCCGAGGGCGGCGAAATCCGCCAGCGGCCGCAGATGCTCCCGATCGGCCAGCAGGTAGTCGAAGCCCTTGGGCAGCGTCACCTCGTAGCCCCAGTCGATCCCGGGCTTCCAGCCGAGGCCGATGAGGAATTTTGCACTCGTCGCCAGCGCGTCGGGCAGCGAATGCATGAGGTCGACCTTGCCGTCGCCATCGCCGTCGGTGCCATATTTGATGACGGTCGTCGGGTTGACCTGGAGGTGCCCGATCGCGCCCGCCCAGGAGCCGACGAGCGTTTCGGCGGTCAGCGGCCCGCGCTGCACCAGCTGCAGCGCGGCGATGAGTTCGGCCTCGTCGAGCTCGACCCGTCCGCGTTCCTCCCAGGCCAGCGTCGCAAGCGAGCGGATCACGGGCCGGATGGACGATTTGCTCGCCAGCGCCGAGCCGTAGTCGGTCTCCATGCCCCAGATGGCACCCAATATCGCCGGATCGACGCCCCAGGCCTTGCCCGCCCGCGCAAAAAGCCCGGCATTGGCCGCCATCGCCGCCTTGCCGCGCTTGATGCGGGAATCGTCGACCCGGGTGTCGATATAATCCCAGATCGGAGTGGCGAATTCGGGCTGTGTCGTCACCAAAGCGGGAATGCGGGGATCGGGCGTCAGCCCGTTGGTCGCCTTTTCGTAAACCGCCCTGGAAACCCCGGCGGCGACGGCCTTGGCCTCGAAACCATGCAGGAAATCGCCAAAGCTCGCCCCTGCCGCCGCATCTGCGGGGCCGGCGAAGGCCGCAGCCAGCAACAGCCCAAGCACGAGACAAGCGCGCCGCGCCGAGAGCGGCGAGGTGCGGATGCGATGGCGTTGGTAGCGGTCAGGCACTGGTCGTAGGCTCCGGCGAGTCGCCCCCGAACATACCGGCGGCGACTCGGGTCGTCACCCCGTCAGGCGGTGATCGTCAGGTTGTCCATCAGCAGCATGGAATGGGCATTCGGCGGGTCGTTCGGAAAATCATAGCTGATGTAGATCTGGTTGACCGCCCCCAGGCTCGCCAGCGACACGTGTTGCGCGCCGTCCATGTCGAAGGCCCCGTCACCCGCCCCGAGCGACACTTTCAGTTCGTGCACGCCGTAGTTCGAATCGATGCCGTCGATGGTGATTTCGGCGCCCGAGGTGGCGCTCGACGACTTGAGGTCGATGCCGTCATAGGTGAGGTATTGGTAGTAACTGGCGCTGCCGATCAGGGTGAAGCCGTCGGTGGGGTTGTCGGCCGGCGTATAGACGAAGTGGTTGCCCTGGGTGTTGAGCCGGAGCGGGTTGCCGTTGTCGGTGTCGCCCCAGCGCAGCCCCTTGTAGATGTCGGGGAAATCGGGCGCCTTGGCGTCCTCGAAGGTGATGGTCGAGGTGCCGTGCTGGGGCGCCTCGGTGGCGACGTTGAAGTAGCCGACATCGGTGTTGCCGTGTCCGTCGGTCACCTTGAAGGTGAATTTGTCCACCAGCTTGCCGCCATTGGCGATCATCGCCTCGACCGCCGGGTTGGTGAGGTCCCACTGGTAGTTGAAGGTACCGTCGCCCGCGACGGTTAGCGTGCCGTATTCACCCTGGATGTGGGTGTGGGCGGGGTTCGTGGGGTCCGGCGCCGGGCCCTCGCTTTCGGTCGGCGCGATCCGCTGGCCGTTGACGAAGGCAAGCGTCACCTTGTCTCCATCGGCGTCATGCAGCGGCGTCTTGAGCAGGATGCTGCGATCGTAGAAGTAGTCGTCGACGGTGGCGTAACCGCCATCGTTGAACCCGGTCAGGAAGGAAAAATCAACGGCGACAGGCTTGTGATTCGACATGGTCAAAGCACCCTTCTGGTCATTGCCAGAAGAGAGTGGACCCGGTCGATGTCGCAGTCGAATCAATATTCGATGAAATTGCCGGGCAATTGATCACGCGAACCTGCCTGCCCGTCCTTTCCGCTGCAATTGCAGTGATCTGTGGCGCTTACCTATTGCGCGTCCGCAGATACTGTTCCCAAGCGTAGGCGGAGGTGACGATTTCCTCGAGGTCGTCGTGTGCGGGTGTCCAGCCCAGCAGCGCCCTTACCTTGTCGGCGCCAGCCACGATCGCCGGAGGATCGCCGGCCCGCCGCGGCGCTTCCTGGACCGGAAAATCGACGCCCGAAACCTTGCGCACCATGTCGATGACCTCGCGCACGCTGTAGCCCTGGCCATAGCCGCAGTTCAGCGTCGTGCTTTCCCCGCCGCCGCGCAGATAGCCGAGCAGCAGGGCGTGCGCCTCGACGAGGTCCGTGACGTGGATGTAGTCGCGGACGCAGGTGCCGTCGGGCGTCGGGTAATCGGTGCCGAATATCTCCATATAGGGCCGCTGGCCGAGCGCTGCTTGCGAAGCGACCTTGATCAGGTGCGTGGCCGTCGGGCTCGATTGCCCCGAGCGCTTCTGTGCGTCGGCGCCGGCAACGTTGAAGTACCGGAGGGCGCCGTAGGTGATGGGATGCGCCGCCGCGACGTCGGCAAGCATCATTTCGGTCATCAGCTTGGATCGGCCATAGGGCGACATCGGCCGGAGGTCAGTATCCTCGGCGACCGGCTCGAGTCCGGTCATGCCGTAGACGGCAGCGGTCGAAGAAAAAACGATATGCTTGACCCCGGCCTTGACGGCCGCCTCGATGAGGTTGCGCGACGTCGCCGTGTTGTTCGCATAGTATTTTAACGGATTGGTCACCGATTCGGGCACCACGATCGAGCCTGCGAAATGGACGATCTCGGTGATACCGAAGTCGGCAACGGCCTTGCCGATGAAATCCATGTCGCCGGCATTGCCTTGCAGAAGGCGCGCCCGATGATCGATCGCCCAGTCGAAGCCGGTGGTGAGGTTGTCGATCACCACCACCTCTTCGCCGGCATCGCACAGGCGCAGCACCATGTGGCTGCCGATATAGCCTGCCCCCCCGGTGACCAGAACGGCCATTAGCTATCTCCATCAAACGCTATTGTCACAACGCGTGGTTTAAGGTGTTGATTTAGCACTGGCCTCGCGTCAACCCCCGGAGTCTCCATTGCCTAACCGTGTACGTACCGCGGTATTCCCTGTGGCGGGTCTCGGCACCCGCTTCCTGCCGGCCACCAAGGCCATGCCCAAGGAGATGCTGACGGTCGTCGACCGGCCGGTGATCCAGTATGCGGTCGATGAGGCGCGCGAGGCTGGCATCGAGCATTTCGTATTCGTCACCGGGCGCAACAAGGGCGTCATCGAGGACCATTTCGATCGGCAGTTCGAACTGGAGCACACGCTCGAAATCCGGCGCAAGACCGAGGCGCTGCAGGAGTTGCAGAAGGATCTGCCCTCGGCCGGCCAGACCAGCTTCACGCGCCAGCAGGAGCCGCTGGGCCTCGGCCACGCCGTCTGGTGCGCGCGCGAACTCGTCGGCAACCAGCCCTTCGCCCTGTTGCTCCCCGACATGGTGTTCCAGGCCAAGCCCGGCGTCCTCAAGCAGATGATGGCCGCCTACGAAGTCTCTGGCGGCAACATCATCGGCGTCGAGGAAGTCGATCCTGCCGACGTCTCCTCCTATGGCATCGTGGCGCGCGGCGACGGCCCTGATTCGGGCTTCCGAATCACCGGCATGGTCGAAAAGCCCAAGCCGGAGGACGCGCCCTCCAATCTCTTCATTTCCGGCCGCTACATCCTGCAGCCCGACATCTTCGCCATCCTCAGCGAGCAGAACCGTGGGGCGGGGGGCGAAATCCAGATCACGGATGCAATGCAGGTGCTGATCCGCTCGCAGAATTTCACCGGCGTGAAGTACGAAGGCAAGGTCTTCGACTGCGGCTCCAAGATCGGCTTCCTGACGGCCAACGTCGCCTTTGCGCTGGAGCGGCCGGACATCTCCAAGGATTTCACCAAGGTGCTCAAGGGCATGGGCCTGATCCAGTAAGGTGCCGGCAGGCGAACGGCCCCGGTTGACCCGCGCTCCCTACTTCTGCAGCGTCAGGCCCAACGTTACGGTGTGGGTGTCCTCGACCGGATTGGGCGTCACCGCGCTGTGCTCGAACGCGTAATCGGCGCTGAGCTTGGCGTGCCGGCTGACGAGGTAGTCGGCCCCGACGCCGAAGCTGTAGCCGGTGTCCGTATCGGTGCTGGCGGTGTAGCGGGCGTCGTGCCAACCGGCGCTGCCACGCCAGGTGAGCCAGTCGTTGACGATATAGGCGGCGCCGGCGGTCGCCGCGTAGTCGACCTTGGCGGTGCCGGTGCCGTTGACGCCGGGCGAGCCGATGGTGGTCGAAAGATCCCCGGTCAGCGATAGCGTGTCGTCCGGCTTGTAGGTCAGGCTGGCGTCGTAAAGCGTCGCCGCGACCTCGCCGAGCGTCGGATCATCGAAATGCTGCAGCCCGACGCCGGCAGAGGCGGAGGCAAGCAGGCGGTCATCCCAGTTGGCGGCGATGCCGCCCATGGCGGTATAGAGATTGCCGTCGAGCTTGGTCGAGAGCGAGGCGACGGGCT
>Ga0209233_1000414_pt1 | contig 32922 bp, 32 predicted proteins | sample AraplaCL_Cvi_mCL_FD_184269 | JGI IMG/M metagenome (GOLD analysis project Ga0209233, IMG submission 184269) | Arabidopsis root microbial communities from the University of North Carolina, USA - plate scrape CL_Cvi_mCL (SPAdes) (version 2) | ecosystem: Host-associated > Plants > Roots > Endosphere...
TTCTATAAACGCCTCGTCGCCAACGGCAAAAAACCCATCGTCGCGCTCGTCGCCGTAATGCGAAAGCTCATCGTCATCGCCAACGCCAGACTACGCGATAAACTCGCCACCATCTGAGTTGATGACGGAAGTGGGTTTATTCCCCACTGCTGCAAAGCAGCCGCCCCTTCGCATCCCGCAACGTCGAAGCCTCAGAAACCGACTCGCTCAACCGGCTCACATCCAGCCCAGCCAGCGAAGCCCGGCGCAGGCAGAGCTTCTGGCAGGCCTCGGGCAACCGCCCGGGAAAGACGATCCGGTCACCCTCGAACCGCGCATCGAAGCTGCAGCCGTCGACCTTGTCGAACTCGACATGGAGATGCTCGCCGACTCGCGTGACCACGCCCGATCCGCCGCAATTCTGCTGGTCGCCATAATCGACGAACACGCCGATCCGGTACGCGGTCGCGCTCGGCACCACGCAGACGCGGTCAGTGTCGCGCTCGTAAAGGCCGGTGATGTCGCTGTTCTTGGGGTCGGGAATCACCCCCGCCTCGATCGCCGCCGCTTCGAGCCCGATCGGCGCCGCGGCATTGCCGGTGGGATCGGTCTTCCTGCCCGACCCCCAGCAGCCGACCAGCATCAGCAACGCGGCAATCGCGATGACACGCTTCATTCCGCCGGCACCAGCCGATCGCCCTCGATTCGCCGGAAAAAGCAGCTCCGCTCGCCGGTATGGCAGGCCGGCCCGGCCGCATCGACGATCAGCCACACCGCATCCTGGTCGCAGTCGATCCGGATATCGGCGACGCGCAGCACATGCCCGGATTCTTCGCCCTTCTTCCAGAGCTTCCCCCGGCTCCGCGACCAGAAATGCGCCTCGCCGGTCCTGACCGTAGCCGCCAGCGCCTCGGCATTCATATGCGCGAGCATCAGCACCTCGCCCGAGACTCGGTCGGTCGCGACCGCGGTGATCAGGCCGGCGGCATCATATTTCGGGTCCAGCACAAGGCCGGTGTCGCGGGAATCGGGCATGGAGCTTCCCTTAGCCGCTCTCCCCCCAAGCCGGGAGAGGGAGAAATGCGACGAGCTCTGTTACAAAAGCGCGACAAGCCCGGATCACGTCCCTATATGGCCAGCGAAGCAACCCCCAAAGGGCACCATGCTGACAACCAATCCGTTCGACGTCCTCGATCCAGATGGGGACAAGCTGCGCGAAGAGTGCGGCATCTTTGGCATTTCCGGCAGTGACGGCGCGGCGGCGCTGGTCGCGCTGGGATTGCACGCGCTCCAGCATCGCGGCCAGGAGGCCGCCGGCATCACCAGCTTCGACGGCTGCGAGTTCCACACGCACCGCGCGATGGGCCATGTCGCCGGCAATTTCGACCGCGACGACGTGATCGGCGCCTTGCGCGGCAATGTCGCTTGCGGCCATGTGCGCTATTCGACCACCGGCGAGACTGCGCTGCGCAACGTCCAGCCGCTTTATGCCGATCTCGCCTCGGGCGGCTTCGCCATCGCGCATAACGGCAATATCTCGAACGCGATGCGCCTCAGGCGCGATCTCGTCCAGCGCGGCTCGATCTTCCAGTCGACCTCGGATACCGAGACGATCATCCATCTCGTCGCGACCTCCAGCTACCGCACCTTCGTCGACAAGTTCATCGATGCGCTGAAGAAGGTCGAGGGCGCCTATTCGCTGATCGTGATGACCCCCGAAGGCATGATCGCCTGCCGCGATCCGCTCGGCATCCGGCCTTTGGTGATGGGCAAGCTCGACGATGCGGTGATCTTCGCCTCGGAGACGGTCGCGCTCGATGTGGTCGGCGCGGAATATGTCCGCTCGATCGAGCCCGGTGAGCTGGTGATCGTGCGCGGCACCGAGATCAGCTCGCACCGCCCCTTCGCACCCGTGTCGCCGCGGCCGTGCATCTTCGAATATGTCTATTTCTCGCGCCCCGATTCGATCTCGGACGATCGCAGCGTCTACACCGTGCGCAAGGCGATCGGCGCCCAGCTCGCGATCGAAAGCCCGGTCGAGGCCGACCTGATCATCCCGGTCCCCGATTCAGGCACGCCCGCCGCGATCGGCTATGCTCAGCAATCGGGCATTCCCTTCGAGCTCGGCATCATCCGCTCGCATTATGTCGGCCGCACCTTCATCCAGCCCGGCGACAAGGTCCGCCATTTGGGCGTCAAGCTGAAGCACAACGCCAACCGCGCCCTGATCAAGGGCAAAAGGATCGTGCTGATCGACGATTCGATCGTGCGCGGCACCACCTCCTTGAAGATCGTCCAGATGATGCGCGAGGCCGGCGCCGCCGAGGTGCATATGCGCATCGCCAGCCCGCCGACCCGGCACAGCTGCTTCTACGGCGTCGACACGCCCGAGCGCGCCAAGCTGCTCGCCTCGAGCAAGAACGTCGCCGAGATGAACGCCTATATCCATGCCGACAGCCTCGCCTTCGTCTCGATCGACGGCCTCTACAAGGCGCTCGGCGAGCCGCAGCGCGCCGATATCCGCCCGAGCCATTGCGACGCCTGCTTCACCGGCGACTATCCGACCCCGCTGACGGACCAGGATGATGTCGCCACGGTCGACCAGTTCGCGCTTCTGGCCGAGCGCGTAATCTAACCCACACCGTCATGCCGGACTTGTTCCGGCATCCACCGTGGTGCAAGCGCCGCCGCGTCCGTGTTTGCGGGCAGGCAGACCCGGAACCGTTCCGGGGTGACGAACAGAGAAGAGCATGACCGACAAGCCCCTCGCCAACCAGATCGCCCTCGTCACCGGCGCCAGCCGCGGCATCGGCGCCGCCACCGCCAAGGCCCTGGCAGCCGCCGGCGCGCATGTCGTCCTCACCGCGCGCACCGCGAAGGACCTGGAAGCCGTCGAGACATCGATCTTCGAGGCCGGCGGCAGCGCCACCATCGCCCCGCTCGACCTGACCGAGACCGACAGCATCGCCCGCCTCGGCGCAGCGATCGGCGAGCGCTGGCCCACGCTCGACATCATGGTGCTGAACGCAGCCACCCTGGGCAGCCTTGCCGCAGTGCCGGCGATCGATTCGAAGGAGCTCGCCGCGGTGCTGACCCTCAATGTCAGCGCCCAGGCTGCCTTGATCACTGCGTTCGATCCGATGCTGCGCAAATCGAAGCGCGCCCGCGTGATCGGCATCACCTCGAGCGTCGCCCGCAACCCGCGCGCCTATTGGGGCCTGTACGGCGCGTCCAAGGCGGCGTTCGAAACGCTTGTCGCGGCTTATGGCGACGAGATGCAGCACATCAGCAGCATCCGCACCGCCATCCTCGATCCAGGCGCGACCCGGACCAGGATGCGCGAGCGCGCCTATCCCGGCGAGGATCCGGCTTCAGTGAAGGCGCCGGAGGTGGTTGGTACGCGGATCGTGGACCTGATCGTCGACGACTTCGAGACGGGGCATTTCGAGCGACTTTAACCTGCTCCCCCGGCGAAGGCCGGGGCCCAGTTGGGAAGGCTTCCGTGACGATCTGCGGTGCTCGCCACCAGCCTCCCCCAGCGGGCCCCGGCCTTCGCCGGGGAACAGTATCGGGAAGCCCGTCAGCCCCTCACCTGCGCCATGATCGCCAGCGGGCGATCCTCATTGTCGGTGAAGAACGCCATCCACTCCTCGGTCCCGTCGTCATGGCGGTGGATCATATGGGCTGCATTGGTGAACACCACGCCCCGTAATTCAAGTGCAGCCTGTGCCGCGGCTATATCCTCAACCCGGAAATAGAGGATCGAGTCAGCCGTTTCCTTGTCCCCTTCGGACAGGAACAACCGCACCCCGCCGCAATCGAAAAAGGCGAGATTGCCGAAGGAATAAAGGTGGGGAAGCCCGAGCACCTCGCCATACCAGTGCGTCGCCGCCGCGACGTCCTTCACGCTGCGGGCGATCTGGCCGATCGGGCCGAGCTTCATTGCATCAGTCATGGTCGATTCCCTGGCAAAGAGGTTGCTGTCGCGCCGCACGCCGTTCCAACGCCTGAGCTCGGCGCGCTTCGAAAAGCCGAGCTTGAGCAGGATGTTGGCGACATGATATTTGACGGCGTCGAGGCTGATGCCGCGGCGTTTCGCGATCTCGCTATTGGTCATGCCGTGCCGCACCGCCTCGACCACGCGCCATTCGGCGGGGGTGAGGATATCGGGATGCGGCGGCCGGCCACGGTCTCTCGGCGCTGTCATGGCCGGCCTTCTATCGCGTGTGAGGGCTATTTACCCTCCCCCTGCCTTCTCCCCTCCCGCTTGCGGGAGGGGCTGGGGGTGGGCGCCCGACATCCCCAAGCGATAGCGATCGAGGTGAGCGCGAGCCCACCCCTAACCCAGTTTCAGGTGAACGATGCCCCGCATCGTTCAGGTCAGGCCGGGGGCCTGACCGACCTGAAACTCGCAAGCGGGAGGGGGATTCAGTGCCCGGCCGCCTCGATCAGCTTCTGCCCGAACGCAATCCGCTGCAGCGTCAGCGTACGATCGCTTGCCTTGGTGGCGGCGCTCAGCAGGACGACCACGGTCTTCGCTGCCGGGTCGATCAGGATATTCTGGCCGTAAATCCCCTGGGCGCCGAACCGGCCTTCGGGATAGGTCCACCATTGATAGCCATAGCCATAGCCGCCCGGCGCAACCTCGGCATGCGGCCTGGTCGCGTCGGCGAACCATCCCTTGGCCGCCACGCCATGGCCATTCTCGAGCACGAACTGGCCGAACCGTGCATAATCGCGCAGCGATACAGACAGGCAGCAGCCGCTGACCTCGGCATGGGTCTGGTCCGTCATCCAGAAGCCGTCGCGCTCCATCCCGGCGGGCTTCCAGATCTTCTCCTCGGCATAGGCGGCGAGCGACTTGCCGGTCGCGCGCCGCACCAGCACGCCGATCAGATTGGTCTCGCCGGTCTTGTAGACCCATTTCGTCCCCGGCGCCGTGTCGCGCGGCAGCTTGCGCATGAAGAAGACGGTCGGGTCGACGCCCGCCGGCACCGGCTCGAGGAACATCCGCGCCACGTCGGATTTCGGGTCGGTATAATCCTCGTTCCATTTGACGCCCGAAGTCATGGTCAGCAGCTGGGCGACAGTCACCCCATCATAGCCACTGCCCGCCAGTTCGGGGATGTAGCGAGTCACCGGATCGTCGACCGACTTGATATAGCCGTCCTTGAGCGCCGCACCGACCAGAGTGGAGGTGAAGGATTTGGCGACCGAGAAGCTGGTCCAGCGCCCCTGCGCGGTCAGGCCCCGCGCATAGCGTTCGAGGCGGATCTTGCCGTCCTTGAGCACGATCAGCCCGGCGACGTTCATCGAGCTCATGAAGGCGTCGATATCGGCGGCCGGTATCGCCAGCGGCGCCCCTGTCGGCAAAGGGCGTGCGTGCGCGGGGGCCTTGATCGTGTTGCCCGGGAAGATTGCTTCCATTGCGGGGAAATGCTGGTCGCGCTGCGCCTGCGACCAGAACAGGATTTCAGCACCGACCTGGCGCTGCCTGGCCTCGTCCTGCGCGGGGACTGCGGGCTGCGCCTGCCCGCTGCCCTGTACCGGCGTCAGCGCCGCGCCCGCGAGCGCCAGCGCGCCGATCATGAATCGCATGCTCATCATTCCCCCTTACCCCCCATCTTTTATCAGCGTGACCTGGACGACGTCGATCCCGCCGCCCCTGAATCCGCCCTCGCAATACATCAGATAATAGCGCCACAAATCCACGAAATGCCGATCGAATTCAGGCGGCAGCGCGCCCTCCGACACCGCCGCGTCGAAGCGCTCGCGCCAGCGCATCAGCGTCTCGGCATAATGCTGGCCGAACCGGACCGGATCCCTCCAGCTCAGGCCGTTGGCCGCGGCGATGGCACGGAAGCGCGTCTCGGAGATCAGCAGCCCGCCCGGAAAAACGAAGCGCTGGATGAAGTCGACATTGCTCGCATAGCTCTCGAAGATCGCGTCATCGATCGAGATCAGCTGGATCGCCGCGCGGCCGCCGGGCTTCAGAACGCGCGCGATCGTGGCAAGATAAGCGGGCCAATATTCCTGCCCGACCGCCTCGACCATCTCGATGCTGACGACTGCGTCATAGGTGCCCGTCACGTCGCGATAATCGGTGAGCGAGACGGTGACGCCGCCCAGCCCGTCCCGCGCCATCCGCGCCTCGACCGCGGCCTTTTGCTCCTTGGAGAGCGTGATGCCGTGCACCTTGCGCCCCTGCTCAGCCGCGATCTCGGCAAAAGAGCCCCAGCCGCAGCCGATCTCGAGGATCGTGTCGCCGGGCCGGGTGCCGCTGCGATCGAGCATCGCCTGCAGCTTGCGGTGCTGCGCGCTTTCGAGCGACTCGGCCGGCGAGATCGGCTCCTCGAACAGCGCGCTCGAATAGGTCATGCCCGCGTCGAGCCACAGTTCGTAAAAGTCGTTCCCCAGATCATAATGATATTCGATATTGCGCCGCGCGCCCTTGCGGTGGTTGCTGCGCAGTCTGTGCCAGGCGCGCCGTACCAGCCGCATCACCCCGGTGGACCGGGCCGCCTCGCCCAGCGCGATCCGGTTGCGCATGAACAGGTCGAACAGCGGCACCGGATCCGGGCTGCTCCATTCGCCGAGCGACCAGGCGATATACCAGCCGGCCGAGCCTCCCATCGCCAGCCGCGCCAGAGCGCGCCAGCTTGCGATGTCGACGATGGCGACCGGCCCTTCGCCGCGCCCGCCGAGCATGCGCCGCGTACCGTCGGGCAAGGTGACCTCGATCATGCCCGCCTCGAGTCCCCGGTCGATCCGGTCGAGCAGGCGATGCAGGAGCCCGGCAAAGGGCGCGACCAGCCGGTCGCCGACGCCGGCCATGCTCGCCCGCGCTCTGAAACGACGCCCGCGGTTTGGCGTGGAAGCATTCATATCGGCGGCGTCATGCACCGGCGCGCGGCGCCGGAAAAGCGATTTCCGCAGCCGCTCATCGCAGCGTTCCTGCCGCCTCCAGCGCCCGCTCCCGGCCCTCGCGATGCCCGATGATCTTCGCCGGATAGTGTTTGGGTCTGCACCCCGCAGCGTCAGGATCATGGATCGCTGCGTCGCTCAACGCGGCCAGTTCCGGCACCCATGTCCGGATATAGTCCGCTGCATCGAACTTCTCCGACTGGACGAGCGGCGCCATGATGCGGACGAACATGTTCGAATCCACGCCGGTGCCCGCCACCCATTGCCAGTTGACGCTGTTGCTGCCGTAATCGGCATCGACCAGCGTATCCCAGAACCACGCTTCACCCGCGCGCCAGTCGATCAACAGATGCTTCACAAGGAAGCTCGCCGCGATCATCCGCACCCGGTTGTGCATCCAGCCCGTGGCCCAGAGCTGGCGCATCCCGGCATCGACGATCGGATAGCCGGTGCGGCCCTGCTGCCAGGCGCGGAGGTCGGCATCGGCATCCTCGCCGCTACGCCAGGCAAGCCCGTCAAGCGCCGCGCGGCCGTTCTTCGCGCCATAATCAGGGAATTGCAGGATGATATTCTGGGCGTAATCGCGCCAGGCGATCTCCTTGAGGAAGACCGTCGCATCGCCCTTCGCTCGCGCGACATGGTGCCAGATCGTCGCGGGCGAGATTTCCCCGAAATGCAGATGCGGCGACACGCGCGAACTGCCCTCCTGCGACGGCAGGTTGCGGGCGATGTCATAGGCGCCGGCCTTGGGGATGAAATCCTCGAGTCGCTCCTTCGCGCCATCTTCGCCCGGCGTCCATTCGGCGCGAAAACCGGCGGCCCAATCGGGTTTTCCCGGCAGCAGGTTCCAGTCGGCGAGCGTGTCGCTGTCAGGCCAGGTGTCGGGCGCCGGGATGTGCTCAGGCGGCGGAGCCGGTGCAGGCGGCGGCATATGCTCCTGCAACGCCCGCCAGAACGGCGTGTAGATCTTGAAGGGCTGGCCCGCGCCGGTGGTGATCGATCCGGGCGGCGCGAGGTAATTGCCGTCATGGCAGACGAGGTCGAGCAGCTTCGCCACCGCGCGCTCGGCGTTGCGCCACCAGGGTTCGTAATGGCGCAGGCAATGCACCCGCGCCGCGCCGGTTTCCCGGGCGAGCGCCGCAAGCACCGCATCCGACTTGCCCCGCCGCAGGATCAGCCGCGAACCCTTTTCGCGCAGGCTTGCATCGAGCGCGGCAAGGCTGTGATGCAGCCACCAGCGCGAGGCGGCACCCATCCGCCGGTGCTTCGGCGTCTCGTCGTCGAGGATATAGACCGGGATTACCGGGCCTTCCGCTGTCGCGGCGACGAGCGCGGCCTGATCGGCCAGCCGCAAATCGCGGCGGAGCCAGAGGAGGCTCGTCATCTTACTCCCCTCCCGCTTGCGGGAGGGGCTGGGGGAGGGCCTGTCACAAACACCGCCCTCGGGAGGACACGCCCTCCCCTAACCCCTCCCACAAGTGGGAGGGGAAAGCACCGGCAGCGTATCTCCAGCCTCAATCGCCCTTGCCGGGGTCAGCCGAGAAATACTGAACCTTCCCGGCCACGCCCTTGAACGCCTCCGCATCCTCCGGCGTCTGCCCCGCATTGCTCGTCACCGTCGGCCACAGCGCCGCATGCACCTTGTTGAGCTCGATCCACGGCGCCGCGGCATCTTCGATATCGGGCAGGATCGCATCCGCCGGGCATTCCGGGAGACAGAGATTGCAATCGATGCACTCGTTCGGATCGATGACGAGCATATTCTCGCCCTCGCAGAACGCATCGCACGGGCACACTTCAACGCAATCCATGAACTTGCACCGGATGCAGGCATCCGTGACCACGAACGTCATTCACCGCCTCCCGGCGCGGGGGTTACATCGCGTGCGGCTGCTTCTCGACCTGCCAGGTCTGGCCCTGCGACAGCAATTTCTGCAGATCGGGCTTCTTGCCGGCACTCGCCTGGGCATTCTGCGCGACCACAGCGCTTTCGAAGGTCGGCGCGGGATCGTCGTACAGCACGCCCAAAGCCATCGGGAACGGCCCGAACGGCATCTCGACCAGCATATGTGCGATCGCCTTGTTGGTCTGCTCATGCACGATGACATGCGCCGCCTGCCAGTCGCCATCGACGACATCGACCACCTTGAGCACCAGCTTCTCGGTATCGAGCGTCAGCCCCTTGGTGCCGCCCGCGAACAGCAGGGGCTTGCCCTGCTCGACCCAGAGCTGGCTGCCCGAGGCATTCGCCTTGTCGGTGAAGGGCGCGAACACATCGTCATTATAGACGATGCAATTCTGGAAGATCTCGACGAACCCGGTGCCCTTGTGCGCATGCGCAGCCTTCAGCACCGCCGGCAGATTCTTGTTCACATCGATCGCTCGTGCAACGAAGCGCGCGCCCGAGCCGAGCACATAGGCGCAGGGCGTCAGCGGCCGGTCGAGCGAGCCGAACGGCGTCGACGGGCTGCGCGTGCCGACATGGCTGGTCGGCGAATATTGCCCCTTGGTCAGGCCGTAGATCTCGTTGTTGAACAGCAGCACCTGGCAATCGAGGTTGCGGCGGATCAGGTGCATGGTGTGGTTGCCGCCGATCGACAGCGCATCGCCGTCGCCGGTGATGATCCACACATCGAGATCGGGATTGGCGAGCTTCACCCCAGTCGCCACCGCCGGCGCGCGGCCATGGATGGTGTGGAAGCCATAGGTTTCCATATAATAGGGAAAGCGCGACGAGCAGCCGATGCCGCTGACGAACACCGTATTCTCGGGCCGCGCGCCGATCTCGGGCATGGTCCGCTGCACTGCCTTCAGGATCGCATAATCGCCGCAACCCGGGCACCAGCGCACTTCCTGGTCGGTCTCCCAATCCTTGGGGAGCGTCTTTGCGACCGGCGTCATCTCATTCATGCGAGTGCCTCCTCGATCGCCGCTTCGATCTCGGAGATCATGAAGGGCTGACCGGAAATCTTGTTGAGCGGCCTGGCATCGACCAGGAACTGGTCGCGCAACACCGTCTTGAGCTGGCCGGTGTTCATCTCGGGTACGAGGACCTTCTCATAACCCTTGAGAAGCGCACCGAGATTCCCCGGCATCGGCCAGATATGGCGGATATGGATATGGCTCACATCGAGGCCCCGTTTGCGCGCCCGCCGCACCGCCTGGTGGATCGGCCCGAAGGTCGATCCCCAGCCGACGATCGCAAGCTTGCCGCCCGCAGCGCCGAGCTCGACCTCCTGGTCGGGCACCTTCACGCCGAGCACCTTGTCGCGGCGCATCTCGGTCATCGCCTGGTGGTTGGCGGCGCCATAGTCGATATTGCCGGTGCCGAGCTGCTTCTCGATCCCCCCGATACGGTGGAGCAGGCCGGGCGTTCCCGGCTTCACCCAGGGCCGCGCGCGCTTCTCGTCGCGGGCATAGGGCAGGAAGCCGCCTTCCGGCGCCTCTTCCAGAAACTCCACCGGGAACGGCGCATAATCGTCCATGTTCGGCACCAGCCAGGGCTCGGCCGCATTGGCGATATAGCCGTCAGTCAGCAGCATCACCGGGGTCATATACTGGACCGCGATCCGCACTGCCTCGATCGCGCAATCGAACGCATCGGCGGGCGAACGCGCCGCGATCACCGGCATCGGCGAGTCGCCGTTGCGACCATAGACTGCCTGATACAGGTCCGACTGCTCGGTCTTGGTCGGCAGACCCGTGGAAGGTCCGCCGCGCTGCGAGTTGACGATGACCAGCGGCAGCTCGGTCATGATCGCAAGCCCCATCGCCTCGCCCTTGAGCGCAATGCCCGGGCCCGAGGAGGAGGTGACGCCAAGCTGCCCGGCATAGGACGCGCCGATCGCGCTCGCGATCGCTGCGATCTCGTCCTCGGCCTGGAAGGTCGTGATCCCGAACTCCTTGAGGCGGCTCAGATGATGCAGGATCGCCGAGGCCGGCGTGATCGGATAGCCGCCGAAGAACATCTTCACGCCAGCAAGCTGAACGCCCGCGACCAGCCCGAGCGAAATCGACTCAGCACCGGTCACCGTCCGGTACAGGCCAGGCTCGGCCGGTGCGGCGGCGAGATGATGCTGCTTCATCGGCCCGGCCAGCTCGGCGGTCTCGCCATAGGCGTGGCCGGCGTTGAGCGCAGCGATATTGGCCTCGGCCAGCACCGGCGCCTTGGCGAACTTGGCCTTCAGCCAGTCGATAATCGGCGCGCGGTCACGATCGAACATCCAGAGCGCGAGCCCAAGCGTCCACATATTCTTGCAGCGCAGCGCTTCCTTGTTGCCCAGCCCGAACGGCTTAACTGCATCGAGGGTCAGCTGCGAGATGTTGAACGCAAGCAGCTGCCACTTCGCCAGGCTGCCGTCGCGCAGCGGATTGGTCGCGTACTTCGCCTTGGCGAGGTTGCGCTCACCGAACTCGCCCTCATCGGCGATGATCAGCCCGCCTGCCTTCAGCGCCTCGACATTGGTCTTCAGCGCCGCCGGGTTCATCGCAACCAGCACATCGGGCACATCGCCCGCCGTCTCGATCGCGGTCGAGCCGAAATTGATCTGGAAGGCGGAGACGCCAAAGAGCGTCCCCTGCGGCGCGCGGATCTCGGCCGGGAAATCGGGGAAGGTCGCAAGATCGTTCCCGGCCAGCGCGGTCGAGAGCGTAAACTGCCCGCCGGTGAGCTGCATGCCGTCGCCGGAATCGCCTGCGAAGCGGACGACGATCGATTCTGCGGGTGGGTGGGCCGATGCCTCGGCGGGGGTCAATTCGTGAACGGCGGATGCCATCAAGCACTTTCCTAGGATCTATAATGCCCCGCCCTTTATGCCCCGGGCGCTCGATGGCCAAGGTAGTTCGATCGTGGGCGCGTGCAAATGCTTCTTTTCAGGGTCGTACGCTCATAACGGGCCATAGCTGCGATAGCTGCTGTAGAAATCATTGTTCCAGGCAAAGCGGGTAAAGGACATGCCGATCGTCTGATCGAGCCCTTCGACATGGTGCCACCAGCCGATCGGCAGGAACACGGCATCGCCCGGGCCGATCTCGCATTCGAGCACCGCCGGCTTGCCATCCTGCGCCGGCCCCGGCAGCAGATCATCGCTGCCCCAGGCGCTGAAGCAATGGCGGTGGTTGCGCATCAGCGGCGTGTCATGGCTCGCCACCATCCGCACCCGCTTGCGCCCGCGGATCTGGAGCAACAGGTTGTTGGTCAGGTCATGGTGCCACGGCGTCACCGTGCCCTTGGGCCCGATCCAGATGAATCCCTGTTTCGCGCCGCCGGGCTCGAGAATGCCTGGCATCTCCCCCACATCCGCGAACAGGGGCGCAAAGGCGGCACGATTGGCGTCGCTGTTGTTGGCGGTGATGTAGAAGTCGTTGCTCGGCTCGTCCGAGCGCAGCCGCGTGGCGAGCGCCGAAAAGGGCTGGAAGCTGCCATGCGCGTCGGCATTGCCCTCGTAATCCCGGTCGCGCTCGCGCTCCCATTGCACCCGCACCGGCCGGTCGCCGAGCAGCTTTGCGAGATGGTCGAGAGTCCAGTTCTCCCGCGCCGGCCAGTGATCGACCAGCCCGCGCAGCACCACCGGCCGGTGCGCGCGATAATGGTCGCGGTAGAAGGTCGCGGCATCGGGCCTGTCGAGCACCGGAATATCCAGCCCCGCCGGATCGTTCGCGGCAAGCCGGGCGCGGTTCTGCAGCACCCATTCCCATTTGCCGAGCCGGTCCTGCAATTTCCGCGCGGCGAGCAGATAAGGGCTTTTCGCGGCCCGCGCGATCTCGGCCTGCATCAGCGCGAGCGGCATGCCGGCGATCGTCGCCAGCTGGTGCGCGAGGAATTCCGGATCCGCGCCGTCGAGCAGCCGTTCGCCGATCACCTGCCGGAACGCATCGTCGAGCACGAGGCTGTTCGCCACCTTGCGCCGGTTCTGCTTCGCCATCTGTGTGTCCGTCCTCCCGCTCAGCGCTGGATTATGGACGACCGCGGCCATCCTGCCTAGGGAGGGGCGCTACCGGCCGCGCGCAAGCAGCGGAAATATGGGAGAATGACGTGACCGAACCCTTTGTCCGCCCCGATGTCCGCGGCTTTCTCGCTTTCCTGAACGCGATGCCCGGCCCGAAGATGCACGAGCTCGAGGCGCCCGCCGCCCGCCAGGTCTATGCGGCGATGAAGGATGTGGCCGATCTGCCGATGGGCTCGCTGGCGACGATCACTGACCTGGCGATCCCGGGCCCCGCCGGCGATATCCCCGCGCGGCTGTTCGATACCAGGGTCGATCGCGAGCCCGGCCCGGCAATGCTTTTCTATCATGGCGGCGGTTTCGTGATCGGCGATCTCGACACGCATGCGAGCTTCTGCGCCGAGATCGCCCGCGTGCTCGACGTGCCGGTGATCGCGGTCGATTACCGCCTTGCCCCGGAAAATCCCTGGCCCGCCGCGCCCGACGATTGCGAGGCGGCGGCACGCTGGGTCGCGGCCAGCCCGGCAGCGCTCGGCCGCAGGGTGACGAGCCTCATCGTCTGCGGCGACAGCGCCGGCGGCAATCTCGCGATCGTGACGGCCATGGCGCTGCGCGACGCGCCCGCCGCCGTACCGGTGGTCGCCCAGTTCGCGATCTACCCGGCGACGGACGCCTCGAAGGAATATCCGTCCTACAGCGCATTCGCCGAAGGCTATCTCCTCACCCGCGCCAGCATGGACTGGTTCAACGCCTCCTATCAGGCGGAGGCGGAGCATATCCGCACCTCGCCGCTGCTCGGCGATCTCGCCGGCATGCCGCCCGCCGTGGTGATGACCGCCAGCCTCGACCCGATCCGCGACCAGGGTCGCGCTTATGCCGGCGCGCTCGCCGAAGCCGGCGTGCCGGTCATCTTCCGCGAGGCGCAGGGCAATATCCACGGCTTCGTCACGATCCGGCAGGCGATCCCCTCGTCGCAAGGCGATGTGGCGGGGGCGCTGGCAGCGCTGCGAAGCGTGATCGTCGAGGCGGAAGGCGACAGGGTCATGGCCCAGGCCGCATGACCGACCCGACCTCCCTCCCCTACCGCCCCTGCGCCGGCGTCATGCTCCTCAACCGCGCGGGCAAGGTGTTCGTCGGCCAGCGCATCGATACGACGGTCGAGGCCTGGCAGATGCCGCAGGGCGGGATCGACGAGGGCGAAGATGCCGAGCAGGCAGCGATCCGCGAGCTCGGCGAGGAAATCGGCGTCACGCCCGACAAGGTCGCGCTGGTCGCAGTTGCGCCGCACGAGCTCTATTACGATCTCCCGCCCGATCTCATCGGCAAGGTCTGGAAGGGCAAATGGCGCGGCCAGCGCCAGCGCTGGTTCCTGTACCGCTTCCTCGGCCAGGACAGCGATATCGACATCGCGACCGAACACCCTGAATTCAACGCCTGGCGCTGGATCGACCCCGCGGATCTGCCGCGCGTCATCGTGCCGTTCAAGAAAGCGTTGTACGAGCAGGTGCTGGCGGCATTTGCGGAACATTTGGCCTGAATTTCCGCCGTCCGGCAGGACGATGGCGACGGAATGATTGCGGTACCACAAACCCCGCGCTAATCCGCCCGCATGCTCGCGCCCATCCTCCTTGCCGCCCCGACGCTCCTCGCCGCCGCGGGCGATCCGGCCCCGATCCCGCCCCCGATCAAGGCAATGCTCGACGCGGCGATCGCCTCCGGCAACGATGCCGAGATCGCCACCGTCGCCAAATATGCCCGCACCGCAGCCCCCCAATCCGCGAAGGAGATCGCCGCCCTGGTCGATGGCTGGCACCACGATCAGGCCGCCAAGCACGAAGCCGCCCTGCGCGACGCCGGCCCGCTCGACCTGTGGCGCGGCAAGGCCGAGCTCGGCGGCTATATCACCGCCGGCAACACCCATGATGTCGGCGCGAACGCAGCGCTCGATCTCAGCCGCGAGACGATCCGCTGGCGCCACAAGCTCCACTTCGCCGCCGATTATCAGGAGAGCGCCGGGCTGGTGAGCCGCGAGCATTATCTCGCCTCCTACGAGCCCAATTTCAAATTCTCCCCCCGCGCCTATCTCTACGGCGCCGCGCAATATGAGAGCGATCGTTTCCTGGGCTATACCAGCCGCTATTCAGCCTCGCTCGGTATGGGCTATAGCGCGATCAAGCAGTCCGGCCTCAAGCTCGATCTCGAACTCGGCCCGGCCTATCGCGATACCGACTTCACTGACGGCACCCTGGAAAGCAGCATCGCCGGGCGCGGTTCAGTCAATTTCGACTGGAAGATGTCGCCCGCGATATCGCTCAGCCAGGTCGCCTCGGCCTATGTCCAGCATTTCAACAGCACGGTCAGCAGCACCACCGCCCTCAGCGCGAAGCTGATCGGCCCGCTCGCGGCCAAGCTCTCCTATGCCGTGCAATATGAGAGCATGCCCCCGGTCGGCCGCGTCGGCACCGACACGACCAGCCGGGCGTCGCTGGTGTACAGCTTCTAGGCTCAGAGCGTCATGATCCGCCGCTCGGCCAGCGTCTGCGCGATCGCGGCGACGCCCTCCTCTACCTCCGCGGCGATGGCGAGGATCTCGTCCGGTTTCCGCCCCTCCACCATCGCCCGCAACGTCTCGGCCTGCCCGACCAGCAGCGTGTCCTTCTCGACCAGCGCCGCAAGCGTGGCGCCCTCCTCGCGGTAGCGCTGGGTCATCCGGTCATTCTCGGGGACAGGCGCGTGGCGCACCTGCCCCTCCACCCCGCCGATCGCCTTGCACAGCGCCTCCAGCCGCCGCGCGTCGGCCATCACGTCCGGCGGCGGGAACGGAGCGGCCCGGGTCGGCGCCGGGATGCGCTCCCGGCGGAACACGCCTTCGGCCGCCGTCACTGCCTTCTGCGCCCGGGCGAGCAGCTCGCACACCAGCGTCCTGACCTTCTGGTCGTCGGCGCGAAGCTGGTTCTCCTCGCGGTAGAAATTATAGCCATAGCCGTGGAACAGATTGATCCCGACCCGTCCCAGCGCGTCGGCATCGTAGAAGCCCGTCATTTCTTGCCCGTCCCGGTAACATCGCCCAGCGGCAGCACCCCGGTCGGCGCGGCGCCGATATTGAAGGGCAGGCCGCACGCAGCGTTCGGCGCCGAGACGAGCCCCTTGTCGGCCATCCGCAGCGCCAGATAATAGCGCACTGCCTCGATCGGGGTCAGGCCGATCGCCTGCAGCGAGATCAGCTCGCGCATCCGCTCGTCGCGCGGCATGATCAGCACCTTCAGGTCGTTCAGCATGATGCCATAGACCTTGAGGAAGTCGCCGAGATGCTGCTTCACCAGCTCGCGGACATCGCTGATCCGCTCGTTGATATTCTCCATCTTGGTGATCTGGATCACCTGGTTGATCGCCTGCTCGATCGCCGGGCCGGCATATTCGGCGATCTCCGCGGTATCGATCTCCACCCCGGCGAACGGCATGTGCGTGATGAGGTCGAGCGCTTCCTCCTTCGAATCGATATGGATGTAGTAATCGACCACATAGGCCATCTCGGCCATTTCGGCCGAGGTCGCGATGCCCTCGTTGCGCACGAGCAGCTTCGAGCGGTTGATGTAGATCACCTCATATTGCCACGGCGAATTGCCGCCGAAAAAGCCCTGCGCGATCGAACCCAGGATCGGCGCGTTCGGCGTCTCGAGCGCATATTGGCCGGTGTCGTAGACGTTGAGCACGGCACCGCGCGACTTGAGCACGCAGAAATGGTTGCTCTCCACCGTGAGCAGCGAGCCCGAGACGATGCTCGCATCGCCGACCTTCATCGCGACGGTGCGGGTGCCGAGCGCATCGGTGCCGTCGTCGCGGAGCGTGCTGATGACCTGACGAGTGAGTGCCATGGGGAGTTCCTCTCTTGGGGTGATGCTTCGGAGTGCTGGTCGTGGCTCAGGGGTCTCGGCGGGTAAGAAGGCCGGGGCCGGACATCATGTCCATCATGTCCGCCACGGTGTCGGCCCCGCCGAGGAGATAGCCGCCCGGATCGGCCGCCATCTCGAGCTCGACCGGCGCCGGCGCCGTCTGTTCGGCACGCGCCAGTGCCAGCGGTTCGCGCGGAAGGAAGGTTGGGACCCGCTGGTCCGGCAGCGTCTCGCGGGCAGCCCCGGGGGTGATGGTCCGCCCCTTGCCGAACAGCCGCGCGGCGAAGAAGGCGAAGGCGCCCAGGATGAGGATATATGTCATGTCTCTCCCCCCAACTGCCTCGAAAGCGCGGCGACAAGCTTCGCCGATTTTCGACACGTTTCATAGGAGGATAGCGCCAACAAGACGAAAATTGTCCGACGCGGATGGCAGGCATGACGAACCCCCGCCGGGCCGTTCCCGCCTATGCCTCGAACCGGCCCTCGCCTTCCCGGTCATGCGCATAGTGCCGCGCCACCGGAAACACCGGCAGCCAGGATTCCCGGCGGACGATCCAGCTTTCATAGGTCGGCATCAGCTGGTCGGGCGAGTCCAGCGACCCCAGATTCACCTCGATCTCGTCCCCGCTGCGCCCGAACACCGAGGAGCCGCATCGGGGACAGAAAAACCGCCCCTCATAGTCGCGCGTCTCGCCGGTGATCGTCACCGCCTCCCCGGGGAAGATCGCTGACGCATGGAACAGCGCGCCATGATGCTTGCGGCAGTCGAGGCAGTGGCAGAGCCCGACCCGATAAGGCCGTCCCGACGCCACGATCCGGACATCGCCGCACAGGCAGCCGCCGGTGAACTGATCCATGCCTGGCCTCCTCCGTGAATAGGCAGTGCCGTCAGCTATCCCTAAACAGCTTTATCGCTCCTGTGGCGAACCAGAAGCTCGTTCAATAAAATTTGCTCCGTCACCCTGAACTTGTTTCAGGGTCCAACGTGCCAAAAGCACGGACGGTGTTGATTGCGCATTGGATGCCAAAACACGTTCAGTGGGTAGGGCTGGAACCTCAGCCAGGTACCGGGCTTCCGGCGCAAAAGCACCGGAAGCCCCTGTCCTCATTCGGCGAGCGCTGCCTTCTCGATCACCGCAGCGACTTCCTGCGCATGGACGACGAGCGAGGCATGGCTGCCGGCGACCTCGGTCACCTGCGCCTTGATCCGGCCGGCGAAGAACCGCTGCGCCTCGGGCGCGATCACCTTGTCCTTGGTGCTGATCACGTAGAAGGTCGGCTTGTTGTGCCACGCCGCCACATCGACCGGCGCCTCGAACGCGACATGGTTCAAGGGAAGCTGCGAATTGGCGAGGGCTTCGGCGATCTGCGGCGGCAGGTCGGCCGCCACCGCCGACGGAAACACCTTGGGGTCGATATAAAGGTCCCCCTTCGCGTCGGGATGGATCGCCGCCCCGCCTTCAGTCGCCGGGCCTGCCTTCGCCAGAGCCGCCAGGGATTCGCCGACATCGGGCGCGAAGGCCGAGACATAGACGAGTGCCGAGACCTTGGGATCGTCCCCCGCCTGGGTGATCACCACCCCGCCCCAGCTATGGCCAACGAGAACGGTCTTGCCCTTCTGCCTGGCAAGCGCCTGCTTGGTCGCGTCGACATCGGCCGCGAGCGAGGTCAGCGGATTCTCGACCAGCGTCACCGTATAGCCCTTCTTCTCGAGAATGGCGGCGACAGGCTGCCAGCTCGTCTGGTCGACGAACGCCCCATGGACGAGAACGATATTGTGCGCCGCCCCCTTGGGCAAAGGCGCGGGCTTGGCGGACGCGGCAAAGGCCGTTCCAGCCATGAGCAAGGTTGTGGCCGAAAGGAGGAGGGTTTTCATGGAAAATTCCTGTCGCTGAGGCGGACGATACAGGTCCGGGGGAAGAGGGTCCGGCCAGGTCGCGGTCGTCCCTCCGCCAGTGGCGCAATGGCTTTCCGCACGACCTGTCGTCCCGCCGCGGACCTAGTGCCGGGATTTTCGACACGATAGGACCCGATCGTCCATATATTGTGTCCGATCGTCCGCGCGTTTAGCCTCGCGCCCATGGACATCCTCGCCGAAGTGCTCGATCGAGTCCGCCTGGGCGGAACCCTGCTCTTCCATTTCGAGCTCGGGCATCCGTGGAATCTGGCGCTGCCGGCGCGTCCCTACGCCCTGTTCCACTATCTCAGCCGCGGCACGGCAACGCTGGCGTTCGATGAGGGGCCCGAGGTCCATCTGAGCGAAGGCGATTTCGTCGTCGTCACCCGCGGCGAGCCGCATGTGCTGTTTTCGGATCGCGGGACGAAGCCCCTGCCGATCCCCGATATCGATCGCCTGCCCGGGCGCCTCGCCATGGTGCGCCACGGCGGCGATGCGCAGCCGCTCGCGGCGATGATCTGCGGCAATTTCACCGTGGCGCTCCCGTCGCGCGGCAGTGTGCTCGAATTGCTGCCGCCGGTACTCGTCCTGAAGCCGGCCGAAGACCGCGGCTGGCTCGAGGCGATCCTGCAGCGCATGGTGACCGAGTCCGCACACGCCCGCCCGGGCCAGGCAGTCGCACTCTCCCGGCTGACGGAGATCCTCTTCGTCGAGGTGCTGCGCAGCTGGATCGCGTCGCTCGCTCCCGGCGAAGGCGGCTGGCTCGGCGCGATGGCGGATCCGCATATCGGACCGGCGCTTCAGCTGATCCACGAACACCCGGCCCGGCCCTGGACCCTGTCCGGCCTCGGGCAGCGCGTCGGGCTCGGCCGCTCGGCCTTTTCAGCGCGCTTCACCCGGCTCGTCGGCCAGCCGATGCAGGCCTATCTGATCGCGCGCCGGATGGCCGAGGCAGCGTTCCTGCTGGAGACGACCGACGAGGGTGTGGCGCGGATCGCGAGCCGGGTCGGGTACGAGACGGCGACTGCGTTTTCGAAGCCGTTCCGGCGGCATCATGGGCTTTCGCCTGGGCGGTATCGGGCGGTTCGGCGGGGGGATCATGGCAGGAGGTTGGGGGAGGCTCCCGAAGTGGAAGTCGCCGGTTGATCCCGATCGTACGGCTGCGAGACTTTCCCTCCGATATGTCAGTGTCGCCGAAAGCGACATGATACGCGACTCGATCAGTTTGAGCGCTCGCGCCGAAGCGTATTCGCACGAAATATTTCAGCGGTCCCCGCGCGGATCACCTGCATCGCATCAGAGATCGTGAGCCAGCCCGTGTCGGGCAGGCAAAGCTCAAGCCCTTCAAATTCGCGCATGAAATGCGGATCGTAACATGCTACGGTCGGGCATCGGATTTCAGTGAGAAGGGAGTGCGCAATGTACCGCAATATCCTGATCGCAAGTACCGTCGCCTTGATGGCCATCGGACAGGCCAATGCACAGACCATCTCCCGCGTGTCCGGTCACGCCTCGACCGCCACTGATCGGCCCATCGCCCCCGGTCCGGGCCATCTCTGGGACGTCCCGACAGCGCAGATTCCCGGCAGGCAGGATCGTTTCAACCAGTGGCAGACCGAGCAGATGGTCCGCTGGGGCGAGGCCGGCAAATGCGTCGTGGCGAAAGACCGGGAAACCAGCCTTTCCTACATAGCGACCAAGCGGCAGTCCCCAGAAGCGGCGAATGTCGCCAAACGGCTCGATCCCGTATTCGCCTCATGCCTCAAGGGCTCCGGCATCCCCAACAAGACCAATGAAGGTCTTCGCCGCGCCGCGATAGCTGATGCCGTCGGCGTCAGGCTCGCCGAAGGGTCATAAGCTTCCCGCTGGACAGAACTAACGCTCTCGTTGCGTCCTGATTATGAGCAGCGCGTAGACATTGACCCGCTTGATACGATCGAGTGGGTGGTTCTCGACATAAGACCCGATACCGCCGCGTTGGCGAAGCGGGCTGCGACATATTTGCACGCCCGCACCGGCGGAACGCTTTCCGAGTTGCCCCCGCCCGGAGGAGGGGTAACGTCTGCGAGCGCAATCAACGGGCCTGTTCCCGATTATCGTGTTTCACTCAGGGAGTGCAGTTCACGTGCAAAAACCCTTATTCATCTGACCGTCATGGCAGATACCGGGCTTTGGCTGCATTGTTCTTGACTTGTAGTCGGACCAGAAGCCTAAGGACGCTTCACTACAGCGGAGGGTGCGCAATGGATGTCTATCGTTGGCGGCGGACAGTCACAGCGATCTGCATCGGGGCGTCGAGCATGTTCGCTTCGGCTGCAGGATCACACACGGCCGATTCAAGGCCGGCATTGGGTTTTTCGCTTGCCCAGCCCGATCCTGACGGACCTTCGAACGGTCCGTTGTTCCAGCGCGTGAAGGCTGCCTTTGCGGCGGCAAATGAACATGGCGATAGCGCATTTTCTCGATTTCTGGCCCCGAACGCACAGTTGGTGCTTTCCTCCTTCTCGGCGGGCGCGAGGCAAACCGCCCCTTTCACGCCAGACGTAATCCGAGCGGCGACAAAGAGCTGCGTTGGCCCCTGGGAATATAACGAAAATACGAGTTGGGTGCAGCTTTCATGGATTTGCCGGACCGATGCAGCTACCCCTTTGTCAGCTTTCCTGAGGTTCCAGCAAAGTCCGGAATTATCTCTGACCGTGTGGTTTGAGGGCGACAGGATAAAATCCATCGAGGCTATGGAGCCACTGCCGATTCCCGGACAACGCCGTGTAGCTATGGCTTCTTTTTGCAATATGATCGCCCGAGGAACGCCGTTTCCCTATCCAAACCAATGTCCTCAAAAGGCTGAGGCCGGGAAATAATGCGTTGAGACTAATGTTTCAGGCGCTAAAACCGCCTTCGAACCCGCGGGTGCCGAATAAGCCGGAGTGACCAAGATGAACCACCAGCGGCGCGCAGCACCTCGCCCCGGTTCGAGCTCAATGGATCACCCAAGGGATTAGTAATTCCCGGTGACAGTCCGTATATAACACATATATCATTGATTTATAACAATATCTTCTAAACCTCACCTACCCCAAAACTGTCAGAACCCTACTGACATTTTGCCCCCCTCATCCTCGATTCAACCCCAACCCCACCCGCGCTATTCACAGCGCCATGGTCTACAAACCAAAATTCGCAGCCGTAGCCCGGGAGATGTGCCGCCTCGGCGCCACCGACGAGGAGCTCGCCGAGCATTTCAACGTCTGCGTCCGCACCATCTATCGCTGGCGCAACACGCATGAAGAGTTCGCCGAGGCGGTCGTGGCGGGCAAGGAGCATGCCGATGCCCGGGTCGAACGCGCGCTCTACTCGCGCGCAGTCGGATGCAGCGTCGAGCGAACGAAGATCTTCAAGCATGTCGGCGATCCCAAGCCGGTCTACGCTACCTACACCCACCATTTCCCGCCCGATCCCAACGCAGCGCTGCAATGGCTCCGCGCGCGCAAGCCGGGGAAATGGATTCCCCGCGAAGAGAAGGAAAGCGATCCGAACGCCGCCGAGATGATCCGGAAGGCGCTCGATCGCGTCAAAGATTATGTACCACCCTATATGGCGCCGCCACGCCAGCCGCCGCCAGAGGCCGCCACGCCGCCGTCCGCGCCGGAGCCGGAGCCGCCGCACCCGGCCGACCCGGAGCCTGCGCCTGCCCTCGAGCCAGCGCCGGCCCCGGAGCCATGGTCCGCGCCAGAGCCCGGACCGGTGATCCCCGGGAAGACCTCGCCCACCTCCGCCCCACGGCCCGGCTGCGCTACTATCTACGCCCCGGTCTATCGCCCGATCGGGCCGGATCCCCCTCCCTATTAAGCCGGCGGCCCCGCCCCGCGCGCCGCTTTTCAACGCCGCGCCAGTTCCCGAGCCACCATTATGCAGCTACCACATACCCGCATGACCGGACTTACCACCGTGGAACGAGACGCGATCGCCCGACTCGCCGACGCGCCGATGCTCGCCCAGGTCGAGGAATGGGCAGCGATCAACAGCGGCACCCGCAACCTCGCCGGCGTCGCGTCAATGGCCGCGAAACTCGCGGACGCCTTCGCCACCCTGCCCGGCGACCTCGCACTGGTCGATCCAGCCCCGGTCACCAGCGTCGGCGCCGACGGCACGACCGCCAATCTCCCGCACGGCCGGCACCTTCACCTCAAGGTCCGCCCGCATGCCCATGTCCAGATGCTGTTCACCGGCCATATGGACACGGTCTATCCCGCCGATCACCCCTTCCAGTCCCTCACTTTCCGCGACGACGGCACGCTGAACGGCCCCGGCGTCGCCGACATGAAGAGCGGCCTCGCCCTGATGCTCGCCGCGCTCACTGCAGTCGAAGCGACGCCGCTCGCTACCCGCATCGGCTATGAGGTGGTGATCAATTCCGACGAGGAGACCGGCTCCTTCTCCTCCGCCGCGCTCCTGGCGGAGGCAGCACGGGGCAAGGTTGCCGCGCTCACCTATGAGCCGGCGCTGCCCGACGGCACGCTCGCCGGCGCGCGCGGCGGCACCGGCAATTTCTCGATCATCGTCCGCGGCCGCAGCGCCCATGCCGGCCGCAACCCGGAGGAAGGCCGCAACGCGATCGTCGCCGCAGCCGATCTCGCGCTTCGGCTGAGCAAGGCGGGCGGTCCCGGTCTCGCGGTCAATCCGGCGCGGATCGAAGGTGGTGGCCCGAACAATGTCGTCCCCGATCTCGCCATCCTCCGGGTCAATTTCCGCCCCGCCGCGGAAGGTGATATCGCTCGCGCCAAAGCCGCGATCGACGCCGCCGTCGCGCAGGTCGTCGCCGAGCATGATGTGAAGATCGAAGTCCATGGCAGCTTCAACCGCCCGCCCAAGCCGATCGACCCCGGGGCCGCAAAGCTGTTCGATCTGGTGAAGACCGCCGGCGCCGATCTCGGCCTCGCGATCGGCTGGCGCGCGACCGGCGGGGTGTGCGACGGCAACAATATCGCCGCCTGCGGCGTGCCGGTGGTCGATACGATGGGTGCGCGCGGCGGCGCGATCCATTCTCCGCAAGAATTTCTGATCGTCGACAGCCTCGCCGAACGCGCGGCGCTATCGGCGCTCACTGTCCTGCGTATTGCCGAAAAGGGGAATTTGTGACGTTTCGTATCCGCGCCGCGCGCGACGAGGATCTGCAGCCGCTCTACGAGATGGCGAAATTGACCGGCGGCGGCTTCACCAATCTGCCGCCCGATCGCGGCGCGCTGAAGGCCAAGCTCGATCGCAGCCATGAGGCCTTCGCGCGCACCGAGGACGGTATCGCCGACGAGCTGTTCGTGCTCGTGCTCGAAAACAGCGCGACAGGCGATGTCCGCGGCACCTGCCAGATCTTCACCCAGGTCGGCCAGCGCTATCCCTTTTACAGCTACCGCATCGGCACGCTCACCCAGCACAGCAAGGAACTCGGCCGCACCTTCCGCGCCGACATGCTCTCGCTCACCACCGATCTCGAGGGCTGCAGCGAAGTCGGCGGCCTGTTCCTCCACCCCGGCGAGCGTGCCGGCGGCCTCGGCATGCTGCTCGCGCGCAGCCGCTATCTGTTCATCGCCCAGCACCGCGCGCGCTTCGCCGACCGCATCCTCGCCGAGCTGCGCGGCATCATTGACGAAGCCGGCGGCTCGCCTTTCTGGGACGGGCTGGCGGGGCGTTTCTTCGGGATGAATTTCCAGGATGCTGACCAGTTCAACGCGGTGCGCGGCCACCAGTTCATCGCTGATCTCTTCCCCAAGCACCCGATCTATATCGCGATGCTGACCGAGAGCGCGCGGGCCGCGATAGGCCTGCCCCATCCTTCCGGCCGCGCCGCGATGCGCATGCTGGAGAATGAGGGCTTCGCCTTCGAGAATTATATCGACATCTTCGATGGCGGCCCGACCATGACCGCGCGCACCGACACCGTGCGCACGATCCGCGAGGCGCGGCCGGCGCGGGTCTTCACCGTCGACAATGACGGCGGCATCCCGTCGCTTGTCGCGACCGGGCGGCTCGCCGACTTCCGCTGCGCCTATGGCCGGGTGCGCGAATGCGGCGACGGCGTCGCGATCGACCGCGCCTGCGCGGCGGCGCTCCAGATCGGCGACAATGATCGGATCAGCCATGTCGGGCGTCTTTGAGGTGAGGATGGAGGGAAACCTTCTCCCTCTCCCCTTGTGGGAGAGGGAAGGGGCCCGCGCCGAAGGCGTGGGAAGGGTGAGGGGGACTCTCTTTGGGGTCACCGTCACCGGCCTTCACTCCCCCTCATCCTTCCGTCGCTTCGCTCCTCCCTCCTTCTCCCACAGGGGGAGAAGGATTTAAGATGATCCAGGAAATCAACTTCGACGGCCTGATCGGCCCAAGCCACAATTATGCCGGCCTCAGCCCCGGCAACCTCGCCGCAACCCACAATGCCGGCAAGATCGCCGCCCCCCGCCGCGCCGCGCTCGAAGGCATCGCCAAGATGCGCGCCAATCTCGCGCTCGGGCTCACCCAGGGCATATTGCTCCCCCTTGCCCGCCCCGATCACGCCTGGCTCGAAAGCCTCGCGACAAGCTATGCCGAGGCAAGCGACCATCTCCAGGCCCAGGCGCTCTCGGCTTCGGCGATGTGGGCGGCCAACGCAGCCACCGTCTCGCCCGCGCCCGACACCGCTGACGGCCGCTGCCACCTGACCGTCGCCAATCTCGGCACCATGCCGCACCGCAGCCATGAATGGCCCGGCACGCTCGCCCAGTTGCGGCTCGCCTTTGCCGATCCGGCCTTCGCGATCCACGCCCCCGTCCCGCCGCCCTTCGGCGACGAAGGTGCTGCCAACCATATGCGGCTCTGCGCGGCGCACGGCCAGCCAGGCGTGGAGGTCTTCGTCTATGGCGTATCGGGCGGCCCTTTCCCCGCCCGCCAGCACCGCGAGGCAAGCATGGCGGTGGCGCGCCGGCATCGGCTCGATGCGGGCTACACCCTGTCCGTCGAGCAGTCCGAAGCCGCGATCGCGGCCGGCGCCTTCCATAACGACGTGGTCGCGGTCGCCAACGAGCGCGTGCTGTTCGCGCACGAACAGGCCTTTGCCGACAAGGAGCGCTTCTACGCCGATTTGCGCGACCGCCTGCCCGAGGTCGAGATCGTCGAAGTCCCCGCCGCGCGCGTCAGCCTCGCCGATGCGGTCGCCTCCTATCTGTTCAATGCCCAGCTGGTGACGCCGCCCGATGGCGGCATGACCCTCATCCTTCCCGAAGAGGCGCGGGAGAATGTCGCTGTCTGGTCCTGGCTGCAGGAGATGGTCGCGGGCAATGGCCCGATCCGCCGCCTGGAAGTGGTCGATGTCCGTCAGTCCATGGCCAATGGCGGCGGCCCGGCCTGCCTGCGCCTGCGTGTCGTCGCCGATCCCGCCGCGATCGATCCGCGCTTCCTGGTCGACGAGGCGAAACTCGATCTGATCGCCTCCATAGTGGAGCAATATTGGCCCGAGCAGATCGCCCCCGCCGCCATCGCCGATCCTTCGCTGATCGGCGCGATCGAACGCGCCCGCGCCGCGCTGCTGGAGAGCCTCGATATTGTCGAATTAATTAACAGTTAACCATTCGTCTTAAGCCGGAATCACGCGAATCCGCCATTGGCCCGGCAATTGCTTAACACACGGGTATGTGGAGTAAATTCACCCGCCTCTTCGTGATCAAGTCGAAGTTCGAGGCGTTTGCCGTGATCTACGGCCTCGGCACCGGTGCCGTGGAACGTGGTATCCACTATCTCCAGCAATATCCGGGCGTCGGGGGCTGGCTGCTCTTTTCGGTGTGCCCGATCGCGGTGTTCATGGCCGGCGCCCGCATCCTCGATTCGCTCGACCGCGGATGATGCGCGTGTCCGGCAAAATGGCCTGGTTAGCGGCTGGTGAACCCGATTGTTTCACCGGTGCATTCACGCTACCCGACTCGGCGGCGGCATCGCCGCCAAAATGGGGAGAAATCTGAGTGCGGTTGTTTGCGGGACTGTTCCTGCTGCTGGCAGGTCAGGCGTTGCTCGCGGCTGTCCTGCCCGGGGCCGTGCTCGTCTGGAATCTCGATCGCGGCAACGAGGCCTATCTCGACGGCCAGGATCGCCAGCAGCTCACTGCCTTCACCGCCCTGACCGCAACCGAGATCCGCAGCGGCGCGACCCCCGCCCAGGCGCTCCAGTTGACTGAGCAGGCGCTGAAGGAGGCCCAGGCCGCTGGGGATTCGACCCCGCCCCTGGTCGGCCGCGTTGCGCTCTACACCCCCGCCGGCGGTCTCATCGCAGGCGCGGCGCCCGATCAGGAAGGCGTCCGCGCCGAGCGCCAGGTCACCGTCAACGGCACGGTCGCGGCCGTCGCGAAGATCGTCCGTGCGCCCGGTTCGACTCCGGCGAGCTACGCCTTCGCGCGCGATCAGGTGATCGGTATCGTCGCCGTGATGAGCCTCATCTTCCTGATCCTGCTGATCGCCGGCTATGTCATCGCGAGCCGCTGGACCGGCCCGCAGCTCGCCCTGTTCCGCGCCAGCCGCGCGATCGCGCAGGGCGATTATGATGCCGATGTCAGCGAGGTCGGCCCGTCCGAGACGCGCGCGACGATGCGCAATCTCGGCCGCATCGCGCGCTCGTTCGACCGGCTCGAGACCGCACGGCGCACCTGGCTGGTCTCGGTCTCGGAGGAACTGCGCAAGCCGGTCCATGCGCTTGCCGAGAAGCTCGACTGGATCAGCACCAACGCGCCGCCGAGCGACCCGGAGAGCTTCGACCAGGTGGTCGAGGGCGTCCGCCGCCTCGGCGACATGGCCGAGGATCTCCACGCAGTCGCGCTCGCCGATCTCGGCCGCCTGCCGGTCACCTTCGCGACGGTCGATCCGCGCGCGCTGATCCACAATGCGATCTGGACCAGCGGCAAGCGCGCCCAGGCGCAGCGCGTGACGCTCGAGCCCGGCAATCTGCCCCAGGCGACGGTGCCGGTGAAATGGGACGGCGCGCGGATCGAGCAGCTCTTCACTGCGCTGATCGAGAACAGCCTGCGCTACACCCCGGCGGGCGGGCGGATCATGCTCGGGCTCGAAGGCCAGCGCAATGCGTGGCGCCTGATCATCGACGACAGCGCGCCCGGCGTCGATGTCGAGCTCGCGCAGCAACTGTTCGAGCCCTTCTACCGCAGCTCGGCCGAGCCCGGCGAATCGGTGATGACCTCCGGCCTCGGCCTCGCGACCGCCCAGGCGATCGTCGAGGCGCATCACGGCCGGATCGAAGCCGGCCCCTCGCCGATCGGCGGCCTGCGGATCATCGTGATCCTTCCCGCCGTGCCGCCCACCGCCTGATCAGCCGGTAAAGCGCACCCCAATCCACAGAGTGCGCGGCGTGCCCAGGTCCATCGATCCAGCCTGGTTGCGGGTGATGATCGTCGCATCGAACAGGTTCTCCGCGCGGGCGACGATCGCGAAATGCCGCCCGATCGGCATCCGCGCCACTGCGTCAACGGTCCACACGGCGGGCAGCACGTCAGTCTGCAGATCGTCCTCATATTGGTTACCGACATAGCGCGCCGTCGCGGACAGCGACGGCCCCGCCTTCGGCGCCCAGGCGAGCGTGGCGCTCATCTCATGCCGCGGGCTCTGCGCCGGGATGAAGCCGTTGAGCCCGGCCTGTGGGCCCGTCGCATGCACATGCGAGTCGCTGAACGCGTAGGAGCCGTCGAGCGACACCGCGCCGTGGCGAAGCTCGGCCGTCACCTCCACGCCCTTGGCGACGATCGCATCGACATTCTGGCGCTGGCGCAGATTGGTGCCGATCGTGACATTGGCGATCGCGCCGTCGAGCTGGTTGTAGAAGCCGGTCACGCCGATCGAGACGCCGGGCAGCGGCTTCAGGTCGATGCCGCCCTCGACGCCCTTCAGCTTCTCGAGCCCGAGATTCTCATTGGCCAGGGTGTTGACCGGAAACACCACGAACGGCCGGTACAGCTCGTTGAGGGTCGGCAGGCGGAAGCCGGTATAAGCCGCAGCGCGCAGCGCGATCGCATCGCTGGCATGGAACAGCGCACCGACCCGACCGGTGCCCTCCAGCCCATCGCGATCGGCAAAATGCTTGTCGGTGAGGACCGAGCCGAGCGCAGCGGTCGACGCAGGCCCGGCGATCTCGCGGATGAAGCCGTTGGTGATCGTCCAGCGATCGCCGCGCACGCCGCCGGTCAGCACGAGCTTGCCGAGCGTCCAGTCGTCCTCGACGAACGCCCCGATCGTACTGGTATCGCCGCCCGCATTGCGCCGCGTGCTGATTGCGCCCGCGGTATAGGCATCCTCGAACAGCTCGCCATCGGCATAGCGCGCATCAACCCCGATGCGCAGCATATGGTCGCTACCGACCGGCGGCCGCACCTCGATCTTGCCGCCGAGGCCGGTCGAGGGCGTGTTGCGCTGGTCGAGCGTCAGCTTGAAGCTGGTCGAGCTGATCACCTTATTGGTGAAGTTGCGCGCCTGGACATAGGCAAGCGCGTCGATCGCCCAGTCGCCGCGATGGATCAGCCGGACGCTGGCATCCTCGCCCTCCGAGCTGCTGTCGGCGCCCTGGAAGCGCAGGGTGCGATTGTCGCGAAAGACCAGGCCGCGGGCCTGGATCTCGGTCTCGCTGTCGATCGGGGTGACGGCACGAAGGCCCGCGGACCAGTCCCCGAACCTTGCCCGTGCATCGGCGCGCGTGCTCTGCGACGCAGGCGTGGTGAAATAGCCGTCGCTCCGCTCCCATTTGCCCGAGGCCGAGACGAAACCTTCGCCGAGGTTGGGCGAGTAGCTGCCCGACAGGACCTCGGAATTGAAGCTGCCATAATCGGCACTGCCCGCAAGCACCGGCAGATCGGCGCGGGTCGCGCTGGCCAGCTCGATCGTCCCCGCGACCGCACCGGCACCGAACGCCCCTGCCCCGCCGCCACGGGTGATCCGCACGCCCGACAGCCGATCGGCCACGAGCGCGTTGAACGGGATATAGCCGAAAAAGGGATCAGCGATCGGCACGCCGTCGAGCAGAACCAGCGCGCGGCTCGAAGCATTGCCGCCGAGCGACCGGAGCGTCACGCCCTGCGCGGAAGGGTTGGCCGAGCGGCTGTCCGCACGCCGGAACTGCTGCAGCCCGGCGACATCCGACAGCACGTCCTCGACCCGACCCGAGGCATCATTGGTCAGCCGGTCGCGGTCGATCACCACCGAGCCATAGGCCGGGGTGCCCGGCGGCAGCGGCAAGGCGCTGCCGAGTACAACGATGTCATCCGGCTGCGGCGCGTTCGCCGGCGTGGCGTCCTGGGCGAGAGCGGGGAGCGGCGACACCAAAGCGACAAGCGGCAAACCGTAGAAGAAACGCACCAGCCTGACCCCGTCCCAAAATGACTCGCGCATCCTATATGATTCGGATGGCGCGCCGCCGAACTACGGATTTCCGCGCGTCCCGTCTCGCGCAATCGTGCGGACGCGGTCCCGAATCAGCGCGCCGGGCTCGTCACCACCTGCCCGCCCTTGAGCACCCAGGCCGGATGTTCGAGCAGCCGCACATCCTTGCCCGGATCACCCGCGACCGCGACGATATCGGCATAATGGCCCGGCGTGATCTGACCGACATCATTCGCGCGGTTGAGCGCGATCGCCGCATCGCTGGTGGCAGCGCGGATCGCCTCGGCCGGGGTCATGCCCCATTCCACCATCTTGGCGAACTGCTTCGCATTGTCGCCATGCGGATAGACGCCGGCATCCGTGCCGAACAGCATCTTCACGCCCGCGGCATGCGCCGCGCGGAAGGTCTCGCGCTGCTGGCGGCCGATCATGCGCTCCTTGGCGAGGCTTTCGGCGAACACGCCGTTCTTCTCGCCGTCCGACAGGATATAGTCGTCGTCATAGATATCCATATCGAACCAGGCGCCATGCTCCCTGGCGAGCTTGAAGGATTCGGCATTGGCGAGGCTGGCATGCTCGATCGTATCGACCCCGGCGCGCAGCGCATCGTTGATGCCGTCCGTGCCATGGGCATGGACCGCGACGCGCAGGCCGAGCATATGCGCCTCGTCGACGATCGCCTTGATCTCCTCGAACGAAAGCTGCTGCGCGCCGACCGAATCCGTCTTGGAGAGCACGCCGCCGGTCATGCAGACCTTGATCACCTCGGCGCCATATTTGCGCAGCGTGCGGACAAGGCCGCGAAACGCTTCCGGGCTGTTCGCGATCTGCGGGTGCGGCACCGAGACCGAGGGCGGGAACTCCGTCGCATCGCAATGCCCGCCGGTGACGCCGATCGCATAGGTGGCCGGCACGATGCGCGGGCCCGGCACATAGCCGTGATCGATGCCCTGCTTCAGCGCGACATCGTCATAATTGGCCGAGCCGACCATGCGCACGGTGGTGAAGCCGGCATCGAGCGTCTTCTTCGCATTGGCGACGCCGATCACCGTCCAGAAATTGTCGGTATATTCAAGGCCCTGATAGCCTGAGAGCCTGGGATCGCTGGTGAGGTGGACATGCATGTCGATCAGGCCGGGCAGGATCGTCACATCGCCCAGGTCGACGCGCTTCGCATCGGCCGGGATATTGGGCCGGGCGCCGGGGCCACTCGCCAGCGACTGGACGCGGCCATCGTCGCCGACCACCACCACGACATTGTCGACCGTCGTCCCCTTGACCGGATCGAACATATGCGCCGCAGTCACCACCGTGCTGGCCGAGGCCGCACCAGCCGACACGGCCATGGCCAGCGCCGCGGCGCCCAGGAGCATTCGCTTCATCATGATCCCCTTCGATTGAACGCCGACCCTAGCCGTGGCCGAGGCCTCACTTCAACAGCCCGGAGATGGGGTGCTCCGAGGTTGCAATGCTCGCGGCGAACACAGCCCGGCTTTTCCCCTGCGCTCGACAGGGACACCGGAACGAAAGCCGGCGAGCTTCGTAGGGTCCTGGCCTCCGCCGGGCTCACATCTTTGCGGGGGCCGTGAGACCAGGCCGGTTCGGACAGCACCGCCTGGCCTGGTCTCGCGTTCGGTTCCCCCAGAGCCGGCAGGCATGGGTGATGCGTCGGACATCATCCCGGTTCGCGAGGCGTGTTCGCTCGCGTTTTTCGTGTGGGGCCCTCTTGAGAGGTCCCCGTCAGTATCTGGAAAAAATTGGCGCACCCGGAGCGATTCGAACGCCCGACCCTCAGATTCGTAGTCTGATGCTCTATCCAGCTGAGCTACGGGTGCGCGGGAAGCGAGGCCATAGAGGCGTCTTTGCCGGGACGCAAGTGCGTTGCGCACGGCTTCTTCACCGCATAGAGCCTTGGACCATGAAGCGCCTCATCCCCCTCGCCTGTGCCACACTGTTCATGGGCGGGTGCGCCGAGGACAGCGCAAAGCATTATCCCTCGCTTCTGCCGAGGCCAGTCGAATCGCGCAGCAATGCCGAGCCGGTGGCGCCACCGCCGGTCGAAGTGGTCGTGACGCCCGATGCGCCGACTGACGCGAAGCTCGCGACACTGAAGACGACGCTCGGCGAATCGGCGACCGCCTTCGCCCCCGCCGCCGATCGCGCCGAGCAGCTCGCAAAGGCCGCCAAGGGCCAGCCGGCGGGAAGCGAAGCCTGGATCACGGCCGAGACCGCGCTGGCCGAACTCGACACCTATCGCGCGACGACCTCCGCCGCGCTGACCGATATCGAGGAAATGGCGATCGATCGCGCCGCAGCGCTGCAGCCCGCCTATCCCGGGATCGAAGCGCTGCGCACTGCAGCCGACGCCCAGCTCACTGCGCAATCCACGCGCATCGCGGCGATCCAGGCGATGCTGCCCGAAGCGTGAACCCCGCAAGGCTGGCTGTTATTCCAAAAAATTCTTGCTGGCTGTTATGTTGGAAAGTTTTCCGGAGTTTCATGAACTATATCAATGGTTTGCTATAGGGCTGGCTGTTATCGAATAACAGCCAGCTATCAGCCAGCAAAACAGCCAGCTATCGGCGCCGAACAGCCAGGTAACAGCCAGCACACCGGGCGGAACAGCCAGCCGGGTAATGTATCATCGACAATGCGAAAGAGCGAAAAGCGCGAACGACGGGCGCCTCTCGACGCTCGACTCAGGCCAGTCCAGCTCCTGCGGCAATATCCCCGGAGATTGAATCAGCGTGAATGCCTGATTCTGGTGGTTTGGAGTGGGCCCTTCGGGTTGGACAGGTGATCCGGTATTGCTGTGACGGTGAGTTGGGGTTTTCGAGGAGGAGACCCATGAGGACCCGTCGTTTTTTCACAGTCGAGTTCAAGCGCCGGGTGGCGCA